>Ga0310120_10000110_pt1 | contig 61878 bp, 53 predicted proteins | sample CB27_AW_983_MG_FD_203506 | JGI IMG/M metagenome (GOLD analysis project Ga0310120, IMG submission 203506) | Marine microbial communities from Western Arctic Ocean, Canada - CB27_AW_983 | ecosystem: Environmental > Aquatic > Marine > Oceanic | place: Canada: Western Arctic Ocean | collected...
CCACAGCCTGCAAGCCCCACTGAGTCAGCGTCGCCGCGGCTGAAAATCCAGTCCATGCAATTAGGTAACCCAGAACGAACAGACCTGTGGGGGCATACGACTCGCCTCGCTCACCGCGCTTTCGGTGGATTGTCGCGAATACCATAACCATGGGCGCGGCGGACGGCAGCATCATACCCACCATCATCACCGTCCACATGACGAAAGTGAATCCGAGATCTGTAGCACCCCAAGGTCGCGCGATCGGCCCCATCGCATCCATGGTCGAAGTCGATTCCATGCCACGCGCCAAGTGCAGTAGGTACCACCATGCTAGTACCGTCACCAGTAGCAGACCTGCGCCGATGCAGATCTGTCCCCAATTAATTTTCCACGAAACGGCACTAGTGAACGCCAGGCCTGTCCTGTTTAGTTCCATTTAAAACGCGCTAGTTGGTTACGTTTGCCTGGGCGCCGCAACCATTCATTACAGTTCAAGCCGACTTCCAACTGAACGCGGCGTAGTGCCCGTTATTGCCCCCATTCCTGGCATCCAGCTTGATGTCGAAGACATCGAACATCGACCCCGTGGATTTTGCGAGTGCCAGACGTGCCGATACCGGGTGCACCGTATGGTCGAGCATGATGGGTCGGTCCAGTGATGCCGGACTCGCAACGCCCTCCACCGACTGCTCGACAAGACCGATCACCGAAAGTGAGCGCTTCATCCCGCTGGACTCGAAGTAAATTGGTTTGACTTCCACGCCGGCAAAGTTCGCAATTGACGGCCCGAGACCCGCCATGGGTCCACCTGCCTGACCTGAACTATGCCGACCAACGCCTCGCGCTGCTTATCGCTAGCCTGCTCGTCCACAATAACGCCTACCGTCCAGTTACTCTCAATCATGGGACCCGGGGTAATCGCGACGACAACGAAATTGAGTCCGGCAAGACCTAGGTCGTCGAAACTTCCCTGGTTCACGTGAAAGCCAGCGCCACCTTGCACTCACTGTGTGAGTCCACTGCAGACAAGTTCGAAGTGATACAGGGGTATACATAGTCACAGTTGCACGTCTTAAAATACTCTCCGGATATCTGCCATTTACTTAAGGTCATCTTTTTCCCCAACTATTCGCTCGTGTTCGATCTCGGTGACAGGCAGGACGCAGCTTCGGCAGCGCGGAAAGCGTCGTAGCTCACGTCTCGTCTCCCTCTCCTAGTAAGTACCTACCTGTCGGATGATGTGCAGGCCTCTGCACCATTACTGGCACGGAAAGGTCGCCTCGCCTGGACAGTCCTTTACGGTTCCACTCGCAAGTGACATCTACCAGACGCGGATTTCTATGACGTCCTGGCACACAAACGACAAGGCTCCGTATCCGTGACAACACTCTCTCCCTCGGTACCATATCTTCTGGTAAGTCTCTGGCCTTCCAGCACGAAAAGTCAGGTAACATTGATTTGCTCTCGCCCCAGTACGTGTCGCAGAGCATCTTCGAGGTCCGGATAAGCGAACCCGAAACCAGTTTCGTTTAAACAGGTTGGCGTAACCCGCGTACTGCCTAGGAGTAATTCATCACCCATCTCCCCGAAGACTAACTTGACCGCGAACGCTGGCATGGGAAAGACCGTGGGTCGATGGAGCACTTTACCGAGCGTCTTGGTAAACTCATAATTAGTCACCGCTCTCGGCACAACAGTGTTCACGGGTCCCCTGACCGAAGTGTCAGTCAGCGCGTGAAGCACAACCCCCAGCATGTCATCGATCGCGATCCAACTCATGTACTGATTACCCGATCCTAAAACACCACCGACTCCCAACTTGAAGGGAGTCAACATCTGGGCCAGTGCCCCGCCCTGTGAACTGAGGACGATCCCGGTCCGCAGATTCACAACCCGGATCCCGCGTGCGTGTGCCGGAGCAACCGCCGCCTCCCATGCTTGGCAAACATCCGGCAGGAACCCGCTTCCAGGAAGGACGGACTCGTCGAGTAGCTCGTCACCCCGGTCTCCATAAAACCCGATTGCCGATGCCGCCACGAGAACACGCGGCGGGGTATCCAGAACCGCGAGCGCCTCACATAGGTTCCTGGTTCCAACGACACGACTATCCCGAATGCTCATCTTGCGGCCCTCGGTCCAGCGTCCGCTCGCAATGCCTTCGCCGGCGAGGTGAACAACCGCCTCGATCCCATCAAACGCGCCGCGCGCAAACGTGCCGGTTTCGGGGTTCCAGGAGGTCGTGTCCGACTCGTGTGACTCCGTCCGCAGCAACCGCCGAAACTGATGACCACCGTCCCTCAAGAAAGGCATCAACGCCGACCCGATTAATCCATTCGATCCTGTTATCAAAACGTTCATCGCCTCTCCCTCGTAGGATTCGTGAACTCTAGCATTGTGCCGCCGAAAACAGTACTAGGAGCGATGTCCCCCCCTGTGATTCGTGCGCTAAATCTCACTGATTTCATCTCGGCCACCAGTCGCGGGGCCAGCACGAATTCACCGGACTGTTTCGCGACTGGCAGATTCACTGTTACCGCTATTCTTGGCGAGACCACCGCCGGGATATCATGAACCGGTGTCTGCGCCTGTACACATCGCGTTTCTTGGTTGTGGCTTCATCACCGGGGTTCACAGCCGTCACCTAAAGCAACTGGGCGACGCTGTGCTTTGTAGCTACGCCAGTCGTGATGGTGCGAAAGCTGAACGCTATCGCCAGCAATATCTCGGCCACACCCATTACACCAGTTACGCTTCTGCACTCGAAGATCCGTCGGTGGACGCGGTTGTCATTGCCGTGCCGCCTCGGTTTCATCTCGATTTGACACTTCAAGCGCTAACGGCTCGTAAGCATGTGCTGGTCGAAAAGCCGGCCTTCCTTAACACCAGTGACTTTCAAACCGTGCAAGCAGCTCGAGTTCGGAGTGGTCGAATTGTGCTTGTCGGCGAGAATGATCACTATAAGCCCTTGACGCTTTGTTTGCGACGGTTACTACACCAGGGTGTTATCGGCGATTTGTTAATGGCGCACTTCACAACACTTCTCCGGCGATTTAAACCAGCTGACGATTGGCGTAACGATGAGTCAATGGCTGGTGGTGATGCGTTCTTTGAAGAAGGGATCCACTGGCTGCATCTCGCCAATAGCTTAGGTCCGACGATTACTGAAGCGTATGGATTTCGACCTCCAGTCAAACCTCAAAATCTTGACACACGAGCTAAGAGCATGCTCGTGGCATTCAGATACGACACCGGAGCGGCAGGGGCGTTGTACTACTCCCGCGAAGTGCCGTCACTTTTTCGAGGATTACGGTTATCGAAGTTATTCGGGCGTGACGGGATCATCTCATTCGAGTCTAACGGCGCTTGCGTGTTCGTACGGGGAAAAGGAGGGATGCAACTTCTGCTTCCAGGTTTCCGTGACATGCGAGGCTATCAGGCAATGTATCGTGACTTTGTCGGGGCAATTCGAGAACAACGAGTCCCAGAAATGAGTCTCGAGTTAGCGATGGCCGACCAGCGATTGATGGATCAGATTTACGCGACTGCCGACGCCGAGACATCCACGCCCTTGTGAACTCAGTTGCCCAGTAAACGGTACGACATTGTCATTATCGGGAGCGGAGCCGGCGGCGGCACGCTCGCACACGCCCTCGCCAGCACCGGCGCTGAGGTGCTTCTGCTTGAACGTGGAGATTTTGTACCACAGGAGCCTGAGAATTGGGACCCAGAAGCCGTATGGAAGCACCAACGTTATCGTGCCGACGAGACGTGGCTCGGTCCTGACGGTAAGCCGTTCACACCGTATACCCACTACTGTGTCGGCGGGAACACAAAATTTTGGGGCAGCGTGCTTTTTCGGCTACGCCGCGAGGATTTCGGGGAACTTGAACACGCCGACGGCATCTCGCCTGCTTGGCCAATTGACTATGACGTTTTGGCACCGTTCTACGAGCGTGCCGAGCATCTATATCAAGTACACGGCAAGGCAGGATCCGATCCCACCGAAGCGCCTCGTGGACCGTTTCCACACGCGCCGGTCCCTCACGCTGATGGAATGGCTCGGTACGTGGAGGCGCTTAGAGATCAGGGGTTACACCCTTCGCCGCTACCACTCGGTGTTCGTAATATCGGTGATCCAAGTGGCTGCGTGCTTTGCAACACGTGTAACTCGTTCCCTTGTCAACGTCACGCCAAGAGCGACGCCGATGTCTGCTGCGTCCGTCCGCTCGCTGATTATCCGAACGTTACCCTGTGGACAAATGCCAGAGCCCAGCGACTTCTTACCGATTCCACTGGTCGCCGAGTTGAGGCGATCGATGTCGAGCGTGATGGCAGAACACACCGTGTAGAGGCCGCGTTGACGGCCGTATCCTGCGGCGCCGTCAACTCTGCAGCGCTTCTGTTACGCTCAGCCACGGACCAACACCCAAACGGGCTCGCTAATTCCTCAGGTCTGGTCGGACGACGTTATATGGCGCACTTGGCGACCATGATGGAGGGGTTTCACCCGTTTAGAAAAAACAAGGACGTCTTTCAAAAAACGGTTGCGATTAACGATTTCTACTTTCGTGGTCCGGACGACCCATTTCCACTTGGCCAAATCCAGTCACAAGGCCGCACGCACGGCGTCATGGCGCAAACCGCATACCCATGGATACCAATGCCGTTATGGGCCTACAACGCCTGGGTGACACGGGGCGTGGACTGGTTGGCCATGACCGAAGACCTCCCTCGGCGAGACAACCGTGTGGTTATCGCCAGTAATGGTCACATCCAGCTACATTACCAACCGAACAACCTGCATGCCCATCGTCAACTCGTGCGTGAAGTGAAGCGTATGTTGCGGCGACTCGGTTTCTGGTTCGTGTACGCCCACACTAACCACAACACTACGCACCAGTGCGGAACCGCCTGTTTCGGAACAGACCCTACTCGGTCAGTAGTCGATCCGTTCTGCCGATCTCACGACATTGAGAATCTGTTCGTCGTCGATGCCTCTTTCTTTCCGTCGTCGTCCGCCGTCAATCCGGGACTGACCATTGCCGCACAGGCAATCCGGGTGGCGGATCACCTCAAGGAGACGGAGTTGGCTGTAGCCGCAGCCGCCGTGTCGAACTAGGGAGCCTTCGTGCGAATACGCTCATTCAGTCACACCGGCATCACCGTGTCCGACTTCAACCGGGCGGTTCGGTTTTACTGGGATGTCTTTGGTTGTCCCCTTGTCGGCGTGTCAGACGTGCCTCCCGAACGGCTTTTGTCTTTCTTCGGAGTTCCCGGAGACCAGGCGACCTGCAAGATAGGGTGGCTACGTATCCCGGGCGGTGCGGTGCTGGAGATTTTCGAATTTAAACCTTCCCAGCCGCCGGCCGAGCTTTCCTGGAATCGAGCTGGCGTGACCCACCTCTGTTTCAACATTCGTAACGCTCAGAAGTGGCATGACTACCTCGTGGCGAAAGGGGTTGAGATCGTCAGTGTCCCTGAGCGATCGCCCAACGGTGGCCAGTGGTTCTTTTTCGCGAAGGACTGCGACGGTAACCTTATTGAATTGACCCAGTTGGGTATCATTAATGACTTCTTGCTTCGGTGGCTAGGCCCCTTCGGCGGATGGCTGGCGCGGCGAGGGGTGGTCCGGGACTATCGGCGGTACTACGAGACGAAGTAGGACAACGTCCGTTCGTCCTGAGTCTGTCGAAGTGCAACAAGACCGTCCAACGTAGAAAGCGAGGTGCTCGCTAACTGCGGGGCCACGCTGCCAACAGAGCCAGCGACCTATGGAAGTGCGAGCGCTACGAACTGAGGACCGACCTCCTGCGAGCCGACGGCGACGACGATGTACTGCTTACCCTCGTGCAGATAACTGATCGGGTTCCCGGTTGTCCCAGCCGGCAGCTCAGTTTCCCACAAAACCTCCCCTGTCAGCTTGTCATAAGCCCTGAACCACGCCCCCCCGTAGTTAGGCGAATACTCGACAGGCATGTCGGCCGGCACGCGAGCACCACCCGGCGTGTATCCCCCACTCTCACCCATAAACAGTAAGGTCTTCGTCACAAGCGGTGAGGGCCTCCCCTGATACCCCAGGGGGCCAAGGTTTAGATGTTGGATGGCTGGATGGTTGCGGGGGCCATTACCATTTGGCACCTGCCAGACTATCTCCCCGCGATTCATGTCAATCGCAGTAATCCGACCATACGGCGGTTTAAAGAGAGGGAGGCCCTGTGGTCCGGCGATCCAACGCCGTCGTCCTTTGACATACCGGAGGTTGGTCCGGTCGGGATTGCCTTCAAGGATGTCAGCCACGAACGGCGCCGTGATCGATGGGATATAGAGATAGCCGGTGTCAGGGTCGAAGCCGCCTCCCTGCACATCGGCTCCCCCTTGGGAGCCAGGTAGCTGCACCGTTCCTTGATTACCACTTGGATCATCAGACACAACGGTGGGTGGTGTGAACATTGGCCCCATGGTGTAGTGGCTCACGATTTCAAGAGCTTCTTCTCTTAGCGCGGGCGTGAAATCGATCAAATTGTCGACCGTCGCACCTTGACGGTCGAACGCTGGCGGCTTTGTTGGAAACGGTTGCGTGGGCGAAGTCCGCTCGCCTGGAGTCTGTGACTGCGGGACCTGTCGCTCGTCGATGGGCCACACCGGTTCCCCGGTTATTCGATCGAATACGAATGCAAACGCCTGCTTTGTTAGCTGCGTTACTGCCTTGACCTCCCGTCCGCCGACGGTAATGTCCATCAGGATCGGTGCAGTTGGTGGGTCGTAATCCCACAGGCCATGGTGCACGAGTTGAAAATGCCACACACGCTCACCTGTCATAGCGTCAACACATACCAGGCTCTGACTGAACAGGTTGTTACCGCCACGATGGCCCCCGTACATATCGCTGGTCGAGGATGTGACCGGCATGTAGACGTATCCGAGGCGCTCGTCAGCACTGAACAGTGACCAGACTGGCGCATGCCCCGTGTACTCCCACGAGTCATTCTCCCAGGTATCCGTTCCAAACTCACCAGCCTGAGGAATCGTGTTAAATCGCCATCGCAGCTCTCCTGTCCGCACGTCAAAGGCACGCACGTCGCCTCGAACACCCTCTTTAGTGACGAAGGTATCACCCATCGATTGCCCCAGCACCACAACGTCTCGAACGACCGTCGGCGCTCCCGACCAGCGATATCGTGCATCGGCACCTAAGCCGGCTGTCAAGTCGACGTGTCCTCCAACGCCGAAGTCTAGATACAAGGCACCCGTCTTCGCATTCAGCGCCGTCAGGTACTCTCCGCGCTGGACGAAAATACGTGAGTCGGAACCATCGCTCCAGAACGAGACGCCTCGCGTCGTTGTGCCGCGATACGCCTGTGGTTTCTCGCCGACCGGTTCCTGCACCCAAAGCGTCTTGCCTGTGCCGGCGTCGAAGGCTTCGACCAAACCCACGGCGTTCGGGCTATAGAGAACACCCTCGACCATCAGTGGGGTCACCCGAAAATTATCGAGGTAGCTGAGTTCGGGTACTTGATCAAGGATCGATTGATCGACGGCCCCGCGTGTCCATGCGATCGTCAGACCAGTCACGTTGTCGGCGTCAATTTGACCGAGAGAAGAATATTTAGTCGAGGCAAGATCGGCAGAATAGCTGCGCCACTCAGCGTCGGCCTCCCCCTGCTGAGCCATAATCGGCCAGGTAAGCCCCAACAGTAAGATGAGGACAACACTGCACGGCGTAATCCCTGTACGCACCTGATGCTCCTTCGTAAATCGGAAAGAAATAATCGCTCACTCAGAAACCTTCGTCGAATTCGAACACCGCTTCGCCGCCACCCGTCGCGTTATCGGCGGAGTCTGTAAAATCGAGAGTACCTGCGGTCTAACTTGATGTCAAAACATACCCTCATCACCAGAAAGAATGACAAATCGCGTTAAGAAATAGGCGCATGTTTTCGAATTACATAGCTTGAAGGGTAAAATGGAATTGATTTCGGTTGCTTAATACGCGGCAGGACCGCATTGAGAACTCAGACGTAATCCGACATTTTCCGAAAGATACAACCATGAATCTTCTCTTTAGACGCCAGGTCGTCACTCCCGTGACACTCGGCGCGCTGCTCATTTGCAGCGCATGCACCCCGCCCACTCCCGAGCCGCCGGCAGTGGTCTTTACGTTAGAAGAGGCAACGATTGCTGACATTGCCGCCGTATTCGACGCCGGCGCCCTTACCTGTCAACAACTCACACAGCTGTACCTCAACCGTATTGCAGCGTATGACGAGAATGGTCCGCGATTAAACAGCATCATCACGGTTAACCCTCTTGCGCTGGACACTGCACAGACACTCGATGAAGAGCGCGCGTCGACCGGTCCACGGAGCGAGCTGCACTGCATCCCCATCTTACTGAAAGACAACATCGATACCGACGATATGCCAACAAGTAACGGTTCTGTCATTTTAAAGGATGCCCTTCCACCCGACGACGCATACATCACACAGACTCTGCGAGATGCGGGCGCGCTGATTCTCGGCAAGGCCTCGATGGGGGAATTCGCCGGCGGTAGCTACACTTCCGTCGACGGACAGACCGTCAATCCCTATAACGTCCTGCGATCAACCGGCGGATCCAGTAGCGGCTCCGGTGCCTCTGTCGGCGCGAATTTCACTGTCCTCGCCATCGGAACAGACACAAGCACCTCCGTTCGGGGTCCGGCTTCTTTTAACGGAATCGTTGGTCTCAGACCCACTACCGGGCTGATTAGCCGGGACGGCATAGCGCCTAAGAACTTAAACTTCGACACCGCAGGGCCAATGGCACGCACCGTCACCGATATGGCGATGTTGTTAACCGTTATTGCCGGACCCGATCCAGCCGACGCCGACGGTCTGAGCCTGCGCGTATACGATGCGCACCCCGATGGTTCCGACGGCCTCGACTATACCCAGTTTCTCGAACGCGGCTCGCTCCAGGGCGCCCGTCTCGGAGTGGCGCGTGATTACTTTGGCGGCGACCCAGAGATCGATGCGCTCGCCGAAGCCGCGATCGCTACGATGAAAGAGTTGGGTGCAGAGATCGTTGATCCCGTAACCTTCGATGGTTCCTTTGTCGATGAGGTCAGGAGAATCGCGGACTACCGGTTCAAAACCGACTGGGAACTCTATCTGGCAACCTTTGGACCTGAAGTCCCAAAGACCGTGGATGAGTTTCTCGAGCTCTACGACACGGAAGTGGCGGCGTCCGCGTTTCCTGCGGAGGAGTCAGTAATAGATCTCTTGAGACGCGGCAGCGTAACATCTCCCGATCATCCCGACTATGTCAACCTGATCGAAAATGTTCTACCACTGAATACACAGCTCAAGCTTGAGCTGTTCGAGACACATGGCCTCGATGCCCTGGTTTTTCCATACAACGCTAGCTTTGCGGCACCGATCAACAATCCAAATTTCACAGCCGATGATCCGACACACGTGCCCTCTCGCGACATCCGCAGTCCGTCAACTTTGGCGGGCTATAGCTCCGTTGGTTTCCCGGGAATCGTTGTTCCGATGGGGTTCGGGTCCCAGGGACTTCCGATGACGATCTCGCTTATGGGACGACCCTATGACGAAGGCAAGCTGATCGGGTACGCGTACGACTACGAGCAAGCTACAATGATGCGACAGTCCTCACCGCTGGTACCACCTCTTCCCGGAGAAACGATCGAGTACTAAGACGTCAATACGACGTCGATGGGTCTATCGCCTACCGTGAATCACGGACCGGGCCAAAGGCCGGCGGCGGCCTGCGATGCTTGGTTGCGGCCTCGTAACTGGCCGCCACTTTGAGAACCATCGGTTCCTCCCCAGGTCCCGCCCAGAACGAAATCCCTACCGGCATCGGCGACTCGAGAGTGATGTGGCGGTCCTCATTGGCAGTCGACACGTAGTTATCCTTGGCGGCGTTCAGCGTGTACTGCGGTTCAAAGACAACATCGTTGAATCCGGCAGGAACGGTGATCTCAGGAATGCCAAGGTTAGCGCTGGTCGGAAATCGTCCGAGCGATCGATTGTTGACGATCGGCTGCGTCGCATATCCGATCCTGGCAGGAGGAATAGTCGTCGTCGGATTGACCAGGACGTCGAGATCGTTCTGGCGCATGACCTTGAGGATCACGAGGCGCATCACTTCCCGCATCTTCAGGTCCTGCGTGATACCGTCCGACGCTAGGTCCATCGTGTGCTCCCAATTTTTCATCGCCACCGACCGCCGATCGCTGTAGTACTTGGCATTCGCGTTCAGACTTGTCCAATTCGTCACCCTCGTATCCCCACGTCGCAGAAGGTATCTGGCCATGTCGAATGCGAAGCTGGCCGACCTCGGCCCTACGTTAATGCTGCGAAGATTAAGGTTCGCCGACAGAGGCGCGTGGCCCTCGCTAACTTTAACCATGTAGTCGCGCGTGGTGACATCGAAGCCAGGCACGGCGTAGAGCAGGGCACCGTCGTCCCCAGTTTGCTGCAGGATTTCAGCCATGTGGAATGGTAATATTTCGGCAATCGCCTGTTGAAAGTCATAGGCCATGTTGGGAATAGAAGGGTCGTCCGGATATAACGGATCGACCGACTCCACGATCTCAGCACCCAGTCGATCACGTAGGACCCTCTTGATTTCGTCGTTGACCAGATCACTCATGCTCCGATCGTTCGCACTGTGTTTAACCATGTACTCGCGTACGATGCCGACGCGCAGTCCACGTAGCGGCTTGTCATCTGTCGTGATAGTCTCCGGCGTGTACGAGGCGTACGGTGCTGTAGACTCCAGCGACTTGGGTAACGCCGTGTAGATGTCGCGAGGATCAAAGTAGCCTCGCTCTGGATCTCTCAGTGCGTCAAGCACGAGTGCGGTATCTCTTACCGTGCGGCACGTAATGCCTGCGCGGTCCAGATATGGATCGGCACCAATGGCGCCACCATAGGGGATAAGGCCTTTGGTAGTCACTAGCGAAACAACGTTGTTGCGCCATGCGGGCTGGCGGCACGAACCGCCGGTTTCCTCGCAGATCGAGCACTCCACTAGGTTGGCTCCGACTGATGTTGCCGACCCCGAGCTTGACCCTCCAGGCTCGCGTGCGGTGTCGTACGGATTGCAGGCCGGACCTCCCCAGGAACTTCGAGCTCCGGCGCCAAAGGTCCTCGACGATGCCTGGGCCGCCCCGCCAGGATTACCGCTGCCGCCGTTGTATTCGGACAGGTTCGCCTTGGCGTAAATGATTGCACCTTTCTCGCGTAGCCTCCCAACAACGGTAGCATCGAGCGAAGCCGCATCCATCGCGTAATTAACGTCGCCGCCGCCTGTCGAACGCATGTCCGTCGTGTCGATTACGTCCTTGAAGGAAAAGGCAACGCAGTACATCGGTAACCCCTGCAGATCCGGCTCCGTGCCATACTGCGCGTCGAGTTCCGCGGCGCGCTCAAGTGCGTCGGGTTGTTGACGAAAAGTTTCGCAAATGGGTGGAGCATCCGGCGGTAAAGGCCCGGTTGAAGGATGCGCATCAAACGCGCCTTCGCAGGTAACCGACCGCTCACCGCGCAGATTGAGCGTGGTGAGCGCATTGATCTGTCCCGCGTCTTCGATGCCCACCACCATACCGTACTGCAGGTGCACGCTCGGGTCGGACTCGGCTGGTTCAAGCCGACCGTACTCGATCGGAAGTCCGTCGTACTGGTCAAAGTTCGGGAGAATGTCCGAGACCGCCACCGTCTCGGCAGGAAACGATAACGGCGTCAACGCCCGGACCGCACCCAGCTTCGGGATGATCGTGGCTCCGTCACTCGTGACCTGCTGCGTACAACTGCCGTTGTACGCGCGTGCTCGCTCGACATAGGCCCGAATGACGGCGGTACAGGTCGTGTGGCCGTCCTGGATGGCTCGATGTATATCGCCGATCGTTGCCTCCTCGATCTGAAAGCTGCCAATGCCAGTCTCCTCTGACGCGTTCTGGGCATAAACCACAGTCAACACTGGTGAGAATCCCACACACACGCTAGTAACCACGACCGCACTCCAAAACATTTTCGTCATACTTTGCCTCTGTTTCCTTACATGTGCCAGCTTCACGCCCTGCCTTCTCGAAAATCCTGCCGTAATCATATCTCTCTAGCCCGTAGCTCTCATCCTCGTGTCTTTTCTGTTGAAGGGGAAGCGAAACTGTTTATGCAAAGACACACCGTGATGACCTTGCATTCCTCGTTCCCATATCGAATAACTGACACCACATTGGACTACCAAGGTGTATTAAATATTCAATAGCGCGTCATGGTCGCTAAATGTCAAGCTGAAGTCTGGTATGCCGAGACAAATATCCACTACCCGCAACAGATAAATACCATATGACTTGAGATTCGTCTTCAGCTTACGGTGACGTGAACAATGCAGAATCTGCAAGCGCAGCAACTTTCCGCGTGTTCGCTCGTGACCGACGTGCTTATGTCTCGGCCACACTTTGTCCGCAAGATTAGTTCTGCTTGGTCTCCTCCAATTGCTGGTGTATATTGTCGCACTTTAGACGTTTCCATCGGGACAGAGCACATGGCCTCCGAAAGGAGATCGCACATGAAGCTGGTTACGGCAGTCCTTAAACCTCACATACTCGACGACGTTCGAGACGCGCTATCCCGTCTCCGTGTAACCGGACTAACCGCAACCGAAGTAAGAGGCTTGGGGCGTCAGAAAGAACACACCGAGATCTATCGCGGTGCCGAGTACTCGCTGGACTTTGTCCCGAAGGTCAAAATCGACATCGTCGTCCCCGACGAACAAGCCGTCCGCATTCGAACCAAGGAGGCGGGCGACGATGCTCTCTAACCGTACGGACCGAACGACATGAGGTGCACAACACATGAAATGGCTCAACCACAAGCCTATCTACGCCGTTAGCGCTCTCGCCTTCCTAATGGTCAGCTTCATGCCGAGGACCGCCTGGGCACAAGATCAGCTCAGCTCCGGTGACACGGCCTGGATGTTGACGTCGAGTGTTCTGGTCCTGTTCATGACGATTCCAGGCCTTTCACTGTTTTACGCCGGTCTCGTCCGAGCCAAGAACGTGCTTTCCGTCATGATGCAGTGTTTTGTGATCACCTGCATGATCACGATTCTATGGACCGTATACGCGTACGGGCTCGCTTTCGGAGACGGTGGCAGTCTCAATGCGTTTATCGGACTCGGCCATGTACTCCTAATGGACGTCGGCGTCGACAGCTTGCACGGAACAATTCCAGAAAGCGTCTTCCAGATGTTTCAGTTGACGTTCGCGATTATCACGCCAGCGCTGATGGTGGGAGCGTTTGCGGAACGGATGAAATTCTCGGCAATGCTCTGGTTTATGGCGATTTGGCTGACGGTGGTCTACGCGCCGGTGGCCCACTGGGTATGGGGTGGTGGCTGGCTGGCCGACCTGGGTGTGTTGGATTTTGCAGGCGGAATTGTCGTACATATCAGCGCCGGTGTCGCCGCCCTCGTATTGTGTATCGTACTGGGTCCACGCCACGGCTACCCTCAGACCCAAATGGCACCCAACAGTCTCGTGCTCACACTGGTCGGCACGTCGATGTTGTGGGTGGGATGGTTCGGTTTTAACGCGGGGAGCGAACTGGCTGCCGATGGGGTAGCGGGGATGGCGATGGCGGTCACTCACATCGCAGCCGCCATAGCCGCGCTAACGTGGATGGCGATCGAATGGTCTCGCCACGGAAAGCCAAGCGTCCTCGGAATCGCCACCGGCGCTGTCGCTGGACTCGCCGCGATCACACCGGCATCGGGTACTGTTGGGCCGCTTGGCGCGCTAGCGATCGGCTTCTCTTCAGGTCTCTGTTGCTTCTACGCAGCCAGCAGTCTTAAACGGATGCTGGGGTACGACGACTCGCTCGACGTCTTTGGTGTGCACGGCGTTGGCGGATTCGTAGGCGCGATTCTAACAGGCGTTTTCACGGCATCGGCCTTCGGTGGCTCAGGCCTCGATGCCGGGATCGGTACCCAGGTTGGACTCCAGGCCGTCGGGGCGGTGGCAACGATTGTCTACAGTGGCATCCTAACCTTCGTCATCATCAAGGTCATTGACGGCATTATGGGCATTCGCGTCTCACTAGACGAGGAGAGACAGGGCCTCGATATCGCCCTGCACGACGAACGCGGCTTTAATCTCTAGAAGATAAGACCTACCCGACCACGGTCGTTTCGCGCAACCGTGTAATCGAATCAGGATCAAATCCGACCTCGGCAAGTACGGCATCGGTGTGCTGACCGAGCCGGGGGGCTGGACGCCCCGGTGTCAGTGGCGTCTTGGACAGTTTCAGCGGTGTGCCCAACGTCCGGATACACCCGAGGGTTGGGTGGTCTGTCTGGACCACCATGTCGCGCGCGACAATATGAGGATCCGCGAATGCATCGGCATACGAGTTGATCGGGCCACACGGAATCCCGTTAGCTTCAAAAAGCTCAAGCCAATGTGCCGCCGCGTGCCGCGTTGTGATTGTTTCGATCCGCTTCGCGAGTGTCTTGTGATTCTTGACCCTGTCCACATTACTGGCGTACGCGGGATCATCCACCCACTCGGCGTGCCCGAGCAGCTGGCACAAAAGCCTAAACAGTCGATCCGTCGCGGTCCCGATCGTAATGTGGCCATCGGCGCATTGGATCGCCTGATACGGGGCGCTCAACCGGTGTGCCGATCCGAACGGTTTGGGTGGCAAGCCCGTGGTGAAGTACTCCGTCGCCTCCCAGACTGAGAGCGCCAACCCAGCTTCAATCAGTGACGTGTCAATCTGCTGGCCATCACCGGTCTCCGTTCGATGCCACAGAGCAGCCAGAATTCCGCTTAGTGCAAAAAGCCCGGCGCCGAGGTCAGTCAACGGCACGCCAGCCTTCACCGGCATCCGTCCAGGCTCACCGGTCACCGACATGATACCCGAGACACCCTGAGCAATTAAATCGAAGCCCCCTTTCCCCATCGCCGGACCAGTTTGCCCGTAGCCGGAAATGGATGCATAGATCAGCCCACGGTTTTCCACACGCAAACTCTCGTAATCAAGACCAAACCGTGCCATAACTCCTGGACGGTAATTCTCTACCAGAATGTCGCTTTGGGACGCCAGTCGCCGTACTATTTCAGCACCGCTTGGGGTCTTCAGATCTACCGCTATACCGCGTTTGCCACGGTTAACCGCATTGAACGCTGCGGTGTCGGTCGATGAACCCTCTCCCCAGTGACGAGTGGCGTCACCGGTGAGCGGCTCGACCTTAATCACGTCGGCACCCATGTCGCACAGTAACATGGTGCAGAATGGACCGGCCATTACCTGCGTGACGTCCACGACCTTAATTCCGTTCAAGGCATGCTTGTTGTGTAAAGTTGTCATAAGGAGAACCCGTGTTGACCGACCATATTCTCTACGAACAAGATGGTCCCCTTGCGTTTCTGACCTTCAACAGACCTCAAGTCCGCAACGCAATGACGTGGGAAATGTATCAAGCCGTCGTCGAGCGCTGTGACACCGTTGAGGCCGATCCGTCCATCCAGGTGCTGATCCTGCGTGGGGCTGGCGGAAAGGCGTTTGTGTCGGGCACTGATATCGCTCAATTTCGCAGCTTTAGGTCGCCGGAGGCAGGCATCGACTATGAACGGCGTCTTGATACTGTCCTCGACCGTCTTGAATCCGTCAGCAAGCCGACGATCGCACAGATCGATGGCGTGGCCACGGGTGGCGGCTGTGCACTGGCTGCCGCATGCGACCTTCGGCTCTGCAGTCCAACGTCGCGTTTCGGCGTCCCGATCGCCCGAACGCTTGGTAACTGTCTGTCGGCCGCAAACCATGCACGTTTCCTCGATCTGGTCGGTCCGGCAAACCTTAAGGAAATCCTCTACACGGGGCGGCTGCTCGATGCCACCGACGCCCTCAGAGTTGGTCTCGTTAATCGCATTGTCGAAAGCACTGCCCTCGACGAAGCAGTACGCCAGACAGCGCAGGTTATTGCCTCGAATGCGCCGCTGACGATCAAGGCCACAAAAGAGATCATCCGTCGTACTCACGCCCATCGACGGCTCCCTGCCGATGCGGTTCACGACCTGATCGCAATGTGTTACACGAGTGCCGACTTCAAAGAAGGGATCGAGTCGTTCCTCGGCAAACGACCGCCCAAATGGACTGGGTCGTGACCCCACACCACCACCATATCGTAGACTTCTCCCCAGAGTCGACTCATTCATCGAGAGACCGCCCGACGCTCTGTCTCACGATTAAGCTGAGGCACTCCAGTCCCTTGCAAACGTCGCCCTGAATGTGGATGCGAATCGCTCGGCGGCCTCGGTCACCGAGCACGGCAAGATCGCCGCGTGCCTGGGCGGCCTTCACGACACCAAAGGTATACTGCTGACCAGGCACATCGAGGTCTTCGGAGTCGTCACACGTGATTTGGAGAAACACACCAGAATTGGGTCCACCCTTATATGCCTGGCCGGTCGCATGGAGAAACCGTGGACCAAACTGGAGGCAGGTTGCGCTTCCCGTCGTATTCCGAATTAGGTGGCGAAGCTTCTGCAACGCCGCCATATGTCGGTCGCTCATTTGCAGATAAGCCAGAATCGCAAAATAGTCTCCACGCTCGACCCTTTCGAAGTGCGCACTGATCACATCTATTAGGTTCGAACACCGGTCGAGGTGGCTCGCTCCGACGGCTGCCGCATTGGCATTATCGGCAAACACCGAGAGTCCGGTACCCGCATCGACACAGACAGGAACCTCCTCAGGCAATTGGCCAGTCGTCTCGCATGCGCTGGTCAGTCGCCGCATTACTTCTTTACTCGCCTCAACATCTGGTTGGTCGAACGGATTCACATTGAGTAACGCCCCTGCCACAGCCGTGGCAAACTCCCACCGGAAGAATTCCCCACCCAGATCGTAGCGATCGCGTAACGAAATCGACAAAACTGGGAAACCAGCCTGACTGAGACGCAAAAAAGCGTCGTCCTGTGTCCAATCGGGTGCTGTCTCGTCCCTGACGTAAACAAAGAGACGGTCGTCAGCGTAGGTATCGGGCGATGTGAGTTCTTCCCCATCGATCGGAATAATGCCTCGTCCTCTTTTTCCGGTTGACTCGGCAATGAGTTGTTCTACCCAAGCACCAAAGGAACGCAGACCAGGCGACGCGGCGAACGTCATCTTGTCTCGTCCTGCCAGCGCCGCCGCCCCAAGTGCGAGACCGAGCATGGCACCAGGATTCTGCCGTACGGGTATCGCGTCGGTACACCGGCCTTGCATCCTCTCCGCTCGGGCTATGAGTTGCCCCACGTCGATGCCCGCCGCGCAGGCCGGAACCATTCCAAAATTCGAAAGCGCCGAGTATCGTCCCCCTATGCTCGGCACACCATGGAAAACTCTCCGAAACTTCTGATCGATCGCGAATCGCTCCAGTTTTGAACCCGGGTCAGTTACGGCCAGAAAGCGCTCACCTGCTACGGTGCCGGTTGGTGCGGACGTGGAAACAAGATCGAGAAAAAATCGCATCAGAATATTCGATTCGAGTGTCGTCCCTGACTTGCTTGAGACAATAAACATCGTCCGGTTCAGAGACAGGCGCTCCGCACAGCAACGAATCTGAGACGGGTCGGTTGAATCAAGAATATGTAGCTTCGGCGCCCCAGGCACCTGACCGAAAGTCAAGCCCAGCACCTCGGAACAAAGACTTGCCCCCCCCATTCCCAGAACAAGTACGTCGTCGAACGCACCATCCAGCACGACCGCGGAAACCGTGTCGAGTTCTTCGCGGCTTCGCCGGTCCTTGAAATTTCTCAGCCAACCAAGCCACTCGGACTCGTCAGATCCCGTCCACAATGCCGCATCACCAGCCCACAGTCGTCCGACCTTCTCTCTTCGTTGCCAGTCATCGACCGCCTGGTCAATTTTTTCGGCCACCAAACTTGGCCACGTGGTCAGGTCACCTATACCGGCAGCGTCCACGCCGTCGTCCAACTTGCCATTCACAATCCTTCCCTCCGCCCTCCCGAGCAGCGGCCGTGTCCTTGGGGACAGGTCCCGATTGCCTAGTAGCGCAATGCTACAACACGTCTCGTCGAATAAAACGAATCACCATTCCTCGTCCTTGCAAGTGCAAAACACGTTAGACCTGACGGTAGTCATGCATTAGTCATTCGGTTTCCGGCACATCGTCAAACAATGCCTCAGATTACGGTTCTCACCGGAACGTGATCTCGACTGCGAGAGTTCTCTTTACCTGTTGGGGCACCGAGGCACTTCGTTCGGGTGTTGGGGGACCAGCCCCTCCACGTGTGCCTTCAGGTTGACCTGGCGGCGAAGACGGTCCGAAGGCGAACTGGCAGAATTATAAATAGCCGAGATTTAACTCGTGGCAGACTCTGGGCTGGTCAGGTGGATCGTCGCTCAGTTTCCCGCAAACGGACTCGGCCCACCCCTGAAAGTGTACAGGTAATCCCGGACAGACTCGATTTGTCGAACCGCGTCCGTGTCGAACTGCGGATAGAACGATCCTGGATACTCGGACCAGAACATCGGCATTCGTGTGCCCGGCTGGATTTCGAGCGGAGCCCGCAGCCAATCCAATACCCAATCAGGCTGCAGTCTCTCCCTGGCCATACGCAGGTCGGGCGCAAGGTTATCGGTCGGCTGGTCATCAGGAATCGTATCGAGGACGTGACACTGCTGGCATCGGAGCAGATCGAACAGCTCCTCCCCAGTACTGATGACGGTCGAAGACGCTGCGAAGTCATGGGTCCTAAACGGACCGACCGTTTCTGAGATCGCCGCGAAATAGTCAATCGCCGTATTCCAGTGCTCGTCTTCGAGCCCAAAACTTGGCATCCGCACATCCAACCACGGCCGGATGGTAATCGGCTCGCGCACAAAGGCATAAAGCCACTCCGGTCTTACCTTCGCACCTTCGGGTGTCAACATCGGTGGTGCCAGTGATGGATCTCCCACGACCGTGAGGTAATCACCGCCCGAGTTCTCAATCTCGTGGCATCCGATGCAGTTCCGGCGCCGAACGAAATTTCGACCATCACGCAGTGCATCGTTCCGTGCCGACCCAGGCAGATGCGATCCGACCGGTTGCACCTCAGCCTGAAAGCTCATGATGGCCGTCGCAAGGAGAGTCGTCTCCTCGTCGTTGAATCCAAAGTTCGGCATCCGTAACTTCTCGAGCGGCTGTAACACGCGGCTCCGGTCGAAACTCCGGGGTGCTTTTAGCTTCTGCTTGAACCAGTCGACCTTTGTGTGAGGAATTTCGTGAACAAACGCAAAGTCGAGCCGCTGGACCAATTTACTGCCTTCCTCCGACAGCTCAATTCCAATCGGCCGGGTATCTTCGAAGCCGGCAATTGTATGACAGCTGTAGCACCCGTATCGCCCGATCGCTCGACGACCGAGATCGAGCTGTTGCTCTTCCGGCGACATCGCGGTCACGGTCGCGATAGCCTCCTCAGTGGGGACGATCGATCTGTAGTAATCAGTCAGTGTCTCCGCCACCAGCGTTGCGTCATACGTCGCGCCAGGGCCGACCCCCGTTGGACCCTCAAGACCGGAGAGATATGCAGCAACATCTGCTACTTCTCGGTCTGTGAGCCGCATATCCGGCATATACGTGTCAGGACTGAAGTGTTTGGGATCACGAACCCAGTCGAAGAGCCATTCGTAAGTCGTCTTGCGTCCGATGTTTTGCAGCGGCTGGCCAAAAGTTCTTCGTGGACCTGCCTCCAGTCGACCCTCGCCACCGTTGATGTGACAGGCGAGACATCCGACCGACTCCACGATCTCTTGCCCTCGGTTCGCGTCACCACGCGGCGGTGAAGCGACCGCGAACTCATGGTCCGCCGAGTTGGCAAAGAGATAGGCGACCACTGCATCGATTTCGACTTCGTTCCGAGGCGCGTTTTCAGGCCCACTGGTGTTCTCGTTATACCAAATGCGCGGCATCCAAGTACTGGCCTTCACTTCCCGCGGATCGCGGATCCAGTTTGCCACCCACTCTTTTGTCAGCTTGGCTCCGACCTTCGTAAGGTCAGGTCCAGGCTTACGCAAATCGGCAAAACCTTCGGTCGCATGGCAGGCGTAACAGCCGGCGCGCTCGTAAACCCCGTAGGCCAGGCTGAGTTTCGGTCCTTCGGGCACGAATACGGTACCTTGGTGGCACTTGGCACATGACGCCTCTATCATATTGGAAGGCAGCATCGGGTAATCCCACAGGTGTGGGACGTCCCAGTCTCGCGTCTCTTCCCACTCATGCATTTGGTCCGGGGTCTCGGGTGTGTGCGAGGCGTACTCAAAGTTAATCGACTGCCCCATTCCTTCGTGACAGACGGTGCACCCAAATTCCCCTACTGGATGTGGCGAAGCGCTACCAATATACGCCGACAAGTTCGGGTGAGTCGTGAAAGGCTGCGGATACTCCTCGTACCCCTCGCGATCGATCGACAGGTGACAGCTCGTGCACCGATCCATTTTGACAACTCGCGTGAAATTAACGTCGTCGACAATCCCAGGCGTGATCACCTGCTGCACCGTGATTGTAGGAGCCATGAAATCCAACAACGGCGCGTTGAGTATGTAGTCCTCGACTACACTGGGAGCCAGATTAACCAGTCGAGTCTGGAGACGATTCGTTTCAAACGTTAACGACCCAATCTGAGCATCAATACCTTCTACTCGCGTCATGTACTCAGAGATCTGTGACCGAACACCGTCTCGTTGCGCGTTAAGTCCTTCGACCTGGAGACCAAGGTCCAGCCAGTGCTGGTACATGTCGTCGATCTCCGGTCTGACCGCCGCCGCTAGCTCGGGATGCTCCTCTTGGAGCTCCTCAAATTCGTAGCGGTCGGCATCATACTCAGCCTTGGTGAACAGATAGTCCTGATTCACGCCGTAGAGCTCGGCCTCAATCTCCTCCAACTGACCCTCAAGCTCGCTAATTTCTGCCTGGTTGGATGCCAACTCTTGCTCTGCCTCGCTTCGCTCGCTCTCGAGTTGAACGAGCTCCGCCTGGTCAACATCTGACTCGGCCGCCGCAAGACCAGCCTGTGTCACCTCGGTCTCAAGTAGGACAAATTGTCGCTGATAGCCCTTCCATTCTCTGTCGTAGTCGTCCCAGACCATCCAGACACTGCTGAAAAACAGGAACAGTCCTGATGCGGCAAACACGACGTTCAAAAAATCAATGTTGTAGGCGTGCCCTACAGATTTTTTGTCAGCCATCGTTTCTTAACTCCGCTCCACTAGATATTCTCATTGTGACCTGTATCAGAACCGCGCTAGATGTTGAAGAAGAACTCCGGAATCGACACGACGTATTTCAGGTTAAACAGCCACCGCGTCAACATTTTGATCGGCAATGACAGCATCATCAGGAACAGAAATATCGTCACATAGAAGCGCCCAGGCCCCAGTTTTTCGTAGTACCCGCGGAGCACTGTTTTGGCCATTACCACGGGCAGTACCGCAATGTAGATCACTGTCAGGACGAGTCCGAAAAACTCGCGAATGAACCAGCTGTCTGGGAGAGACCTGCTAAGCCCACGCACCCAAATGTATTCGGACAGCTGGACGTTAGTGAGTGGCTCAAGTTTGTGGATATCCCACAATTCGAACGGCCCAAAAAAGTTCCAGTTCGGCCCCCGCAAAAACGTCCCCAACACGATCAGCGACGACCACAAAACGACAAAGCCAAACAGAAAGATGGTGATCTCGGCCTTGCGTTCGTTGAAGGTGTAATACCCGTTTCCCTTCGGGTTCGTGTCCACATACGGAATCGCCATCAACCCGACAACGATCAGTGATGGCAAAACGACACCGGCCAACCAAGGGTCGAAATACACCAGCATTTCCTGGAGCCCCAGAAAATACCACGGCGCCTTCGACGGGTTCGGAGTGTTCGCCGGATTGGCAGGCTGTTCGATTGGGGCCTCAAGCAGAATCGACCAGATCACGAGCACCGCCGTGCAAAGAATCAAAGAAATTAGTTCGGTGTAGACCAGATCGGGCCACACCCAAACGCGATCCGACTCTTCCTTTTCGATCGGGTCATCACCTGCCGCAATCCGATTGTCGTTTCGCACAGCCTCACGCATCGAGAACCACGTAAAGAAAGTCAGCAAGAAAATCAACGCGACGATCGGGACATTGTCAGCTTTACCGATAATCAAGGCGAAGTTCTCGTCGAAAAGGCCGAACGTGAAGAAGACGGTCAGAAACGCCATCAACCCATACCCGAAGGCGTTCTTACTGAATACCTCGCGCTTCCAGACGATTAACACCAACGCAGTCACCGACAGGACAAAAAACAACCGCGGGTCAGCGAATAGATTGATAAATCCCTTAATCGCGTCCATAGCTCAGTTCACTGCTTTAGATCCGTAGAGTTCATGGTTCGAGGAGGTCTCAGCCGATTAGAGCGGCCCTGAGATACCCCCATCCTTCCGTACGCGCCAGAAGTGGATAGCCATCAAAAACCCGATCACCAAAGGCAAAGCAACGCAGTGGAGGACGTAGAAACGCAGTAACGCACCTTCACCAACAAACGTGCCACCCAACAGAGCAAAGCGCGCATCGTCGGCAGCGTGTATCAGTTGTACGTCACCTATGGCCAACAACTGTGCACCCGGGCCCTCATACCCAAGAAACGGTGTCGCCCTGGCCATGTTCGAACCCACCGTGATCGCCCAAATCGCCAGCTGGTCCCAGGGCAGCAAATACCCCGTGAACGACAGGAGTAGCGTCAAAACCAGCATGATGACGCCGATGTTCCAGTTGAACTCCCGTGGCGGCTTATACGACCCGGTCATGAACACCCGGAACATATGTAACCAGACGGTGATTACCATTGCGTGGGCGCCCCACCGGTGCAACTCTCGCATGATGCCCAGTGGTACGTGCTCACGGAGTCCGACAATGTCCGAGTAGGCGTACTCTAACGTCGGCCGGTAGTAGAACATGAGGAGGAGTCCGGTAAAGGTCAGCGTAAGAAACAGAAAGAAACTCATTCCGCCCATGCACCAGGTATACCGAAGTCGGACGCCGTGTTTCTTCAGTCGGACCGGGTGGAGGTGCAAAAACACGTTCGACAACATGACCAATACGCGGTTCCGATCGTTGATTGGTGCCGTATGCCGAAAGACAGATGTCCAGACTTGTGTCTCTGTCAGCCAGTTCCACGCTCGAACCAGTGCGCCTTCTTCAGGTTGGATGGTCTTCGGATTGGCCATAAACGTTACTCACACATTCAAAAACGACTCAGGGTCAAGCCACTGTCCAAGTTCTTGCTGATACTTTCGGCTCTTGTCCACCAGAATTTGGCCGTCCTCGGCCAACACTATCCGAGCGCGCTCCAGTGGGCGTGGTGCCGGCCCTTCAAAATTTACTCCAGTCTCTCTGAACCCGCTTCCATGACACGGACACTTGAACTTCGCTTCCGCCGAAAGGTAGTTCGGTGTACAACCCAGGTGAGTGCACGTTACCAGTAAGGCGTAAAATCCAGGTCCCTCGTGCACTATGTCGAACGGCGTGCGCACAATCCAAACGCCAAATCGGTCCTTCCAGCGCTCATCAACACCCTCGCCGTAGTCTGCGGGGAAGCCGACAGTGAACTGCTGTGGCGGCTCATTCAACACGTTCGGAAACATGAAACGTCCGGTCGCCGCGAGACAGCCGGCCGTAGCGGCTGTGAATGAACCCCACGCCAGGCCCAACCAGCCGCGACGTGACATCAGAGGAGACGTGTCGTCTACCGTCTTGGCCCGAGCCTTCGCAATCGGCTTCTTCAGCGCCGCTGCCGCTACGTTGGTAGTCTTTCCGACCAGCGCCGGATTCATCGGTGGCGGTGGCGCGGCTTTGGGTTTTACCACGGCGGGCCTAGGCGCCGCGCTGCTCGGTTCTGCTAAGGGTTTCTGGTCTTCAGCCATTGTTCCGCTCGTTCTACCTATTACCGAATTCTCATGGCCGCACTCGGTTCGATCCCGGTGGGCCCCAACAGCTTGAGGGTCCGCATGGCGGTTTCCCGCACGCTGAGGCTCACATCATCCAAACTCAGTGCCTTGACCTCTTCGATGAGCGCCGTTGCCTGCAGCGCGCCGACCGCCTGGAGACCGCTCACCATGACTTGGGAAATTGGATCAAGAGTCGCGTCAAATTCGGGAACGCGCGTCACCATCCGCTCGACATACTCCCGATCCAGCATTCGCCGAAGCACTGTTACGCCATCATCCCTGCCGTGACGCGCCAGGGCGACCGCTGCATTCCATTGCACGTCGGCCACCGGATCCTCCAGCGCAGTACGGAGCACTGACGTGTCGCCCGAACCCAAGCCCCCAAGAGCATACACTGCCATCTTTCGAACACCGGCATCCTCAGAATGATACATCTCTGCGATCTCGCTGCTAACCGTCGGATCGCCAAGCGAGGCCAGTGCCCAGATCACATTGATCTTTGTGTCGGTGTCAGGGTCTTGTAACCCACTCAAGAGCGCGGGCAGTGCCGCCTGGGGCGGATCCGTTAGTCGCCCGACGGCAAGCGCGAGGTAACGTCGCACCCGTGGGTCATCACCCTCTGACTCCGTGAACGCCCTCACGATCGACGACCCGAGCATTGGGTGACGGGACTCGACGTCGGATTCGGCCATCATCCGAGACAGGGCGTAGGCGGCCGGCCAACGCCGCTCTCGTCCGCCAGTTTGTACGTCCTGCAAAAACTCCTCTGGCGTCCGTTCATTGGACAGCATCATCCTAAACCCACCGTAGACCAGTACCACCATCCCCACGACCGCGAGCGGGATCAGAAAGAACTGAACGGCGAGTGCCGGAGTCTTGGTGAGCGAGGATTTATCGGGCGCACTTTCGCGCTCGACAAGCTTTGACATCTTTGGCGTCTGGGAATTCCGTGATTCGCCGTTACCAAAAACACGGACGGCGCTCTCGAGCGCCGAGGGTTCCGCGTTGCGCGGACCACCCAACGGCGAAACTAGAGGAGAGTACTACGGTTTTTTAACTTGGGTCAAGACTCCATAGCCCGGTCTTGGCCGTTCCTATCCAACGAATTATTCCGTGGCTTAAATCTTGGGCAGCGTGACCATTTGTTGAGCCTGATACTTGCCCTTCTTCTCCCTGTACGACGTGGCACACGGCTCGTCGCTCTGGAAGAACAAGACCTGAGCAATCCCCTCATTGGCGTAGATCTTCGCCGGCAGTGGCGTCGTATTAGAGATTTCCAGCGTCGCCGTGCCCTCCCACTCAGGCTCGAACGGCGTCACGTTCACGATGATTCCGCATCGCGCGTAGGTTGACTTTCCAAGACAGACCGTTAACACGTCTCGTGGAATACGAAAGTACTCGATCGTCCGGGCCAGCGCGAACGAATTCGGGGGAACGATACACACCGGTGCCGTGATATCAACAAACGACCTGGGGTCGAATGCCTTGGGGTCGATCACGGTTGTATTGATGTTTGTGAACACCTTAAACTCATCGGCAACTCGGATGTCATAGCCATATGACGACACGCCATAGGAGACGACGCCCTCTCGAACCTGCTTATCGACAAACGGATCGATCATCGCGTGTTCGGTGGCCATCCGCTTGATCCACGTATCAGGCTTGATGCTCATCGATACACTAGTGACGCTCGTCTCTGGGTGATAATTCGTGAGGTTGGACGCGTGAAATTAAACTTAGCGACGCACAAACATTAACACGAGGCTGAGCACAATGCTCAAGAGTGCCGAGGTCGCTATCGGAAGATAGACCGTCGCGCCGCCCCGCCGGTACACCAATGTCGCCGAGTAGCCCCCCAGCGGAACGCCCAGCATGAGCGCCACGCCGATACCGACGATGAGAAATCCTGCGACGACCAGCACCTTATTTCATCGACCTTCCCGTCTTGCAGCCCAGTAAATCTGGACCGCCAGGGCCGACCGTCCTGCATTAATCAGGATAAGGGCTGAAGCTCGACACCACGAAAAAAGTAGCCAACTTCGAACGCCGCAGTCTCAGGGGCGTCAGAACCATGGGTGGCGTTACGCTCAATTGATGAGCCGTACTCCCGCCGCAACGTCTCACGCTCCGCATCTGCCGGATCCGTTGCGCCCATCAAACGGCGCCATCGCGCAATCGCATCAGGTGCTTCCAAAACCAGCACAACCGCCGGCCCAGACGACATAAAACAAGTCAAACTATCGAAAAATGGCCTCTCGCGGTGGACGGCGTAAAATCCCTCGGCGTCCTGCTTGCTCATCTGCACAAGCCGCATTCCACGAACGCGGAACTCTGCCTCTTCGATTCTCAGGAGAATCGCGCCGGTTAGCCGGTTCTCGACCGCATCAGGCTTGATGATCGCGAGTGTTCGTTGCATTAAGGAAACCTTCGTGTTTCGGCGTTGACGTCGAGACGCAGCTAACGCAGGTCGTCCATAATCGCGTCAAGGGTGGACCGCGCCGGTCGAATCACATCCGGCGGAAGCTTCGCCAGCGGCTCGTCCACCAGGTTCAGTAGCGTCAGAAAATCATCCCGATCGGGCTCCACATAAATCACACCGGTGGCGTACTCGCCGCGGTTTTTGGTCTCGTGCAACATCCGCATTGCCTGTATTTTGTCGAGCGCATTGTAGTCGGAGTCAAGCTTCTTCAGATAGAGCTTCGACCCGTCGTGCATCACAACTTCCTGCGTCGTCCCGGGTTCATATTCCACCTCGATGTCCTCGAAGAACGGCACGAAGTTGATATCCTCGATCGGCTCATCGTGATCCTTCGCATAGGCATAGCTCTTCGTTGACCCTTCGTGATCGTTAAAGGTCACGCATGGCGAGAGAACGTCAAGCATCGCGGTACCCCGATGGCTCAACGCCGCCTTGAGCACCGACGAAAGCTGCTTCTTGTCACCGGAGAACGACCGCGCCACAAACGTGGCACCAAGCTCCACGGCCAACGCACAGGTATCGATGGGCGGCAGGTCGTTGACCACCCCAGTCTTCGCCTTTGTTCCCACGTCGGCGGTCGGTGAGAATTGCCCTTTCGTCAGGCCATAGCATCCATTGTCCTCGATTATGTACACAATCGGCAGGTTGCGCCGCATCAGGTGCACGAACTGGCCGATCCCAATGGCTCCGGTATCTCCATCTCCGCTCACCCCTAGCGCAATCAGGTGCTTGTTCGCCAAGAGGGCACCTGTACCAACGGATGGCATCCGGCCATGCACGGTATTGAACCCATGCGCCGACCCCAGGAAATACGCTGGACTCTTGCTGGAGCACCCAATTCCAGACAGTTTAATCACCCTGTCTGGGTTAATACCCATCTCATAGCATGCCCCGATAATCCGCTCTGATATCGCATTGTGCCCGCAACCAGCACACAGGGTGGTCTTGGCGGCACGATACTGTTTAGATTCGAGCCCGATACGGTTGATGCGTTTCTTCGGCCGAGACGGTGTCACAGTAGCCACAATGTTTGCCCTCTGAATAATCCGACGTCTATTCTCCGCCCACGCCCGCATTCTTGGGCGCAACATCCGGGTCTGCATTCGCCTTCTGAACTTGATACCCTTCTTGAATCAAAATATCTTCGGTGACCGTCCGAGCATCGATCGGATTGCCGGTGTAGTGCAGCACGCTTCGCAGCCTTCCGGTAAGTTCCACCGGTAAATCGAGCTTCATCAGGCTGAGCATCTGGGCATCCCGGTTTTGCTCAACTACATAAACTCGCTCGTGCCGCTCGATGAACGAAGCGAGCGCACTCCTGAACGGATACGCACAGACGCGGTAGTAGGATGTCTGTAAGTCAGCTTCCGCCGATAGCTGGTCTCGACTCTCGATGATGGCCCAATGGGTAGTGCCGTAAGCCATAATACCGACCGAGGCTTTTCGATTGATCTCCACCACCGGCGCCGGCATCCAATTCCGAGCCGTCTCAAACTTCCGAGCCAATCGGTCGACGTTCTTTTGGTAGTCTTCTGGTCGTTCGCTGTACTGGGCCCACTCGTTGTGGCCGGAACCCCGACAAAAGAACGCCGGCATGCCGTCGCCCGGGATTGTCCGATATGGGATTCCATCGCCGTCGACATCCCGATAGCGCCCGAATTTCCCGATCCGTTCGAGCGTCTCAGAATCGACAACCTTCCCCCGATCGATCGGCTTCGTGGGATACTCAAAGGTCTTCGACATCCAGGTGTTCATCCCCAAATCAAGGTCACTCATCACGAACACCGGTGTTTGGAAGCGCTCCGCGAGATCGAACGCCTCCATTGCCATTGTGTAGCATTCTTCGACGGAGGAGGGGAACAACATTGGGTGACGCGTGTCCCCATGCGAGAGGAACGCTGTGGTCAGGATATCTCCCTGCGCCGTGCGGGTTGGAAGGCCGGTCGACGGCCCTACCCGCTGCACATCGAAAATCACCGCCGGAATCTCAGCGTAATAGCCAAGACCGGTGAATTCACCCATCAGCGAAATACCAGGGCCCGATGTCGACGTCATCGACCGCGCGCCCGTCCAGCCCGCCCCAATCGCCATTCCGAGTGCCGCGATTTCATCCTCAGCCTGGACCACAGCAAACGTGGCCTTCCCCGTGTCCTCGTCAATCCGATACTTCTTTAAATAGTCAATGAGCGACTCACACAGCGACGACGACGGCGTGATGGGATACCACGTCACCACCGTCACGCCAGCCATCATCGCGCCGATCGCGGCTGCGGTATTGCCTTCGATCAGAATCAGTCCCTCGGTCTTGTCCATAGGTTCGACGACTAGTGGATCACGCTTTTCGAGTTCGTCAGTGGCGTACCGGAAGCCGACCTCGAGGGCACCCATATTCAGCGTAACTGCCTTTTGCTTCCGGCCGAATTGCTTCTTCAGCGCAATTTCCATCTGAGACATTTCGATCTGAAGCAACTTCGCGAGCACACCGTCGTAGATCATGTTCCGCACGAGCCGTCTAAGTTTGGCGTCGCGACAAATGTCTGCGACCAATTTATCGAACGGCACAGGGTAAAAAATCAGATCGTCGCGTAGACTGCTCAACTGCAGCGGCTCGTCGTACACCACCGCGGCCCCTGGCTCCAGAGACAACACATCCTCGCGTGCGGTCTCTGGGTTCATCGCAACCATGAGATCAACACGCTTCTTCGCCGCGATATAACCATCCTTGTTGGCCCGGATGGTAAACCACGTCGGAAGCCCAGCGATATTGGACGGAAACAGATTTTTCCCGGATACCGGCACACCCGTCTGGAAAATCGAGCGCAACAGCACAAGGTTTGCGGTCTGACTGCCCGAGCCGTTGACCGTGGCAACCCGGATGCTGAAATCGTTAACCAGTCGGTGAGGGTGAGAAGGAGTAAGCCTTGCGATCTCTTTAACCGCTACGTCAGGAACAGCCATGTATGGCCTCGTAATTAATCAAGGAAACAACCGTGGAGTCTAGCATGCTCGTGTGTCACGGGCACTGTGGAAGCAATGAAGATCTTTTCAGGATGAAAACAAACGCCACTGTCAGCTTACGAGAGGGTGCCAAGGCTTGCCACCACCGCCGACCCGATGTCGGCAGGACTACTGACCACCGTGACCCCTGCGGTCGCGAGTGCTTGCATCTTCTCCGCAGCCGTGCCTTTCCCGCCGGCGATGATCGCTCCCGCATGCCCCATGCGGCGTCCTGGTGGAGCGGTCTGCCCCGCAACAAAACCGACCACGGGCTTCGAAAACCCTTCAGCTATGAATGCAGCCGCCTCTTCCTCGGCCGTCCCACCGATTTCCCCAATTAGCACCACAGCCTCCGTGGCAGGGTCGGCTTGGAACAGCTGGAGGGCATCAACGAAACTGGTCCCGATGAGCGGGTCACCACCGATGCCGATGCATGTGGTCTGTCCGAGCGACAATAAAGTCAGCTGATGAATCGCCTCATACGTCAGTGTGCCACTTTTTGACACGATCCCGACGCGTCCCTCGCGACAGATGTGCCCAGGAATGATTCCAGCCTTAGCCTTCCCAGGAGAAATAATCCCTGGACAGTTGGGTCCAACCAGCCGCGTATGGCCTCCCTCAAGGAACCGTATCACTGCCAGCATATCGATTGTCGGAATCCCCTCGGTGATACACACCACCAGATCGATTCCAGCATCAGCGGCCTCCATGACCGCATCGGCCGCGACGGGAGGCGGGACGAACACAACCGACGCGTTGGCGCCAGTCTCGCGGACCGCCTCAACGACGGTATTGAAGACCGGCCAACTTTCATGGGTCAACCCGCCTTTGCCCGGCGTAACGCCACCGACTACCCTAGTACCAAATTCCACCGCCTGTTTAGCGTGAAAGGTGCCTTCACGACCGGTCAGGCCCTGGACGAGCAGACGCGTATCTTGATCAATTAGTACGGACACGAAGGTTTCTCTTGAGGTGTCGGTCGCAGTTCGTAAATCCCCGGCACGGAAGACCGCCCTCTCATACCGCTAGCGCGACCACGCGCTCGGCCGCCTCTCCCATCGTGTCCGCGGTCGTGAAATTGAGCCCACTGTCGCGAAGCATCTGCTTTCCGGCCTCGACGTTGGTTCCCTCCATTCGAATAACAATCGGGACCTTGACGTCCAGCTCGTTGACAGCTTCAATGACACCCTCCGCCAACACATCACACCGGAGAATGCCACCAAAGATATTGATAAGGACGGCCTTAACGTTGGCATCGGCCATCAGAATCCGAAACGCATTTTGAATCTGGTCAGCATTGGCCCCGCCTCCGACGTCAAGAAAGTTGGCCGGGTTCCCCCCCGCTAGCTTGATGATGTCCATGGTTGCCATAGCCAGACCTGCACCATTAACCATGCATCCCACGCTACCATCCAGACGGATGTAGTTCAGCGAGTGTTTGGATGCTTCGATCTCTAAATCCTCTTCTTCTGCCAGGTCCCGGAGTTCCACGAGCTCTGGATGCCGAAACAATGAGGAATCGTCCAAGCTCACCTTGGCGTCGAGCGCCAACACATCACCCGACGTGGTCACCACGAGTGGATTGATTTCGACGAGCGAGGCGTCGGTCTCACGAAACATCCGATACACGGCCCGCATCACACGAACCGCTTGCGTCATCGCCCGGCCGTTTAGACCCAGACCGAACGCTAATCGACGCGCTTGAAAGGCCGCCAACTCGTTGTCGCTTTCGATCGACTCGCGCAGAATAAGCTCGGGCGTGTCCGCCGCAACCTCCTCGATGTCCATGCCCCCGGCTGAACTCGCCATCATGACAGGCCGAGCAAGCGCACGGTCTATCAAAAGTCCCAAATACAGCTCGCGGTCTATCGCCAGCTGCTCCTCAACCAACACCCTGGAAACCAGCCGACCCTCGGGTCCCGTCTGAGGTGTAACCAACATGCTTCCTATTAGCGAATTTGCGGCTTGTTCAGCAGTCTCGACGTCGTTCACGACCTTGATTCCGCCACCCTTGCCTCGACCACCCGCGTGAATCTGTGCCTTGACAACGACCTTGCCGCCAAGGCGCTGTGCAATCGCGCGCGCCTCGGCCGGTGTCGTGGCCACGTCCCCTTGCGGGACAGAGACTGCAAACTTAGCAAAGATAGCCTTTGCCTGATATTCGTGAATTTTCACCGCATACCAACCGTGATCTAAACGCTGATGAGCTGCACGAGCTCCTGGACCGCGTCGGCCGATTTAGTCAGCGCCGCCTGTTCGTCACCGGTCAGGGTGATCTGAATAATCTCCTCAATGCCACCGGCGCCCAGCTTGACCGGAACACCGACGAAGAGATCGGACACCCCGTACTCCCCTTGAAGGAATGCGGCACAGGGAAGAATTTTTTTCTTGTCCTTGAGTATCGCTTCGACCATCTCCACTACTGCCGACCCCGGCGCATAGTAGGCACTCCCGCTTCCAAGGAGTTTAACGATCTCGGCTCCCCCTGCCGCCGTGCGAGCCACAATAGCTTGAACGGTGGCGGTATCTAATAATTCAGTGATCGGAATCCCCGCTACGGTTGAATAGCGTGGTAGCGGAACCATTGTGTCGCCGTGTCCTCCAAGGACGAACGCGTGGGTATTTTCAACGGACACATTGAGCTCTTGCGCAATGAACGTGCGCATGCGCGCGGAGTCGAGCACCCCCGCCATGCCAATCACCCGCTCACGGGGAAAGCCGCTTACCCGGTAAACGACTTGACACATTGCATCAAGCGGGTTCGTTACCGGCACGATAATGCACTCCGGCGAGTACTTGACCACCTGTTCCGTAACGCTCTTGATGATCGCGTAATTCTTCTGGAGGAGATCGTCCCGACTCATGCCCGGCTTCCGCGCGAGGCCCGCGGTCACTACAACGATGTCGGATTCTGCGGTGTCGACATAGTCAGTTGTCCCTAAAACCCTGGCATCGGATCCCTCCACCGGGCACGCCTCAAGCATGTCCAGTGCCTTGCCCTCGGGGATCCCCTCCAGGATGTCCAGAATGACAACGTCGGCCAGTTCCTTATCGGCAATGCTGCGCGCGACCGTCGCGCCAACGTTACCCGATCCGATCACCGAAACTTTACGATTCATAACTTTCAAACTCCCTCCACGCCGCGCGCGACGTCGCCTTCTTTCGTCGAGAAAACACTCAGTGTGCTTGGCGTGATCGACAGAGTGCACATAAGTCAGATTTTAGGTCACGTCCCCGTGGCACGTTGCAAACTCCTCAACAGAATGTGTGGAAAACCTTGTGGAAAAATGTCTCGTTACTCAAGGTCGAACCGCTCCAACCGGACCGATCTAGCGATTTGCACCATCGTGGTGCGAGCAAGGTCACGGATGTAAAGGTTGGACGAAAAACCGAGCCATTATACTGTACCGGTTGCGCTACGCGTGGGCAGGTTGTGAGTGAGGCTTCAACTCTCACAGACTGACCCCCCGCAACCGCATAAACCGCAAGGATAGATACTCACGACGACTCTTATGAAGATTGTCATCGCAGACCCTCTAGCGGACTCAGCTGCGGCGTTGCTCCGCGACCAAGGTTGGACTGTCGATGCGCGTGCCGGTCGTGCACTCGAGGAGCTTCTAACCGATATCGCTGACGCCGATGGTCTGATTGTCAGAAGTGCAACCAAGGTAACCAAACAGGTCATCGAGGCGGCACCTCGACTCCGTATCATTGGACGTGCAGGCACCGGGGTCGACAACGTCGACCTCACCGCAGCCGACGAGCGGGGCATTCTCGTCGTCAACGCGCCCGGCGCAAACAGCATCAGCGTCGCTGAACATACCTGCGCACTAATGTTGGTCCTGTCTCGTTCGGTGGCGATCGCCGACGCTCAGATGAAGCAGGGCCGCTGGGAAAAAAAGTCACTTCAGGGAACCGAACTGCGAGGGAAGACGCTCGGGATCGTCGGACTGGGACGTATCGGACGAGAGGTAGCACACCGCGCGCTGGCCTTCGAGATGACAATCATCGCCCATGACCCATTTATCTCGAGCCAGCTCGCCGAAGACCTCAACGTAGAGCTGCTGTCGCTCGATGATCTCTGTTCACGTGCCGACTTCATTACCCTGCATGTCCCGTCGAGCACCGGCACGACTCCACTGCTCGACCGCAAGCGCCTCGCTCGGTGCAAACCGGGTGTGCGGATTATCAATACCGCACGTGGTAACTTAATCGACGAAACTGCCCTGGCTGAGGCCATCGCATCAAAACAAGTAGCAGGCGCGGCTCTTGACGTGTTCCAGGTGGAGCCACCCGACACTGCTCTCACCGGACTGCCGCAGGTTGTAGCGACACCTCACATCGCGGCGTCCACAAAGGAAGCGCAGGAAATAGTGGGAGCCGAGACGGCTAGCTGTGTCCGTGACTTCCTCCGATCCGGTATCGTGCGCAACGCGGTCAACTTTCCGGCCATTCCACCAGAGGAATCCAAGCGGCTACAGCCCTATATCACCCTGGCTGAGCGGCTCGGAAGTCTTCTCGGCCAGCTCACAGAGGACCGCATCGAAGGCGTTGCCGTCAGGTACTATGGCGAGCTTTCAGGAAAGACCCACGACATGCTGGTCAGAGCGGTACTAGTAGGTCTGTTCCGACAAGTCCTCTCGTCGACCGTAACACTGGTCAACGCGCGCTCGATCGCTCAGCAGCGTGGGATCGAGGTGACCGAATCTCAGAGTTCACGTGCTAGAGACTTCACCAGTTTGATCTCAGTCAAGTTCCACACGGATGCTGGCGAACGGTGGGCTGAGGGCGCCGTGTTCGCTCCCAATGAACCGCGTCTGGTTCTTCTGGATGGAGTCGCAATTGAATCAACACTCGACGGTCCGATGATCGTCATCCAAAACAATGACCAACCCGGAGTCATCGGCGAGGTCGGTACGATTCTGGGACACCACGGCGTGAACATTGCTACGTTCGCTCTCGGACGGAGCACCACCGGAGCTGTGGGCGTAGTCAACGTCGAGGACACTAGAAACGACGGTGGCCTTCGCGACAACGTAGTCGAGGAAATCCAGCAAATTCCGGCCGTGTTAGGCGCCCGGCTCGTTCGCATCTAACGCGCCAGGTCGGTCACACCTCCACGTGGTCGCCACATGGTCGTAACTCACCGTGTGGTAGTATTCGCTGTGCACCCCGTGACACCTCAGGGGACCACAACACGCTCTCCAGGCACGGCTGTCGTCGTTATCCCTGCGCGATACGAATCGACACGACTACCGGGTAAACCGCTGGCCAACATCGCCGGTCATCCGATGATTGAGCACGTCTATCGACGTGCTTCGAGGGCGACGCGAGCCGCATCAGTTCTCGTGGCCACCGATAGTGAGCGGGTTCGAGACGCAGTGTTGGCTTTCGGTGGCGACGCCCAACTGACCGAGCGAGGTCATCGGAATGGAACGGAACGAGTTGCGGAAGTTGCGCGCGACCTGACGTGCGACCTGGTCGTCAATGTGCAGGGTGACGAGCCTCTTGTGGACCCACTCGCCATAGACTTGGCTCTTAGCCCGTTCGCGAACGATCCGACCTTGTGCATGTCGACGCTGAGAACTCCAATGCTCAGTCTCGACGACCTCCACGATCTCAATGTGGTCAAAGTCGTCGTCGATCGTGACGACTTTGCACTCTATTTTTCTCGCGCGCCGATACCGCATACGGATGCCCCGGCCGGAAATGATCACCCGGGGGAGAGGGCAACCGGCCCATCTAAGCACGTCGGTCTCTACGTCTACCGGCGTGATTTCCTGCTACGTTTCGTCGAACTCGAACCGACTCCGCTCGAGTGCGCAGAAAATCTTGAGCAACTCCGAGCCCTGGAGCACGGGTATCGAATCAAGGTCCTTACGACCTCACATGACTCCATCGGTGTCGATACCCCATCCGACCTTGAGCGGATTCGACGAATCATGATTACCGGAGGGTCTTTATGAATCAACGAACGTCTGACCAGGCCGACCCCGTCAAATACATCTTCGTGACGGGTGGCGTCGTCTCCTCGCTCGGAAAGGGGCTAGCGGCCGCATCAATCGGCTGCCTGCTTGAAGGCCATGGATATCGGGTGACGCTTCAAAAACTCGACCCATACGTCAACGTCGACCCGGGCACGATGAGCCCCTATCAACACGGCGAGGTCTACGTAACGGAAGATGGGGCCGAAACCGACCTGGATCTAGGGCACTATGAACGCTTCACAAACACGGTCACCAGCCACAACCACAACTGGACGAGCGGCAAGATTTATTCGTCGGTGATTCATAAGGAGCGCCGCGGCGACTATCTCGGACGAACCGTACAGGTGATTCCTCACATCACGAACGAGATCAAGGACGGAATCAGGTCGGTGAGCAAGGATGTGGATATCGTCCTAGTCGAGATTGGCGGGACTGTCGGTGATATCGAAAGTCAGCCGTACCTGGAGGCCATCCGCCAGTTCCGCCGCGATGTCGGACGAAAGAACACCCTCTATGTCCATCTTACGCTGGTGCCGTTCATCCGCACGGCTGGCGAACTCAAGACGAAACCGACCCAGCACAGCGTTCGGGACCTGCGGTCGATCGGTATTCAGCCCGACATCTTGCTGTGCCGCACCGATCGGTTTCTCCCTCGCGAGATTCGCCAAAAGATTGCTCTTTTCTGCGACGTCGACGAAGAAGCGGTCATCACCGCTAAAGACGTTGACAACATTTACGAGGTCCCGCTCGTGTTGCGGACTGAAGGACTCGACGCCATCGTGCTCAAAGGCCTCCACCTCCCCTCTGATACCCAATGCGACATCCGACAGTGGGAAGAACTGGCCAACATCATCCGGCACCCCAAGGACGAGTTCACTGTGCACGTTGTCGGCAAATATGTTGGCTATGAGGATTCTTACAAGAGCCTCACCGAGGCGCTGTATCACGGTGGCTTCAATCAGCGCGTCAAAGTCAATATCAAGTGGGTGGAAGCCGAAGCGTTAGAGCTTGAGGGCGCCGAGAGTCTTCTCGAGAACGCTGACGGCATTCTCGTCCCTGGCGGGTTCGGAGACCGTGGCAGCCGAGGAATGATGCACGCGGCACGGATTGCACGCGAGCGCCAGATCCCGTATTTCGGTATCTGCTACGGCTTTCAGTGGGCGGCTGTCGAATTTGCTCGTCATGTGTGCGGCCTTGAGGATGCCGATTCAACCGAGTGCCGTGAGAATGCCCTTCACAAGGTGATCTACAAACTTCGGGACCTGCTCGGCGTGGACGACCTCGGCGGTACCATGCGACTCGGAAGCTATCCTTGTCAGCTTAAGTCTGGATCGCTGGCACATCGCATCTATGGCGAAACACTGATCCACGAAAGACACCGCCACCGGTACGAGTTCAACCGTAAATACGAGGAGCCGTTGACCAAGTCTGGCCTCCGGGTGTCAGGCCATTCGCCGGACGGAAAGTTTGTTGAAGTGCTCGAGCTCGCTAATCACCCCTGGTTTGTCGCAGTACAGTTTCACCCTGAATTTCAGTCTGCACCGCTCCGCCCGCATCCTCTGTTCTCCGACTTCATCAAGGCGGTTCATCGTCATTCCATGTCGGCGACCAGGGAAGTCCAGCCCGTGGTCGACTAAGACAGGTGGCACGGCCTGGCGTGACACCGCCGGGTGAGGTCCCGGTATCGCCAGCTACTGTCTATAATGAGGCTGTGAACCAGGTAGCCGTCGGTGACGTAACGCTCGGCGACGGACAGCCGCTGGCTCTAATCGCGGGACCCTGTGTCATCGAAAGCGAGTCCCATACCCTCGACACCGCCTTCATGCTCCGCGAGATTGTCGACCGCGTCGGTATCCCGCTGATCTTTAAGGCCTCATTCGACAAAGCGAATCGCACGTCGATCGCGTCGTTTCGTGGCCCGGGTCTGAAGGAAGGCCTCCGCGTGCTCGGGCGAGTGAAGCGGGAGGTTGGAGTACCAATCTTGACCGACATTCATGAAGCGCATCAGGCCACGCGGGTCGCCGATGTCGCGGATGTTATCCAGATTCCGGCGTTTCTCTCCCGCCAAACAGACTTGCTGGTGGCGGCGGCCGCGACCGGGCGCGTCGTGAACGTCAAAAAGGGACAGTTCTTGGCCCCGCCGGATATGCAGCACATCATCAAGAAAATCACCTCGACTGGACATGAAAAAATCGTCGTCACCGAGCGTGGGACCAGCTTTGGATACAACAATCTCGTCGTGGACATGCGGGCATTTCCGGTGCTGCGAGCCATGGGATTCCCCGTTGTCTTTGACGTGACACACAGTGTGCAACTACCGGGTGGCGGTAACGGGGTAAGCAGCGGCCAGGCTGAATACATCCCAACGCTCGCCTCGGCCGGCGTCGCGGCTGGAATCGACGCGCTCTTCATGGAAGTACACCAAGCGCCGAACCTGGCGAGGAGTGACGGAGCCAACGCACTCGCCCTCGACCGACTCGAACCCTTACTGCGACGTGTCGTCGCTCTTGCTCAGCTCCGGCCTCGACAAGCCAACTTTCTCGACTCCGAGTAAATCGTGCCAGCCATGAGTGACTTATCGGACACTGAAATAATTCTGAAACGTGCGCAAGCCGTACTTCAGATTGAGGCCGAGGCGATCCGTGTATTGAGTGACCGCCTCGACGGCCAGTTCATTGCCGCGCTCGAATTGTTGGCGACCTGTAGCGGTCGAGTGATTGTGACCGGTATGGGTAAGTCTGGAATCATCGCTCGAAAGATCGCCGCCACTCTATCCAGCACCGGGACCGCGGCTTACTTTCTACACCCGGCCGAGGCTGTCCATGGTGACCTGGGTGTGATTCAGCGCGACGATCTGCTGGTGGCGCTCTCGCAGAGCGGTGAGACACCAGAGATCTTGCGACTTCTCGAGACACTCAAACGGCTCGGCTCCCAGCTCATCGCCATCACCGGGACACCGTCAAGTTCGTTAGGTCAGTCGGCCGATGTGACACTGGACTGCCACGTTGATACCGAAGCATGCCCGATGAATCTCGTGCCAACGGCCAGCACGACCGCTGCGCTGGCTCTCGGTGACGCGCTGGCCATGACCCTTCTCGTGAAGAAAGGGTTCCGCGAAGAAGACTTTGCTAATCTGCACCCAGGTGGTCATCTCGGCAAGCGCCTGCTCCGCGTGTCACGGCTGATGCACACCGGTGACAAGCTTCCCATCGTGGGCCCGTCGGCGCCATTCCCAGAGGTCGTCGCCATGATCTCTTCCAGACACCTTGGAATGACGTGCGTTATACGCCCGGACGGAAGCCTGGCCGGTGTCATCACCGACGGCGACCTGCGACGAAGACTTTCTGACCCGACCGCGCTGATTAGACAAACAGCTGCGACTCTCATGACGAACTCGCCTCACACGATTACGGAATCGATGTTAGCAGCTGAGGCATTAAATTTAATGGAAACCAAACGTGTCACGTCCTTGGTTGTGGTCGACGACGGCCGCATTCGAGGAGTCGTGCACCTCCACGATCTCTGGCGCACTGAACTGTTCTAGAGAATCACGGTCATGACCAGCACTTTCGTTTTCCTTTTTCCGCTCTTGGCACTACTGATTGGTCTGGCCGCCGGAAAAGCGTGGGAGCGGTACAAGCTGCAGGACGGTCGATGGATCGATCGCCGACGGGCGCGGGAGTCGCCCCACTATATCCTCGGACTCAACTTCCTCGTTTCGAATCAACTCGATCTCGCAATCGAGGAACTGACGAAGGCCGCGGGCCTTGACGCTGACGCGCTTGAAATCCATCTCATCCTGGGCAACCTCTATCGTGAGAAGGGGCAGGTCAGTAAAGCGATCCAGGTCCACCAGAGCTTGCTCCAGCGCCCACGTCTCACGAAGTTGGAACATGCTTACGTCTTGCTCTGTCTCGGTCTTGATTTTAAGCGCGGCGGGTTCGTCGACCGAGCCTTTGAAGCCTTCTCTGAAGTCGTCAAGCTCGACTCCGGAAACCATTACGCCCTTCTAAACCTTGAGAAACTTCACGAAGAACAGCATCAATGGCGTGAAGCCCAATTACTCCGCCAGCGGCTAGCGGAAGCGACAATGGACAACGAGGGACCGCAAAACCAGGCAATCCTGGCCTTCCTCGAGAACGAGCTCGGTCTGCAGGCTATGCGCGGCGATGCCCTCGATCAGGCGGTGCGGCACTTCGAGACCGCGGTCGACCTCGACCGCCAGACGGTCCCAGCGTATCTCAATCTTGGCGATGTCCACCTTAAACGGGGTCATACCCAAGCGGCCATCGATACCTGGCAGGAGATATTAAAGGTCGCACCGGAACGCGCCTACCTTGCCTTTGGTCGGCTGGAAACAGCATTCACCGCCAGGGGTCTGGTGTCGCGCTTTCTCGACCTTTGTCGTCGCCTGATTGAAGCAAATGCTCAGGACTGGCGCGCTCGCCTCGCACTTGGTCAATATCACGCCGCACACGGCGAACCAACCCGTGGTCTTGATCTCTTGTTCGAGTCACTGGTCCACAACCCGCACGCTCTCGCGATCCACCAAGCGATCTGGCGAACATTGATGGCCCTCGACTTCGATCCCGCTTTGGTGCGGCGATACGTCGAAGTGACCCACGACGCTGTCTTTTATCTTGACCCCCACGTCTGTATGCGGTGTCGGTATCGAAGCACTGAACTCTTGTGGCAATGTCCCCAGTGCCATGAATGGAACACATTCGTAGAAGAGCGAATTGCCCCAGCGAAAGACAGCGAGGAGACCCCAGCGTGAGCATTCAGGTTCTCTGCCCCAGGAACTCGTGACTGTCCTCCGGGTTGCCCTTACCGGCGGTATCGCCACCGGCAAGTCGTCGGTCCTGGCCCGCTTTACCTTTCTCGATGTACCAACTATCGATGCCGATACGATCTCCCACCATGTGACGCGAGCGAGTCAACCAGCGTCGGCCGACATCCGCCAGCGATTCGGAGACGAAGTCTTTCGCCCCGATGGTGGACTCGACCGAAAGAGGCTGGGTGCGCGAGTGTTCAACAACTCGGAGGAACGAAAAACTCTTGAGGCGATCGTTCATCCTCGCGTGCGAACCGCGATCGACCGGTGGTTTTCGAAAGTCGAAGCTGATGGGCAGGCTTTGTTTGCGGTCGCCGCCATCCCTCTCCTTTTTGAAACTGGCCGACAAGGAGACTTTGACCACGTCGTGGTAACTACCTGTCCGCCGAGTCTCCAGCTTGAGCGGTTGACAGCCCGTGATCACATCAGCGAGACCGAGGCGCGTCAACGAATCACCGCGCAGCTCCCAGCCGAGGACAAAGTGGCCGCCGCCGACTTCGTGATTCACACCGATGTGAGCGAGGCAAACACAGAGCACCAGGTAGACGAAATCGTGCGAGCATTGGGTCAAAAGTCAGGGATCCACGGGCAACGGTCATTGGTTTAAAAGAGCGGCGGCGGGACGCCTATCGCGGGCGACACATGGTCGGGGCGTCCACTTCCGGGGTCAAAAACCGCTAGCACCTCACCAAACTCAGGGCTCACCGCGCGCTAGCCGCGCTTCGGCGGCACCGACCGTGTTCGACATCAGCATGGCGATCGTGAGGGGGCCCACACCGCCCGGCACTGGGGTGAGCGCCCCTGCCACGAATTCGACCTCCGGGTGAACGTCTCCGGTGACCACGGATCCTCGTTTCTCGAACGCGGCCATCTTCTTCGAGCCACGACCGAATAGCGCCTCGACCTGGGCTTGATCGTTCAGGCGGTTCATCCCGACGTCAACCACCGTCGCTCCCGGCTTGATAAAGTCTCGGGTGACAAACGCGGCCCTGCCAAGCGCTGCCACAAGAATGTCGGCTGACGCAGCCACCTCCGATAGATGGACCGTTCTGGAATGACAGATGGTCACGGTGGCGTTCCGGTGAAGCAGCAGCATAGCCATCGGCTTGCCGACAATGTCGCTTCGACCGATCACGACGGCTCGCGCTCCACCGATCTCGATTTCACTTCGGTCGAGGAGTTCAATAACTCCAGACGGTGTGCATGGCGCCAGCGACGACCTCTTCTGAACCAGGCGTCCGACGTTGCCAGGATTGAACCCATCGACATCTTTCGTTGGGTCGATGGCATCGAAGACCTGCTGCTCGGCATCCCGGCCCATTCTGTCTGGTAACGGCGACTGGACGAGGATGGCGTCGTGCCGGTCACTCCTGTTGAACGTGTGAACAATAGATAACGCGTCGTCTATCGATGCGGTGTCATCAAGGCGGCACAGATCGGTGGCCATTCCCAGCGCCTCACCACTCTTGATTTTGTTCCGGACGTAGATTTCAGAACCCGGATCATGACCCACCAATAGGATTCCGAGCGTCGGCGGACGGCCAACTGTTTGCGTAAACCTGTCAATGCGCGAACGGAGGCTCTCTCGAATCTCCGAGGCCACCTTCGTGCCGTCCAGGCGCCGCGCGGTTGATACTTTAGGAATAAGCGTCTCGGACGAATCTTCGGTCACCGTAACTCCGGTTATCATTATTTCAGGTTTTGGCCGAGTTTAAGTAGAATGCCGACTATTCCTCCTGTCACGTGACGCTAAGCCCCACCGCATGCGTGGGTTGGCACTGCCGGTGAGGCGACCGATCAGACAGGCACTATGGCAGCTGACCGTGGCACGTGGGGAACCCGCACCGGATTCATTCTGGCCGCGGCAGGCTCGGCCGTCGGACTTGGGAATATCTGGGGATTTCCAACTCAGGTTGGTCAAGGTGGCGGTGCAGCGTTCGTCCTAGTGTATCTCCTCTGTGTCCTGCTGATTTGCTTTCCCATCTTAGTGGGCGAGCTGTCGATTGGGCGGCACGCTCAGCAGTCCCCGGTCGGATCGTTCGCACTAATCCGTCCAGGAACTCGCTGGTGGTTAGTCGGGGCTCTCGGGGTTATGACCGGTGCCGGTATTCTCTCCTTTTACAGTGTGATAGCCGGGTGGACAGTCGCCTATGTTTGGTTCGCGCTAACCGGTCAGCTTGCCGGTGACCAACAGGCAATCGGAAATTTCTTCGCCGAGTTTACCGCGAACGCATCAGCTTCCATCAGCTTAACGCTCCTGTTCCTCGGAGTTACCGCGGCCGTGCTTCTGGGTGGTGTCCGGGCCGGTATTGAGCGCGTCACCAAAGCGCTTATGCCGGCGCTCGTTGCGCTGCTGCTGCTACTGGCGGGCCGGGCCGCGACACTTCCGGGTGCAGCGGAGGGTCTGACCTACTACCTTAAACCCGATCTGTCACGCCTGCTGGACCCATCACTCTACAGCTCAGCCTTGGGCCAAGCATTCTTCTCGTTGAGCCTCGGAATGGGATGTATGGTCACCTACGGCAGTTACCTGGGTAAACGAGAAGGGATCGCCAGTGCCGCGGCATGGGTCGTCCTCCTCGATACGTCGGTCGCCTTGCTGGCAGGTTTCATCATCTTTCCGTCCGGATTCTCGATCCCAGGATTCGACCCTAGCAGCAGCGGACCCGGACTAATCTTTACCGTGCTCCCGAGACTGTTCTCGACACTGCCCGGCGGTCAGCTGTTCGGTGCGGCGTTTTTTCTTCTGCTTACGATGGCCGCGTTGACGTCGACGATCTCGTTACTGGAGGTCCCCGTCTCACACTTTGTCGATAGCTGCGGCTGGAACCGCAGGCGAGCGGTGCTCTTCGTCACACTTGCGGTTCTGATGCTCTCGATCCCATCCGCGCTTGCCACGGGTGCGGTACCGCTCTTTTCGAATCTACCGGGGATAAACCTCGACTTTCTGACACTCATGTCTACCGTCTGGAATGACTTCGCGTTGCCGGTTGGAGGATTACTTACTGCAATTTTTGTCGGGCGAGTTTGGGGAATCGACGGAGTTCTGGAAGAACTCCTCGCGCACCATGCCTGGTTCCCGGCCCCCGGTCTCTGGGCTTTTCTGATCCGGTGGATCTGCCCACTAGGAATCCTAGCGATCATCGTCCCGGCCGTGCTGTCCATCTTCTCGTAACTGAGCCTCCGTGGACAAACTGACCCAACAGATCCAGGCCATCGACAGCTTCGTGTGGCAACCCTTCGCGATGCCGCTCGTACTCGTCATCGTCGGGGGCTTAGTGACTCTGGCAACTGGTGCGGTACAGATTCGTCGCTTTCCGCTCGCTGTGCGGCACGTGGCCGCGTGTGCGTTCCGCAAAACGACCAATGCAGAGGGCACCATCACCCCGTTTCAGGCTTTGTCAACCGCCCTCGCTTCGACTGTCGGTAACGGCAACATCGGAGGGGTAGCCACGGCGATCCTGATCGGCGGGCCCGGTGCGATCGCATGGATGTGGGTCTGTGCGTCCGTTGGAATGGCCACAAAATATGCCGAAGCTGTCCTCGGTGTGCACTTTCGAGTGATGCGCGAGACAGGCGAATTAGCCAGTGGCCCCATGTACTACATCGCACGGGGCATTCCGCTCGCTGGGATCGGCCGCCCCCTTTCCTATCTGTTCGCCTTCTTTGGTGCGTCTACGGCACTACTAGGCACCGGGAACATGGCGCAATCCAACACGGTTGCTCGGACGTTTCTTGAGGCCGCCCGGACGGTTGGCGGAGTGGAACTCCCGGCATGGATTCCTGGACTACTCATTACCGCAGCGGTTGGGTCGGTCCTGCTCGGTGGAATTCGTCGGATTGCCGTAGTGGCAGAGCGCTTAGTGCCAAGTATGATCGTTCTGTACTTCGCCACGACTCTCACTTATCTGGTACTACATCTCGGTGAGGTCCCGCGCGTCTTCATGCTCGTCGTCGGCAGTGCGCTCAGCCCGTCGGCCGCCGTGGGCGGCTTCGTCGGCGCGTCGTTATCGCAGGTGATCGCCGCCGGAGTGAGCCGCGGCGTCCTGTCGAACGAAGCCGGTCTCGGAAGCGCGCCGATCGCCCACGGTATCGCGCAGGTTCATCACCCGTGCGAGCAAGGCTTGGTCGGCGTCTTTGAAGTCTTCGTCGACACGATCGTCGTCTGTTCCTTGACCGCGTTTGTGATTCTAACCTCCGGCCTCTGGACTGACCCGGCCTATCAAAACGCGAGCGGCGATCTGACCGCCGCAGCCCTTTCAACATCGTTTCCTTTCGCCTCTCTCGTTGTCGCGATGTGTTCATTTCTGTTCGGGTTCTCTACCCTCATCGGGTGGTCGTACTACGGTGAGAAGTGCGTCGAATTTATGGCGGGATCGCGCGCGGTTGTCCCCTACCGCATCGTATTCACACTCTTGATTCTGGTCGGAGCCGTCGTTTCCGTCGAACTTGTCTGGGCGTTGGGCACGCTCCTCAACGGCTTTATGGCGTTTCCCAATCTCGTGGGGATTTTGTTCCTTGTCGGAACGATCCGACGCTTAACCCACGACTATTTCGAGGGTGACGCCCTCAAGACGCGCACGTAGTCGGCAACGCGACGGGTCGGATCGTTGCTGCTGAGTAAGTCGGAGACCACGGCAACGCCGGCCGCACCGGCCGACATGATTGACTCGACACAGTCGAGGGTTATGCCCCCGATAGCGATAACCGGTCGTTCGGGCAGCAGACGTGAGGCATACGTCACCAGGTCGAGCCCCACCGCCGCGTAACCGGTGTCCTTTGTGGCGGTCCTATAGACCGGCCCCACCGCCACGTAGTCAACAGCCGTGGTCGTTGACCTGTCAAGCTGACTGCGAGTATGGGTTGATAGCCCCAGCACCATGTCGGCCGGCACGATTTCCCTGACCAGTTCCGGGCCTAGATCCTGTTGGCCAAGGTGTACACCCGCCGCGCCGGCCATGGCAGCAATGTCGGCGCGGTCGTTCACTATTAGCTGCGCCCCGACGTCCGTGGCATCCTTGATGATCTCGTCACACCATTCCAGGTACTCTCCGCTCGCCACCTCAGGCGCCCGAATCTGCAAGACCAGGGCTCCACCGGCCAAATAAGCTCTTGCCAGATCACAAACTCGCCATCCATGCTGGGTCGCGGTACGGTGGTCAACGATCGCGTAAAGCCCGGACAGACTCATACACCACTAAAACGGTCCATAAATGCGGTGTTCAGTCGGCCCGCAATGAAATCAGGATCCTCAAGAATGCGGCGCTGCAGCGGCACGGTCGTTTCAATGCCTTCAATTACAGTCATCTCTAGCGCGCGCTGCATCCGAGCGATTGCTTCGCTGCGGTCACGTCCGTGGGCGATCAACTTCATGATGAGTGAATCGTAGTACGGAGTGATCGTGCTGTCGGTGTGAGCCGCCGTGTCGATACGAATCCCCGGACCGCCCGGCATGCTGAAGACCCGAACGATGCCAGGGCTGGGTCGACCTGTGTGGGATGACTCGGCGTTGATACGACACTCGATCGCATGTCCACTCATTGAGACATCGTTCTGTCGAAACGAGAGAGACTCACCCGACGCGACCCGGATCTGTTCCTTGACGATATCGACGCCAGTCACCATTTCGGTAACGGGGTGCTCAACCTGAAGACGCGTGTTCACTTCCAGAAAGTAAAACCGCTCGCGCTCGTCCATCAGAAACTCAAACGTCCCTGCGTTCTGATAGCCGACAGCCCGTGCAGCATCAACCACCAGGCGCCCGAGTTTCCGCCGTTGGCGGTCAGTTAACACGACGGACGGGGCTTCCTCGACAAGTTTCTGATGCCGGCGTTGGATCGAGCACTCACGCTCGCCGAGATGTAGCACCTGACCATGGCTGTCGGCCAGTACCTGAAATTCGATATGCCGAGGAGCCTTGATATATTTCTCAAGGTATAACGTGCCATCACCAAACGCCGCTGTCGCCTCGCGCTGGGCCGTCGTCCATGCCTGCTCGACCTCCGTGGCGTCGCGAACAATCCTCATGCCCTTGCCGCCACCACCAGCCGATGCCTTGATAATCAGCGGAAACCCAAGCTTACGCGATGCTTTCAACGCCGCCGACAACGTCTCCGGTGGGTCGGCAGTGCCGGCGAGTATCGGGAGCCCAGCCCGTTTCATCGCGTGCCGAGCCCGCGCTTTGTCTCCAAGTAAGCGGAGTGCTTCGAGGGGGGGACCGATGAACGTTATCCCACACGCCTCGGCCGCCTCGGCCAGATATGGACTTTCCGACAAAAATCCGTAGCCTGGGTGAATCGCTTCCGAACCGGTCACTTGTGCCGCTGTGATAATCGCCGGGACATTAAGATAGCTCTGCAGCGGCTGGGCCGGACCAATGCATACCTCTTCATCCGCAAAACGCACATGTAAGGCGTGCTCGTCGGCTTCGGAATAAACGGCAACCGTACGAATGCCGAGCTCACGACAGGCATAAATAACCCGAAGCGCGATTTCACCGCGGTTCGCGACCAAAATCTTGCTGAGCATGGTTGAAACGAGGTGAGAGTTCTAGGCGGACTTGATCGCAAACAGCGGCTCACCATACTGCACCGGCTGACCGTTCTCGACGAAGATATCCACGATCTCACCCCTAACTTCCGCATCGATCTCATTCATCAGCTTCATCGCCTCGATAAGGCATAGCACCTGGCCCCGCTGAACCGACGAGCCCACATCGACGAACGGCTCAGCATCTGGATCAGGCGCTCTGAAGAAGGTGCCCACGATCGGCGACTTGACAACTACAACGCCCTCATCGTCCATCGTCCCCGGTGAATCAATCGATTCTGTTCCCGGGACAGGTGTGACCGAGACCGGCTCATTCATCTCCACGGCGACGTCGGGAGAACGGAATGCCTTGCGAAGGCGCACACGGCGACCCTCCTGCTCGAGCTCAAACTCCTCGAGTCCGTGCGCGTCCATCAACTCCACCATCCGTTCGATATCGTCGAAATCATTCATTAGTACGTCGACCTAACCCCTAACCTCCGTGTCAGTTCCCCACCCGTACAGTCAATTCTGATTTCACCACGTGGTCAAGTCTCGTGAACCGTTGGTGAGGAGCTCGCAGCCATCCTCGGTCACGACCACATCGTCTTCAATCCGCACCCCGCCGACACCCGGCAAATAGACTCCCGGTTCTATCGTGAATACCATGCCGGGCCTGAGAATGGCTCCGGTCCCGGGCTGCCCAGACTGCCCGACGCGCGGGGCTTCATGGATTTCGAGACCAAGCCCGTGGCCAGTTCCATGGCCGAACGTCTCAGCTAACTCATAACGCGCCAGCGTTGAGCGTGCCGCAGCATCAACCTCGCTTGCCACAACACCTGGGCACACAGTTGCAATCGCCGCCTGCTGGGCTTCACAAACCGCTGCGTGCACCCTCGATACTTCTTCGTCAACCGGATCGATGCAGACCGTCCGCGAGAGATCGACGCAGTATCCGTCGTACACACCTCCGAAGTCCAGAAGTACCAGGTCACCGGCCTCGAGGGCCCGTTCTGACGGGTGAGCATGGGGCAACGCGCTGTTCGGCCCAGACGCCACGATTGTTGGAAACGCCCGATCCTCGAACCCGTGCGTTACCAGTGTGAGATCTATTTCAGCCGCGATTTCACGCTCACGACCTCCAATTCGAACCAATTTCAAAATCGGGGAAACCGCCTCCGAAATAAGCTGACCCGCGGCCCTAAATGATGCCAGCTCCTGCTCATCCTTAACGATACGACCGGCCTCAACCAGACCCTCGACCGGCACGAGTGTCACCTCGGTGCCCTGCAGGCTATCGTTGAGCCAGTTCCACTGCCGCAAACTCATCGACTCCGATTCCACGCCGACACGGCGATGACCCGATCGACCGAGAAGAATACGAATGGTTTCTTCGTACGACTGATTCACCCGCACAAGCTGGAGGCCGTCCGGCGCCCACGCCGACGAGACCAGAGTAGCAGCGACCGTCGAGTACCTCGAATCGATGACGAGATGTACGCGGTCGGGGGCCACAAGCACGCTTCCAGCGCTCGCACGTAACCCCGTGAGGTACGCGATATTCGGAAGATGTGTCACCAGTAAGGCATCGAGAGCATGCTCAGCCAGTCGCCCACACAGTGCGTGATGTCGGACTGTCAGTTGGTTTGGCACATTATTACTTGCGGCGTTACCTTGATCAGGTGTGAAATAGTCCGACCGTGGCCGATGCGTTGGCCGCAGTGAGCCGTTCCTCGAAGGCGTTGTCAACGGCGGTGCCGCTGCGGCGCCACTTCACCACCTTACCCCCACGCGATCCGAGGCCGAAGCCGGTCCCGACCAACGATCTATTCCTCATTCTGTACCCCTGAATACGGCCATTTCTTTGTCCTGCCAGCGGGTCGATTGCCCGGCACGGTAAATCTCGATCTTTTCCCTAGTTCAAGTATCGGTCAAAGACTCTTCCCCGGTCAGGGCTATGGCCACGATGAACAATTCAATTCAGAGCCTTCCGGTGCTACCAGAAATGTGAAACTGAGCAGAGTAAATATGTCTCAGGTCAAGCAGCTCGTCACGGCCTGGGTTTCTTGACAGCCTTTCTAATTCTCTGTTACCTTTTTGTTTACGGCGTTCGCCGCAGGTGTGGCAATGCGTCACGTTCACCAATATGGCAACGTTCGTACCATCGCAAACAGATATCAGTCGAAGCTGGCACGTCATCGATGCGGAGTCGCGTGTTCTGGGTCGAATAGCAAGCGAAGCGGCCAAGTTACTTCAGGGTAAACACAAATCCCGCTACACGCCATTCCTTGACCTCGGCGACCACGTCATCATTGTGAACGCCGAGCGAATTCGGCTGACCGGTCGCAAGGAAGATCAGAAGCTTTACCGGCACCACAGTGGATATCCGGGTGGCCTTCGGGAGGATCGTGCCAGGAACGTGCGCCAGCGTCAGCCGGTTCGGATCGTCGAGCGCGCGGTGCGTGGCATGTTGCCAAAGACCAAACTTGGTAGCGCCATGTATCGAAAACTTAACGTCTACGCAGGACCTGACCATCCACACGTAGCTCAGCAGCCGACCAATTACGAGGTGCCCTAAGCGTGGCAATGGAAGTAACCCCACCAGAAATAGCAGCATCCTCGCAGCCCTTCTACGGAACGGGCCGACGGAAGTCGTCGACGGCCCGAGTATTCATGAGGTTAGGCACTGGAACCATCACTGTCGACCAGAAGCCACTGGATGCTCGCTTTCCCACCGCAGCGATCCGAAAGCGAATTATCGAACCACTCGAACTGACCGAAGCCCTCGACAAGGTCGATATCTTCGCGACGACGTCTGGTGGCGGCTTCGCCGGCCAGGCAGGCGCGATGCGTTTGGGTATCGCCCGGGCGTTGTTGCGCTTTGACCCAGAGCTTCGTTCGCAGCTCAAGAAAGCCGGCTTCCTAACTCGTGATGCGCGGATCAAGGAACGAAAGAAGTACGGCCTGGCAGGTGCGCGGAAAAAATTCCAGTTTAGCAAGCGGTAGTGTCCCAGCTGAATGGAGGTAGTTTGACGCCGATTTCGATGGAAAATTTACTGGAGGCCGGAGCACATTTCGGTCATCAGACAAAACGCTGGAACCCGAAGATGAAACCATATATTTTCGGTCAGCGAAACGGGATCTACGTCATCGACCTTGGGAAAACCTCAAAGCTCTTTAAGGAAGCCGAAGACTTCGTGTCACGTCTGGCCGAGAATGGTCAGACACTCCTTTTCGTCGGCACCAAACGTCAGGCCCAGGACATCGTGCAAGAAGAAGCACAGCGCTGCGGAATGTACTTTGTTAACCACCGCTGGCTCGGTGGTCTTCTGACTAACTTCATGACGATCCAGGGTAGTATCGGCCGCCTTCGAGAGCTTGAGGCAATGGCTGAAGATGGCCGATATGAGGCGCTCTCCAAGAAAGAAATCGCCCGTATCGAGAAGCAGAAGCGGAAGCTGCATCGAAACCTCGATGGCATCCGAAAGATGTCGCGGCTGCCAGCTGCCGTTTTCGTGGTTGACACACGGCGAGAAAAGATTGCCGTTGACGAGGCTCGAAAACTGAAGATCCCTGTAATCGGAATCGTCGACACCAACTGTGACCCGGACGATGTCGACTACATTATTCCTGGGAACGATGACGCTTTGCGCTCAATTCGACTTTTTTTGACCCGCATCGCGGACGCCGTCATTTCCGGGCGGGATATTCGCGAGACCGTAGAGACAGCGAAAAACGGCGAACAAGCCGCCACAGTCGTCGCGCCTTCCGCGCCGGCTTCCGTCTGACGGCCTCAAAAGTCGCACGACTAGAACCGGCAACCTCTCATCCTCGCGGTATATTGCCAGGCACAGCCTCAACCTTTCTTTGCTTAGAGGAACTTCGACACGATGCCAATCAGTGCGACACAAGTCAAAGCGCTCCGCGACATGACGGGAGCCGGTTTCATGGAATGCAAGGCCGCCCTCACCGAAGCTAACGGCGACCTCGACAAAGCGGTGGTCATTCTCCGGACCCGCGGTCAGGCCCAGGCGGCCAAGCGGGCTGGTCGCACAACGACCGAAGGTTTGGTAGGTAGCTATATCCACCCTGGCAGCCAGGTGGGGGTGCTCGTCGAAGTCGACTGCGAGTCCGACTTCGTGGCTCGCACCGACGACTTTCAAATACTGGTCAAAGAAATTGCAATGCATGTCGCCGCGGCAGACCCTCTGTATGTTCGACGCGAAGAGGTTCCAATAGAGGAACTGGACCGTGAACGTGCGATCTACCGTGCGCAGTTTAAGGACTCCGACAAGCCGCCAGCCCTCGTCGACAAGATCGTCGAAGGGAAGCTCAACAGCTACTACGAACAGATTGTTCTGCTTGATCAGCTCTCGATCCGCGACCCGAAGACAACGATCGAGTCCCTCGTAAAGGCAGCTATCGCCAAACTTGGGGAAAACATCACCATATCGAGATTCGCGCGATTCAAGGTAGGCGAGAGAACCGAATAGACTTAGGCTGATGACCCCGCCCAAGTATCAGCGAGTTCTTCTCAAAATCTCTGGCGAAGCCCTCATGGGTTCGCAGTCATTCGGTATCGACTCAGATATCGCCGAGAACATAGCCCACGACATCGCCGAGGTCAGCCAGCTGGGCGTGCAGATCGCCGTGGTTATAGGCGGTGGCAATATCTTCCGCGGCCTGGCCGCAAGCGCCCGTGGGATGGACCGCGTGACGGCGGACTACATGGGCATGCTCGCCACCGTCATCAACGCTCTAGCGCTATCGGACGCGATCGAACGATACGACGTTAGGACTCGCGTCGTTACCGCGATTGAGATGCGCGAAGTCGCCGAGCCTTTTATTCGGCGACGGGTAATTCGGCACCTGGAAAAGGATCGGGTGGTAGTGTTTGGTGCCGGCACCGGCAACCCATACTTTTCCACAGACACGGCTGCTGCGCTCCGGGCAATGGAGATTCGGGCCGAAGTGATCCTAAAAGGGACTAAGGTTGACGGAATCTTCACTGCCGATCCTGTGCTTGATCCAACCGCCACCCGCCTTGATACCGTGTCGCACCTTCAAGTCCTCGAGCAGCAACTCAAAGTCATGGATGCCACCGCCATCTCACTGTGTATGGACAATAAACTCCCGATTGTCGTATTTAATCTGAAAACAGACGGCAATATTCGAAGAGCCGTCCTCGGACAGACGGTCGGCTCAATGGTCACGGTGTGATTTCAACTGTTGCGAGGGAAGCATGGACGTCAGCGGACCCGAAGAAGCGTATACAGAGGCACGAAATCGGATGGAGACCGCCGTCGAACACGTGCGTGTGGAGTTGAGCAGCATCAGGACCGGTCGCGCGTCGGTCGGTATCCTTGATTCAGTCCAGGTTGAGGCCTACGGTTCGAAGCTTCCTCTGAACCAAGTCGCGAGCCTTTCGGTGCCGGAGTCGACCCTCATTGTCGCGAACCCTTTCGATCAATCTCAGATGGGCGCCATTGAGAAAGCGGTCCGCAGCGCCCACCTAGGACTCAATCCAAGCAACGACGGAAAAGTCATCAGGATTCCAGTCCCCCCTCTGACCGATGATCGGCGCAAAGAGCTTTCCCGACTCGTTCACAAGTTTACCGAGGACGGTCGAAACAGCGTTCGCCAGGTCAGACGAGATGTGAACGACACTCTCAAGAAGCTGTACAAAGCCCATAAGCTTGGAGAAGACGAGGAACGCCACGCGCTAGGCGCCGTCCAGGAGATCACCGACGAACATGTCAAGGCAATTGACGGACTTCAGAAAACGAAAGACGAAGAGCTGTTGCAGCGCTGATTAACCTGTTCGCCGGCACCCCGTGATCCTTCGCCTCGAATGCCGGCGACTTGGCCCTACGATTCCGTTATACCAGAGCATCCACATCAACGCCACGCCTTCCCCGTTTTATCCGCATCAGTCTCCGAACGAAACACCCAACCCGCGGGCCGTATGCATCAAGTCGAGATCAAGCGGTACGTGTTTCGTCTTGCCGACGACGTCGGCAAGCGGAACAGCTACAAGATTTGGTGGGCGGTTCGCCACCATCACCCCAAATACGCGACGCTGTATGAGCTCAAACGCCTTTCCGCCGAAGCGTGTGGCCAAGACACGGTCAAAACTCGTGGGAACGCCTCCCCGCTGCAGGTGACCCAGAACGACAGTCCGGGCCTCCTTATTCGTTAGCGCCTCTAGCCCCGCAGCAACCGTCGCGCCGATCCCGCCGAGGCGGTCCAGCCGTCCCTCCGTTCCCTCCTCCTGAATGATCACTGAACCACCTTTCAGAATCGCGCCCTCTGCGACCACCACAATAGTTGATCGACGCCCACGTTGCTCCCTCTCGCTAACGACTTCTGCCACCCGATGCAGGTCAAATTCGACCTCTGGAATAAGAATCGCGTCGGCGCCACCGGCCACGCCGGCATGCAGTGCGATCCACCCGGCATGCCTGCCCATTACCTCTACCACGATCACCCTGGAATGCGCGTGGGCAGTAGTGTGCAGTCTGTCGATCGCCTCTGTCGCGAAGCTGACCGCCGTATCGAAGCCAAACGTGCTATTTGTGCCGACGATGTCATTATCAATCGTCTTTGGCACGCCGACGATCGGCATGCCCAGCCGATGAAACTTGTGGGCAATGCCCAGTGTGCCGTCTCCGCCGACAACAACCAGCGCCTCCAATTCGAGGGCTTTAAACTTGTCGAAACAGTCCTTCGAGAAGTCATTCAGTTGGGACGACCCATCAGCAGGATACGCGAAGGGATTGCCTTGATTCGACGTACCTAGAATTGTCCCACCGATCCGTTCTAGCCCAATCACATCGTCCAACGTCAATGTACGACTGCCCCCGGAACTCATAAGTCCGTTGAAGCTTTCCTCTATGCCGAGACAGGTGCAACCGCAAAATGTCGCCGACCTAACGACAGACCGGATGACAGCATTCAGACCTGGCGCGTCACCGCCTCCCGTCAGTAATCCGATCCGACGTGGAAACCGATCTGATGTCGTGTCGTCTGTTGTGGTATTTGTCATTTCTCAACTGTACAGGTCAATAGTCTGCGAGATAGCACACTGACCGCTGCTTCCGTTCGGAGAAAGAAGCTGGATCGCCTGATGTACAATGAGCCGCTGGTTCCTCTCACCTAAACTGTTTTGGGCCGCTAGCTCAGCTGGGAGAGCGCCGCGTTCGCAACGCGGAGGTCGTGGGTTCGAGTCCCATGCGGTCCACCAGACTTAGTCCTATTGCTTAAGTCCTGCTGTGACGCATTTGTCGCGCCGGAGAACGGCTTCAAGGCTTCCATTTTCTAAGGTTCGGCTGTACGGATCTAAGAAGATACTGAAACTCAGAAAAATAACAGGTTGGCAGGCATGGAATACGTCACATGGCAAGAGTGAACCGATCGCACGCCTTGCTGCCGGTCTCAGGCCATGTCACAGCAACCGGGTTAAACCATTTCTTCAATCCATCTACAGGGTGAAGAGAATCCCGGAGACGGCTAAACAAAATATTCAGGAGTCCCAGCGAAGCAACCGCGTAGAGTTCGAGAGCCAGCCCGGTCCAGCGCTAAAAAAACAGGAGCACGTCTTCTTCGACTTCGCCGATCTCCACGTGCGTGTCGGTTACGTTGGTGACCCGAAACTGGTAGAGTCCGCGCGGTGCCGGCCCACCCAGACGGGCACCGTCAGCGGTCGTGAAGGTGCTGTTATGGCAGGGGCAGATGTAGACAGGGGCCTCGACCCTGCCGATTTCCTCGATCACAAGCGAGTCGAGGTTTTCCGGGTCAGCTACGTAGTCAACCTCACACTGTTCGTGGGGACAAACCCGGCAGACCGCCTTGAACCGTTCGGCGGCATCGTCCCCTTCAGAGACGCGAGTGACCATTCCGCTGATTCGCACTACCTTGCCCGGGTCAGCGGCACTCTCTGGCGCCACCCCCTGCGCTATGAACCGCCGCACGCGCCCAGGTATGGGCATCGAAACCAATGGCACAAGCACAGCACGCGTGAGCGGCAGATAACGCAGCCGATACCGCCTTTGCGCGAGATTCGAGCGTCCCAAGCCAACCAGTGCCAGTACGGTTAGGAAAGCGCGCCGACCCAGCCCCGTCACTATCGACCGTCGCCTCCGGTCGCCCCCTGAACCCAGCGCGCCAGCGTTTGCCATTCAGGCGCATCCTGGCTAATCCAGTGCTTGCCACCGGCATGCCAGTGGCTACCGCCCGCTTCTTCTGCTAAAGGATTTACCAGTAGGGTACTCTCAAGTGGCGCACCCGGAACGACAAGTTGCTGAATACGTTCAAAGTTTCGGCCCGACTGATCTTCGTCATAGCTGTCGATACCAGGTGACAGCGGCTCGAGATACGAGTTCCCTCCACCGCGTGAGTGACAGACCACGCAGCGGGCGTTACCAGGCCGCTTCGCCAGAAGTATCGGTTCGACATTGTCGCGATAGAAGTCGAAATCGAGCGTCGCCACCGTGGTGTTGACCCAACTGGCTAGGGTCTCCCACTCTGGGTCAGTTTGCGACTCCCAGTGTTTGCCTCCCGCGTGCCAATGGCTGCCACCTGCTTCCTCGGTTAACGGGTTCATTAGCAGAACGCTTTCAGTCGGTGCACCCGGAACAACTAGCCGCCGCACCCGCTCGAAGTTACGCAGCGACTGCTCCTCATCGTAGCTGTCACTCCCTGGTGTTAATGGCTCAAGATACGAGTTGCCACCCCCCCGCGAGTGGCACACAACACAGCGGGCGTTTCCGGCGCGCCGCGCCAGTAAAATCGGTTCAACCGTGTCCCGATATAGGTCGAAGTCGAGAGACTGTGACGGACCAGAACCTGCCTGCGCCGCGGCATCTGGCGCCGAGGTCCAGGACATTATCACTACACAGAGGGCGGTCATAATTAGCCAACAAACGGAACGTGGCATCGTGGCTCTCCCCTACTGACCTACCACAAGGTTGGCTGTAATATTTCGCTTGGGTACCTGCCCGACCTTGATTTTTTTCACCTCACGCCGATTCGCAACGTCGATAACTGACACATAATTGTCGTGGGCATTGGCCACATAGAGGAACTCGCCGTTCGGAGTGAAAGTCAACCAGTCGGGTACCGTTCCCACCTTCACCTCACCCAGATACTCTAGGTCCGGAAGTGAGTAGGCATAAACGGCGCTGTTGATCTTACTAGTAGACCAGATAGACGTGCCGTCAGGCGACACCTTGATGCCATGGGCTGGAGCACCCTGGATTCCATCTCCATTACGCTCCGACTCGGGAATCTCAGGCTGGGTAATCCGTGCAATCTCCTTTCGCGAATCCCAGTCCACCACGGCAAAACCATGATGGTTGGTCACCTGCACGTACATATTCTTGGTCGACCCATCTGGATTGGTGTCAAACGTAAACGGTCGAACACCACACGGGTCACATCGTCCTTCAAAATAGATGGTCCACCGAGTCCTCTCGAACTCCGTATCAATGGCCGTTGCTCCCCCACCACCGGTCGACCCCGCAACCACATATCTACTATCGGGAGTCATAAAGGTGTTATGGACGCCTCGCAGGATACGAATGAACTTCACGTGCTCCTCATTCACCGTATCGATGACGTCCACACCGCCACCAGTGCCCTGGATGGCCACATAGATACGATGTCCATCGTTGTGAATCGCCACGTTGTTGGGCCGACCACTGAGCGGGATCGAATTAGTTATCTTCAGGGTCTTCGCGTCCACAATGTCGAGCATCTCGGTGGATTCATTGGAAAGATACAGCTTGCTCCCATCCGGTGACGCGGCCACACCGTGGATGACCTCTACACCGGTAATCTCCGCGACGATTTCATTAGTCTTCGGATCGATCAGGTGGACGTTGTCACCGGCCGCGTTGGTTTGCACGATCCGGATTTCCTTGGACTGTCCCGCGACTGATGTCGACATCGTCATCAGGACCCCAGTTGTCAGCGCCAACATCAGTGCGCCGACGGGAGCGGCCGATCGAGTCGTCGTTTTCGTCATCGTAATTTCACCCTCTTAAAAGTCTGGCGCTGCCCGCAAAAAGCGGTGACCGCCTCGCACGCCGTACACAGCCGGTATCGGACTCGATCATAGCGTCCTGCGCCAACCATTCGCAACCGGGGGAACTCGTTTTGCTGCCGTGGCTCGTCCTTGAGGCGCGTGAACCGCACCCAGTTCGGCACCTACGCTCAGTCGACTGCGTGGCTTATGCTGACCCAGTGAGTCAATTGCACAGAAACACGAATACTGAAGGGGCACGCGAACGGTTGAGACACAAAGAGAGAACCGTCGGTAATCTGTCGTCCATTAGTCTCTGCTTCCATACGTTTACTTGCTAACTTCTGCCGACCGACGGCAGCGACAGTCCTGCGTGAGCTCATGATTCGAGGCGAAATCGCTGAGCGGACGTCCTTTGTTCTGCAAATTACACACTGACAACCCCACGTTTCAGAAGAGTAAAATATGAGTGCCGCGAAATTCGTCGATATAGCTTTCGCGTGGTCCTTACTCTCGCCACCACCGTGCTTGGCCACATTACCGGTTCTGCGGCACCAGACGTCCGGTACTCGAACTGAAAGATCGCAAGCGCGAATACGACTTCGACCGAACGCACAGATTTCAACACGAAGCGTATACTGGAGACGTCAACAGGTTAGGTTCAACCACTAAGCCATGGACGATCGCACGGGGTCAGTGACGGCAACCTGCATCGTCGCTGATAAACCGTTCGCGTTCATGGCTGCCAGGGGACATCTTGCGTGATGTCCAACACTCGAACACGTAAAGGGAGGTTACACATGAAAGCCAGCAGATGTCTCAGGGTTCTGTTGACGGTAGCAATAATCGTCGCGTTGATCCCGGTAGCGGCCGCTGGCCAGACACGGTCTGCCACGTCCGGTGACTCCACTCCCCCTCTTACAACCTGGGGGGCTCCTGATCTGCAGGGCGTTTGGGACTTCCGTACGATCACACCGATGGAGCGACCTAGTCAATTTGCCGATAAGGAGGTACTAACCGACGAGGAAGCCGCCGGCTTCCAACGAGAGGAAAATCGTCGACTGAATCGTGACTTGATCGACCCCGAGGTGGGTGGCCTCAATTACGCGCCACAGTCTCAGGGCGGTGTCGTACCGTACAACGAGTTTTGGTACGACCGGGGCACGTCGCTTGTCGAAGATAAACGAACGTCGCTAATCGTAAGTCCGCCGAACGGAAGAATTCCACCGTTGACGCCCGAAGCACAGCAGAGAGCAACGGCGAGACGGGAATACCGAAGCGTTCACCCCGCTGATTCATGGGAGGATCGCAGTGTCGGAGACCGCTGCATCGTCGGATTCAACGCGGGTCCCCCCATGGTCCCCAGTGCCTACAACAATAACGTTCAGCTATTCCAGACCGCAGACTACGTGGTGATTCTCAACGAGATGGTTCACAACGCACGCATCGTTTCGTTGGACAGCCGTCCACATGGGACGATCCTCCAGTGGGTCGGCGACTCTCGGGGCCATTGGGAGGGAGATACGCTGGTTGTGGAGACAACTAATCTCAACGACAAATCAGGCTTCAGAGGATCCAGCTCAGCCGTTCGCGTAGTCGAGCGCTTTACGCGGATTAGTCCTGACACTCTCAGTTACGAGTTCACCCTCGATGATCCACAGACCTGGACGTCTCCATGGACCGCCGTGGTTCCGATGACCAAGACAGAGGATCCCATGTTTGAGTACGCTTGCCACGAAGGAAATTACTCCATGGAGGGAATACTCGGTGGGGCCAGGGTCCAAGAACGGGCCAACGGATCCACAACATCGGGAGGACGCTAGGTCCACGCGCTCGACGTTTACCCTTGGACATCAGCAATCACGCGATCCGGGGAGATTGTTCAAAGCCGGGAAGATGAGTCGAGCAGTCTTCAAACCCTAAGCGTCATCGCATCTTTCATCGGCCAACGGCACGAGCACCACCGAGCACGCCTGCGATGCTGTAGTTTCTCTCGTGACACGCGTATTCGTAGATTGTGTCCTGCATCCTCGACAGGGAAAATGCGACCGTCCACGTGAATGCATCATTGACCGTAAATTCGTAGGCCATCGTGTCGGCGTCGATGCGCCGGAAACGCTCGACCATGTTCATGCCTTCGCTTGAACCTCGGAAGCTTCGCTTGCCGCTAAAATTCGTCGTCTCAACGACAAGGTATCTCCCTCCCAATGGCCCCAAGAATCTCCCAGCCAAGAGCGGACGTGCCTCAGGAGATGCGGCCGCCCGTCCAGAGGGGTGATACGCGTGTCGTGGATCATCTCATTTAAGAGCACGACGTATCCCAAAGTCTGGAACGCCTGAACATCATTGTTGTACGCATCCGAAAGCCTCGGTGACGCGTGCTCCATCAGGAGACAGCCGTCCGTCCACGTATAACTCGGCCCGGGGACGTCCGCGCTGATCCTCACGCGCTGGGATGCCGTCGGCAAGCGCCAGGGTGAAAAGGCCGTGTGTAATCGGCCACTATCGGAATCTGGAAAGAACCCTAGGGTGACGTCAGTAACTCAAGATCGATAGCCGACGCCATCACTTCATATCCCGCGTCATTCGGGTGCAGGTGGTCGCCAGGGTCGAATTGAGGCAAAATCTTTGTCGGTTCGTTTGGGTCGCGCAGAACTTCCTCGAAGTCGATGACGGCGTCATACGCTCCACTTGTCCGAATCCACTCATTGAGCGCTTGCCGCTTCTGTTCACCCTCCGATGTCCAGTAGTTGGCTCCTTCGAACGGTGTCAGCGTCGCCCCGTAAATCGTGAGTCCCTGGGCGTGTGCGCGCTCTATGAGCTGCATGTGGCCCGCAATGAGGTCCTCCACAGTGGGGACCGGGTTCTCCCTCGCAAAACCAATATCGTTCGTACCCAACAAGACAATCGCGTGTGTCGCCCCGGTTTGCACCAAAACATCACGGTCGAATCGAGCGAGTCCGCTTAGGCTACTCCCACCGCTGAGAACGCGGTTCCCGCCGATGCCAGCGTTGAGCACTCCCATCGGTGTCCCGTTCGCCACCAAGCGTCGAACGAGGTGATCCGGCCATCGGTTATTCGTGTCGATAGTAGACCGACTGCCATTAGTAATCGAATCCCCGAGCGCAACAACTGCCCCGACCGACTCGGGAGCCTCAACCTCTACACGCGCCAGAAAGAACCACGTCGACGTGAGAGTGCCATCGCCTCGAGTGTAGGTCGTTTCCACCTCAACCGGCATCTCGACCGTCCCGGTATGGTCACCGGATGGGGAGAGATAGTTCGTCTGCCACGAAGCCGGGAGAATCGTGGGTGGCGACATCGTCGCTCCAATATCTCCAGGTATGAACAGGTCGATCGTGAGATCGGCAAGCGCCGGCGCGGTCAAGGCCACGGGATCACTGACGATCACAGCGCCAGCCGGAATACTCGTGGTCGGACTCCCACCGAATGTCAAGACTCGACCCGACCCAGGAACGATCGCCGCGCCCTCGTCGCGAAGAGCCAAGTGCGCCGCGCCGACATCGAGTGCTGCGGTACCGAGCGCGTTAGTTAATACCACGCGGAACCGATCACCGCCCAGACTGATGTTGGCAATCTGCCGGAGAGTTTGATTCGAGATGTTCAAGTCTGAGTAGCCTCGTGCCGGTTCCGCCTCCTCACCAGGAACCATCTCGGGTATGGGACGCGCCACCTGTGCGGCGGTCCAGCTCCCAACCCAATGCACACTCGCGGAGGGAATCGTCTGCTCGGGCGGGTCCGAGTCAACCGCTGGAGAACAGGCCGCGAACGCCGCCATTACCAGCAGGGTCAAACTCGAAACACTTTTCGGATACCTGTTGAACTTCATGAAGCCCCCACTTACCTTGTCGCGCCGATTTCGGCGCGATCGACAGCGCGCGATCCGGCCAGCTGCCCTGTTAAACCGTAATTGCCCTCGTGACACGCATACTCGAACATCTGGGGTATCTGCATGCCATCGATGCCATCCATCAGGGAGTCAAGCGATCGCAGCGGGTAAGCCGCACTCCAGGGCTGTTCCCATGTCGTCGAGTCCTCGACCGTAAACTCATAGCTGACAGTTCTCGCGTCGACCCGGGTAAAACGTTCGACGAGATGTAAACCATTAAATGATCCTCTAAAGTGCGTCTTATCCGAAAAGTTGGTCGTCTCAATAACCAGGCTCTCCCCCTCCCACCGGCCACGAGAGTCTCCCATCCACTGGCGGACACCTTGCGGTAGATGCGGACGTCCGTCCAGAGGAATGACCCGCACATGGTGCTGCATTTCGTGCTCAATCACGATATAGCCAGGTGCTTGCACAATTTGAAAATGATTATTGTAACCGCCGGGAAGCTTAGGCAAGCTGCTCACGATACAGCGCTCGCTCATCCGTCGGTCTTCCGGATGATCGGCACGCTGACCACGTCCGTCGACACCACCCTCTTGCCCATCTACTTGACCCTCCGGACGCCCCAACGGCGACGCCGCGCTTCCCGTGCGCCCCTTCGTAGCCGCCCAAGTGGAAAACCGCTCAAACGCTTCCGGCGTGAAGGCAGGAATTCTTCCATTCGGCGGCTCCACAATCAGCGAGGTACGATCAATCGGGTCACCGGGAACTGGAAACCAATGTGCGTTATATGCACGACCGACATCCGTAACAGTACCCGGCTCGAAATCTCGTCGGTCTCGGTTCTCTCGCGACTGCTGCCGTTCCACGGTGAAGCTCGAAAGTTCTTCGTTGGTTAGCTCTGATTTTCCCGCGAACCGACTAGGCCGCTGCAGCGGCGTACTCACGTCGTTTGCCCAAACACCCTGCAAGTCTGGGTCTCCCCAGGGCGTAAGGACCGGCATCGACGCGTCGGCAGCGGAGGTCTGACCCTGACCGGAAACTAGTGTCGAAGTTAGCCCCACGACGACAAAACCCCCGGCTAGCAGCCATATTCGCACTAACGCTCGATGACTCATTCAAAACCTCCGTTAATTCACTGCTGTCTTGTCGCTTTCTCGGCGTCTTGTTCAACGGCACGAGAGCCTGACAACTGCCCGGTCAAGCCGTAGTTTCCCTCGTGGCACGCA
>Ga0310120_10000111_pt1 | contig 61597 bp, 68 predicted proteins | sample CB27_AW_983_MG_FD_203506 | JGI IMG/M metagenome (GOLD analysis project Ga0310120, IMG submission 203506) | Marine microbial communities from Western Arctic Ocean, Canada - CB27_AW_983 | ecosystem: Environmental > Aquatic > Marine > Oceanic | place: Canada: Western Arctic Ocean | collected...
CGTGGTGCTCAGTGCTCTGCATTTTCCCAACGTCTTGACGGGCGAAGCGCTGCGATGGACACGTGGCCGGCCAGTCTGGATCGCTCGCGCCGCTTCGAATCCGGAGAAGGATAACCTCGGGATCCAGCGCCTCCTCGCGGCCCGAGTTTACAAACGAGCTGACCGAGTGCTTGCCGGATCGGCCGGCGTCTCGCGCGCGCTCGCGCAGATCTACCCTTTCGCGGAAGGGAAAATTCGCACTCTGCCGAATCCGACGGATTTCGACCGTATGGATCGCATGGCCCTCGATCCCATCGAGTCGAGCTCGAAAACGCGGCCCACGGTCCTTTCCGTGGCGCGGCTCGAGCCGCCAAAGCGGTACGACCTCATGATTCGAGCCTTCGCCCGAGCCCGGGCGAAAATCTCCGCCGAGCTGGTTCTTTGTGGTGAAGGCAGCCTTCGGGGCGAGATTGTCCGGCTGGTGAAAAGCTTGGGGCTCTCCAACGACGTGCGCCTGGTGGGTTGGTGTAAGAACCCATACGCCTGGATGGCTCGGTCGGACGTATTCCTGCTGGCCAGCGATTACGAAGGTTTGCCCAACGCGCTGGTCGAGTCCCAGGGCCTCGGGCTGCCCGCGGTGGTGACGGATTGCCGCTACGGTCCAAATGAGATCATAGAGCCCGGAATCACCGGGCTACTTGTGCCGCCGGGGGACCTGGATGGGCTGGCGGAAGCGCTGGTCCAATTACTTTCGAGCGCCGGGCAACGGCGCACCTTCGGCGCCGCGGCCCGTCGTCGGGCGCGGAAATTCTTCTCCGCAACGCGGCTCAAAAAGCCTCTCATGGAGATACTCGAAGAAGCGCGCTCGCAATCGGTAGAAGAGCGATCAGGAATGCCGTCCGCGCGTTAGGATCTCTCACGCGAGCCTGAAAGATGTTGCTTTAACAGAGAACGCCGGCGAGGACTTTCTTCGCTCTCGAAGACCAGGTGTGACATTGCTCCACTCGGTCGGCAGCGCGTTTTCCAAGTTCATTTCTCAATGCCGAATCATTGCGGAGGCGCTCCAAGGCTTCGACCCAGCTACGAACATCCTCCGGATCGCAGAGTAGGGCCGTCTCCTCGTGTGAGAGAACCTCCCTCAAAACCGGAAGGTTGGAGCATAGGATGGCCTTACCCGCCGCCATATACTCGAATATCTTCAGCGGCGACATCCACTGGCTCGTATTGCCGGTCCCTCCGTATACCGACACGCGTCTTTGATAGGGAGCGAGCAGAACGTCGAAGGATCGACGCTCCCTTTCCAATGCCGCCGGGGCCACGAATCCGCGGAAATAGACGTTCGACCGCGAGGTTCCACCATTCCGCCAGTAAGCCAGATCGGACTCCGTGCCGCCGATCAAATGGAAATCGGCCCAGGGGCACTGTTCAGCCAACTGCAAAATGAGACCGATTCCCCTGCCTGCAAAGAGATGCCCTATATAACCGACTTGGAACTTCCCGGTCTCGATAATCTCCTCATCGGCGTCACGGCGGGGCGGGTCGGCGGCGTCATGAGCCACGGCGATGCGATCGGCGAGCAGCGCGCCGTGACTTTCCGTATATAACTTTCGGAGCGCCTCGGAAATGACGACGAGCCGTCGGAAAGAGGGCCGCTGGACGACTCGCTCGAACATCCAAGCTACCGAGCCGCCCGCCGCCACGGGCTCATGGGACTCGTAAATGACCGGTTGACCCAAAAGCGTGCTAAAAAAACATCCCGACAATACGCGACTGTACACGAGATCGACTTTCAAGCCCCGAGCTCTTCTCGCTGCAAGAAAGCCGTAGACGCCGCCCTTGCCTTTGAAGCGGAGCCAGGGCAGCTTCTCAATCGGGAAACACGGCTCTACTCCATAAAACCTATAAGGATCGTGTCCCCCGGGCTCGACGTCCTTGGAATCTGGCGCGAGCAGTACGACCTGGTGGCCGTTTCTTACGAAGGCCTCACACATCTTCATGACGTGTACGCTGTTGGCGGATCGAGAGGGTATGAATGACCGCGAGATGTAGGACAGTTTCATCCGCCCTTGACCTCTTGGCAGGGCTTCCATCGGCTCCGTCGTCGGCCAAGCTCCATTATGAATTCACTGATTCCCACTCTTTCAGGGACTGGCGGGACGGCTTCGAGTGCCGACCGGATCGTCCAGGACAATGACGGGTGGGAGGTGGTCTCGACCGGACCAGAGGTGCGAGCGCCAGTGCTCCCTCAGGCCCTCGGTGCGATGTGTGGCAACGAGCCCTTTCGAGAGTTGAGACATCGAACCCAACTTCAAGCGAACCCGCTCCTCGAGGCTTCTCAACTTCGACGTCATACGATGGCGCGCGATCCGCTGGCGGAGGCGGTCCCACGACGAGGGACGGTGCACGGCCTGGACCGTGCGCGGGGCCAAAGGGCGGAAGCGAGATGCCTCATCGACGACGGCGCGAAAGACGTCGAGGCCAAGTCGGCGGCAAGCCTCAACACCGTGATTCAAATGTGTATGGAACTTGGTATAGGTGATGGTGCCGAAGGATTTCGTAATCTGCGCGGCGAGCGTGGTCGGCTCGTTCGTCGACTTGCCCCGTACCAGCCGTCCTTCGCAGAGGGAGATCAAACGGCGGTTGATACGACGAGCGAGCGGTTGGGCCGGGCGGGGATAGTCGACGAGTGGCCGGATGTAGGGCCGAAAGTCCTTGTGGAGCTGATGCACGTAGGAGTGAAAGTCCAAGTAGATGGACGGCGGATGGTCTTGAATCCATCGCCACAGGCAGACCGCCTCCGGGCTCGTTCCGCCGTCGTCGGCGCGAAAATCCCAATACAGGTTGACCCCGCGGGCGTTGCAACCGTTTTTTCCCAGGTCGAAACCATCCGGATTCGCCTGGACGACGATATCGATGACGAACTCGCGAAGCACGCGCGCCGACCAACTGCTCTCTCGTAATAGCTCCTCGATGATGGCGGTGGTGATGAGCCAATCGGCCTCCGCAGGGTGTAAGCCAGAAGTGACAAGGATACGATCTTTGCCGGAGGTGCCTTCACCTGATTCCCCCAAGGTGAGGAGCAGAATCTCGCGTCCCTGTACCGAGTGACCGATGGGGGTTAGCGTCGCTTTCCGGCGAGGATCTTCGGCGATCCGTTTCAACCAGGAAGCCATGGAAGCGGAAGGACAGGGGAGCGAGTTGGACAAGTAGATACTCTGGTGGGGATGAAGGGGTATGATAATCTGGTACTCTTCATGGTTTTCGGAGGCGAGTGATTGATCCATCACGTACCAGGAACGAAAATCTTCGCTTATGAAAACCGGCACCCGGGACGGCTGCCAGCGCGTCTCGCGGCCGGCAGCGTCCGGTCGCTTTGCATCCACGGTGAAGGTGAGGTGCTCCGGGGTTCGATTGGAGAGGGAGGCGCAGAAGAAGTAATCGTAGCCCTTGGCGACCTCGATGCTGTCCGGATCGGCGGGGATGCTCAAAGCCAAGTGATCGGGCCGCAACTGCCTCAGGCTCTCACCCGCTCCGCAAGTGAAATCGGTGGTGAATCGGACCTGACCCGTTTCGACGGTCCGGGTCTTCTGTTCGCTCTGTTCGATCATCGGCCACCCGACCACCTTGCGGGAGTGTATACGACCGAGTCCCGTTATGTAAGTGCCTACTTGGGGGTGACCCCGAGTACGCCCGGCCCCGGACCCGGTGCCGCGGACGGAGGAGCGGAGCGGTGAGGAGTTGCAGACCGTCCTCGTCGTCCTGCACAATACGCCCGTCAACGCGTTTGCTCGACTCGCTCGGCGAGATCGGCTCGACGGAACAGGAATAGTGGTGACGACGTTCGAAATAGAGGGACGGCTGGTCGGCAAGGGACGATGTTTCATCATCGGCGAGGTCGCTCAGAATCATGACGGCAGCTTGGGGCTCGCTCACGCCTTCATCGATGTGATCGCGGATTCGGGTGCCGACGCGGTCAAGTTTCAAACCCATATCGCTGCCGCGGAAAGCACCGCTTCCGAGCCCTGGCGGGTGAAGTTCAGCCCCCAAGATGCCACCCGCTACGACTACTGGAAGCGAATGGAGTTTCGAGAGGAACAATGGGGTGACCTGGCTGCACATGCTCGGCGTCGGGGGCTGGTCTTTCTCAGTTCCCCGTTTTCCGAGGAAGCGGTGGAGCTGCTAGCGCGCGTCGGAGTCCCAGCTTGGAAGGTCGCCTCCGGGGAGGTCGGAAGCGTGAGGATGATCGAGCGAATGTCAGCTTCTCGCCTGCCGTTTCTGCTGTCCACCGGTATGAGCTCACTCGACGAGATCGATCGGTCGGTGAATCAGATCAAAAGAAACGGCTTGCCCCTCGCCGTGCTTCAGTGCACTTCCGAATATCCTTGTCCGCCGGAGAAGCTGGGGCTCAATCTGTTGACCTTTTTCCGTCAGCGCTATGAATGTCCGGCAGGGCTCTCCGACCACTCCGGCACGATATATGCCGGCCTGGCAGCTGCGGCAGTGGGCGCGGCGGTGTTGGAAGTTCACGTCACGCTCAGTCGCGAGATGTTCGGGCCCGACGTCTCCGTTTCCGTGACGGCTTCCGAGCTGGCGCGGCTCGTGGAAGGTGTGCGTTTCATCGAGAAAGCGATGGCGAACCCGGTAGACAAGGATGCTCTTTCCGGCACGATGCAACCGCTACGCGACGCCTTTACCAAGAGTGTGGTGGCCCGCGTCCCGCTGAAATGTGGCACGGTGTTGCGGACAGAGCATCTGGCCACGCGAAAACCCGGCACCGGCATCCCCGCCAGTCGATTACCGGAGCTCATCGGACGTCGGGTGCAGCGAGACATGGTCACCAACGAGCTTTTGCGTGAAGAAGACTTGGAGGAAGTGAGCGGCTGATGAAACGAAGAGTCTCGGTGGTGGTCACGGCAAGACCGAGCTACTCCAGAATCAAATCGGCACTCGTCGCCATCGCCGACCACTCCGATCTGGAGCTGCAGCTGATAGTGGGAGGCTCCGCACTCCTCAAGCGTTATGGGAGCGCCGTAGATTACATCGAGCGCGATGGTTTCGAGATCGCTGGCAAGGTCTACATGGTCGTGGAAGGCGAAAATCCGATTACCGCAGCGAAGTCGACGGGACTGGCGCTGGTCGAGCTGGCCACCCTCTTCGACAACTTGCGGCCGGACGTTGTGGTGACGGTTGCCGACCGGTACGAGACCATGGCGACGGCAGTTGCGGCTTCCTACATGAACATTCCGCTTGCCCACGTTCAGGGCGGGGAGGTCACCGGGTCCATCGATGAGAAGGTGCGTCACGCGGTGACCAAGCTTTCGAACTTGCACCTGGTTTCCACGGAAAAGGCGGCGGAAAGAGTCATTCGAATGGGCGAAGACCCCGAGGCCGTTTTCGTAACCGGATGCCCCTCAATCGATTTGGCGAAGGCCGTGTTGGATGATCCGGCCATGAATTTCGATCCCTTCTCCCCGAAGACCCCGAGCTACGGAGGTGTCGGCCCTTCCTTCCAAACCGACGATGGTTATTTGGTCGTGGCACAGCACCCGGTGACGACGGAACACGATGAGGCTCTCCGTCAGGTCAACGAGACGCTCCAAGCGGTGTGTGATTCCGGGCTCCCCGCGTTTTGGTTTTGGCCCAACGTCGATGCCGGATCGAGCGGAACGTCCAAGGGTATTCGTTTGTTCCGGGAGAAAAACCACGAAGCGCGAATCCACTTCTTCAGAAACCTGGAGCCCGAAGACTTTCTGCGTTTGCTATACAATAGTTGCTGCGTGGTGGGCAATTCCAGCGTCGGTATTCGAGAATGCTCGTTCCTTGGGGTGCCCGCCGTGGACGTCGGGACCCGGCAATTCGGCCGCGAGAGGGGTGACAACGTGGTCACGGTTCCCTATGAGAAGGCCTCGATACGAAATGCTATCGCGCAACAGGTGGCGAACGGCCGTTACCGGTCCAACCCAATCTATGGCGAAGGAACGGCGGGCAAGCGGGTTGCCGGCCTGCTGGCAAGCTGCGAGCTCCGAATCAAGAAACAACTGACGTACTGAAGTGATACGCGTCGTCGAGTATCTTCAGGAGACTCCTCCACCGAGAGGTGTCGCAATGAGCTCGGTTTCCGCCCGGTTCGAGCCTCGCTAGGACGTGGGTACAGCAGATATCTCCGTTCAGCCCGTCCTCGGGATCATTCCCGCCCGCGGTGGATCGAAAAGCATTCCGGGCAAGAACCTTCGCATGTTGGCCGGCCGGCCGCTCATCTTCTACGCGGCGGCAGCGGCGAGAGCTTCCGGTGTCGTGGACCGCTTGATCCTTTCCACCGACTCCATCGAGATCGCCGAGTTGGGACGAACGCTCGGTATCGAAGTGCCCTTCATGCGGCCGGCGGAGCTAGCCCACGACGACAGTCCCATGCAGCCGGGTCTCGAGGACGCCGTGCGGAGATCGAGCAGCAAGGTTGGGCGCCCACCATCGTTGTGCTCTTGCAGCCTACCGCGCCGCTCCGGAGGCCGGACCACCTGGTTCGAGCCGTATCCACGCTGCGGGAGACGGGCTGTGATTCCGTAGTGAGCGTTGTGAAAGTGCCTAGCCACTTCGTGATGAGGATCGAAGGGGACCGACTATTGAACTTTCTGCCCGACGGCGCCACGATCACGCGAAGGCAAGACGTCACCCCCGCTTATTCCCGTGACGGAACGGTCTATGCGTTTCGGAGAGACGTACTGATGGATCGCCGCAGCATATACGGTAGTGATTGTCGCCCGCTCGTGATACCTAGAAACGAGTCCGTCAATCTGGACAGCCTCGAAGACTGGGAGCGAGCGGAAGAAACTCTTCGGGAGATCCGCACTGCGGATTGACGCGCTTGACTCTGGAGCTTGCGATGTCAGAATTCCCAACCGTATTCGTCTCCGCCTATCGCAATTTCTCCATCCGATATATCCTCTACTCTGGGATCCTTGACCAGCTGAAGAAGCAGAAGGTGCGTATTGTTGTCTTCGTGAAAGACAACGACGTGGAATATTATCGTCGTCACCTTGGCGGGGAGAACATCATCTTTGAGCCGGTGCTCTTCGAGAAGGCACATCGTCAACTGAAGTCTAACCAGCTCGGCAATCTTTTCGTTCTTATCCGCAAGTGCATGTCGGGGGCCGAGGACGGCTACCAGAATACGACCGACCAGGTCCGTATCTATCAATACGGCAAGGAGTTGTCGGCCACACTGCAAGGCCGGATCAAATTTCAGCTCGTCAAAGCTCTCGCGATGTTGGGCAAAAAAGTTCGAGCGGTTCGCAAGGGTCTAGTTCGTATCGAGTCCAGCCTGTTCCCCGGCAAGCTTTATGATCGGTACTTTGACGAATACAGTCCGCAGATGCTGATAGTTTCCTCGCTAGGTTACATGATCGATCCCTTTCTGATGCGAGCCGCCAAGCGGCGTCGGTGCCGCGTCATATCGATCGTGCATAGCTGGGATAATCCGACCACGAAGGACTATCGGGGGGCGGAGCCGGATCACGTCATCACTTGGAACGAGATCATGAAACGGGAAGTGAACGTATTTCACGATCTTCCCAATGACAGGATTTCGGTCGGTGGAATCGCCCATTGGGATTTTTACTTCAACGGGTCCTTCAAGCCGCGTTCGAAGGAAGAGTTTCTCGATTCCAACTCGTTGACGAGAGATCGAAAACTGATTTTCTATGCGACGTCGAACTTCGTTTTGTTCCGTCGGACCTTCGACGTCATCGAGCAGTTGTTGAACCTCATGGAGAACGGGTCTCTAGGCTTCTCGTCGCAGCTCCTCGTTCGCCTCCATCCCGGATACCTCCTCCGTGAGCGGGGAAGAGATGGTCAGGTTATCGACCGCTATAAAGCGAGGATGGATGCTCTAAAGGAGCGGTACGGGGCGCTAGTCCAATTCACCTTACCGATGATGACGGTACTCAACGATGATATCGACATGCCGCCCGAGGACATGTATTATCTCGCCGAGACTCTCTATCATTCGGATGTCGTGCTGACCGAGTATTCAACTCTGATGATCGAAGCGTCGATTTTCGACGTCCCGGTCATCAACGTTGGCTTGTATAATTTCCGAGACACTGAAAAGCCGGCGTCCTTCCTGGAAAACTACACTCACATCAAGCGGGTTCTGAAACCAGGAGCTTCCAGGAACGCGTACAGTATGGAAGACTTGAAGAAGTACATTGAGGAGTATTTAGGGGATCGCTCGATAGACCGAGATAAGCGGAAACGACTAGTCGACCAGGAGATTACGACCAACCGCGGATGTGCCAGCACTGTCATAGGGAACATGCTGGTGCGTCTAGTGGCGGCGGATAGGCCAACGTAGTGATCCTTCGGCGATGGGGAGAGGGTAGCGAGCCTCCTACGTCATGTCTTGCGAACGTAGTGAGGGGTATCGGCGAAAGGGAGCTTCTTGATATCCACCGGTTGGTTCTGGAAATATTCCTCGACGGCCCTCGTTTCGCCCGGGAAGACGCCGTAGTCATCAATGAGCAAAAGGCCTCCCATCACAATTTTGGAAAAAAGGTAGTTCAGGGCCACAATCACCGGTTAGTAGAGGTCGGTATCCAGGTTGAGGAGTGAGATTTCGAGATTGGGTGCTCATGGACGTAATTAGGGACTGTTTCACAAATGTCCCCCTGGACCGTTCCTTTTCGTGTCAAAACCTTTTGGAGCTGTTCTTTCCCGATACTGTGGCCTCCCGCGGAGCCGACGAACTCATCATGTTTCTGCCTGTCTTTGACGAATTCGGTGTTGGGGAATTCATCGAAGGTGTCAAAGGCGATGAGGCGCTTCGTCGTCGGCGGTTTTACGAGCAAATTTATGAAGGTGACGAATCGAATAAGTGACAAACCTTTGAATACTCCACATTCGACGATATCTCCCGGGATATCTTTGGTCATCTTAAACAGCTCATAGTGAACGAGGAACTTCCCTATCCTCGATACATCGCAGGTAAGATAGAAATTGTTCTCGAATTCCCATTGCTTGTCGAAGTCTGGAAGAGTAATCATTGGTAGTCATTTTCTTGCTGGGACCTGAAAGCGCTTCTGTTCGTGGCACGATAGGCCGTGCCGCAAGGCCAGCCACCGCCTTTTGGATGACGATTCTGCGTTTGACCTTTGACAGAAAGAGGCGCTCGAGGGGGAGCGCATTGCTCTGCCGCCTGTCGAACTGGTTGTGGTGGGTCGTCGACGGGTTGTCTACTGGCCAGCACGGGGGTACTTTGCACGACTTCTCAGCCAGTTTCTTTCGGAACCTTCTTCAACGGTGCTTCGCCCGGTGAGAGCTTCGTTCGTTTTTGGACTCGACGATATGACATCGGTGGGTTGCGTCCTTTATATTAGCATCTTCCTCTGAACCCGAGGGGCGAGGCGAGATAGTCAAAGACACTTCTGGAGGTTTCACCGCATGGAGGCTCTGGCGATCATCCCGGCTCGGGGCGGATCCAAATCCATCCCAATGAAGAACATCGCAATGTTGGCAGGTAAACCGCTAATTGCGTACAGTATCGAAGTGGCGCAACAGAGCCACCATATCTCCCGACTCGTTGTCAGCACCGACTGTGAGGAAATACGGGATATTAGCCTTCGTTACGGTGCCGAGGTTCCATTTTTGCGACCGACCGAGCTCGCCCAGGATGATACACCCGACTTGCCTGTTTTTATCCACGTGCTGGAACGGTTGAAAGAGAACCAGGCCTATTCTCCCGAAATCGTCGTGCATCTTCGGCCCACTACGCCTTTGCGCAAACCAGGGAAGATAGATGAGGCGATTGAAAGACTGGTCGAGCGGCCGGAAGCGGATTCGGTCCGATCGGTTTCTCTGCCGCTGCAGAATCCCTTCAAAATGTGGAAACCCGGCGACCCGTTCCTCAGGCCCCTAATAGACCTGGACGTTCGAGAACCGTACAACCAACCTCGACAGAAGCTTCCCGTGGCTTACTGGCAGAATGGCTACGTTGACGTCGCACGCGTCCAGACGATCCTGTCCAAAAAATCGATGACCGGGGAGCGTATCCTCCCCTACGTTATGGAAGAGCAGTTCGTGATTGACATTGATCAGCCTTTTAGTCTGGAATTGGCTGAGATTTTTCTTCAACATGGGGAATACTGAGCCTCTGCGTGACTTGCGAGTGTTGGTTGTCGGCCTGGGATCCATCGGCAGTCGGCACCTCACCAATCTCAGACAGTTGGGCTGTCGGCATCTCGGGGCTCTTCGCAGTCGAAACAAGGCGCTCTATAAACCAGTCGATCTTTCTGGTGTCTCCGTTCACGTGGAGCTGGATGACGCACTGGGAGCCGGATACGACGCTGTCATAGTAAGTAACCCCACTTCCGAGCATATGCAAATCGCTCAGAGAGCTGCGGAGAGCGGTAGTCACCTTTACGTTGAAAAACCGCTTTCACAGGCTCTTGCCGGAACGGACGATCTCGTCGAGACGGTTCGCAGCAGGAACCTGGTGGCAATGGTGGGGTGTCAGCTTCGTTTCCACCCCAACCTAATTGCCATCAAGCAGTGGCTTGGGCAGGGGTCGGTAGGTCGGATTCTCGGCGCGCAGGTCGATGCCGGTGAGTTTCTACCCGCCTGGCATCCTTGGGAGGACTACCGGGAGAGTTACGCGGCGCGGCGCGAACTGGGGGGTGGAGTAATCCTGACATTGATTCACGAGATCGATTATCTTTACTGGTTCTTTGGTGAGTTGAAACCCATGAACAGTGTCGGCGGGCGATCGGGGGCACTGGAGCTCGATGTCGAAGATCACGCCAGTAGTTTCCTGCTTTCCGAGCGAGAGCGAGTCCCGGTGTTCTTACACATGGATTACTTGCAGCAACCAGCGTCTAGGAAGATGAAAATAATCGGCTGTCACGGGATAATCGAATGGGACTACCACGAGGGAAGAGCCAGCCTTTCCGTCGATGGAAGTTTACGGGAGGCGTCAACGGTTCCCGAGAACTGGGACCGGAATGAGCTTTTTCTGTCCAGTATGAACGATTTCCTCCAAGCCGCCGTTCAAGGTCACAAGCCGCGCGTAACTCTGGAAGAAGGAATCGCGGTGCTGTCCATTGCGTTGAGAATCAAAGCACAGGTAGCGTCTGATGAAGCACCGAGAGCATGAGCGTCTCCCGATAGTGAGTCCATTTGACCTTTCCGGGAAGGTGGTGGTCGTTTCTGGTGGGACGGGATTCCTCGGCGCCCGTTTCACGAAGGCGCTCTCGGAATTTCATGCTCGCGTTGTGGCCGCCGATATCCGGCCGCCACCGGAGACTGCTGCGGGCGGCCTTTGGGGAAGCCTCCTTGACGAGTCCATATTCTACGAACCGCTGGATGTTTCTAATCCTCAATCCGTGCGCCGTTTCGTGGAGGAAACGAAGGCAAGGCACCATCGAATCGATGTGCTCATCAACTGTGCTGCGCTGGATCCGAAATTCGAGATGGACAACAAAGAATCATTAGCTGCTCAGCACTTCACCGCCCTAGAGCTGGAGAGCTGGCACCGCTCTCTCGAAGTCGGGATTACGGGAACCTTTCTACTGACCCAAGCTGTCTGCGGTGTCTTCGAGGCGCAGGAGTCTGGAAATATCATCAATATTTGCTCCACTTATGGGCTGGTCGGCCCGGATCAGCGCATCTACAACTCAGGCGCGGAGACGACGTATGTCAAACCCGTCACCTACACAGTGGTGAAAGCGGCGATACTGGGGATGACTCGATATCTGGCCGCCTATTATCGGGGAAGAAACATTCGGGTCAACTGTTTGACACCGGGGGGAGTGGAGCGGGATCATGGCGAAGATTTCAAGCAGCGCTACAGTGCACGGACGATACTGGGGCGGATGGCGCGTCCCGATGAACTGAACGGCGCAGTGATCTTTCTGGCATCTGAGGCGTCCTCCTATATGACGGGAGCAAACCTCGTTGTCGATGGCGGTTGGACTGCTTTTTGACCATCCGAGGGGCAAATGCGAGATCAGTATGAAAGTGCGAAGCCGCCGGTGATCATTGCGGAGATCGGTTGCAATCACAAAGGCGAGATGGAGATAGCACGCGAAATGATCCGCATTGCCAAGGTTTTTTGTAATGTGGACGTCGTGAAGCTGCAGAAGCGGAACGTCCGTGAGCTACTGTCAGAGGAACAGTATAATGCACCCCATCCAGTACCCTATCACGCTTACGGCGCCACCTATGGCGAGCATCGGGAGTTCCTGGAGCTGAGCATCGAACAACATGCGGAGTTGAAGCAGTACTGTGAGAAGATAGATATTCAGTACGGTTGTTCGGTTTGGGATTTAACCTCGCTCAAGCAGATCGTCGAGCTAGGGGCTCGTTCCATCAAATTCCCCTCTGCGATGAATACGCATTACCAACTCCTCAAGTACGCTCTTGAACATTATGACGGAGATATCCACGTTTCCTTGGGAATGACGACTCGTGATGAGGAACAGAGAATCGTCGAGATGTTCGGGGCTGAGGGGCGTCTTAAAGACCTAGTGCTCTATCATTGTACGTCAGGTTATCCTGTGCCGGCGCGCGACATTTGCTTGCTGGGAATTCGGCGCCTTGTCGAGACCTATGGTTCCAGAGTCAAGGCCTTTGGCTTTTCCGCCCATTACACGGGAATAGGTCTGGACGGCCCGGCGTTTGTGTTGGGCGCCACGTACATTGAGCGACATTTCACACTCGACCGGGCCTGGCGAGGCACAGACCACGCTGCCTCTCTGGAACCAGACGGGCTGAGGCGAGTTCGAAAGGACACCGTCGCGTTAGCGGGGGCGCTACGCTCGAAGGAGGCGGAGATTCTTGAAATTGAAAGACCCCAGCGAGAAAAGCTCAAGTACCGTCCTCGCTGAAAAACCGTACTGCCGGCGAGCACACGAATGCTGACGGTTGCTTTGCTTCTTCAACAGGAAGTCAGTACTCGCGTTCTACTTCAAACCGAGGTGCTCGATACGCTGCTTGCGGGCAAAGTTAGGCTCGTGATCCTCACTTCGGATGCGGAGGCTCTTCGGCTTTATTTGCGAAACCGAGGGTTTTCCCAGGTCCCGGTGGAGCAGGTGGACGTGGAATGTTACCGTGCGCATGCGGCGGGCCGGTTCGGCGCCGTGCTGCGGATGATGAGATCTTTCGCGGTTGACGGCCGGACGTCTGACGACATTTTTGCCATGCAATGGAAGGACGCTCGGCGTCGAGCGAAGCTGGTGGCGTTATCTCTACTGGCGTTCACCAAGGCCCTCAGCTACTTGATGCGGTGGAGCGCCGTGGCGATGAAGTTCTTTGTGGAGCTAGAGAACCGGGTGGATGCACCGTCCGCGCACAGCGAATTCTTCGAGAAGTATCGGCCTGCGGCACTAGTAGTAACCAGCTTGGGGACCTTCAATTATGACCACTACGTCATGCGCGAGGCCAGGCGTCATGGAGTAAAGGTCATCTCCTATGTGCTGAGCTGGGATAATCCCACCGTTCGGGGCTTGGGCACCAATCTAAGCAGTTTGGTCATTGCCTGGTCGGAGATTATGAAGGAAGAACTGGCAACGCTCCATCGGATCCCGGCAGAGAAAATCGTCATAGCGGGAGTGCCGCATTACGACTATTACGTGAACGGGAAGCGCCCTATTTTGAGCAAGAAGGAGTTAGGGGAGCTGTTCGGTATCGATCCTCAAAAGCACTTTCTGTTCCTCGGTACCAAGTCTCCTAACGGTTACCTCTACAACGTGGATATCGCCCAAGTGATCTGTAGAGCCATCATCGAGGGGCGCCTTCACCGAGACTGCTGTCTAATTGCCCGTTTACATCCCATCTATTTGCGCAAGCGTCACGGAGAGCTTGTGTTCCACAAGGAGCTTTCGGAGTGGAAGGATCTATCAGCGCGATTCGGCGCCGGTTGTCTTTATGTTGACTATCCGAAGATGCTGGAAGGCTCTTCCAACCTCATCATGGCCGATGATGAGATCACGAAGTTAGTATCTATTATGAAGCATAGCGATGTAGTAATAAACATGTTCTCAACTTTGAACGTGGAAGCGAGTATCTTGGATAAACCTACGGTCAACGTTGCCTTTCAGTTCGATCACCGCAGACCGCCCGGGATGAAAATAGAACGATTCAACATAGGATACGATGAAGTGCAGACGCACAACCAGCGGATCATCAAATCGAATGGAACCATGGTGGCTCGTTCCGTGGAGCAGTTGATTGAGCAGATCAATAGCAGCCTGCAAAATCCGGGGCTCCATGCGGCCGGGAGGCAGCGCATTATGAGCGACGAGTGTGGACCGAACCTGGGAAGCGCCGGGCAAAAGGTCGGGCAGGAAATCTTGACTTTCTTAGAAAGAGATTGCTGACGAATGCCCAAGTCACGCGACGAAGTAAAACTCTTCGTTACCGATGTAGACGGCACTTTGACGGATGGTGGCATTTACTACACCGCTCAAGGAGAGTACATGAAGCGCTTCAATATTCGCGACGGGATGGGCTTGAGCTTGCTTCGTCAAAGTGGTGTGGATGTGGCCATCATGACGGGTGAAGAAACGGAGATTGTCCTGCGCCGTGCGGAGAAGCTTCAAATCTCTCATGTCTTCCTGGGTGTAAAGGAGAAGTTGCCGGAATTGAGGAAGTTATGCCAAAGACTGGACGTATCGCTAAAGCACGTGGCCTATGTAGGTGATGACGTCAATGACCTAGAGCCTATGAAAGAAGTGGGTGTTTCCTTTGCGGTCGCCGACGCAGATTCCAGAGTATTGGAAGCGGCTAGCGTCCGACTGTCGAAACGAGGTGGTGAGGGGGCGGTACGAGAGGCGGTGGAATGGATACTCAACCGTAATGAGAGAGCTCCTTTTTCGAAGTAGAATCTCAGTCGGAAGCTCGCCCGGCCTAGAGAGAGCCATCCATCTGGATATATGGGAAAGCTCATGCGAGCAAGCCCCTCCGAGCCGGGCTTCTTTTGAACCCGGCGTATTTGCCTCTCCCGTCGCACGGGGAAATTTAGTGACACTGCAGGTGCCAGGACGGCACCGCGTTCATCTTTGGGAGAGCCGGAGTGTCAATAGGAGCGAGGAAGGGCGATATGACGGAGTTTAGTCTAGGTAGCCGAGTCATTGGCCCCGACCAACCCCCACTGGTCGCCGAGCAGGTACGTCCGGGATTGGAAGCCATGGAGGAAGTCGGTGCCGAGTGGGAATGCCAGATCCTCATCACCTATCCCAACGACGACGCGGGGGGCCGTCGCATCATGGCCGAGCTCTCGCGACTCGAGGCGAAACATGTACCGTTCATTCAGGTACATCGAAGTCTCGGGCGTTTTTTCTACCATGGCATCTTGAACGTGGCTGCCGCCTGCGTCGGCAATTCTTCCAGCGGAATCAAGGAAACGCCCGCGTTTCACTGTCCCACCGTCAACGTGGGTAGACGTCAGCAGGGACGCCTTCGAGGTGATAACATTCTCGATGTGGATTACGACAAGGAGCACATAAAAAAAGCCATTGGTAAATGTTTGTTCGACCGTGAGTTCCAAAAGCAGGTTCAGACGTGTGAGAACCCTTATGGGGTGGGAAATGCTGGACCCCGTATTGCCGAAGTTCTGGCCACCACACCGATTACCCCCGAGCTGGTTCAGAAGAAGATGACGTACTGAGGGGTTGGCATGGGAACCGGTCGCGTCTCTCCCCGTGTGCTGGCGACGATTTGCGCCCGAGGAGGGTCCAAGGGCGTGCCAGGCAAGAACTTCCGAGAGCTCTTGGGACGGCCTCTGCTCGCCTACACCGTCGACTGCGCCCGTGCCTGTGCCCTCATCGGGCATATCGTTCTCTCTACCGATAGCGACGAGATTGCAAGCGTCGCCGAATCGCTCGATCTAAGGGTGCCCTTTCGCCGACCGGCTCTCTTGGCTACGGACTCGGCGGCAAAAATCGAGGCTATTCGTCATGCCACGGAATATGTCGAGAAGGAAGAGGGGTTCCGCCCCGATCTGGTCGTGGATCTGGATGTCGGGGTACCCTTACGGACACCGGAGGACGTCGCGGGGGCCATCGGCCTGCTTTGCTCGAGGAGCGACTTGGACGCGGTGGTCACGATATACGAGGCGGAGAGGAATCCTTATTTCAACATGGTCGAGCTCGAGGGCGCTCGGCTTCGACTCGTCAAGCAACCTCCCCGGCCCGTCTTACGCCGTCAAGACGCTCCCGCCGTCCACAGCGTCAGCCCCTCGGTCTTCGCGTGGCGTCGCGATCGCCTGTCGGTGGCCCATCTCTACGAGGGGCGGTGGGGGGGCTTCGTCGTGCCGCGGGAGCGCGCCCAAGACATCGATGATGAGATCGATCTTCAATTCGTCGAGTTCTTGATGCGCCGTCGGGATTCGGGACCTTGAACGTCCTGAATGCGGCCCGTCGCTGGGAGAGCGTGAAGGTCATCCACACTTCGACGAGCGAAGTCTACGGCACACCAGATAGCGTGCCCATTCGCGAGACGCACGCGCTGAAGGCGCAATCACCCTACGCCGCTTCCAAGATCGCCGCCGACAAGCTGGCGGAGAGCTACCACCACACCTACGGTCTGCCCGTCGTCGTATTGCGACCGTTCAACACTTACGGCCCCCGTCAATCCGCACGAGCGGTTCTACCGACGATATTGACGCAGCTCCTCGCCGGGAAAAAAGAGGTGAGTCTCGGTTCCCTATGGCCTCGTCGAGATTTGACGTTCGTCGCGGACACGGTCGCCGCCTTCCTGCAAGCGGGGACTTCGACTACGGCGGTGGGACGGACGGTCCAGCTCGGCACGGGGAGGGCCGTCTCTATCGGTGAGCTCGCGGATATAGCGAAGAAAGTGACCGGATCTTCTGCAACGATCCGATCGCGGGAAGAAAGGGTGCGTCCCGACGGAAGTGAGGGCCGCCAGCTTCTCTCCGACCCGAACTCGGCGCATGAATTGCTCGGCTGGAAAGCCGGGACGTCCCTGGAAAAAGGCATCGAGCAAACCGCCGAATGGATCAGCAAGAACTTGAGCCACTACAAGGTTGACGAATATGTCGTCTAGTGCCGTTTGTCGGAGCAACAGCGGGCACTCACGGTGGAAGACATGAATGCCCTTTTTCTAACCCAGTCGGGCGGCCTCCGACTGTTTTACGAGCTCGCGGGAGCTCTGAAGAGCCCGCTTGCGCTTGAAAAGATCGCGTTCTATGTTGCCGACCAGAGCTATTTCGAACAATTCACCCGAAGAGTTCCGGAGATAGAGTCGGGGACTTATTACCTTTTGAAAGAATGGGACATCACGAGGGCGGCTCGGAATGCCACGCCGAATTTGGATCTGATCGGACAGCTCGAGCGCGAGTTGGGGAATCCGAACCTGTGGGGACCGCTGGTGGCGGACCGGCGGGTTTACTTCGGCAAGAAGTGTACTTACTTTCAGGATTATCGGCCCCGCTTCAATCACGAGCAAATGTTGAGTTTGCTCCAGCAGAGCCTGCTCACGATGCAGCGGCTGTTCGATGAGGTCCGCCCGGATTTCGTTGTCTCCTTCATTTGCGTCACCTACGGAGAATACGTGGCCTATCTTTTCGCCCGATCGCGTGGGATCCCTTTTCTCAATCTCCGCCCCACGCGCATTCAGAACTACGTGACATTTGGTGACACCATCTTCGAGCCGTCGCGGCGCATTCAAGCCAATTACGAGCGTTACTTGGCCAGTGACGAAGAGGACGGATGGACGAAGCGGGCCCGCGATTATGTCGACGTCGTGCGGGCGGGGCATGCGAAGTACGAAGGGGTCTTGAAGAAGAGCCCCGAGCCCCGAGACGGACCAGCGCCCGCGCGTCGCCTCTCGTCCATCTCCCGGAACTTCCTGAAGCTCTTGCGCGCTGAATACGACTACCGGTTCCGGAGTGAGTGGGACAACCATCAGCCGGGGCACTTGATTCCCTTCCTTTACCGGAAAGTGTTGAACCCAATGCGGGTTCGCAAGGTGGAACGGCGCCTGGCTGCGAATATGGTGACTCGCGAGCACATCGACTCGCTGGACTACGTGCTCTACCCACTCCACACCGAGCCGGAGGTCACCCTCCTCGTCTACAGCCGGAACAATCTCAACCAGATCGAGGTCATCCGGAATCTCAGCTACAGCCTGCCTGTGGGAATGTCCCTGGTCGTCAAAGAGCATCCCGCCTCGTGGGGGAAACGGCCTTTGAGCTACTATCAGAAGCTACTGGAGATTCCCAACGTCGTGCTCGCCCATCCTGGCCTGGACTCGAAGCAGCTTGTCACCCATGCGCGGATGGTGGCCACCATCGCGGGCTCCATCGGTTGGGAGGCCGTGCTGAGGCGGAAGCCGGTCGTTGTCTTCGGTCACACTCCTTATGAGTTCTTGCCGGAGTGCATGCTCCGTCGTGTGGACAGCATGGAGCGGCTCGGGGATGAACTGAACGATCTGATGAGGAGCTACCATTACCGAGAAGAAGCGGTGATTGCCTACGTCGCCTCGGTCATGCGGCACTCGGCGCCGGTTAACTTCTATTCCTCCCTCCTGGGTCGACCGTACGCCTATAGCGGAGACGAGGAAGGGGTCGATTCCGCCCAGAGGCGCAATGAAGAGCTTGAGACTCTCGCCAGATACACCATCGACGCGCTCCGGGAGAACAGACATTTCTATGCTTCGCCGGCCCTGGCGCAAAGAAACTCGTGAGCCGGTCCTCTTTGACCCCCGCAGCAGTGGACGTCTCGCATGAGATGACGCGAGAGGCCGATCATCCCTTTTTTCTCTGGATCGCTTGTCCCGTTTGTCGTGGATGGGCTTTTCGGGAAATCCTCCGCTTCACTCCGGATGAGTTCCTAGGACCGAAAAGGCGCGCTTACTATCGCCTGGACTCCCTGGCTATCGATTACCAGACTCCTTTCTCAATCCAGAAATGTAGAAGCTGCGGTTACGTTTTCGTCAATCCGCGCTTTCGACCCGAGCTCTATGACGTCGTCTACAACGAGGCGAAGAAAGGCAAGTACGACCTCGACGCCCAAAAGACGTCCGCCAACAAGAAGGTGGCCGCCATGCGGAATGCGGCAACGCGTGCGCACATCTTGCTCGCCCTGGTCGAACTGCGTCTCCGCAGTGCACGGCCGTTTCTTGGGGACGAGCTGGCGGTTTTCGACTATGGTTGTGGATTCGGCGACACGCTCCGCTTCGCCCGGGGCTTGCGGTTCGATGCTTGGGGCGTGGATATCGACCGAGTTCGACTGGCAAGCTGCCGCGCCGAGGGGCTTCGGGTGACGGATTCGGCGGGAGAACCCGACCCGACGTTTCGATATCATCGTTTCGGAGAGCGTCCTGGAGCACATCGACGATCTGTGTAGTTATGTCCGATACTTGGCTGACCTCTGTGGATCGGGATCAATGCTCTACCTCAACGGTCTCACCCCGAGACAGATTACGATCGAGCGCCGGACAGGACGTTGGAAGAAAGTTGTTCCAATAGCTTTCGGGTTTGCCTGGCTAGGATTAGGATTAGGGCAGACTCAGTTGTTCCCAGAGCGGTATGTCGAAAACGTGTCGGTTGCCCTTTCGGATGGATTTTTGCGTCAGCCGATTGCTCTTGAAGGTCAGATAGTTGCTGCATAATCTCAGGAACACCGACATTCTTCCGAGCGCAGCGGATGCGACACCGCCCTCTTTCCCGACCATCTTGTCCGCCGGGAGCTCGGAAAAGGCGCTCCCAAAGGCGACTTTCAGCATCACCAACGGTCCGAAAGAAATCCTTTCCCGCTTTTGCGCGGCGGCGAAATCGAAGAGGTCGAGCGAAGCAAACATGCGTCGCTCGAAGCTGCTCAGGGGGGTCTTGGTGTTGCTGGTGCGCTTGGCGATTTGTCCCTCGTTGAGGCCGCTTTCGTTCGCGTTACCCTTGTACGGGCTTCCAAATATCGTGAGGCTGCCGATGACCGGATGCGGCTCGATTCTCAAAAAAGCGCAGATTTCCTTGAGGATGGATGCTGAATCCTTTTGTAGACTTTTCAGAGGTACAGTGAGAAAGTTCTTCGCTCCGCTCCGAGATTCCGCATAGCGGGAGATGCGCCGGTAGGTTTCGAGCCAGTAAATAAAAGATTTCTTGCCTCTGAGGTCGAAAAAAGCAGGGAGGGTTTTCTGCTCGAGGTATTTCTCTCTCAACGAGGCATAGCTGTCTTCGGCGTCCCGGTAGGAAAAGAGGACCAGAGAGGAGCTGAAAAGGCGCTCGTCGTCCCAGTCGTAGCCCCGTGCGGTGGTGAAGATGAGGTAGTACGTGACGGCTCGGTCTCGGTATGACCGGCAAGCGCTCTTCAGACAAGCGAAGATGGTCAACAAGTAGGCGGTGGCTGCGACCTCCTTCGTTTCCATCTTCTCCAAGTTTCGCCGAAAGAGTTGGTAGTCGAAATCACTCAGGTTGAATTCGCCCTCGGGTAGAAGGGCCTTGCTATTCTGGTCGTAGACGCCTCTTCCATGTCGCAGGCGTTTTGAGAAGTACTGGCGGAACTCGGCTTCGAGCCCTCGGTTCAGCTCGGCGCTCGGAACGGTAGCCCTCTTGCCGGCCAAGCGGCGGAAGAAGGGGAAGTAGTTGAATTCAAAGGGCCAGGCCAGGATATCGGGATGGCCGTCGAGAGAGCCCAGGGTAACACTTCCGCCGGAACGGGGTGTGCCGGCAATGAACACGAATTTCGGTACGGCCTCTGCCATGAATTGCGCTCCTGGCCCCGACTCTATCGGGAGCTTTTATTATTTCTCAGCGTCATCGGTACTCAAAATCGCAATGTGCTTGAGCACGGGATGTATGATGTAGAAGGTTTCACCCTGATCGGCGCGCTGAGACTGCGGCTCCGGAAACTTTCCCGTCTCCTCGTAGTGTAGCAGAACCCGAATCAACAAGTCGGAACGGATGTAAGGATCGTAGCCCTGGTCGATGGTCGTTCGGTTGGCGGGAGGCGGGTAGGTCGCACGGGCCAGCAGCGGGCCGGTTTCGAAGTTCTGGAATTGTGCACTCCCGGACAGCTGGACGTGGACATCGTGAAGAATTCCCTCGAAGAAAACCCCAGGACTTGTCACGGTTCGTTCGACAGCTCATTTATGAAATGAGCGACTCCGTTCGTGATACCTTTCAAAGGTTCCTACGGGAGAACACATAAGTGTTTTGGCTCGAAACCCGTCCGTGATGCGAACATGAAGTACTGGGACATCTCCTTGCTGGTAAGCCCCTACTCCCAGTTTGGCCGGGAGATCCGCCAATTTTATTGGAACTCTTCACGCAGATGTCCCAGCGGTGACCGTGCCAACAGCTCCAAAGATATCCTGCAAGAGTGCACACGAGAACGCACATCGATGCGCCGCTCCACTTACTTCCCGGGGGCAAGGCCGTCGATGAGCTGCCCCTCGAGCCCTTCATCGGGTCGGCGCAGGTGGTGGCTTCGAGGGCCGGCGGCGATTACGCGGGAGGCCCTGGAGCGCGCGAACCTGCCAGCTTCAACGGAACGATTGTTGTTCAAAACGAGAAACTCCGCTCTTCAGGCAAAGCCGGGTCCTCATGAGTTCAGCCGTGATTTTCGTCGCGTTGACATGAGAAGCAGCTCGATGGCTGGTCGATCGCGGCTTACGCTTGGTGGGTATGGATTATGCTTGTCTGTCCAGATCTTCCGGGACCGTGATTCGCTCACCCACCGTCTCCTGCTCGAAGCGGGGGTAATCGTTTTAAAGGGGGTTCGGCTGCCGGATGTTCCTCCCGGACGCTTTCAGCTGATCTGCCTTCCCATCAAGCTGGTGGGTAGTGACGGCGCCCCGGCCAGGGTCATTCTGGCGGAAGATGGATCGCCCTAGGCGGGTACGATGAAGCGGGTCGTCTCCATTGTCCCGGCGCGGATGGGCTCCTCGCGGTTTCCCGGCAAGCCCTTGGCGAAGTTGCTCGGACGTAGCATGATCGAGCACGTCTACCGGCGTACCGAGCTTTGTCGGAGTCTGGACGCGGTTTACGTGGCCACCTGCGACGAGGAGATCCGGCGGGAGGTGGAATCGTTTGGCGGCCGGGCGGTCATGACTTCTCCCCGCCATGAGCGGGCAAGTGAGCGTGTTGCGGAAGCGGTGGAACGGATCGACGCGGAGATCGTCGTGATGGTGCAAGGCGATGAGCCCATGACCCGTCCGGAAATGATCGACTCCGCAATCGAGCCTCTGAGAGAAGACCCGGCCGTCGAGTGTGTCAACTTGATCCGAAGAATCGAGAGCGCCGCGCAACTCGAGGACCCCAATACCATCAAAGTCGTGAAAGATCTGCACGGAGATGCGCTGTATTTTTCGCGCCAGCCCATCCCGAGCCGCCTCCCGGAGGCCGGGGGCGAGGTAACTTTCTTCAAGCAGGTTTGCATCATTCCTTTTCGTCGCGGCCTGTTGCTTCGCTATGCGCAGCTTCCGCCCACACCTCTGGAGAAGGCGGAAGCCATCGACATGCTCCGCCTCCTCGAGCACGGCCACCGGGTTCGGCTTCGAGAGATCGAAGAGGAGACGCAAGCTGTCGACACACCCGCCGATCTGGCCCTGGTCGAGGCTTTGATGGCGAAGGATCCGCTGCTGGAGAGCTACCTGGGCATAGAGGGGCGATGAAGGCACGTTGGCGAGTGTTGGTTTCCGCTCCGTACATGATCCCCTTTCCAGAGGAGTATCGTCGTCACCTTGAGGAGCACGATATCGAAGTGGGCGTCGTACAGGTTAACGAGCGTTTGGATGAGAGAGAGCTTTTGCCTTTGATCGCGGATGTGGACGGAGTGATCTGTGGTGACGACGAGTTCACGGCGAGAGTGCTGGAAGGCGCGCCGCGGCTCAAGATCATCTCCAAGTGGGGAACCGGTATTGACTCGATCGACCGCAAAGCGGCGGCGCGACTGGACATCAAAGTCGGGAGCACGCCCGACGCGTTCACCGATGCTGTCGCCGACTCCACCCTTGGCTATGTGCTGGCTTTTGCCCGCAAGCTGCCCTGGATGGACGGCGACGTGCGGTCGGGACGTTGGCGTAAACCCTCCTGCCTTGCCCTCAAGGAGTGTAACTTGGGAGTGATAGGCGTCGGACACATTGGTAAGACGGTGGTTAAGCGCGCGGTCGCCTTTGGAATGCGCGTCCTCGGCAACGACATCGAGGCGATCGAGGGAGCTTTCGTCGAGCGCACCGGCCTGGAAGTCACGGACAAAGCCTCCCTTCTCCGCCAGTCGGATTTCGTGACCTTACACTGCGACTTGAATGCTACGAGCTATCATCTCATGGACGGCGGAGCCTTTGATATCATGCGTCCGTCGTCGATTTTGATCAACACCGCCCGGGGATCCATCGTCGACGAGGCGGCGCTCGTCCATGCGCTTCGGACGCGGAAGATCGCCGGAGCTGCCCTGGACGTATTCGAGATCGAGCCGCTGCCCGAGTCCAGCCCGTTGCGCACCCTCTCCAATGTGCTTCTCGCCCCTCACAACTCCAACAATAGTGTTGAGGCGAGACGCCGTGTCCACGAGAACACCATCCATAACCTGCTGATTGGACTCGGCGTCCAGCCCAAACCCCGTGAGCCCGCGGTTGGATGAAGCGAAGGATTTCACCGCGAGTAGGACGGAACCCCTGATGGGCGGAGCGGACGTATCCATCATCATCCGCACTTTCAACGAACGAGAGTATCTTCCTGCTCTCCTCGAGGGCATCAGGGACCAGCGATACAGCCGCGCCGAAGTCATCGTGGTGGACTCCGGCTCCTACGACGGAACGCCCGAGTGGGCGGAGACGGCCGGCGCCCGGGTGGTTCGGATCGATAGTCGGGATTCAACCTTCGGGTATTCACTCAACGTGGGTCTCCGGCACAGCGACGCCACCTACGCTGTGCTCGTCTCTGCCCATACTCGCCCCGTGGACGCGCACTGGTTGGAGGAACTGGTGGCGCCTTTGTGTGAGGGGCGGACGGCGATGGTGTACGGGCGTCAATTGGGCGCGGAGAACGAATCCAAATTTTCCGAGACCCAGGATTTGCGTCGTGGTTACGGACCCCGACGACTCGTTTTGAAACCACCACGTTTTTTCGGCAGCAACGCGAACGCCGCGATTCCTCGAGCCCTCTGGGATCGTTTCTCTTTCGATGAATCGTTGCCCGGACTGGAAGACATCGCTTGGGTGAAACACTGGATGGAGCAGGGATACCGGGTGGTCTACGAGCCTCGGGCCGCGATTTATCATATTCATCTTCATCGGGAAACGTGGGGTCAGGTTAGGCGGCGGTATTATCGGGAAGGAGTGGCAGCACGGAGGATCGGGATCAAACGGAGGCGCGGCATTCCACTGGACCTGGGTCGGGAAGCGAAGAACACCATCGCCGATATCTGGCGCGCCGGCACGGAGGGAAAGCTCGTCCGGTTGAGCAAAGAGATCTTTCTGTTCCGGTTCCACAAGACGATGGGAACCCTCTCCGGGCTGTGGGATGGGGCCATCATGGACGACCCGGCCCGCCGCCAGGCGGTCTTTTTCGACAAGGTCGGAATGGCAGTGTGGATCCATGCGCCCCGTCGCGCCTCGCTCGATGAAGTCACGGTTCCGCCCGTCAAGCCGGGCGACGTGTTGATCAAAGTCGCTTACGTGGGCGTTTGCGGGACCGATCGAGAGATCTACGAAGGAACGCTTGGCTACTACCGTACCGGGATCGGAAAGTACCCCATCGTCCCAGGGCACGAGTTTTCCGGGCGGGTGATGCAGTTCGGGTCCAATGTGGACGGCCTCGAACGGGGCGATGCGGTGGTTGCGGAGTGCATCCAAACGTGTGGTCAGTGCCCCTCGTGCGAGGTGGGAAACTGGGTAGCTTGCAGCAACCGTCAAGAGCTGGGGGTCATTGGCCGGAATGGCGGCTATGCTCAGTATGTGGTGGTTCCGGGAAGATTCGTGCATCGGCTGCCGGCCGGAATGGAGCTCAAAAAGGCAGCGCTTTGTGAGCCGCTCGCCGTCGTGAACAAGGGCCTCCATCGTTTGGAGCGCGCCTGGCCCAACGGAATGCCCAAGCGGTGCGCGGTAGTGGGCGGGGGCCCCCTCGGTCATCTCTGTGCGAGGGTATTGTCTTTGCAGGGCCATGAGGTCACGGTGTTCGACCGAAATCCGGAGCGCTTGAAGTTCTTTCGTGGAACCGGCATTCGAACCGAATCCACGATGCCTTCGCTGGGCGAGTACGAGGGCCTCGTGGAAGCGACGGGAGATCCCGACTCCTTGACCCAGATGATGCGCAAGAGCGCTCCGGGAGTGGCCATCTTGCTGTTGGGTTTGCCCTACGCGAAGCGAGAGTTCAGCTTCGAGGATGTGGTGGCCTACGACAAGACGATCGTGGGCTCCGTGGGCAGTGGCCGAGACGACTTCCAGGCAGCCATCAAGCTTCTCGAGCGGCTCGACCTTAGCGTCCTGACCCGGACCGTCCTGCCTCTGGAAAAGTTCCTCGAGGCCTGGGAGGAAAGTCGACGGGGACGCCGTCTCAAAATTCTCCTGGAAGTGGACGGGAGTCTCTAGTCTCTACTGGCCATAGAGTCCTCGGTGCCGGCCCGGCGTTGAGTTTCTTGACAGATCGGCGAAGACTTGGTAAGGTTTCGTACTTGTAAGTGCTCTGTAGTCATGAATTTGGAGGATGTCAAGGCATTAGTTGAACCCGTCTCATAAGTGACTCCTGGTCATTTCAGATCTACGCCCTTGACCCTACGCGGCCTCAGGCACCGCGTCCTCTCGTTGGGTCGCATCGATGGCCGCAACCACTTCGCCGATGGATGCGTACCCCTTTACTCGTTTGAACTGTTGCTAAACGTTGGCCTATAGTTTGGTTTTCGGAAATGAAAAGATGAGGTATTATCCGGTCTGGAATCTGGGATTCGTCGACGCGGTCACCCGGCACGACATGATTTTGGGCGACAAGAATCGCATGATCGAAAATATTTTTGGCAACATAGTCCACATGGAGTACGGTGATCCCATCTAGGAGATCGGGTCCGGATGCCCTACAGGCTTTTTCTACAAATTCTCCGCCGGCACAAGCCGCCGCTTGCCGTCTTTGTGGCGCTGACAATGGTCATGCCCATGATGGACGTGTTGTTGGCGAGCTTGGTCTATTTCTTGGTGGAGCCGGCGTCTATCGTTGACGCATTTGGGAAGCTCGTTGGGTCACTCAGTTTGGAACTGCCAATTAATCCGGTTGCGGTTCAGTCCATTGTCGCGGTGGCGGGAATCGGCGCCGCATGCATCATCGCCGGCGGCAAGTACTTGAGGAACACGCTGCTGGCACGGATCAAATACCAAGTTTACATCAAAGAACTCTCCGCCCTTCTGAGAAATTATTTGTTCCTTTCCGTGCACAGATATCCCCAGGTGAACAAGGACGCGATAGCCAGTGTGGCCATAAAGGAGATCGGCGCCTCGGGTCACAATTTCTTCCACCTTATGAACATGGGAGGGAACGTTTTTTCCGTCTTGGTGCTGGCGGGAATGTCGCTTGTGTACTCTCCCTACCTCGTGCTGCTGTCCGTGGGCCTGGGTACCGCAGCCGTGCTGATCAACTATCGGAGGTTCAGTATTCTCTCCGATATCGGTGAAGTGAAAGTTCAGGCCCACCGGAAGTTCATCAAGTTCTTCGAGGAGTTGCTGCGCGCCACGGAAAGAATCAAGTTCGACGGGCTGGAAGAGTCGGTGCTGGAAAGGGGTAAGAAAGTATTCAAGAAGAGTTTCGCCTGGCGCGTGCCACGGGCCCTGACGCGAGCGAAGATGGACATCATTTCGGAAGGGTTCTCCGTTATCGCCATTGTTCTCATCGTGTTCACCGGCACGGTTTTCTTGAAAGTGGAGGGAGCCGTCTTCTTGGCTATGTTAATCATCTTCTCCCGTTTGAGAACGTACGTTACCGCCATTCAAGTATCCTATGCATCGATCAAGGAATACCGACCGAGCGTGCAAAAAGTGGCGGACACCATGGCCGAGCTGGAGCAGGGGGCGGCAGTGCCAGCGCCGCCGGGTCGTTCTTCACCGGCTGCGGCAGTCCAATATCCTCGCCGGATTCGATTGACTGGCGTGGATTGCGGATACAACGACGAGGTCGTTCTTACCGGGGTGTCCTTGGACATCGAAAAGGGCGACCGGGTACTGGTTCAGGGGCCATCGGGCCAAGGCAAATCCACTCTGCTCAAACTGTTGTCGGGCTTCTTGTCGCACGCGAGCGGAGAGTCGATTCTCGAGATCGGTTCCGAAAAGGAACCTTTGGATTTCGAGCGGTTGCGTCGTGATCTCTTCTTTTGCAGCAACGAGCTTTATTTGTTCGATTCCACGGTTCGGCAGAACGTGGATTACGGCGGTCGGTTCACGGACGAAGAGATCCGTTCGGCGCTCGGCCGTGCTTGTTTGATGGATTTTCTGGAGAGCACCGTGGAGGAACTCGACCTGTGGGTGGGAGAGGACGGCCGGAACCTATCTCTAGGGCAGCGTCAGCGTTTGCTCTTATCGCGATTGTTTCTGCAGAATTCGCGCCTCGTGATCTTGGACGAGGTGACGTCCAACGTAGACGTGGAAACGGAGCGAAAAATCTTCGAAAACATCGAGCGGCATCTGAATCCCGAGGCTATTCTGGTCGTGGCCAGTCACCGCGTGACCGACGCGATTGACTTCAACAAGACGATTGCCATTACGGAAGGCCGCACGGAAGTCTACTCTCACACACAACGTCACCCGGACCAGGTGTACCTGCGTTGAGAGGCGAAGCAGACCGGCAGGCGTCCCACATGCGGTCAACTCGATGAAAAAGATCGACCAGATCATTGCGCGCTTGGCAGGTCGTTGGCATTCGAGACGAGCTACCGTTGAAGACCGCGCCCATCTTTTGTCGAGGCTCTTGCGAGCCACCCGCGACCTGGACCTCGCGCAAAGGGTATTGCAAACAAATCGGTTCAGAAAAGCCATACGACCGGAGCTGATGGCTCACCCGACGGGACAACGCCTTCTCGTCTTCGCGCCTCACCAAGACGACGAGATCATCGGCTGCGGCGGCGTGTTTTTGAAGTCTCTGCGAGCGGGCCGGGAGATCCAGGTCATATATGTCACCGATGGGGCATCTCCCAAGCTGACGGGAGAGGACCGACGTCGATATGTCGCGCGACGCCACGAGGAAGCGCAAAAGATATGGATGTCCATGGGCGGAAATGCTCCTATATTCTGGGATCTCCCCGGCCGCCAATTGCCCCTGAACGAGGCGACGGCGACGCGCTTTGCTGAAGCGATCTCCGATTTTCGGCCCGATTGCCTTTTCATACCTTTCTTTCTAGAGGACCCGCATGACCACCGAAAGCTCAGTCACTTGCTGTGGATGGCTTATCAACAGCATCAGCTTCCCGAGCACGAAGTATGGGCTTATCAGGTGACCAGCATGATCTGCCCCAACGTCGCCGTGGATATCACCGAGGTGGAGTCGGAGAAACATCGGTTGATGCAAATGTGGGTTTCGCAAAACCAGAGTTTCGATTACGCTCACCGCGCCCGGGGCCTGAACGCGGCGAACGCCTTATACGTGGACGGAGTGTTGAAAGGCGTTGCCCGGCCCTATGTGGAGCTTTTCTTCGTCGAGCCGATGGCTTCCTACCAGGAGGTCATCGGGCACTACTTCGAAGGTGCGATCGACGCCGATATCTATGGTTAGTCGCTCGTTCCCAGCGCCTGCCGGATGACGGCGAGCCCCCTTAAACGCCTCCTCTCGGCTCCGCCCTTATTCGCTTTCGTCCAGGAACGATTTCAGCAGCTTTTTCGTGAAGGTCGCCACGCCGGGAGTGTATCCTGGTTGAGCGCTTGATCCCGAAGCGCCGAGCCCAGTGCCGTGACCAGGAGCCCGACCACGAATGCCTTCGAGACAACGCGATATGTCCATAGCCAAGCAAGAACTAGCACTAGCCCACCGAGAAGACAGGCGAGGGTCGCGCAGAGAAGATCTTTCTTCGCGTGTAGAAAAAGCATTGGAAAAAGCGCGGTGACTTTGAAGCCTAGCATGAGCAAATAAGTCAACCCCCAGACGAGGAGGAGGAGTCGATGGAATCGATGCGCTCCGCTCTTGCTCAAGAGGTCTAGTCTGTCTAGTTCAGTCCGAGAACGGTGGAGAGTATACTTCTACCTTCGTGATGAAACTGTACTGGGTCGGCGTGTCGTGAAGTCGCTCGCTCTTTCTGTCGTCATCCCGGCCTTCAATGAGGCAGGGCGTATCGGGTCGACGCTCGAGCGCATCGTGAGTTATTACCGCGAGCGCGACCTTCCTTTCGAAATCCTCTATAGACCGATTATTGTTAGGGGCGCAGAGTAAAACACTTGGCAGATATCCCGAGAATATTGTTTTTGGGTCCGCGCTTTGCTTACCGGGCTATCTCCAACTATTTTTCTGTAGGATTTGACTTTATATATTCATCGTCAGAACCTGAAGAATTTGGCACGAAACTCCAGTCAGCATCAGGTGTTATAGATGCATCAATGGCGGTTCCGATTACCGATAAGATGATAGCTGCTTCAAACAATTTGCAGATAATTTCTACGGCGACGACTGGTAGTGATCACATCCAGCGAGGGGAAGTAAGTAGACGCGGAATACAGATCAGAACCCTTAAAGAAGATAAAGAGCTGCTTCGCACAATTACACCTGCTGCTGAGCATACATGGGCATTATTATTGAGTGTGATCCGAAATCTACGAGGCGCTACTCATCATGTGGCAGAGGGTTTGTGGCGTCGTGAGGAGTTTCCAAGTCTGATGTTAAATGGAAAAACGCTAGGAATTGTAGGTTGTGGCCGCATTGGTCAGTGGGTTGCTAAATATGGGACCGCATTTGGTATGCGTGTTCTTGGCTACGATCCTTACGTGGAGGCTTGGCCAGGTCACATTGTTCCGGAGACATTAAAGAAACTAGTTACTTCTTCTGACGTGATTTCTGTGCATGTTCACCTCACAAGAGATACCGATCGCCTTATAGATCGTGAATTGTTGGAATCCATCAAGCGTGGCACGATATTGATTAACACCTCCCGCGGGGCTATTGTCGACGAATGTGCTCTTCTGGACAGTCTAAATCGAGGTCAAATGGGAGGTGCTGGATTGGATGTTCTCACGGGAGAGCCTGATATTAGTGCCAATCCGTTGGTTGAGTATGCAAAAACCCATGACAATCTCCTTATTTCGCCCCATTGCGGGGGTTACTCACCGGATGCAGTCAATATAGTGTGTCGTCGGGCGGCAGAAAAAATTGTCGACTATTTTCAGCGGATACAATAAATGGATTTATCGGACCAGCTAGCTTTAGAAATTGCCCAGTTAGGCACTCGCCATGTGTTTGGTATACCAGGTAGCAGCTCTAGTCTTGAAATTATTGATGCGCTATTAGATAGGAATGTAAATTTTCATACAACGTATTTCGAAGGCTCGGCTGCAATTATGGCTGGAGCTATCGGTAAGCTTTCAGGCCTTCCAGGCTGTGCAATTTGTATTAAAGGGCCAGGTCTTGCAAATATGGTACCAGGATTAGCAGTCTGCGCGCTTGAACATTTGCCGTTAGTTGCTTTGTCAGAGTCGTATGCGCTGAATGCTCCGAATTACAAGACGCACAAGAGAATGGACCATATTGCCTTAACAAGTGCAGTAGTGAAAAATGTCAGTGCTTTGTCGAGTACGGAAAATAATTACCATCGGTGTGCCAGCTTATCTTCAAGTGAAAAGCCTGGCCCCGTCTTATTGAATTTGGCTGAGGGTAAAGAAGTTCAGATATGTGAAACACAATCACCGATGGATCAAAATTCTGATATTGGCTTACATAAATTGTTGGAGAAAAGCTTTCGCCCATTAGTGATCGCTGGGTCGCTCGCAATTCGAATGAACTGGTCAGAATACTTAAACAAGCTTAGCATCCCTGTTTTTACTACTGTTTCTGCAAAGGGCGTTGTTGATGAAAATCTAGAATGTGCAGCTGGGATATACACGGGTAGTGGATTAGAAAAAACACCCGAATATTCAATGGTTACAGATGCTGACCTGATAATTGGGCTGGGATTACGTAGTGAGGAAGTCCTTTCGGTAAATTCGTTTCCCTGCGAATCAGTGAATGTTGATTTGTTTATACAAGATGGACCGGGCGAATTTAATTTTCGCACAACAGTATGCCCTGACTACGTTGATGCCATATTTAACCAGCTGTCCACGCATAAGTGGGGGCTAGAAAAACTCTTTGAACAAAAAAATACATTAAGGAGAGATCTATTTTGTGGCGAGTTTTTACCAGCTCACGTATTTGAATATTTAACTAGAAGATTTGGAAATTCTGTTAGGTTGGTGGTCGACACAGGTTATTTCGGTACGATTGCTGAGCATTATTGGACTACGCCTTCCAGTAACTATTTTCTCTGCGCTGGTAATTCTCGTTATATGGGGACCAGCCTGCCAATGGCAATAGGCGCAAGTTTTTATGACAATAATGTGCCAACGGTGGTAGCTGTTGGGGATGGAGGTATAGGTATGTTTATCTCAGAACTGAGACTTGCGGTAGAGCAGAATTTACCACTGCTAGTTCTACTTTTTTCCGACGGGGGTTTTGGTTCTGTTAGGACGAGAGCAATTGAAGATAAGCTCAACGAAAAACCACTGATCAAGACTAGCGCTTCGTGGTTAGGGGTTGTAGACCAGCTAGGTGTAGGTGGTGTACGAGCAACCAATGAGGTCGAGTTTTGTGATGCTTTGTCGAAATATAAGATAGAGATCGGACCGTTCTATATAGAATGTGTATTTGATCCCGATGACTACCAACAAATGACATTGGGTTTGAGAGGCTAGTATTGCTCTAGTAATTGTCGAGAGTTTCAAAAATGAGTCAGAGTTCGACAAGGGCTAGTCCACATGTGCTAATAGTAGGTTCCGGCAGCGTAGGAAAGCGACATGCAGAGAATTTATACAATCTAGATTGTGCAGTGTCTTGCGTCGATCCAAGAAGCGATTGACAGCAAGAGCTGGCATCAACAACCCCCATCAGAGGTGCATATCGAAGTATTGAAGACGCTATTTCGTTGCAATGTCAATATGACGGAGTAGTGATATGCTCTCCGCCGAAATGGCATGTTGAACAAGCAACTTACGCCCTAAGCAAAAACATATCGGTATTGCTTGAAAAACCAGTTGGGAAAGACCTAACAACTGCGTTGGTTTTAAAGAACGTAGTTGAAGAAATAACTAGTGACACGGGCCCACAGCTTTTGCTGGGCTATACATGGCGATGGTGGACCGCACTCCGTTATTTGAGAAAGATGGTTAATGATAGTTCGATTGGACATGTGTTTTTCACACGCATTCATGTATCAGCTAATCTTGAGGATTGGCACCCATGGGAACGATACCAAAACTTTTTTATGTCTAGCAGTGAGTTAGGGGGCGGAGCCTTGCTCGATGAAAGTCACTGGTTAGACCAGATGATCTGGTTATTTGGTATGCCAGACAGAGTTTTTGGTACTGTCGCTAAGATCAGTGACTTAGAGATTACATCTGATGATAGTGTAGATTTATTATGTTTTTACAGAAATGGAATGAACGTTTCTATACATATGGTGATGGTCGAGGATGACAGTTCGAGCTTTTTGGGTTGGTCGATCCCATAGATTGAAGTCTGGGTGCCCGCGCGACCAGATGGGGGTAGAGAAAATCGTGATGCGCGCTAATGACGTGGTACATCGCGAGACCCGTCGCGGTCGCGGCATCGTGAACCGGGAACGGCTGCTCGCTTTTTGAGCTCACGGAGGAAGAGCTCTCTGTCATCCGCGATGCTGTTTGGCGCGTTTTCGTGGCGTGAAGATCAAGAGCTTCACGCGCTCCTTTCGGGCTTTCGCGCTTCGATGAGAAGGACATCTCCAAGGTTGATGCGGACACGGCGGCCGTGCAAGCCGACCCAACCCGCCACTTTGTGGGCAGGGCCTCCGAGCGGCCCGAGTATGTTGCGTGCCCGCTCCAGAATGTAGCCGAGCTGGAGCGTTTTCGATTGTGTCGACATCCCGAGAACGTCGAAGCCGGCTCGCCGTACCATCTCCGCGAGGCTCTTCCGAGTGAAGTAATGAAGGTGCATACGCATGAACCACGGCCAGCGGCCTCGCATGATGCGCGCCATGAACCCGCCCATGTTCACGGTCGTAAGCGCGAGAAGCCCGCCCGGTTTCAAGAGACCGTGTACGCGTTTCAAGCTGTCGAGCGGATCTTGAACGTGCTCCCACACATCCCACGAGGCCACGACGTCGAAGCTTTCGCTCTCTGCTTCAAACTCGTCGAGCATGCCGTTGAAAACCGTGAGGCCCGTGGCCGCTGCTTGCGCCGAGGCCCAGCGCGACGGCTCGATCCCCGTCGCCTTCCATCCGCGCTTCGTCGCTTCGTCGAGAAACAAACCGACCGAGCTTCCAATCTCTAAGAGCGATCCCGGGCTCACGAAAGGGTGACGTTCGATCCCTTCGATGGCTCGCTGAAAGTCCTCGCGGCGTTCGGGCTCGGACGCCCTATAGAGGTTGTCGTGGACGTCCCGATAGGACTCTTCTATCTCCGCGACCCCGCCCGGCGGTTCCGCGCGGGCGAGACCGCAGCGGTGGCAGGTGAAGATGTCGTCATGGACGGAGAGGTGTGGGCTCGTGCAAGCGAGCTCACTGCTCTCGATGGGTGCGCCGTTCGGCACGTTCGAACGGTAGAGGAGCACGGTGCGCCGGCCGCACAAAAGGCATAGCGGCGTTTCAGGAACTGAGGGCATTCGAACGTTCCTCGAATTCGCGCTCGATCCGTTTCTGGTCTCGAAGGGCGCTCCCGAGCGCCCCGAAGGTCTCGACGATGTATTTGATCGAGCTCCGGATGTTGACCGAAGAGGACTCGTCCGTGTAGCGGGTTGGGATGGCCACTTCTTCGATGCGGAAGTCCAGGAGCACGGCGCGGATGAGAAGCTGTGAATCGAACACGAATGCGTCGGAGAAATCCTCGTAGCCGACGAGCTGGAGAAATTTTCGGGAATAGGCCTTCATGCCGCTGTGAAGCTCGCTAAAGTTGGTCCCAAGAAACAAATTCTCGACGCCCGTTGTGATTCGGTTGCCGATATAACGATAGAGCGGCATCCCGCCATTCATGGGGCGGCCGCCGTCTTTGAACCGTGACCCGAAGACGAAATCCGCCCGGTCCAAAACGATGGGCTCTATGAGCGCGGGCACGCATTCGGGCGAGTATTGGTAGTCAGGGTGAAGGAGCACCACGATGTCGGCACCTTCCGAGAGCGCCCAGTCGTAGCAAGTCTTCTGATTGCCGCCATAGCCGCGATTCTCGGGGTGCCGCCGCGTCGGAAGCCCGAGTCCTTCAGCGATCGCGACGGTGTCGTCGGGGCTCGCGTCGTCCACGACGAGCACCGCGTCATAGCAATCTTTCGGAATCTCCCGATAGGTCCGCTCGATGGTCCTGCCTGCCTTATAGGCGGGCATCGTTATAATCTTTCGCATGTTAGGGTGCGTGCGATTCGGTGTGGGCACGCTTCATGTTATGCCACGCCTCGAGGTGTTTCAACTAGCCTTCATGTATCCCTAAGGCGCGATGGCATCCTGACCCACGTTCGCTTGTGATACGGATGGCACCCGCGCTTGGCCTGCGCCTATCGGCTCGGCGTTCTAGAGCACGGGCAATCTTCAAACGGGCCTGGGGTCGCCTTCGAACCGGTAAATGGGACGATTGTGCGTCTGTCCAATGTACTCCACGTTCCGCATCTCCGCCGTTTCGGCGATGAAGTTGCGGAACTCGTCGTAGGTGTAGTTGATCGAGGCACCCAAACGCGCTGTGCCGAGCTGGACGAAGAGGAAGCGCATTTTCAGTCTTTTCAGTAGCTCGGTCAACTGCCGATGGGTCTCCTCCGTCCACAAGAAATGATGGAACACATTCAACGCCAAGACCACGTCGAAATCGGACCTCTCCCGAAGTTCCACGACCGACTCGGTGATCACTGCGAAGCGTCGGTTCGCGGCTTTTCTCAGGCGCTCCAGGAAGTAGGTGTGCTCGGGGTTGTTTTCTGCGGCATAACAGTCGAAACCCTCGGCCTCGAACTTGTGACAGAAGTAGCCCCAATGCGAGCCGATGTCCAATAGACTCCCGCTCTCGAGTGGGAGATTTGCTCGGATCAACTCGTAACGCTCGTCCCCGTAGCTGGACGGAATATCCATCAAATCGGGGTGTTGCACCGGACTGTAAACCCTGCCTCCGTTCCGGCGGGCATACTCGAGCACTTCCTGTCGGAATCGCCCGCCACGCCTCGTGGCGGGCGGTGATCTTGATAGGAATCTCATCCAGGTCGAGCAGCTTGGCGATCGCTAGGCGGTGTCGGCCGTCCTCGAACAGAAGGCGTCCATGACGGTCGATTCGGACCGTCACCTCGTCGATGGCTCGGTAACGATCGGAAGGGGCCAGCTCTTCCTGAGACTTGTAGCCGTGAGCTTGGATTTCTCGCCAGAGTCCGTCGAGGCGGGCGAGCCATCGATCCCATTCGTCCTTCGACGTACAACCTCGCTTCGGCTTGCCCTTTTGGATCCCGTTCAAAATGCGGTGATAGTACTCGGTGCTTTCCCAGGGCTTTCCGTCGAGAAATCTCTCTTTGAGGGCCCGAAACATTGTGAGCTCCTGGAACTTCGTCGTATTCAAATCCCAATCCCCGCCGAGCACTTTTCCCATGGAACTGTATTTGTTCTCCTGGGCGCGAAGGAGCGCGTACTCGATGAGGCTTGGAAGGACTCGGTACGAGCGGGTGACGTCGACCTCCCTCGACACGCCGCTTGCTCCTCGGCTCTTTATTGGGGCCCCGGTTCGTCGATGAAGATGAGCGACTAGCTCGGAATTGGGGCCGGACTGACGGTATTATTTGTGCTGGCAGTTTATCGCCTCCCGCCGCTTGAGCATCTTCACTCCGGGGCCGATTTGGCCGCAAATCTTCTGGCTTCAACCCCAGTTGGCCTTTCTCACTCCGACTTCTTGCTATTTGGATGCGAGTTTTAGCGGATGCACGTCGCTCGCCCGCCTTTGTCCTCGCTGCCGCCCTGTGGGGAGGCGTTGTCTGGACCGAGCCGCGTTTCGGTGCGTACTCGTTGGTAGGCGCTCTCGCTCGGGGCAGCCGCTACGCGGAAAGACTCCCTCGGTGGGGCACACCTCTCTTCCTGGGTTTTCGCGGCGCTCGTCGTGCTCTCTTCAGGCGATGGTTGAGCCTACCTGATGTTGAGCCGGGTCTACTCGCTGTATCTACTCGCCGTGCCCCGTGGTCGTTCAGCGCTCGTCTGATGATTCGGAGAGCCGTTGAGGAATTGGCCGAGTTACGGGGAGGACCGCTACCCTTGAACCGCGAGGGCGACGGAACATGACGTCTTCACGGCCGAGCCCATCAGCTAGTTGAAAATCGAGAAATCGTGATTGGCGAGGTCACAATCCCACGTCGACGGCCGGTCTGATGGGGTCCCAGATTGGTTCGGGTCTGATGTACATTGTGGATGCGACCGATCTGCCCCTCCTGAACGAGCGTCTTCATCACCCGGATTCCAGGGTCGAAAACAAGACTCGCCGACCGATGGTGTCGACGTGTATTCGAATACCACTGGGACGAATACCACGTTCTCGTTGTTCTCGTTCAAGCCGCGATCCGTTCCACGTCAAGTGACAACATATGAAACGGAAACATGGGAATGCTAATCTGAAGCGCGGGAAGCGAAGCGGCTCACTCGAGTCGATAGACGACCCAGTTATCGTTGGAATACAGGCGAGGCAGGCCGAGCTCCCGCCGCGTGCGGAAGACAACGTGACTCGCCCCGTAACGCTCTCCCAGCCCCAGCAGCTCGTTCTCGTTAAATCGGAGATAGTGGCGTTCGGGCATACGCAGGTCCTGCAGCCTGAGCCCTATCCGCCCATTGAAATCAAAGGGACCTGGCGTAGAAATACTGAATCTCGCCGCGTCCCGCTCTAACGATAGTGTTCCAGTTCGGGAAGACATCTAAGCGGCATGTCGTACGACAGCCCGATCCAGCGATCGAGCCCCGCATCAACAGGGAAATCCGGCGTGCCGCTGATAGAAGATCGGAATTTGACGCTGGGGCAACCCTCGGCGGAGAATCACGGGTCCATGTCCAAGCACGCTCCCCTATCTGACAGCGTTCTGGAGAACCTTTCTCTGCCGGAAAGGATCGAGAGCGCGCTCGAAAGCTACCGGAGGAAGAGAGGGCTGGTGCCGGCGGAGGTGAACGTCCTCGACTGGGGTTGCGGGCGCGGTGCCTCGGTCCTGCGGCTCCGCGAACGCGGTTACAACGCTTACGGGGTTGACGTCGATCCTGAACCGATCCGTCACGGAAGTCTTATGTTCACCCGCAAAGGGTACGATCCCTCCTGGCTCAGCCTGCTCCAAGATGACGGGGCGACAACTCATCTGGATGATTTCTTCCACTTCAGTTTCTCGAACCAGGTCTTCGAGCACGTGCGCGATCTCGGACTCGTGGCCTCGGAGCTCGAACGCATCACGGCCCCTGGAGGAGCTGGCTATCACATCTACCCCGGCGCCAAACAGTTCGTCGAAGGCCACTTGATGATGCCCTTCATTCACTGGCTTCCCAAGAATCAGCTTCGGAAGACGCTCATTGCCTTTTTCGTACATACAGGAAGGGATCCGGCTTGGACGGAGCTGGCTGAAAAGACTCGAAGAGAGCGGGTGGATGCCTATTTCCAGTACAGTATTCACAAAACCTTCTATCGCCCTCACGCGAACGTTCGCAGAGTCTTTCGCGAAAGCGGTTTCTCCACTGGCTTCGGGACGATCACTCATCCCCGGGTGGCGGCGAATCCAATCCTCGGGCCTCTGTCTCGCGCTTCCATGACCCGCGCCGCCATGGAATATCTGCTGCTCACTTTCAAATCGGTCGAGCTCCAGATCGAGAAGAACGGGCAAAGGGGACACCGATGAAAATAGCCGGGCTCGTCGGCACACGCCCCAACTTCATCAATCGTTAGGCTCTTTGCAGAAGAAGAGCAACGTACGAGATAGCTGGAGGTAGGCCTGCGGAAAGCCGATGTCGAAGTCGGCTCCGGATTCTGCCGGCGCGTGGACCTGCTGCGACCGACACCGAAGTTCAATACCTCTCAGCGTTCCGGTGAACGCCTGTCGAACGTCCCCACGAAACTCTCTTCGTAGCCGTCCGCCCAGGAGAGGATGTCAAGGAATTAGTTGAAACCGTCATAAGTGACTCCTGGTCATTTCAGGTCTACGCCCCTGACCCTACGCGGCCTCAGGCACCTCGTCCTCTCGTTGGGTCGCATCGATGGCCACAACCACTTCGCCGATGGATGCGTACCCCTTTACTCGTTTGAACTGTTGCTCGCAGTGCAGCAGCACAGCGGCAAGCCATCGCTGGCGCATTTTGGTGCTACGGTAGCGTTTGATGTTGTGCTCGCAACTGCGAACCATGGAAAACATGTTTTCGATGGGATTCGTCGAGTGCAGGCTCTTGCGCAGTAGAACAGGGACCTTCAACTTGTGAAGCATCAGGACCTCCTCGAGTGCCTCAAGGAGTGAGTTTGCCGCCGATTTCAACTAGATTCAGGATATCCTCACGATGTGACGCTGCCATAACTATTTTCCCGCATCGCAGTCGCTATGATAGCGGTCACCGTGCCCAATCCTCCGCCGAGTTCCCAACAATGAGATGGACGGTTACGGCGGACCAAATTATAAATTACTGCGGCGTCACGTTCACCAATAATATGGAGCGAATCCGGATGGTTTCTGTACGTCGTGTAGAGGTCCATTACGTGCTTTGGCATCGGGTATCGAAGCTTGTGTAGACGAGTTCGCAACCCGACCCAAGACCTAAAACCGCCCCCAGAATTTCGGTTCATCGTAAATCGACCTCCAGCCAATGGTCAGATAATAATTCGACTGAAACTAAATTGGTTTGATAGCGACGCATGACGAGCAGGAAGTTCCTGAACGTAGTCCCAGCCAATAAGCCCGCCAGTTTTGATCTCGATATTTGAGTTCGAATCAAGTTGGCGAAATTTGCCTTCCAAGCTGACCATGCATTAGTCTGAAGCCGCATTCGCCTGGGACGACGCGTCCAGTTCATCCCTCAACCTCATTGACGACAGATATTAGTGTCTCACTCGGGGATGGTTGAAACCCGTCGCCTTTAGGAGAAGCCTTAAGGAGGCATGCGGTACGGTCTCCGGATGAAAGGATACCGGAAATCATTGCACACGACGTACCAGTTAAACTATCACTTTGTATTCATCCCGAAGTACCGCAAGCTGGCCTTGAGAGGAGATGTAGCGGTTCGGCTGAGGGGTCTTATCCGAGAGATCTGTGCTCGAAACCAGATAGAAATAGTGAAGGGTCCTGTACGGCCAGAGCACGTGCACCTGTTGTTGAGCGTACCACCGAGTCTGTCGCCGAGTCGTGTGATGCAGTTAATCAAGGGCAAGTCGTCACATCGTTTGATGCGCGACTTTCGGTCGATCCGCAAGGAGTTCTGGGGTCGGCACCTTTGGGCCCGTGGTTACTTTGTGGCGACGACGGGCAATGTGACGGATGAGGTGATAGTGAAGTAAATAGAGCTTCAAGGTGACGTGCCCCAGGACGACGATAGTTTCAAGGTAAGCGAATAGCGAATAGCGGAAAACCAAGCCGACTTTAGTCGGCGACCGAACCCATCGCCTTTAGGCGATGGAGCGCAAGCGCTTAGTCAATTTGTCGCCTACCGGCTCTTTGGCGTCTCGATGCAAGGTCCCTCGAGAACGCTTCACACCTGGGGCATGCGGTGTCCGGAGAATATTTTTCTCTCTTTGGCGCACAGCCCGAGCTCGGCCGTCTGCTCTAGCCATCCGACGATCGGACCGGTGCCGTCCCTCGCTCGGCTCGCAGACGGCGTGTTGCTCGAGGAGGCTCGAGTCCCGTTTCGCGGCAGCGAGAAGCCGGCTCGAGGCTATCGAGCGAGGTAGCGTGGGTTGAAACGATTGTATTTGGGGGGGTGTAGGACGCCGCAATCGCACCGGTCTATTTGAGCTCGAGTAGGATCGCGTTCGCCTCTTCAGCGAGTGAGGAATCGGGGTCCAGCTCTATTGCCTTGTGGAAGGCTTCAGCGCTCTCTTGAAATTCTCGCTGGCGGTAGTGTGCCAAACCCAGGTGATAAAGGATCTCGCCGCTTCCGGGGCGCGCTGCCGCGGCCTCTTTGATGAGCTCTAGGGCCCTCTCATAGTTACCCCGTTTGTAAATTATCCAACCGAGGGTGTCGGCGATGTCCGGGTTATCGGGCGCCTCGGTCCGAGCAATTTCCGCGAGCTCGAATGCCCGCTCGAGCATCCCCTCCTCCTCCTGGTAGAGATAGGCGAGGTTATTTGCCGCAGGTGCGAAGCGCGGACGGACACCTAGAAGCGTTTCATAGGTGTCCCGAGCCGCGCCGACCTGGTTCGACACTTGCTGCACCATGCCTTTGAGCATCATGATGGAGACGTTCTTTGGGTCGTGCTTTAGGGTACGCTGAAGCGATTCGAGAGCTTCGCCCGCTCGGTTGCTGGCGACAAACATGGTGGTGAGTTGGGCGTAGGCGGCGTTCAAATCGGGCTGAAGCTCCACCGTCTTGAGGAGCGCCGTCTCCGCTTGGTCCAGCCGTTTGGAGGCCGTGTATAGCTGTCCCAACAGGAAGTAGTGAGCTCCACTGGGCTCGATTGTCTTCATTTGACGCTGTACCCTATCGACGGCGCGACCGACGCGCCCCCACTGGGTATCGAGCGTCGCAAGTAAGCTCAGAGGCTCGATATATGTGGGATCGAGACGCAGCGATTCCGCAAGGGGTGTTTTGGATTCTCTGTCCTTGCCTTCGGCTACCAAGCTGCGGCCAAGCAGGAAATGCGCGCGCCCGTTGTCTGGGCCGCCTCGACGAAAGAGCGAAACGCCGCGGTGGCCTCTTCGTGTCTCCCTTCGCCGCTATAGGCCAGGCCGAGCAAATCGAAGACGGTCGACGAGGGCTGTCTCTGAGTGAAATCCTCCAGAATCTGGATCGCGACGGCGTAGCGGCCCGAGCGGATGTCGAGCTCCGCTAAAAGGAGGACGGCGGCAGAGGAATTGGGCTCGAGCTCTCGAATCGTCTGGAGCGTGGTTCTCGCTTGTTCGTTCTCGCCGAGGCGAATGTGCATCTGAGCGAGTCGCAATTGGGCCGATGCCATTTCCGGCCGCCTCTGGACGATGTCTTGGATGACCGCGATCGCTTCACGGAACCGCTCGATAGTTTCCGTGTATTCGTCGCGCAGGCGGTGTACGTTCGCCATGATCTGAAGTGCTTCTGGGTTCTTTGGGTTGTTCTCCATTATATGGTTCAGCGCTTTTTCACACCGCTCGAAGTCCTCGTCCGCGAAGCTGTAAGTAGCGATGCGTTGCCACACGGCTAGGAAATCCGGAGCCTCTTCGACGAGGCGGTCGAGCTTGTTGTTAGCCTCCTCCGTTCTCCCGACAAGGCGATAGAAATCCACCACGCGAATCTGGGCTACCGATCGAGTAGGCGCCACTTCGGCAGCCTGATCGAGCTCCGATTCCGCTTTCTCGAGCTCACCTGTCATTAGATAGAACATTCCGAGTGCTACGTGTGCATCGGGTGAGTCCGGCTCCCGTCTGGCAGCTTCCCGAAACGCGGCCTCCGCCTCGTCGCTCTCCTGTTTTCGGCTATGACGCACGCCGCGCGCGAGATGGTACCGGGCCTGCCCTTCGTGTCCGTGCCGGGCGTTATCGAGTCGTGCCATGACCCTGTCGATCTCTCCGGGTGTCACGGCCGTGTCGGCAAAGATTGCGAGAGCATCCAGGTTCCCAGGTTCCGTTTCGAGGACGGCTCCCGCTTGCAGTCGCGCCTCGTGGCTCTGACCCGAGTAAAGATAAACCGTGGCAAGCTTTACACGTATGTCGATGTCATCGGGATCGAGCTCCGCGGCGCGCTGAAGGTAACGGAAGGCGCGCCCGAACTGACCGGTGTCGTAGAACGTGACGGCGAGGCGCAAGGTAGCGATGGGGTCGTCTTCATCGAGCTGCAGGACATTCAGGAACTCGATGATCGCTTTTGTTGCTTGCCCTCCGCCAGATATTCGTCCCCACGTTTCAAGTGGCGTGCTGTCTGTTCGTCGGCGGAGTTGGCCGAGCTCGCGATCGCAATCGAGATGGCGAGGACAACGACGACCGCGCGCATGGAGCGAATGCACTTACAAGAATTCGAGAACACGCCACGCACCTTCCGTATTGGGCATGAGATGGCTAGGAGAGTTAAATAATGGAGAATTTCACGCCTGTGTAGCAAGTGGGCGACCGGCTTTTTCCATTTGTTCCCGCCGCCGCTGGCAGCGATAATGCTGGTGATATGACCCAGAATAGTTTCGTCGCCGCCGTCACTCTCACTCTGCTCGCTCTCGGTACGAGCGCTAACGCGCAAACGCCCGCGGACGATCGTCCCGTCAACTGGAAAGACCTTCCCTCGCCGTTCCATACAGAATCCGTGCGCAATCGCTCGGAGGTCGTCTCCCGGCCGGAAGGTGCCGAGCTGCGCCTGCCCGCGGGGTTCGAGGTCGAGGAGTACATGAGCGGGTTTACCACTCCCCGATTCATGATCCATGGGGACTCGAGTGAGATTTTGTTGAGCGACAGCGGTTCTCGCCGCGAAGAGAACGGCGCGGTCTATGTGTTGAAGGACGGGTCGAAGACTCGGATCCTCGACGGCCTGTCGCGCCCTTACGGGTTGGCGCTCCACGACGGGTGGCTCTATGTGGGGGAGCCGGAATCGGTGAAGCGCTATCGCTACGACTCGGCCGCGCTGAAGGTTTCGGGTCCCGGGGAGGAGATCATCTCGCTCGAAGGGCACGGCCGTGGCCACTGGACGCGCACGCTGCTCTTCAACGAGGACGAGTCGAAGCTCTATCTTACGGTCGGGTCAGGGTCGAATATCGATCAGAACGAAGACCCGATTCGAGCCGCGCTCCACCGCTACAACCCCGACGGCAGTGGCCACGAAAGGGTGGCGAGCGGGCTTCGCAACACCATTGGCCTCCGCTGGTACCCCGGAGGGGACGACCTCTGGGCGGCGGTTCAGGAGCGCGACGCCCTCGGTGATGACCTCGTTCCGGACTACGTTGTGAAGATCCAGGAGGGTGGTTTCTACGGGTGGCCGAATGCCTATATCGGGCCCCACCGGGAGCCACGACACGAGGACATCGATCCCGCCGAGGTCGCGAGCACGCTTTACCCGGATGTGCTTCTCGGCGCTCACGTGGCGGTGCTCGATATCCTCTTCTACACGGGTGACCAGTTCCCGGAGAAATATCGCGGCGGGATGTTTGCGGCGTTTCACGGCTCATGGAATCGCGCCGAGCGCAGCGGTTATGAAGTGGTCTTCATTCCTTTTGCCGATGGCAAGCCTGTCTCGGGTCCTGAGGATTTTCTCGGCGGCTGGATGCTCGATCCGACCAAAAAAGAAGTTTGGGGACGCCCCGTGGGCCTTTTGCAGCTTCCCGATGGCTCGCTGCTCGTCACCGACGATGGCGGCAAAAAGATCTGGCGCGTGTCTTACGAAGGTTGAGCACGGTCGGCTCTCGAGAATCTTACTGAACTCCAAACGAACATCGCCCGCGACGCCGTAGGCAAGGCGCGCGGGCGATGGGCGTGAGTGAGCACACGCCGTCCTAGTGGTAGAAAGTGTCGTCCACACTCGCTGCGTTGAGCTGGTTGCGAGGACTAACGGTGGTGGAGAACGTTCTCCGGAGGTAGGTGTCACCCGGATCGAAGATCCCATCGGACGCTCCCTGCAGCATCGCGGAGTCGCTCCTCCCTGCCACCGTGATTCGGACTCGGGTGACCCACGTGTTGGGATCGTCTGCCACTGGCGTTGGAGGTTCATCTACAAAGTTGAGATCGGCCCCGACCGCATACTGGAATTGAAGGTTCTCGATATTGCGGGAGACCGGCGTCCAATCCGTAGCCGCGCCCGTGGCTACGGTCAGGTCCCTTCGCTCGAGGGTGGGGTCGAGTGTGGGGGGAAGAGGACTAACGCGATACTGGATGGCATTGAATGCACCGATAATCGCGCAGTCGGAGTCGACCTCTCCGTTAAATCCTCCCGGGGGGTTCCAGCCCGCTCCTTGACCAGGGTTGTGGTTCAAGGTCAGTCCCACCCCGTAAGCTTGGGCGGTTGCGTCACCGTGAAGGGAGTGATTCCCATCTGGCCATCGCCATTACAGGCCGATATTTCGAGAGCAAACAAGACCTGCTGGTCATGGTACACGTTCTCCACCAGCGCTGGATCGGGAGCCGGACCGAAGGAATCGATGTCGATAAAGAGCGTAGCAGACTGCTCGATGGTGCCGCAGGGGCCCCCGCCATTGCCATTGCCAGTGGCGCCACAGGGCAATGGTTTCGACGTCGGAATGCCATCCTGGAGGGAAAGGATGGTAATCTCGTCCGGGGTGAGGCCGCCGCCGTCGGCCCACATGACTGCCAGCATTGGCGGTGTCCCGTTACCCGCCGCGAGGAGGTCCTGGGAGATACGGTTCATTCCCCAGCGCGTATTTTGGATGACGTCGGATACTTCAGGCTCCCGACCGAAGGCGACTTGCCCTTTTTGAAGCAACCCTAATACCGACGCCATCACAACTGTGGTGATGGCCATGGCGGTCAGCAGCTCGATCAGCGAAAAACCCGCTTCACCCGAGCCGCGGTTCGCCATTTGATACGTGAAGACCAGCCCGTTCCCGTCGAGTGATCAGCCGTCGGGCGAAAGCCAAACGAGGTTGGCGATGGTCACGAGGCGCTCCGCGGACCCGGTTCCATCCGCTGCTTTCATGAACAGACCCCGGTCGGGATCCCGGTCGGATGTAAAGACAACGTGATGACCATCAGGAGTCCAGCGCGGGGCGAAGTCGGACGCGGGGTCGGTCGTGAGCTTGCTGAGGGTCTTTCGTGCTGGATCGGAGGTCCATATATCAGCGCCAGCGACGCCCAACTGAAGGGCTACTTTCGTCCCGTCCGGTGATACGTCAGGAAAGGAGTAAATGTCTGCGGGTATCCCGAGCGACTCCTCCTGCCCTTCTCGATTCACCCATACCAGTCACCTCCGAAACATCATCACCGGGAAACGTCTTCTTGCCCGTGAGCATTTCGTAGAGCACCGCGCCGAAGGCAAAGATGTCGGTTCGTTTGTCGACTTTCTTTCCCTTGGCTTGCTCGGGACTCATGTAGGCCACCGTGCCGAGGACCACGCCGACGCGCGTCGCGTTTCTCGCCTGTCCGCCGGAGCCTTGGGCGACGGTGGGTGATCGTAGGCGACAGCGAGCTGTCGGCATCGGGCTGGTCGTCGACGAATATTTTCGCGAGGCCGAAATCCAGGACCTTGACGTCGTCATCCGGGGTCAGCTTGACGTTTGGCGGCTTCAGGTCGCGGTGGATGATCCTCTGCTCGTGAGCGGCCTCGAGGGCTACCGCGATCTTCGAGGCGATCGCGAGTGCTTCAGTGAGCGGAATGGTACCCCGGGCGATGCGCTCCGCGAGCATCTCCCATCGACGAGCTCGAGCACGAGGAAGTGCGTGCCCCCAACTGCTCCAACCCGTAAATCGAGGCGATGTTCGGGTGGTTCAGCGACGCCAGGACCTTCGCTTCACGCTTGAAACGCGCGAGCCGTTCATCGTTGTCGGCAAACTCATCCGGAAGGACTTTAATGGCGACGTCCCGGCCGAGCTTTCCGTCTCGCGCGCGATAGACCTCACCCATGCCGCCCTTGCCAATGAGCTCGAGGATTTCGTAGTGGTCGAGTGGGTGACCGGATTTGAGCGACACGACCGCGCGATGCTACTACGACGGTCCAAAGTGGGCAACCCGGGGATCGTCGAGAAGTCTAGGGCGTGCCTGTTTCAGCGAGCCACCCGGTAACGATGAGGAGAAGCGCCGCGAGCCCCACTTCGATGGTTGCCCAGCCGGAGCCCTCTCGCTCCGGAGCGCGGAAGTGCCACCAGTTGAAAAAGCCGCAACCGCCAATCGCCACGACCAGCGCGAGCTTCGTTGCCAATAAGCGCCCCCACGCGCTTTGCCAAAGCGACGCAAGATCTGGCAGAGCGTGCCATGCTGTGACCACACCGCTCACACCCACCAGCAGCGCACCGGTCGTCGCGATCGGCGCGAGCCTTCGGAACCGTTCTGGATTCGGGTCGCGGCGAAACGCCAGGACCAAAACGCTGAGCGTCCCCATCCATATGCCGGCGCCCGCGACATGTGCGGCCTGGATGATGATGATTGTCGTCCCGAGCACCATCGCGTGGCCCGTGAGCGGCAAGCTAAAGCAGAGGCCTAGCCCGGAGAGGCTCGTAAGCACCCAACCGAGCTTGGGTACGATAGATACCAACGCCAAACTCATGACGGAAGCGACGGCCGCGACCAGCTGCCAGCGCCACCTTTGACCCCATCGGCTTTCGATGACGATCAAGCGGAGACTTTCCCAAGACCACGCGTCTTCGCCAAAGGCCACGTAGTCATGCGCGACCGCGCGCAGGCCGATCGCGAGAACGAGCGCGCTTGCGGCCAGAAAGGCCAAGCGGCCGAGCCACTTCTCCTCTAGTTTGGAATCGAAGTAGACCCAGCGATAGCTGATGGAGCCGAGTAAGAGGATCGCCGGGATGTAGGTGAGGGCGCGCGCGAAGGCCTCGAAGCTATACGAGGCAGGCTCCATTTTCTAATGGGAGCTTTTCAACGTGAACTTGTACTCGCCCTTTTGGATGTGCCCGTCGTCGCCGGACGTCTGCCATTTCACCACGTATTCGCCGTCGGCGAGATCTTTGTCCTTGACCATGCCCATGAGCGACTTGTCTTTTCCAGGATGGACGAGCAGAGCAACGTCTCCGTTGGGTCCGGTCAAAGACACTTTGCTCACCGCCGCGTCGGGCTCCTGGGTGTACCACACCTGCACCGCCTCCGGCGCTTTGTCCAGGATCGCCCCGTCCTCGGGCGCCGTTTTGGTTACCGCCATGTGGGCAAGTGTGACGGAGGCCGCCGCGATGAACAATGCGAGCGTACAAAGGCTTCGAATGGCAAGTTTCATAGATCCTCTCCCATGTCCATACTAGGACGTGCGGCGGGCTGAGTCCAGTTCAGCCGCTCGGCGTGGCTCGCAAGAAGCTGCGCATGCCCATCATTAATACGGCCACCGAGGTCGCTCCGCAGACGATGCCCCAGAACCAATAGGGGCGCAGGAGCGCCTCTGCCATCTGAGCGACGTCGGACGGGCCGACCCCCGTCGATTCGGTGAAGAGATAGTCACCGCGCGAAAAGACACTGAGGCTGAGCTGCACGGCCATGAACGCGAGGACGACTTGCGCCACATTAGGGCTCGACTTCACCGCCAAGAGCACCGAGCCCACCCCGAGCGCGCCGACGAGTAGCCATCCGACGGGGCTCCGTACGACAAGGACGAGCGCCGCGATGCTCGCGAGCCCAAAGGTCATGAGGCCCGCATGGGCGGTTCTGGGTCGCCGGGCGAGCCAGAAAAACACTGCCGCGAGAAAACAGGTCCCACCAACCCGCCCGCGGACGTGGCTGCGCGCGCCGGCTATCGGGGATGCGCAGATAAGCGACGCCCGAGCCGTCCGCGGACATGACGAGCGATTCGAACGTGCCCCCTGTCACGAGGGCGGTCAGCCCATGGCCCATTTCGTGGGCGTAGGTCGAGAGGAGCAATAGCGGATAGGCGACGTAGCGCCCATAAGGCACAAGGTAGAGCCCTACCGTACCGACAATGACGCCGGCAAAAATCCAGGGCGCCTTGTTATTCTTCGACACACGCAGCGCGCCGCGTCGATCAGGAAATCATGATCGTGCGCGGATGCTGGGAGTTGTCCTCGAGCCGCGTCTTCTTGTTCGCGAGGTCTTCCTTGACGGGCTGGACGCGTCCGTTGACGTCCGTTGCTCTCGAGACCAACGTGTGCTCTCCTGCGCTCGAGCCCGTCCACGTATACGTGAACAGCTTCCACGCATATTTGCCCTCCGAGGGCTCCATCGTCGCTTTTTGCCACGGGCCGTCATCGACGCGGACCTCGACGGATTCGAGCGGCGTCCCGTCGTTCAAGACGAAACCGAGCGCTTTGAAGGTGTCGCCCTCGCGGCTCACGCGCGCGATGACCGACTTTATGCGCATGTGCGTGATGGCAGATTCTTTCCATTTCATTTCGCCGCCAATCATCTCGCCGTGCAACGTGCGGTACCAGCGTGCCTGGTATTTACCGAGATAAGGATCGTGCTGCACGTGGATGTTGGCGAGCCATTTCACATTGGGGGCGCCGTACCAGCCGGGCATGATGAGGCGCAGCGGAAAGCCCTGGTGGACGCTCAGCGGCGCGCCGTTCATTTCGGTGGCGATGAAGGGCTCCGGCGCCATCGCTCGGTCAATGGTGATGCTACGGCCATATTGCTGTTCGACTTCGTATTTACGGCCGCGAAACTCCACTTTCTCTGTGCCTTTATCGGCGCCGAAGAAAACCACCTCGTAAGCGTTCTCTTTGACGCCGACTTTGTTCAAGACATCAACAAGCCGGACGCCTTTCCAGCGCGCGTTCGAGGCGAGAGCCTGCATGGCGCGGGCGCTGTTGCCGGAGCATTCGAATCCGGCGACGAGCTCGGTCTCACCAAGAGCCTTGAGCTCGTCGATCGAGAAATCCGTCGGGTGGTCGACCATCCCGGTCACTTTGAGGTGGAACGTCGAGGCATCAATAGCCGGATGCCCATGGTGTTGGGTCGTGAAGAACTCGGCGGCGGGAGTGTAGGGGCCGTCGATCTTGCGGATATCGTAGAAACGGGTCGTCGGGCCACGTTCGGTCTTCCACCCATCTGGGTAATCCGTGAACGGGACGAGCGTCTCTCCTTGAAGGAGAGCGGGGAAAGCCCATTCAGGTAGGGCAAGAGCGCCTAGTCCGGCAACGCTTCCTCGGAGGATGTCGCGTCGTGTCAGCTCATTCGTCATGAGTTTCGTCTCTCTTTTCGTGCTTGTTTCGCGCAACGCAGTTCTATCACGATCGCCCCGATCGTGCCAAGCTCAGCGCTGCCCCCGAGGTCGTCGGAATGCGGGCTTTCCACTTCCGGGCCCTCCCACGACGCGCCCTTCTTCGTAAACGATCTCACCGCGCCGGATCGTCGTGACGGGCCAACCCTTGACGGCCCAACCTTCGAACGGCGTGTAATCTGAGCGGGAAGGGTCGTCCGCCGCACTTGCGATACGCTCGAGGTTCGGGTCGAGGATGGCGATATCGGCGATCGAGCCCTCGCGGAGCACGCCTCGCTCGGGGTAGAGGCCGAAGGTTCGCGCGGCCGCTGTCGACGTGACCTCGACGAAACGTTCCGCGGTAAGACGCCCCTTGCGAACACCCTCGGAAAAGAGAATAGGGAGCATGAAACGAAGGTCGCTCACACCAGGCCGGAGACGACCGATATCGAGCTCGGGATCCATCTTCTGCGCGCGGGTCCACGGCGCGTGATCAGTAGCGAGGAAATCGATCCGCCCGTCCACGAGACCGCGCCACATCGCGTCGACGTCGGTCGCCGAGCGAAGGGGCGGCTGGCCTATGTAGAGCGGACCGTCCTCGCCTCTGAGCCGCTCTTCCGTGAAGTAGAGGTAGAGCGGCCTCGTTTCGATTGTAAGAGGCAAGCCCGAGCTGCGGCGCGCGGTGTCGAGGGCGCGACTCGATGAGAGATGCACCAAGTGCATGGGAGCGCCTGTGTACTCGCATAGCGCCACGGCTTGTGCGCTGGCCGCGACTTCTGCGATCTCCGGACGGCTCTCGGCGTAGTGACGCAGCGAGGTCCTTCCTTCCGCGCGAAGGCGTTCGAGCGTCGAGCGCAGTAAAACGCCGTCTTCGCAATGCATCAGAGTGACCACGCCGACATCCCGGGCGGCTTCGAGGAGTGTTACGAACGCCGCGCGGTGCTCGCCGAAATCGGACCGCGTCATGAAGACTTTGTGGCTCGGCTGACCCAAGGCCGCAAGCTCTGGCATGAGCGCCGCGAAGTCCGGGCTCGGCGGCCATGTCGAAGCGTGGAAAAAGACATCTCCGATCGCGCTCTTCTCGACTTCGTCGAGCCAGCGCTTCATTGCATCGACCGCGTCCTCGCCGTCTTGGGGGTAGGCAAAAGTCCCGACCGTCGTGATGCCGCCCGCCACCGCCGCCGAAGTACCGGTGGTAAGGTCGTCGACGAAAGAACCTTGAAGATGCGTGTGCGGATCGATGCCGCCGGGGATGACGAGCTTGTCGGTCGCGTCGAGGACGCGCGCGCCGGCAGGGATGTCGAGCGCGGGCCCGATCTCCGCGATGAGCTCGCCCGATAAGCGCAAGTCGGCGATCTGGTTAGAATCCGCGTTGACCACGCGTCCGCCGCGGATCACGATCTCCGTCGAGGCTTGCATGGGTGAGGCGCGAGCGATCCATCCGGTGGCGACCGCGCCTATGTGGTGGAGTGCCTCGCGCCGGTTCATGGTAAGCGGAATTGTGTCATGCTACGCCGATGTTGCGCACGATGTTCGTCGTACTAACGCCTTTTTGGTCCTCCGCACGGCCACAGAGCGCATGCTCGCGCCTCACAGCACGATCGACGACGAGCTGGGTTGGGCGCTCGGCTGGGCGTCGAAACGACAGAAGACGGGACCGTGTTCTGGCAGTGGGGCGACGATGGATCGTTCAAAGCGCTCGCGGCAAGCTCGCGTGCAGGGCGAACGGCGGTCGTCGTGCTCTCGAACGGGCAATGGGGGCTCGACGTCGCCCGTCCCGTCATCGAGCACGTGCTCGGCGTCGACGTTTTCTGGATTTCAGAATGGTGAACTACCGCTAGCCAGGTAAACCTGAAAGCTATTGAAACGAAGTGACTTAGCTGGCACCCTCCAGAAAAGTGCGAACAAAATCCTCACTTCTGACCGGTTAGAGGTTAACCGTTCCAAAACAGAGGAGTAATAGATGCGACGCAGTGTTTACTGGGTTTGCATGTTCTTGTTTCTCTTATCCGCAGTTCCCGTTGCCTGGGCTCAGGTGCCGCCCCCGCCGGACAGGGCCGATGCGCTGTCCGACCGCTACCCGGGGCGCGCTTACTCGCCTTATGCCGGCCGTGGGTTTCCGAGCCGCCCTTTCTGGCGACACGCATCTTCACACCAGCCTGTCGATGGATGCGGGTGCTTTCGGAAATCGTCTCGGCTCGACGCGGCCTATCAGTTCGCGCGCGGCGAAGAGGTCACTTCCTCGACGGGGTTGAAAGCGAAGCTTTCGCGCCCGCTCGACTTTCTCGTCATCGCGGATCACTCGGACAACATGGGCTTTTTTCCTGACCTGTTCGCAGGCAAAGCCTTCATTCTGGAGGATCCGACGGGTAAGGATTGGTACGACCGCGTTATGGCTGGCGAGGGTGTCGGTGTAGCGCTCGAGCTCATCGGCCTGTTCTCGCAGGGCGAGTTCCCGGAGCGGCTTACCTACACGCCGGATTCTACTCCCTACAAATCGGCGTGGTCCGCGACGGTCGATGCGCAGAAAAGTTCAACGACCCTGACCAGTTCACGGCCTTCATCGGTTACGAATGGACGTCACTCGTTCGGGGCAACAACATGCACCGCGTCGTCTATCGAGACGACGGTGACATAGGTCGGCAGATGGTACCGTTCACGACCATCCCGCCTATGGGTAGCACCAACCCGCGCGACCTCTGGAAGTGGCTCGCCAACTTCGAAGAGAAAACCGGAGGGGACGTGCTCGCCATCGCGCATAACGGGAACCTTGCCAACGGGATCATGTTCCCGCTCGAAGCGCAATATGACGGCGTTGTGCTCGACGACGTCTATGTCAATCAGCGTGCCAAGTGGGAGCCGCTTTACGAAGCAACCCAGATCAAAGGCGATGGCGAGGCACACCCGTTCTTGTCGCCCAATGACGAGTTCGCTGACTACGAAACGTGGGATTTGGGAAACCTCGATGCTTCCGAAGCGAAGACGAACGACATGCTCGCGGGGGAATATGCCCGCGAAGCGCTGAAGCGCGGGCTCGCGATCGAAAAAGAGCTCGGCATCAACCCGTACAAGTTCGGAATCATCGGCTCGACCGAGAGCCACACATCACTCGCAACGGCGCAAGAAGACAACTTCTTCGGCAAGCATTCCGGCTACGAGCCCAATGCCGATCGGATGACCCATCCGTTCATGAAGACCGATGCGGGCACCATCTTCGGGTGGCAGCAAGTTGCTTCGGGGCTCGCGGCGGTCTGGGCGACCGAGAACACGCGAGAGGCCATCTTCGACGCCATGGAGCGCAAAGAAGCCTACGCGACGACGGGCTCGCGCATGGGCGTGCGCTTTTTCGGCGGCTGGGAGTTTACCGATCAGGATTTGAACAGCCGCCAGCCCGCCTTTGCGGGCTACGACAAAGGCGTCGCGATGGGCGGCGATCTTCGCGCGCGCACAAGCGGCGCTTCCGCGCCGACGCTCATGGTCTATGCGCTGCGCGATCCGATCGGCGCAAACTTGGACCGCATCCAAATCATCAAAGGCTGGATGGATGCACAAGGGGCTACCCACGAAAACGTCTACGACGTCGCCTGGTCGGGCGACCGCCGGGTGGGTGCAGACGGGAAGCTGCCCGCGGTGGGGAACACCGTGGACGTGGCCAACGCGAATTGGACGAATACGATTGGTGCTCCCGAACTCGGCGCCGTGTGGAGCGACCCCGATTTCGACCCAGCACAAAAAGCTTTCTACTACGCGCGGGTGATCGAGATCCCGACACCCCGTTGGTCGACCTATGACGCCTTTCGGCTCGGGGTTCCCTTGCCCGAGGACGCGCCGACGTCGACACAAGAGCGGGCCTACACGGCACCCATTTGGTACACGCCGTAGGTGCGCGGAGGCAAGTTGACGGCGTGATGTCGAGCCGGGCCACTTGTCCGAAGTGCGGCGCCGAAGCGCTCGGGAAGTTTTGCAACCAGTGTGGCGAGCCACTCCATGCGGTCTGCAAGGCATGCGGCACGGAGGCGCCGGCCAAATCGCGCTTTTGTCCCGAGTGTGGCGCGTCTTTCAAGGGCGCGTCGCCGAAGAAGAAGCCGGTGGCTCCCTCTTCGCGAGACGCGTTTGTGACGCCGTGGATGTTTGCCGGAGGCGTCGGAGTCGTGCTTGCGGCCGTCGGGGTGTTCTTGATTCTCGACCGCCAAAGTGTGCCGCCGCCTTCGAGCGTCCCTGCCGCGAGCCCGGCGACGAACGCCCCGCCGGATATTTCGTCTTTGTCGCCGCCGGAAGCTGCCGAGCGGCTCTTCAATCGGATCATGACGGCGGCTGAGCAAGGCGATTTAGGTGAAGCCCAGAGGTTCGTGCCCATGGCACTTCAGGCCTATGGCCAGCTCGGCGTGCTCGACGATGATGGCCACTACCATGTCGGCTTGCTCCATGTGACCATAGGTGACACGGATAGCGCTCAGGCCGAGCTCGACGCGATCCGCCAATCCGTGCCCAACCATCTTCTCGGCATCCAGCTCGCGCACGCGATCGCGCAGGCGCTCGGCGATGAGGACCGGGCGAGAAAGGCCTATCGCAACTTCCTCGACGCTTACGACGCTGAGATCGCGACGGGGCGGGCCGAATATCGGGGGCATCGAGGCGGTATCGATAGTTTTCGAGACCGCGCGGCAGAGGCGATCCTTTAGGGTCGATTTGATAGACTGTTCCAATCGTGACGTTACTCGACATCCAAGCCGGCCCCCATCTTTTCAAAGCCCGTTTCGAGGACGAACGGGCCCCCAAGACCTGCGCGCGGTTTCGAGAGCTTCTTCCGTTTGAGAACAAGGTCATTCACGCTCGCTGGAGCGGCGAAGCGGTTTGGGTCCCTCTAGGCGAGCTCGATACGAAGTTGAAATTCGAGAATCACACGAGCCATCCCTCGCGCGGGGATATCTTGTTTTACCCCGGCGGCTTCAGCGAAACGGAGATGTTGTTCGCTTACGGAAGCTCTCTGTTCGCGAGCAAGATGGGGCAGCTTGCCGGGAATCATTTTCTCACGGTCGTCGACGGCCTCGATGAGCTGGAGACGTTTGGAAAGCTCGTGCTCTGGGAAGGCGCCCAAGATATCACATTCCGCATTGCGGGGTGACTGAGAAAATGACGAAAAAGATTTGCGTGATCGCGCTTATAACCGGGCTGGCCATGGCCGAAGCCGACGACTGGAATCAGTGGGGCGGACCCAATCGTAATTTTCACGTATCGTCTATCGGACTCAACGTGTCATGGGGGCCGGACGGCCCGGAAAGGCTGTGGAGCCGTGCGCTCGGAGAGGGCTATTCGAGCATCGTTGCGAGCAGCGATCGGCTCTTCACCATGTACCGTGACGACGAGACGGAAGTCGTCGTCTCCCTCGACGCGGCGACGGGTGAAACGCGTTGGGAGCATCGCTACAACGCTTCGCTCAAAGAGGACATGAACTATGGCACCTGGCTCCGTCAGGGCGGGGCGGGACCGTACTCGACGCCGCTCTTGCTGTCGGGCGTGCTCTACGCGGTTGGCGTCACGGGAAAGTTCCACGCTTTCGATGCGAGCTCCGGCGAGATCCTCTGGTCTCACGACCTCGACGAAATGTTCGACATGTCGGGATATAGCGGTTTCGCACCGAGCCCTATCGCCTATGGTGGCAACGCCATTCTTCCCGTTGGTGGTCGTGGGCAGGCGGTGGTAGCCTTCGATCTCGAAAGCGGCGCCGTCGCTTGGAAGAATCAAGATTTCCGCCTCGCGCCTGCGTCACCCCTATTGATCGACGTCGACGGGGAAGAGCAGCTCGTCGTTTTTACGCCCGACAACGTCGTCGGTCTCGACCCGGAAGACGGCGCGCTTTTATGGAGCTATCCGCACGCCACGAATTACGGCCTGAACATCAGCACGCCCGTTTGGGGTGAGGGGAACTTGTTGTTTTCCTCGTCCGCCTATAATGGCGGAAGCCGCGTCATTCGGCTTACTCGCGAAGGCGGCAAGACGACAGCCGAGGAGCTCTGGTCCACGAACCGGTTTCGGCTTCACTTTGGAAACGCCATCCGCGTCGGCGAACTCATCTACGGTACGAGCGGGGATTTCGGGCCAGCGTTCTTCATCGCCGTGAACATCCACACCGGCGAGGAAGTCTGGCGGGAGCGCACCTTTGGTCGCTCTCAGATGGTCTATGCCGATGGGATGTTTGTGATCGTCGACGAGGGAGGTGACCTCGCCCTCGCCAAGCCCACTGCCGAAGGCCTCGACGTCCTCGCGCGCGCGGAGCTTCTGACCGAAAATGCTTGGACTCCACCCACGCTCGTGGGAACGCGCCTCTACCTTCGGGATCGAAAGAACGTTGTCGCCGTTGAGCTCGTCAAATAGAAGTGTCTTGCTTTCTTAGACGCGCGTCCGATATACGGCGCCCATCCCGCCGAGGCCAAGCAGGGCGAGAATCTCGTAGCGTCCGATACGGGAACCGTTCGTGAGGACCATCGCAGAAATCTAAGGTGCTGAGGTGCAGGTGCTGCGTCTTGAGGTGCTGAGGTGCAGGTGCTGCGTCTTGAGGTGCCACCATTTTGTTCTTCGGTACGAAAGGGTGTTGCGTTTTTCGCCGAGAATTAGAAAAAAGTTAGTCGGTAGGGATGATACCACCACCAAACTCGTCAGGGATCCCCTCGAAACGTCGAGACTTAGTGCATTTCTTCTCCCAACGAGGGAGGTTTCGAAATCAGAATTCGTCTATACGTAGTATGTCTCGGCAACTCCGTCTGCTCCATGGCGAGAGCGGGCTCGTGGAGATCACGTCGCGTACCCAGCATGGGCGGTTTCTGATGCGCCCGTCCCCCGGGGTCAACGATCTCATTCTCGGTGTGCTCGGGAAGGCGCAAGCAAGGTACGACGTGATCTTGCATGCGTTCATTTTCCTATCGAACCATCTGCACATCCTAGCTACGGTGCTATCCCCTGAGCAATTGTCTCTATTTATGGCTTTTTTCAAAGGCAACCTAGCGAAGGAGCTTGGTCGCCTCTATAACTGGAGAGAAAAGTTTTGGGGTCGGCGCTACCATTCCGCATCGGTTTCCGGCGCCGAGGAAGTCCAAATCGCGCGATTCCTCTACATCCTGGCCAACGGCTGCAAAGAAGGGCTCGTTGGCTCACCGCTCGAGTGGTCCGGACTCTCGAGCACCGGCGCGCTCTACCGCGGCGAAGCGACGATGCAGGGAACCTGGTACGACCGCACCGCACAGTATCGTGCGGCCCAGCGTGGCAAGTACCAGCTTTTTCCAAGCACCGAGACCGTGCACTTGAGCCCACTTCCGTTCCTCAACCAACGAAGCGTAGCCGAGCAGCAGAAATTCGTGGTCGCATCCGTTCGTAGGATTGAACGAGAGACCGCTCAAACACATACGACCAACGGTACGAAGCCTCTAGGGGCTCGAGCCATTCAACGCCAGAAACCTCACGACAAACCGAAGGCGTTCAAATCCTCCCCCGCGCCGTTATTCCACGCCGCGAACCGGGAGGAATTTTGGACAATGTACAACGCGCGCCAGAACAAGGTGGCGGCCTATCGCGTTGGGGCCGAACGTTTGAAGAGGGGCGAGCTGGGCGTGAGCTTTCCACCGGGATGCTTTCCTCCGAGACTCCCGTACGTGGAGAGCCGCGCACCGCCTTCGCCTCCGCATGTATCACGGGCTCTACGAGATCGTCGAAGGCTTTACCAAGAACGCGCATGCAGGATTCGGGCGCTCGACCTTGGGCCCACTCGTCGTGCTCCCGGTGATCCTCTGGATCGGCGTCACGCCCTACACATGGCCCGTCTTGGCGGCGCTCTATCCTGAGCTCGCCTTCGCTGGGGCGATTGGCTCGATTGGCGCGAGCCTAGGGCTCGTCTTGGTTGCCCAGAGCCTCGTCCATTGGCGTCTGGGATTCCCACTCTGGCCCGTCCTCGTGGCTCCCATCGCCACGGTGATAGGGTTTTTCGTCGTGCTCCGCTCGCTCAATATGGTGCGCAAGGAAGGGGTTGTACGTTGGCGCGGTCGCGAATAACCACACGAGAGCACCGAGTTTTGAGCATGAGAGAAAAACGCCGGCGCCCGATGAGGACGCCGGCGGCTTGAAACCGAGGCTACTCGGAGACCGTAATCGTGACCGAGGTGCAGAGGCCGGCCTCGTCGAGCGTCACGTGCTCGCCATCACCGATCTGAATCGTGATCGTATGCTCGCCTGGCTCGAGCTGCATTTCGATCATCGCGGAGCCGTCGCCGAAATGTACCCAGGGGTCGGCTTCTGGAATGGCCTCTCCAGGTGGGAGACATTCGGTGTTCAGGCCGAGGTGATGGTGGCCCGCTCCTTCGTGAACGTCACCTTTCGGCTCGATCGTGATGTTCTCGGAGCCGAACTCGAACGCGACCGGCGAAGTGACGGTCGCCCCGTCTTCCGGGGTGATGAACCAGACGCGTGGTGCGTCGGAGCTCTCCGCCATCTCGGCGGGCTCTTCAGCGACAGCGTGTTCCATGTCGGCCTCGTGGCCGGCTTCTTCTGCTTCTTCTTCTTCGCCACCACCGGCGCAAGCGAAGCTTAGGCAAAGAAGGAAGATGCAAGTAAGGGCGGTCAAGTAAAATCCGTATCTCCCCTTGAGTGGGGTGAGAAGGGTCCTCATTTTAAATTCTCCTGTCGTTGGGTTTGCGCGGCAACGGTGAATTTCGAGCCGTGCGGATCCAAAGCCCCTCAATCCTAGGGGAAAACGGGGCCCACGACAAGGGCAAACCGGCCGTCAGGATTTCAGGCTTCGTGGGCCCAGCGCCCGCCCACCATCGTTCGCTCGACGGGGGTATCGATGAGCGTCGACGGGTCGACTTCGGTCGGATCTTGGCCGAGCACCACGAGGTCGGCGAGCTTGCCGGCTTCGAGAGAGCCTTTGTCGTTTTCTTCGTACGACGCATTTGCGCCGTGGAGTGTGCCGACGCGGATCGCTTCCAAAACGCGCACTTTTTGACTCGCGCCCCACGTGGTGCCGTTCATGTCCGTGCGTAACGCTCGATTGGAGCGCCATCATCGGCTCGAACGGCCCGGGCGGGTAATCCGAAGTCTGCGTCACTTTGATCCCCGCATCGAGGAAGCTCCGAACCGCGAACATGTGCTCCAGCCGCTCGGCGCCGTAGTAGATCATCTTCTCACCGTGATAGTAGACGTAGGTCGAGAACGGGTTTGGGATTGCGCCGAGCGCGCGGATGCGCGCGATGAGGTCGTCGTTGATGACGGTGCAGTGCTCGAGGCGGAAGCACGGATCCTCGCGAGGTAGCTCCTGCTGGACGCGCTCGAGCACGCGCAGCGTGATTTCGATCCCGACATCCCCATTGGTGTGGACGGCGACTTGCCAGCCTGCCGCGTGCGCTTTGCGCGCCTGTTCATAGAGCTCGCTTTCTTCGGTCACGATGATGCCGTAATCGTCGAGGCTTCCGACGAAGGGCTCGCTGAGCCGCGCCGTGCGCTCCAAGATCGAGCCGTCACAAAGAAGCTTCACCGGCCCTACTTTGACCCACTCGTCCCCGAGCCCCGTTCGGACCCCGGCCTCGATCATCGCGTAGAGATATTGCACATCGATGAGTGCGTAAACGCGCAGAGCGAGCTCGTCCGCCTCGCGGGAATTCTGATAGGACCTCAAATCGTCGGGCGAGCCGAGCGCGTCATGGGCGGAGGTGACACCCGATCGCGCCATCATCTCCGTGATGAGCTTGACGCCCTCCCGCGCTTGCTCGCGCGAGAAATCGGAAGGGAGCAAATTGTCCATCGTAAACGCGGCGTTCTCTTCGAGCTTTCCATTGAGCCGACCCGAGGCGTCGCGCCCGCGATGGCCGCCTTGCGAATCGGGCGTGTCTTCGGCAATGCCGGCTTTCTCGAGGGCGAGCGAGTTCACATAGGCGGTATGTCCGCAGCGGTGCTCGATGAAAACGGGATGTTCGGGCGCGACTTCGTCGAGGTCCTCACGTGTGAGGGCGCGGCCTTCTGCGGTCTTCTGCGGTCTTCGTGTCGTCATATTTGAATCCCGTCACCCAGTCGCCCACCGGGGTCTCTTGGGCATAAGCACGGATGGCGCCCTTGATCGCTTCGATGGACCTCAGATCGCAATCGAGGCGGGTCAAATGGCGAAGGCCTGAATAACCCAGATGGGTGTGTGCGTCGATGAATCCAGGGACGACTGTCTTTCCTTCGAGGTCGATCTTCCGCGTTGCGGCGGTGGCAAGGTTGAGCACGCCGTCGTTCGAGCCCACGGCAAACAAACGTCCTCCGGCGATGGCGACAGCTTCGGCCTTTGGCTGCCGGTCGTCGACAGTAATAATGTTGCCGTGGTGCAGGGTCAGCTCCGCGCGCGTCTGCTCGAGCGGGAGAAGACTGGCGGCGCTGACGCTTTTGAGAAACTCGCGGCGGTTAGGACGAAACATGGTGCCTCCTCTCGAAGAGGCACGATTCTATCAGACTAGTTTTCGTCGGACTTCGTTTTCTGTGGCTGCTCGGCTGGGAGCCCTGCGAGGAACAGGTCGCTCAAGCCGGCGATGGTGCGATGATCGTGGCTGGATTTGCTGCGAAACATTGCTTGTTCCTCGCCCGTCTCGCCGATAGCGAGGAGCGCCGCGACGAGGACTTCGACTTGTGACGGTCCCGGCTCCGGGGCGAGGACGTCGGCGAGACGCACGATACCCACACGAACACGCTCGGCCAGTTGCTCGGCCCGTTGATGTTCCGGCGCAATTCTGAGAGCTTCGCACACGAGCCGGAGACTCCCGGCAAGATCGCCAGTGGAGAAAGATGTCTCGGCGGCCTCTAGTTTTTCTTCGGCCCTGACCACGTCTCGCTGCGTGGCTCCCGGAAGTGGGGGCATCCCAGTCCACGTCGCATCGTAAATCGACAGCGTACGGTCACTGTCGTTTGCGCTAGCAAGAGCGGCGCTCTCCACGAGCTTTTCGAGTCGGCGCAAATGCAGGCTCGCCCCGTCCTTTAGACCGACGAGCGACAGGTAGCTCACATCGTCGCGCTCGAGCGAATCCGTGAGGCGTTTCGACGGCGAGCCGATGCCTTCCCTGGAAAAGAGCGCCCGGTTTTGATGCGCGAGATCCTTGACCTGGGAAAGTGTGCGTCGTGCTTCCTCGCGCAGTTGCGTCTTGTATTGGCCGAGGAATCGCCGAAAACGGGTCAGGTCGTTAATTAGATCGTCGGCGTTTTGATAGCGCAGCTCAACGGACTTGTTCATCATCTTGGAGACGATACGGCTCAGCTCCGTTGGAATAGCGGGAAAGAGCTCCCGGATCGGTTTCGGTTCACAGCGAACGATCTCGTCGAAGACGACCTGGACGTTCTCGCCGTCGAATGCCTTCTGGTCCGCCATCAGCTCATAGATGAGAGATCCGAGCGAGAAAATATCGGACCGCGGATCCGCTTTGGCGCCGACGACTTGCTCGGGAGACATATAGAATGGCGTCCCCACGATCTGCCCTACTTCCGTGAGCGTGGAAAAAGCGATATGCGCGAGCCCGAAATCGAGAAGTTTGACCTCGCCGGCATGGGTCACGAAGACGTTTCGCGGTTTGACATCGCGATGGATGACACCTCGATGATGAGCGTGGGCAAGGCCTTTGGCGATATTCTCGGCGATGCGCAGTCTTGTTTCGAAGGTCAGGTGCTCGCCCGCCGCCATTAGCGCCGTTACATCGCTGCCTTCGAGTAGCTCCATCGCGATGAAAACTTTGTCGTCTTCCTGGCCAAGGTCGAACACCGTGACGATGTTCGGATGCTTGAAGGAGGCGATGACACGCGCCTCCCTAAAAAACCGCTCCACGGCTTGGACGTTGGGCTCGGCACCTATGGTATGAACCTTCAGGGCGACCTCGCGCTCGAGGACCGTATCGAGAGCGCGGTAAACCACCCCCATCCCGCCTTTGCCGATCCGGCGAAGAATCTTGTACTTGCTGATTTTTTCCATGGCCCGTCTACCAGTGTAGCGTCTGTCAAGCGCCGAGGAGAGGCCAATCAGACCAGGGATCGCGCCCGGAGTCAAATGGCTCCCACTGGGCCTCTAGTGCTTGAGCCCGTTAATCCTGTCGGTAAAGTCCGAGGTCATTTTTTGGTGCTGGCAAGGCGCTCCGACGATTTCATATCTAGATATTCCGAGGAGGAGCAACGCAGCCAGCGTCGAAAAGGACCCGGAATTTACCGGCAGGATTAGCGGGTTCGAGCACTAGTGGACTGTAACATATAAACGTTTAGTGATAGTGTATCTCTCATGGAAGAGAGAACGAGTGTTGTATTGACCGGAGCGGAACGGAAGGAGCTTGGTAAACGAGCTTCGAGCCGAAGCGGTCGCGCTGACGACGCGCGAATTGCTCGGACTTTGGTTTTATTGGCCGACGGTGCGAGCTACACAGAGGTCCAGCGGACGGTAGGCTGTACGGCGCCTTTTGTCAGCAAGTGGAAACGCCGCTTCTTGGAGGAACGTCTTGCAGGTCTGTATGCGCGTCACGAGGGACGTCCAGTTCAGGTGCTCACACCT
>Ga0310120_10000112_pt1 | contig 61494 bp, 66 predicted proteins | sample CB27_AW_983_MG_FD_203506 | JGI IMG/M metagenome (GOLD analysis project Ga0310120, IMG submission 203506) | Marine microbial communities from Western Arctic Ocean, Canada - CB27_AW_983 | ecosystem: Environmental > Aquatic > Marine > Oceanic | place: Canada: Western Arctic Ocean | collected...
GCGAGAGCTGGGGTGAGGTGTGTCTAAAAACGTCGACAGAGGGGGTAGAATAGCTCCTCATAAGCGATCGGCATAAGCGATCGGCGGGCAGTACCGCAACAGCCGAGCCGAGTTCTGAGTGGCTTGGGGCATAAACTTAGAATGCGGGCCCCCAAAATGACTCCTAGGAGTCGGGAAACGGTCCTGTTTTTGAAATTGCGCTTATTTTGGGGCGATACTTCTGAGTCTTGTAAAACTCTCGATTTCATGCGCAGTAATCGATTTACCCCACCAACCTTCATTGGTTACAGCTGCCAGAAACTCGACGCCATTGCGAGCCGACGTTGCCGTAGTTGAACCATAAATCAGGTCCCAGCAAATGATCGGTCCGACCCGGACCCGGTCGCCATTTGATGACGCAAACAGCATCGTTCCAGCACTTTGACCGGCGCTCCAGTTGGTGCCTCCGCCAAAGTCCAGCGGGAGCCTCGAAAGAAACGGGTATTTCTCGGCATAAGGCACGGCTTCGGTGAATGCCATCAGGTTCTTTTTCCGACAAGTCTTGATCTTGAGCGATGAAAAACCAGGCTGCCGGCTTCTCCAGGCGAGTTGCGGTGTCACCATGACGCCGGAATTGCAGATCTCATAATTGCGATCCAGGTATCTGGGCAGTGGTGGTGTCTTGGCGACATCTTCATAGACATCCATGTCCACTGTCCCGGCCAGAAGGGGCGTATTCCAATCCAGTACGGCGACGAACACAAAACCCCGGACATCGTCATGATGGAGGATTGGATAGGGCGCCGCGCTTTCCGGCCAGACGATCAGGTCGGGTGTGGAGGCTGAGATGAGCGAATCCGTCCATTTCGTTTGCGGATCGATATTCGGCTGAACCAGTCTGACTGTGATTTCCTTCTGGGCGTAAGCGTGGAATGACGAAAAAACATCGGCCGAATACAGGAGGGGAGGGCAAGAACATCGCGAGAGTAATGACAGACAGCCTCCTCAGTAGGAATGGGGCTTGATACTTCTGGCTCCAGGAAAGACCTTGTGGGCTTCGGCCCGCTTCGAGATTTGTCTTGGCAGTGCGCCAGTCTTCAATCGCCCTGGCAATCAACACATTGAGCAGGAGCAACCAGAAAGAGATGGCGCTGCTTCCGAGTACATCTACAAACTGCACCAACCAGGCAAGAGGCGCCTGGGTGACATGAAAAGTTAGGAATGAAACGGAGAACCGCGATTGCAGGAAAGACCATTCCCCTGCCGGCCACAAGAATGGCAGAACCCAGAGGCTTTTCCTCCAGCCAAGGTGTTTGCGGGAAAAGTGCAGGATGACAAAAGGGAAAGAGAAGTGTAGGGATCCGACGAACAGGACAAGAGTGCCGCCAAGGAAAGAGGCGGAAAGAAAGGAATAGATTGCCAAGAGCGAGTAGACGAAGAATATGAGATATGCATAACCCGCGACTTTTCAGAAACTTGAGACCGATCTCAGCGCAAGCAGAAGCGGCACAAATGCTACCCATGCCAGGAATTCAAGGGGGACATCGGGAATGAACCCGGTAGATAGGCCTAGCAGGAGAGCGCTTAGAATAGTAGCTAAGCTCGGCCTAACAGAAACTGAATCTCCCTCATAACCACTCCGGTTCAGCTTAGGTAATCCCTTGAATAGACAGGAAATCGCTTTTCCTCTGCGCAGGCAGAATACCCAAGAAAGTGGAGCAATCCAAATAATCCGAGTACGGCGGGAATGGAAGGAGAATGGTGGGTACTGGTAGGTGTATGAAGAACCTCCCCGGCCGCAGTCTGCGTATTCCGGTGAAACCGGCTCGGGTTGGAGCGAAGAAAGAGGCGCCCGATACGACCTATATCTGTTGATGAATCTCAGAATTCCTGACATTCATTCGACTTTTCCGCAGACGATCTGAATGGCCGCTTTTAGGTGAAAGCGGCCGGTCAGGGACAATGTACTCCGGCATTGTTTGTACGGTCAGATCTGGGGTATTCAACAGATATAAATTAGGTATATAAAGATGTATATAGGGCTAACAGCACCTACTTGCGGAACTCTAGAGCGAGACTCCCACCGGATGTTTCTCTTGGACAGACTATGAGAGAGTTCATGGAAAACACGACGATGTTGAGTTTCAGCGCCAAGCGCTCATCCCTTTTGGAGGAGACATTCGGTTCGGTAAAAACACCGCAGGATTCTAATCGGTTTCAATCAAGGGCACAACGCGCCCCATGAATTGCTCCAACTGTTCCAGCTCGTCACTCAGAGGCCAAAGGAGAACTCTTTGCGCTCCTGCCTTGGCGTAAGCAGTGAGTTTGCTCCGCACGCAGCTCTGGGGATCCGATGGGTAGCTGCTCCTGGAGTTCCTCTGCGGGACGATTCAAGGTTGGGCTGAGTCTTTGTGCCAGTACCTGATCTGCTTTTCTTCGGTCTCCCGTAACCTACACCCACATAGTGGCAATCGCGTTTTGGAAGGATCCCGGTGCCTTTCCGACCGAGGCTGGTGGGTGCAGAGGTTGTGCGGCGCAAATAGTGCGTGCGAGCCTCGAGTCATTTGGATTCTTGGGGCCGATGGATGGGGCTGCCTTTTCGGAGTCGGACATTTCCTTCGTAAGTTGAATTGGTCGCAAGGTTCGTTGCCAATACCCTGTCCAGACCTCGGCGATGTGTGAGTATCGCCTCCAGTTTAGGTGCGCTTCGTCGGCCCGCCCCCCCCCTTCTAAGCTCAGTACAGAGCGATGGCGCGGCCTGGACCGCCGTGGGCGTCCTTGATCTTCACGGCGGCAAATATGAAGTATGCCTTTTCGGGTACTTCGCCCAGATTGGTCAGGAACTCGACCCCAGCCATCCCCTTGTCTCCGAGTGCCCAATAGGTCATCAACGCCTTCCGAGGATCTACGCCGCCCAGGGACGGGCCATCAGTTGCTACACACCGGACTCCCTTGCCTGCAAGGTAGATAATGGCATCGGGACCGGGAGCTGGCCAACCCTCGCTCTTCCCACGAAGAGGATCGAGCATGCAGGCGTTACCTTCGTTGTGGGGAGTGAAGTATTTGGTGACGTGGCCGCTGTGGAATAGGACGATGTCGCCAGGCCTCAGATCCCCATTCCTTTTCTCGTATTCCTGTATGTTGCCCGGGGTGATTTCGGGTGAGCCTGGCCATTGAGTGCTGTCCATCGAGCCCACCAGGTGTCTGACGTCGATCACGCGCGCGGGTCCTGACGTCTGGGAGAGCGGCACCTTCTCGGTGGTGACCTCGCTGCTCAGTCGAGGTCCGTACTTCTTCTCGAATTCCCGCAACCAGGTTTGTACCTGTGGCGAATAGTCACTGTTATCGAATCCTTGGGGAGGTAGGGCATACGCAGGTGGCACCAGGTGCGTTCCGGCATGGCTGTCCAATATATGGGTGTGCTGATAGATGCCCAGTGTGGGTGCGTACCAGAAGTCTACCTTGTAATAGGGGTGTCGGTGGTTTCCAGCTTGGAATCCGGGCCAGGTCACCGGCAGCTCGGGGGCCAGGGTCACCGAGAGGTCGACCACCCGTTTCTTGCGTGCCGAGTTGATGAGCCTGGCAGCGAGCGGGTCACCGATCACCGCAAAGGCTCTTCCCTCGCCGTAGGGCCCACCTGCGTGCTTGGGGCCGATCATGCAGTAGAAGGATCCCGTCGGAGGCAGTTGTCCGAGACCGGTAGCTCCTTCGGTCCATATCATTCCATGCTTGAGACCGGCGAAGTGAGTGGGTTCGGCGAGGTCAGGGAGCGGACCCATGCTGGGGCTGTCGGTTGCCAGGTTTCTCACGCCTCGACTGGCCAGGTACTCCATACAGTCCGGGCTGGGATCAGGCCAGCCCGGAGTCTCCGCCTCGAGGGCCGAAGCAATGAATCGCCGGCCTTCCGGGTAAGGTTTATAGTAACGATCACTGTATCCGGAGTAGAACAAAACTACATCGCCCGGGCCGAGGGGACGATGCTCACGCTCCCAGGCCTGGATGTGTTCCTTTTCGATGAGTGCGCTGTAGCCGTTCGCGGCGGCGTCGCGAAGGGATCTCAGGTCGATGACGCAGGCTTCACCACCAAACCGCCAGGCAGGAACCTTGTCGGTGAACATATGGCCGAAATGACCGGAGTTGGGCAGCCCCAGCTCAGGGCGAGCAACCGAGTGCGGAGGAACATCGAGCTGCGTACCCGTGTTGCCATCAATCGTCAGGATGTCGATGTTATAGGGGCTCGATCGACCGATCCGTCGGTAGTGATTGATCTGGAAGTTAGAGAATCTGGGGTGGGGCCAGGTGCACGGCAGCTCCGCTGCGATGAGCAAAGACAAATCCACGACCTCAGCCTTCGTGGCTTCCTGGGCCATGCCCAGAAACAGCATAGGTAGCACCAGCAACTTCAGAACGGCGGTGCGGGAACCGCCGGCTCTGGAAAAAGATTCAGGTGATGCTTTCACGAGCCTCCTTCGTCGATTTTGGGATCAGTTTGCGGACTCCATTCTCATAGCGCACATCATACTCTGTCGCCGGAACTGGAACGCTGCGCATCGCTAGCTCTGCCGTACTGACCAGCGGTTCGGAGAGGGTCAGCAACTCGTCCAAGGACTGCTGAGGCGTTTTGGCGGTGGTGTCCAGGTCGATGAACTCTCGGCCCTGGGTGAGCAGGGATTTTTCGACCTCGCCGCTAAATCGCCGCTTGAGCTCGGCGATGTGTTCTTCCCGAATGACCTGATGCTTGTGTGGGTGATCCCGCATCCGCTGCTGGATCGTGTCATCTTCGGCAGTCACGTGAATCAGGACCAACCCTGGCAAATCCTCTTTGAGCAGCTGGGCCTCGTACTGGCGCTGGAACTGATACCAGTAACCCGGGTAGTAGTGGCTGGACGGGTCCGGCCCATATAGGGACGTATAGATCGACTCTTCAATATGCCATCCGGCCAGCAGGACGTGCTCGTAAAACTTGACGATATCGATGTGGTAATGGATCTGCATACGCTGAGTCCGCTCCTTGACGTCGTCGGGGAACTTCAGCGCCAGCTCCCGAGATTCCGGGCTCAGCTCGGAATCGGGAATGGTGAAGTGGTCGTCAATATGGGGATGCAGCTCCAATCTCTGGTAGTACGCGTCCAGAAGCTCGATCAGCGTGGATTTTCCAGCGTATTCGATTCCGACAAAAATAGCTCGCATGAACTTCGCCTCCTGGGCCCAATCCTACGCTCCCGGAGCGATCCAGGGATAGGCTAGAATCAGCCCTCCCCACACCACCAGCGGAACCAGACAGAGCGCGGTCTTTGCCAGGATTCGATTCGTCGAGTCCGCGCTCTTGATGAACCGGCAGGCCAGGGTTCCTGCTATCAGGTTCGCACACAAGGCCAGCGGACTGATCCACTGAAAGCTCAGAGCGGTAGTTTCGATCGCAGCCTCAGCGCCAAGAATCTCGTAGAAGCTGCCCGAAAAGGCAATCAGGATTGCCGTCACGATGCCGTAGATAGCACCGATGGCGACTCCGGCGGGCTTCGCGAAGCGGACGAACATAGCGAAGAAGAACAGAGCAAACAGGGGCGTCACCAGAAGATTGGTAGTTCTCTGGGTCATGGCCATGAAGTTTCCCGGTACCTGCCCTATGAAGGAGCTGCCCACTACCACAATGGCACCGACCGCAAGAGCCAGGAGTTGGGCAGAGCGAACATGCCCCTTTTCACTCTTGGGCTTCAAGCCAAACCGGCCCAGAAAGTCGGTCATGACGACAGCGGTGATCGAGTTCACGCCCGAATCGATACTGGACATGGCGGCGGCAAACATGGCGGCGACCACCAGGCCGGTCACCCCTGCGGGCAGACGAAAGGAGACGAATCGGGGAAAGATCTGGTCCCCGTTGGCGGCCAGGCTCAGGTGGCTGGGAAGCTCATGTGGACGCTCTTGAAAGTATCCCATCAGGGCAAAGCCGACCAACACCAAGGTCGTTGCCACGATGGTGCCCGTGCACATTTGTGTCAAGAAGGCACGGCGCGCCGATGAGGCGTCGCGTGTGGACATAAAGCGCTGAATACTGACCTGATCCCCGCCGGCTGTACAAACCTGCCAGATGCTAGCGGACAGTACCGTTCCAAAGAGCGTTACCCTTACCCGGGGGTCGATGCTGAAAAGGGGCTGCGTGTCCCAGGTTGGCTGCCAGGAGGTCGGGAACCAACTCAAGCTTCCCAGGTCCCAGGTTATCAGCACGATCACCAACCAGGCTCCACCAAGCAGGAGGCTGGCTTGAAGAAAGTCGGTAATAACGACCGCACCCAGGCCTCCCAGGGAGGTATAGATTACCGAGACAAATCCCGTCGCCAACACCACGACAGGGATCCACTCATCGCCAACACCCAACATGATCGTCATGGCCTTGGCCGCAATGTAGACGAGCAGTGACATCCACACCAGCCGCATGGCGATGAACATGAAGGAGCCAAACAGGCGGATGCCCAGTCCCAGCCTCTCCTCCAAGAGCTCGTAAGCACTGGTTACCCGGTGTTTCATGTAGAGATGGAGGAAGAGGCGCGAGACGAATAGGTAGGCGATGGGATAGGCGCAGATCTGGGCAGCAGTCTGGATAGGGCCCTTGGCAATCGTCTCGCCAGGCATGGAAAGGTAGGAGATGGTGCTTAGCAGCGTGGCAAATAGAGAGACGCCTACCAGGAAAGGATTCATGGCGCCGCTGCCGACGAAGTACTCTTGGATATTCTGCTGCTTGCGGCTAAAAAACCAACCCAGCCCGATGGTGGATAGGGCGTAGACGACGACGATTACCCAATCAATTGCCCCCAGGCCACCTGATGTTCCCTCCATATTGAGCGCCGCACTGTAACACGATGGAACTGGCAGAGAAAAGGGTTTGAGCAGTGAGCAGTATTGGAAACAGCTGCCGGTATTGCCAAACCAAGTCAGTCAGCGCCGCGAACGACTTGAGCCGTTAGCAGAATGAGCTCAAGTTTCGAGGAGAGAGCCGGACAACAGCAGAATCTCCCCTATCTCCGACCCAGCGCGAATCTGCTATCCACGCAACTACGCCCGAGCCGGGGGCTCGGACGCGTAGGCTGTCGGATCCTTGACGCCGGCTTGGAGGAAGGCGTCTGTCCTCTCGTGGCACTTGCCGCAGACGCCGCAATGTCGACTTTCCTGCGGCCTGGCACAGCTGAGGGTGCGCTCCAGCGGAAGGTGGGAACCCAGACGAATAACGTCGGGCTTGGTCAATTCGGCAAAAGGACAGATGATTTCCAGGCCGAGATCCAGGCCCATGCTCAATGCCTTTCCCAGGGAAGCAAAAAATTCTGGAGTTGCGTCGCTGAATGGATTGCTGCCCAAGGTCCCCAGCCCGATCTGTCCCACGTCGTGAAGTTTGCACCAGACAGCGGTTTTGGAAATAAGGATCAGGTTCCGGCCCGGGATTTCCCACCTTTCATCCGCCTCATAGTAGCCTGGAATTCCGGTCCCAGTGGTCTGCCACTGCCCCGAGTAGATATCGTCCATGGGGAACTCCAGCGACCGAGGTTCCAGGATCCTAGGGTCTCCGACCGTACTCACGAAGTCGCGGAGAAATCTCAGTTCGGTTTCTTCCCAGAACAGGCCACAGCGGACGTAGATGGGATAAACGGGCCCGGAAAACTTGGCCAGTTCAACCAACATGACACAGCTGTCGAGTCCGCCGCTTGCCAACACAGCGATGCCCTGTGCCCTCTTGCCCGGGGGTCTCAAGCCTCCAAATCCGCGTTCAGCCCGCCTTCCCTGTACTCTGCGAAGGCGTCAGGGGTTTCCCACAGGCGCACTGCAGCTATTGGCAGCTCTCTGGCGTTGGCCTCTGAAAAGATCAGCTTTGAAATATTCTCGGCCGTCGGATTCACGTCCATGATGTAGGGGATCTCCCCCAACTGCTGGAGCGCCGGTACCAGAGGATCATCTTGTCGCAGAAGCATGCGATGGTCCAGCTCGGCATCAATGAACTCACCTAGCTGAGTCTTGACGTCAGTGAAGTCGAAGACCATTCCTCTGTGGTCGAGGGTCTGACTCCAGAGCTCGACCTCTATCACCCCGTTGTGGCCGTGCGGACGGGCACACTTGCCGTTGTAGTCGAGCAGCCGATGGCCGTAGCAGAAATGAAGTCGTTTGACGATTGTATGCATAGCGTGTTCTAGCCCCGATTATTCATAAGTTCTGGTAGCGAGGCGGTGAAAGCGCCTTCCTGGCAAGGCTTGCGACCGATTCAGGCTCGACTAACCACCGATCAATCCAACGCCTCCATCGGTAAGAATCGCCGAGCCCGTTTTGGATGTCGAGCGGATGAGATGAAGAACATCCGCCGCGATCTCCTCTGCTGAGGATTGGCGTCGCAAGGGAATCCTTCGGCGGATCCGCTCTACTTCTTCTGAATCGAAATCAGGGGGAGGAACTACCAAACCGGGAGCGACGCTGTTGACGGTAACCTCCGGTGCAAGCTCTCTAGCCAGGATCTGGGTGGTCCCGTACAAACCGTACTTGGTGGCCAGATAGAGCGCCCAATCCGGATAGGCCTGTCCGCGAACCGTCACTCGATCGGTCAGGTTGACAATCCGGCCCCAACCCCTCTCCTTCATCCTCAGGCCCAGGCGGATACCCAGATAGAGGGGAGCTGCCATGTGAAGGTGTGCGAAGTAGTCGAATCGGTTTTGAAATTCCTCGACATCCTGGACCAGTTCTCTAATCGGAGTCCTGCCGAAATCTGAGGCATTGTTAACCAGAATATCGATGCAGCCGAACTCCCTTTCAGCATCGGAAACCAATCGCCGACAGCCGGAACTTTCTGCGAGATCCGCCTGCAGAGCTAGGGCTCGCACCCCCTTGGATCGAAGCTCCTGGCTGGTTGTCTCGGCATCCTTGGCACTCCGCCGATAGGCAATCAGAATATCCACACCCTGATCGCCCAGCGCAAGACAAATGGCACGCCCCACACGCTTTGCGGCTCCCGTAACCAGCGCTTTCCTGCCCTCGAGGTTCTCCACCATAGAATGGTCCAAGGCGCCGTCTTCAGGAGGTGAGGACGACGTACCACTGTCGAGGGCCATGCACTCCTAGCACCAGTGTCTTTTCGATGTCAGCGGTGCGGCTGGGCCCTGTTACCAGAGTAAGCGCACTACCCAACTCGCCTAATTGCGTCCTATCCAAGAACTCGACCGAGTTCATCAACAAGTCCTTCTCGGACAGAAGGACCACGTGTGCCTCCGGTAGCACCGACAGTAGCCGCCCCGTTCCGGGTGTCACCGAGTGCACAATCGTACCAGTTTCGGCGATCCCGTAGGGCGCCCTGCTGACCGACACTGGAACAGCGGCTAGCGTCGCGCGATCGTAGGGCTTGAAGTTCAGGACGAGGGGGAACTCGACTTTACCCTTGAAGTGGTAGCTGAAAACCAGATGCTGACGGCTGAAGGCTTCCGGGTCGCGAAGCCGATAAGGTATAGCGCTCTTCTGGAAGACTTCTTCGCTTTCCCAGTAGAACTCTGTGGTGCCGGTCCTTTCCAGTATTTGGCTTAGGATCTCGGGTAGTTCGTCTGAACTCCTAGCATCGAAAAAGATCCCTCCGGTGGCTTCCAGCTCATCGCGAAATTTGGAAGCGGCATCTTCGTAGGAAGGAAATTCTGGCATCTCATCTGGCAGGCCCGCTGTGGCGCTGGCAGCACACGCTCGACGAATTTTCTCCAGAACGACTGCCCGGCTCAATTCCCTTTCTCCTCGGGCTTGAAGACTTCACGGAAACTCTTCTTCGGGATGGTGGGAAGGTCCCTGTGCCTGGTCCAGCCATTGAGCACCGGAAGCTCAATTCTCGAGCCCTTCTCTTTCAGGAACCATCCCTGGGCCGCACGCATCAGCCTCGCAAACCAAGCGAAACGACGAGAGGAGCTCATGCCCCAGCCCCAGATTTGCATGGACCATTTTTCCAGGGGGATATGGCTGGCCTTGTCATTCTTTTTTCGCTGAACCCGTTCTCGGAGTTTAAGCAGGATATGAGGGATCTCGATTTTCACCGGACAGGTTTCATAGCAGGCCCCGCAAAGCGAGGAGGCGTAAGGATGCTCGGGGGCTTCCTCCTCGGACAACAGCTGAGGCGTGAGAATTGCACCGATCGGTCCCGGATACGTAGAACCATAGGCGTGCCCACCAATTCTCTGGTAGACGGGACAAACGTTCAGACAGGCGCCACAGCGAATGCACGCCAGGGTCTGGCGCAGAAACGAATCGGCAAGAATTTTACTGCGGCCGTTGTCAATCAGCACCAGGTAGAACTCGGCAGGTCCATCCAGCTCCTCCGGCCTCCGCGGCCCGTTGATAAAATTGACGTAGCTGGTGATCTTTTGGCCGGTGGCGCTCCTGGTGAGAAGCTTCAGAAAGACAGAAAGGTCGGCGGCTCGCGGGATCACCTTTTCGATTCCCATCAGGGCAATGTGAACTTCCGGAACCGAGGCCGAGAGGCGAGCATTGCCCTCGTTCTCCACTACGACGAGGGTTCCGGTCTCAGCGACTCCGAAATTGACACCGGTGATTCCGAGCCGGGCTGTCAGGAAGTGGGCTCGCAGGATTCTTCGCGCCGTGGCTGTGATCTGCTGCACGTCATCAGTGGGCGGCATGTTCACCTTCTCTGTGAACAAGTCAGACACTTCCTGCCTCGATTTGTGCAGAGCCGGGGCAATTATATGGAAGGGAGTCTCCTTGGCCAGTTGGATGATGTACTCGCCTAGATCGGTCTCAACAGGCTCAATATGAGCCGCCTCCAGCCCTTTATTCAGGTGAATTTCTTCGCCCAGCATGGTCTTGCTCTTGACCACCTTGGTCATGTTTTTTTCATGAGCCAGCCGGGTGATGAAGCTGAGCGCCTCTTCACCGTTCTCGACCCATACCACCTTGCCGCCTTGCTCGACCACCCGTTCTTCCAGCTGCTCCAGGTAGGAGTCGAGCCGGGCCAGGGTGTGCTCCTTCACATCGTGAGCGTACTGCCGCAGAGTCTCCCAGTTCGCCACCTCCGCCACCGAGTTATCGCGGGAGTGGAGAGCGGTTCGGATGACCGCCGACATGTTCTTCTGGAGCTGCGGATTGTCGAGAGCGGAGGCAGCGCCCGAACGGATTCTAATCATCGAACTGCGCCAAGAGTTCGGCCAGGTGCATCGTCTCAATTGGCACTTGTGCCCGCTTCAATAGTCCGTCGATGTGCATGAGACAGCTGACATCGTTTGAGATGACGTACTTGGCCCCGGACTGGCGAATCCAGTCTATCTTATCTTCTCCGATGGCAGCCGAGACAGCGGAGAACTTTACCGAGAAGGTTCCCCCAAAACCGCAGCATCTATTGGGGTTGTCCATTTCGCGAAAGTCGATCCCTTCGACGCCTCCAATGAGCTGACGAGGCTCACTCTTGATCCCCAGCTCGCGAAGCAGGTGGCAGGAGTCATGGTAGGTAACCACTTCGGGAAACCGGGCGCCGGTGGTATCCTTTCCGAGGACGGACACCAGGAAATAGGAAAGCTCATAGGTCCGTTCCCCTATCTCTTCGGCTAATTGCCGTTCGGCTGACCCAAGTTCGAACAGGCCGGGTAGAAATACCTTGATCATGGTCGAGCAGGATCCGGAGGGGACCACGATCGGACCGGCATCCTTGTAGGTCTGGAGAAAGCTTCGTGCGACGCTCGCCGCCTCATCGACATAGCCGCTATTGAAAGCTGGCTGGCCGCAACAAGTCTGGGCGGGATCGAAGTCCACTTCTACCCCAAGCCTCTTCAAGATCTTGACGGCGCTGAGGCCTACCTGGGGGAAGAGCTGGTCTACCAGACACGTCACAAAAAGAGAAACTTTCATGCCCCTACCCTCTCGAGAAACTGGTGCTTCCGGTCACCTCAATACTCTAGATTCTTCCTTCCGTTTTGTAAATGCGGTCTCCCGGCAGCATCCCCAGCGGCCTGCGAAAGTCAGTATTTGAACTGAAAAGGCCACGAAACGGTCTAATTGGGGAATAAAAGCGACGTAAGAGAGCATCCAGAGAGTGGATAAAGTCCCCAAATAAACATTTTGGACGTGAATAGTTTTGGATACTGTCGGATTGACCAAGTTTCTGTCGACCGGTTCGCACCCGATGAGGAGGGACAAGGAGATGAATTCGTTGCAACAGACCGATAGCAGTGCCTTTGAGAAACTGGTCGACCGGTACGGGAAAAGCCTCTACCCAGCGAGCTTTCAGATCTTGAGGAATTCACAGGACGCCGAAGATGCCGTACAGGAGACTTTTCTCAAGGCGTTCCAGGCCATAGACGGGTTCCGTGGGGACTCGTCTCTTTGCACCTGGCTCTACCGAATAGCCCAGAATCAATCCCTGATGAAACTCCGGAAGCGAAGCCGGGCCGTCACGGTATCACTTGATGCCTGGACGGCGGCCTCTGGAGGTGAGCAGGGAAGCCTTCCCCCAGCCCGCTGGCTTCGATGCAAGAATCCGGACCCCGGTCTGTCTCTTCACACTCGCCAGCTGTCGGAGTTCATCAGAGATTGTATTCAGGAGCTGCCCGATAACTACCGACAGGCCTGTCTATTGAAGGAGGGCAAGAGCCTCTCCGAGGAGCAGGTGTGCCGAAGGCTAGGAATCTCGAAGCCCAGCATGAAGAGTCGGGTGCACCGCGCGCGAGTCCGAGACCATTTTTCAAACCAAGTGTCAACTGAAGCGATCGTCTGAAGCGATCGCCCGGGACAGAGATGGGACTGCAAAGGAGCGGTCCCAATGGGCCACCGTCCGTTTGGTCTATTATTTCCGGCATCCCTATACCGGAACCGCTCCCGGTCCCACCTCTGGCATTGGCGGTTCTTGGGTGACCTCCTAGCCAATGAAGTTTCAGGTCAGCCTCGCCGCCGCTACGCTGCCCATTCGCGAAAGAAACTTCGAAGGATCCAGAATAGCGGGTGTCGCAGAAGCCCTTGGAGATTGGAAGGGTTAGGATCCCGCCTCGCTGTTGCTTCGGCGTGCATACATCGCCGTGACCGTGAGGGAGCGGGCCCTGATCACGGATCGGGGCATGGCGAGTCCATAAGAAGAGGGTCCTTGGGTCACTGTCTGCCGGGCCCGTTGTTTGCCGGCATCGGTATGCCGGTACCGCTCCTTCGCAGTCCCGGCTCTGTCAAACGGCTGCTCCTGCATGATTTCCCATCCGATGAAGTATCAGGTCAGCCCCCCCAGCGGTGCTGCCCCATTCGAGAAGGAAACTTCCGGCTACTGGGGATTTGTGCTGTTCTCCGGCTCTCTCCTCGGAACTTGGCCTCATGTTGCTAACGGTTCAAGTCGTTCGCGGCTCTGACGGACTTGGCTTTGTCATACTGGTAGTGCACTCTCAGGTCGTGACAAGAGTCTGGGGAGTCTAGTCTTGGTGAAGTAGGTTGATGCTGCCGGCTAACAGGTCCCGTTCGACGCGCTGTCCGGGGGACTAGAGACGTGCGACGTGGGACGATCCGACAAATCTCAGGTTAGCTGAAGCCACCCAGGGCGAGCAGTAGCTGTGATGAGCCAGACCGGATATCATTGTCGACTCAGAAAGGTGGCGGCGATGCGATTGGTTAGCCTTGCACTCATACTCGGATTCTGGACCGGCGATCTAAATCTCCTGGCAGACGACTGGCCTCAATGGCGAGGGCCCAAGCGCGACGGAGTCTGGCGCGAGACAGGAGTCGTCAAGCAACTGCCCTCGAAACTGTCGTTTATGTGGCGAACCGCGATTGGTCAGGGTTATACCGGTCCGGCCGTCGTCGGGAATCGTGTCTATGTGACGGATCTGGTCCGGGGGGATGAATCGTCCAAGGCAAAGGCCACGGAACGCGTTCTCTGCCTTGACTCCGAGAGCGGAAAGATCGTCTGGAAATATGAGTACGCCACCGCCTACACTCTCTCCTACCCAGAGGGTCCAAGGGCCACACCCACGGTCCACTCGGGCAAGGTCTACTCGCTGGGCGCCATGGGGGACTTATTCTGCCTGGATGCTGCTACCGGAAAGCACCTCTGGTCCAAATCCTATCTGAAGGACTACGGCGCGGAGGTCCCGGTATGGGGTTTTAGCTCGCCATCTCTGGTAGACGGCCGCAAGCTGATCCTGATAGCCGGAGGATCCGACGATCGCTGCGTACTGGCTCTAGACAAGGACACGGGCGAGACCCTCTGGCACGCCCTGACTGCCGAAGAACCAGGCTACTCTGCACCGATGATTATCCAGGCCGGCGGCAAGCGCCAGCTTATCATCTGGAACCCGAGCGGCCTCTACGGGCTGGACCCAGAGACGGGCAAACGCTATTGGGAACAAGAATTCCCGATAAGAAACGGGCTCTGTCTGGCCACTCCGATATTCGACTTGAATCGCCAGCTCCTGTTTGTGAGCGCCTTCTACGACGGCCCTCTTATGATGCGACCCGATGCGCACCAACCTTCGGTCAGTCTGCTGTGGAGGGGTAAGAGCAAGAGCGAGATTGAAACAGACGGCCTCCATTCCCTAATGTCCACGCCGGTGTTTCAGGACGATCACATCTACGGGATCGACAGCTACGGAGAACTTCGCTGTCTGAATGCCAAGACGGGCGAGAGAGTCTGGACGACGCTCGAAGCCACCGGGAAAGATCGCTGGTGGAATGCTTTTCTGATCAAACACGAGGACCGGTTCTTCATCTGCAACGAGCAGGGAGAGCTGATCACCGCCCAGCTATCCCCAAAAGGTTATCGTGAAACCAGCCGGGCTTTCCTGATCGAACCTACGAATCCGATAAGGCGAAGGATGGTGGTCTGGTCCCATCCGGCCTTCGCCCAGAGATCCGTCTTCGCTCGCAATTCGAAGGAAATTGTCCGAGTCGACCTGGCGGCCGGCCGGTAGCCCGCTAGGCTTACTGCTCTGCGGATAGGGCGTGCCGCTGCAGGTAGCGAAGACTCTGCCTCACATCGCTCTCGGGTATCTCCAGACCTTGTTCGGCGATGTACCCCATCATCTTTCTGGTAACGCCCGGCCAGGCCTCCCGGGAATAGGTTTGAAGGTTCGGCAGTAGGTGGCAGGCCCCACAGGCCCGCTTGAAGGCCAGAGCGTCGGGAGAATTATCTGTCTCCAAGGCGGTAGGCAAGGTGCTTCTCAGGAGGACAGTCGAGGTACCCTTTCTACCCTCGGAGAACTTGATTCGGCGATAGTCGATCAAGGACAGAGTCAACAGGTAGGTGTTGGCGCCATCCAAGGTTCCCACTTTGATCCCACTAGTAGGAGGCTTCGTCAGTCCCCACAGCTGCATGGCTCGTGGAAGCCTCCAGAGACCTCCCTCATCCTGGGATTTAACGTATCCGTTGATCGACGCGTCCAGCTCCGGAAAACGATACCCCGCAATCAACAAGGCGCGCACCGCTAGACTGCGAAAGGCAGGGACCTCCACCAGTGGAAAGTTCGACCTCCAGCCATCCTTTACCAACTGCTCCATATGCTGCAGGCAGCGCTCGTAGGCAGCGTCCTGATCGAGCCCGAACTTGTGGATCGCGAAAATGTACCAGGCCAGGCCAATGAAGTCCCCTGCCCGGCGTGGATGAAAACTGAGAATCCGGTCCACGAGTCCTCGTCGCAGGTCGCCCACACGAACATCAGTGATGGGTACTCCCGCTTTAAGGAGCGCGTAGAGAAACTTGGCACTGTTCTCGACATCGGGAACCGGACCTCCATGCTCCCATCCATGCTTGCCAGTGAGAGACAGCTTTGCATCGCCCACCGATTGGATAATGTTGCCCGACTGTCTCATTGTGAATATGCGATCTTCTACTGGAAGAGAGGGAGGAGGGGAAAAGGGCAGGGAGAGATTTCTGAGGGCCCATCCGTAACCCTTCTCGACCAGATCCCTGTGCCCGAAATTCGCCAGAGCGTACATGCCTTTGGCGTGCAGACATCCTTCGTGAGACCAGAGCCATTTGCCTTCGTCCTTGTCGAATTGGCCCATGAACCAATCGTGTATCTGGTTGAGCAGGGGATCGCAGCGCGGGATACCCAGGTCCTCGAAGTACATCAAGTAGTGGGTCAACAAATAGAGCTGGAAAGCAACATACGCCTTTGGTCCGTAACGCTTCTCTTTGCTTTGCGAGTCCGTGTAATCGACGTACCCTGTGGAGACAACGTCGTAGGAAGTCTGGACAAACTCCCGGATGAACCCCTGGGTACCTTTCTGAATCGCGATATCGAGTTCGGCCTTTGTCGGAGTCCCTGCAACCGGCGGGGAAGGAATTCCCCCTTGAGAACCGGTGCCGGATCCGGCACCGACGATCGGAAGGAGCCCTCCGAGAAGTAGGCAAATCAGCAGACTAGTGAGCGATCTCTGCATAAAGAAGCCAGCTTAGCTGAAAACTTCGGATCGGGACAAGTTTCGTTGGCGGGCGTAGCTTTGGCCTCCAGGCCGAAGTATTCTTCTGCTTCGAGCCTTTGGCTCGTTGCACGGCGGCCCGGAGACCACCGCGAAAGGAGGGTGCTATGAACAGAAGAACGTTTCTTGCGTCAACATTGGCAGCGTCGAGCACGCTGAATCTGAACCCATCTCTGAAAGGGGCTTCGCTGGAGAGCCATCCGCCTGGCGGTGGCAAAGGACTCCATCTCGGAACGGTCACCTACAATCTGGGACGCTCCTGGGACATCGAAACCATTATCAAGAACTGTACGGAGACCAAGTTTGAGGGGGTAGAGCTCCGCAGCACCCACGCTCATGGGGTCGAGATTGATACCCCAGCAGCAAGACGCAAAGAGGTGCGCAAGCGATTCGAAGACTCCCCGGTGCAGGTGGTTCAAATCGGTAGCGCCTGTGAGTTTCACTCCCCCGATCAGGCTGTGGTCAGAAGCAACATCGAGGAAACCAAGGCTTTCGTGAAGCTAGCCAGTGATTTGGGAGCCCAGGGTGTAAAGGTACGCCCCAATGGACTTCCGGCTGGGGTGCCGGAAGAGAAAACGTTAGAGCAGATCGGCCGATCCCTCTCCGAATGTGCGGGCGTTGCCGCCGACTATGACGTCCAGATTCGACTCGAGGTCCACGGAAGGGAAACCTCCCGGCTGCCCAGGATCCGGAAGATCATGGATCACGCCAATCACCCGAACGCTCGAATCTGCTGGAACTCGAATCCGGCCGATCTATTGGATGCTGGCGTTGAGAAGAATTTCAACAGTGTCAGCTCCCATATAAGCTTGGTCCACATGCGCGATCTATTTGTCGAGGAGTACCCGTGGAGACAGCTGTTCGGTCTATTGGAGAAGATTGATTACAACGGCTTCTGCCTGGCCGAGATCCCTGAAAGCACAGATCCAATCAGGGTCATGAAGTACTACCGGGCCCTGTTTCGTGCCTATCAGGGACTTTTGTGAGTGCGGGCCACCAGCAGAAAGGGTCGTGGCACTTTAGATCGTCCATCGGGTATGGAAAAATTCACCTCTACCCCGATCAATGCGCTCGGAGGTATGGGCACCGAAGTAGTCTCGCTGTGCCTGGATCAGATTACCCGGGAGTCTCTCCTGACGGTACCCATCGTAATAAGCCAGCGCACTGAACATGGCTGGTACTGGGATTCCTGTCTCGACCGCCCTGGCTACCACCCTCCGCCACGCCGACTGAGCAGATTTCATCTCACCCCTGAAGTAGGGATCGAGTAACAGGTTCCTGAGGTCTGGATCGCGGTTGAAGGCATCCTTGATCTCGCCCAGGAAGACCGATCGGAGTATGCATCCGGCTCGCCACATGAGGGCGATACCTCCATAGTTGAGATTCCAGCCGTATTCCTTGGCCGCTGCCCGCATCAGGTCGTACCCCTGGGTGTAGGAGACGATCTTGGAGGCGTAGAGTGCCTGTTGAATATCCTCGATGAGTTCTTCCCGCTTCCCTTCGAGCCGGGGAACTGCCTCCCCCCCAGAATCTTGGCGGCAGCCACCCGCTCTTCCTTGTGTACCGACAGTGCTCGGGCCAGGACGGCTTCCGCAATCAGGGTCAGGGCTACTCCCATATTGAGACTGGAGATCACGGTCCACCTACCGGTGCCCTTCTGAACCGCCGCGTCCAGGATCTTGGGCAAGAGCGGTGTCCCATCCTCGTCCTTGAAGGCGAGGATGTCGCGTGTGATCTGGATCAGATAGGAGTCCAGCTTTCCCTCGTTCCAATCGCCGAAGACGCGACTCATCTCGTCAGCGCTCATGGCCAGACCCTCTCTCATCAGGTGGTAGCTTTCGGCAATGAGCTGCATGTCTCCGTACTCGATCCCGTTGTGGAGCATCTTGACGAAGTGTCCGGCGCCGTTCTCGCCGAGCCAATCACAGCAGGGGGTACCATCCTCAACCTTGGCTGAGATCGCCTGGAAGATGGGTTTGACGTGGGCCCAGGCCCGGAGCGAGCCACCCGGCATGATCCGAGGGTCCACAACGAGCTCCCTCTTCTCCACCGGAAACACCGGTGCCGATATAGAGCAAGCCCTCGGATTCGATATAGGGGGTCCGTCGCACCGTATCTTCGTAGTTCGAGTTGCTTCCGTCGATGATGATGTCGCCTGGTTCCAGATGGGGGATCAGGAGTTCGATGAAGTCGTCCACGGCTGAACCCGCCTTGACCATCAGCATGACGCGGCGAGGGCGCTTGAGCGCACCCACCAACTCCTCGGTCGAGTGGACGCCAATGACGTTGGTCCCTTTGGCCCCGGCATTGAGAAAATCGTCAACCTTCGAAACGGTTCGGGTGAAGGCCTCCACCGTAAAGCCGTTGCCGTTCATGTCGAGGACGAGATTTTCTCCCATTACGGCCAGTCCGATGAGGCCGATGTCTGCCGTTGGTTCCATCTTTGTTTTCCTGTCTTTTTCCGGATATTCGCCTCGCCACAATGGGCTGGACGATGGCAGATGTCAATCAGAGAGGGAATCCCGGTCGCCCTCGCTCTTGCCCTATCAGGAGATGGTAGAGGTGTTGGTGGTGTGTCAAGGTAGCCCGATACCGCTCGTGTCTGCGCGGATCGGGATCGGAGCTGCGGCCCCGAGCAGAAGCTATCGTGTTGATATCGTCGACGGTGCCCAGACTCTCCAAAGTAAGCAGAGCCAGGCCCCTGCCCGTGGTCTCTTGCTCGGCCGCCGCGGTAATCGGCAAGCCGAAGACGTCAGCCAGGATTTGCAGCCATACCGGTGACGCCATCAGTCCCGCCCCGCCCGCATGGATCTGGTAGTCTTCGGAAAGGTGGGGCCGTAGCAGTTCGTGAATCAGCGCCAGCCGGTAGGCCACGCCTTCTAGCGCTGCCCGCAACATCTCCACTGGCTGAGTCGCTAGCGTCAGTCCCACGAAGCTCGCACGAGCATCATCTCGCCAACCAGGGATTCGTTCGCCGGAAAGGAAGGGCAAGAAGGCGAGACCCGGTGTTGCCGGCTCGACCCCAGCCAATGCTTCCTCCAGTTCGGTCGTATCAGGCAGCTTCAGTGTTTTGCCAATCCAGTCAAAGACACTGCCCCCATCACTGGTGGCCCCTCCCAACAGACTACGATGCCGGTCCAGGCAATAGCTCCAGAGCCCAAGGGGCACCGAATCCACCTGACCCTTGAGAACCGTCCGTACTGCAGCAGTCGTTCCGATGGTGATGGCGAGGTGATCCGGCCCCGAGCAGCCACTGCCGAGGTTGGCTGCCACCCCATCTCCCACCGCCGGGAACCAGGGAAGGTGTGCTAACGAAGGCCAACGTCTGGCCCACAGGTGCACCAATCCCACCAATGGCTGGTTGATGTCGACGAGGTCCGAGAATCGGGAGGCGTCGATTGGAAGCCGTGAGATACACTCTTCGTCCCAGTTCAGCGTGTGACGGTTGAGCAGGCCACTCAGGAGGCAACCGAATGGCTGACGCCATAGCTTCGGAAAAAGTGCCAATAGAGGTATTCGCCAATCGAGATCCAACGGGCTACCTTGCTCAGAAGATCGGGTTGGGTTCGATGCAACCACCGAAAGCGAGAAGGCAGGTAGCTGCTATGCAGCAGACAATCCGTGCGATCGTGAACATCTTGGCCATCGACCTCACGGCGCAGTTCTTCCGTATCGCCACGACTCCGAGTATCGGCATAGGTGTAGACCGGGGTAAGCGGACATCCCTGGGAGTCCACGCCGAGAGCGTTGGACACCAGCGTGGCCACAGCAACTCCCCCTAACTGCTGGGTGAGGCTGCCCGCCCGCTCCAGGACCTGATCAACGGCTAAGGCTACCCCGGTGAGGATCTGGTCGGCATCCAGGGTTGCCCTTCCGTCCGAACTCCGCAAGACTTGGTGAGGCACTCGGATATCCAAGTCAGGGATAGCGCTTGCCTGGCCGTCGCGAATCTGGGCTCGCAAGGACGAGGTCCCTATGTCCAAGACCAGAACCAGGGGATTTCTAGCGTCACCGAAACTCATCCGCATGCGCAACAATCACTTCAAACTTCTCGACATTCTCATCTTCACACCATCTTTGACATCGTACAACTAGTGAACTGTAACACCTGGATCGACAGCGCTTGAGCGACCTTCGGGCCTGATCTGTGCGGTGCTTCCTCGCTATAGTTCCGGCGATACTTGTGTCGGAGCGCCTTGATCTCGGCCCGAATGGCTCGCTCATTCACTGCTGCTTCAAGTGTTACAGTCCACCAGGCGAGTTTGCTGCCCCCGATGCGCCCACGCTACAATGAGGATCTGAATGACGTCAATGGTGCTGCTCTTCCTTTCGGTGTTGGGCTTCTTTATCTCCCTCTATTTCACTGCCGTCGCCTACCGATGGATCCGTCCTGACGTCCCTTGGATTCCTACCTTCTGCCAGCTGGGAGAGAAGACCTGTGCCACTATCGTCTTCACTCCAAGGGCCCGGGTGTTTGGTCTGCCTAATTCTGTCCTGGGCCAGATCTTCTATGTCTCGCTGATGGCTGGAGTGGCAGGGGGATTCCTCTACTCCCCCCCCGCCTACTATGCCTATCTGATGGCGAGCCTGGGAACGGTTGGCCTGGGGATTTTCTTGACCTATTCTTTACTGTTCGTGACCCGCGTAATCTGCGTCTTGTGCTTCACTTCACACGGGATCAACTTCATAATCTTCTTGATCCTGGTTTTGGGCAGCCCCGGGTCGATGGCATCCATCGCGGGATCCGGCTGAAGGAAAAGCCTATTGACCCGATAGAAGCAGTGAGCAGTGGGATAGTGACGGTTTTCAGCCCTCGGTCCGAAATCACCATTAGGACTGTTCACAGCTGACTGCTCACTGACGTACTGCTTGCCCGATAACACTGTTCTGAATTTGTGATCGTGCCTAATTCCTCTGTAGTCTCCCCTAGCAGCAACCTGGACCACAACCTGCGGGACTCTTTCCCTCTTTTGAGCGGATTTTCCTCAACCAGGGAGTTGGAAGCCTCACCGATCTATGCAGAACTTCGAACCGAAATCGACCGGGTCCTGGGCGGAACCGTGCACGAAAGTCTGCGGGAAGGATCCGGCAGCGCTCATCCCTACCTTCGAGCGACCGCCTGGAATCTCGAGCGCGGCCTCCGCCTCGCGGGGATTGTTAGGGTCCTACAAGAGCACCCAGAGCTTAGTCAGAGCGACCTCATCTTCGCTACCGAGCTGGATTACGGGATGACCCGAACCCAGAACCGTTTCGTGGCGAGGGAACTTTCCGCCGCGCTGGAGATGGAGTATGCCTTTGCTCCCTGCTACATGAATTTGAACAAGGGAGCCGGTCTCGAAGCCAATAGTCCCGGTGAGAACACTCAGGCTCTTCACGGAAATGCCCTCTTCTCACGCTTCCCTATGCGCGAAGCGCACTCGTTGGCGCTGCCAAACGGAAAGGACAAGATGAAAGGCGGCGAAAAGCGTCTGGGCTGCCAACGAGCGGTTCTGGCCCTGGTCGACCATCCCCTGGGGACTCTTCGCGCCATCAGTGTCCACCTGGATGCACATTGTACGCAGGGACACCGGCAGCACCAGATGAAACTTATCCTTGAGCATCTGGAGGGCTGGAATCCTTCATTACCGACTTTGATCGGGGGGGACTGGAACACTTCGACCTATAACTCCAAGAACGCTGCGTACTCCATTCTCGGGTACGCTCGACGGGTCCTGATGGGAGTTCGACATGTTCTGGAGAACCACTACCCCTATCCGGACCGCTGGTTCGAGCGACACCTGTTCCGCGAGATCGAGCGCCGAGGCTACAGCTACCGTGACCTCAACGAGTCCGGCGTCTGCACTCTTCACTACGATGTAGAGGACCTCTCCACCAACGAGAACATGGGGGAATGGATACCTGACTGGTGTTTCTGGTTTATCGAGTGGGCTTTGAAGAAGCAGCAGGGCCGCTGTTCCATGAAGTTGGACTGGTTTGCGGGCAAGGACGTTATTCCCTATCCGGACCACCCCCCGAGGGTCGTCAATGGGCTGGTCGATTCGGAAGGCGCACTTTCTGACCATGATCCCATCGTCCTGGATTTTCTTGTCGATGGACAGCCCGGTGAGGGGTATTGACTGATCTCGGCGAGGCTTTTATCGGCCTTGCTCCAGCTGGGCGGCTAAGGTAAGCTCGGAAGCCACCAATGACTCGAATCAGAATCGCTTTCAGCTGTTTTTTCCTTGCCTCCTCATCACTCTCAGCAGCGGACGCCATTCTGACTGAAATCCAGCTCAAGCCCGACCCTGATACCGTCCGGGTACGACCCTTCGACAGCTTGTTCGTTCAAGTCTTTGCCTACGGTGAGCTCGAAGAGGACGGGGAGAAGAAGGTTCAGATTTCTGGTGGCGGTACCCAGTTCACTCTGCGCAGTAACAGCGGCAGTGGGCTTTCGAAGCCGTTCCGTTTTCGCGGGCGCAAAGCGGATTCCCTGGTTGCCTCGGGACTGCAAAGCTTCTTCGGTGCCAGTCGCCCGGATGACTTCGGTGTGGACGGCGTCCGCTACACCGCGCCCCAGCGAACTGGAAGCTATGAGATCGAGGCCCAGCTCAAGGATAAGAAGACGAAAAAAAAGATCGAGGTCCACTCTGGTGCCCGCCCCCTGCGCCAAGCTGAACAGACATCGTTTCCGGCCGAGCCACGTTCCGCGGATCCCTATCGTAAGTTGGTCGAGCATCACTCACCCTTTCTGGCACAGGAAACCTGGTTTCAACCCAAGGAGGACTATGTTTCCCGCTTTGATTTCGATGGTGATTCCCAGGGCGACAATAACTGGGATGCTGCTCCTACCGGCAGATCGCAGGCGTACGTCTACTATGCCGTCATGGAGACACGCACTCATTGGTTCCTGGTGTACGACATCCTCCACCCACGAGATTATTCGGATAACTGTATCGCCGGGACCTGCCATGAGAACGACAGCGAGGGGTTGATTTTGACGGCGCTGAAGGATGGGTCCCAATTCGGCCGACTGCAGACCATGGAGACCCTGGCCCACAACAACATCTACTCCTATCGGGCTGATCGGGAGGTCCGCAATAACGTTCACGGTATCGATGGAGATGTGGAGTTTTACCAATCGCACCCGGGCGTCTTCATCAAATCCGGCGGCCATGGTGTCTACGGCTCGAGCGATAAACACTCGCGTTACAAGGTAAAGCAGGGGCGTTTTGCCACAGGAACCGGTGTTACCTACGTCTACAAAGGCCAGGCCCAGCGTCCTCAACACGCCAACCACCAACTCGTGGGCTACGATATGCTTTCCGCCTGGGAGCACCTATGGGTGCCGGGCCACAGCAGTCGTCACGGCCAGAACAAGATGTACGATGACTACTCCGCCTACCAGCCCTACGGCAACCGTTCTGCGCCTCCTCACCCGGAGATCGCCGGGGCTTTTCTGGGGCGCAAGAGGGGAGCGAACAAGGCCAAGCTCTTTTGGGGATGGAAGGATCGGCGAACCGACAAGAAGAAGATCCTGTCTGCGGGGCAGTGGGGACTGGATCCGGCCTATGCTACCTCCCAGAACCTGAAGTTTCCCGGCTCCTTTTCCCTCGACTACGTGTTCAATCCTTTCCTGGGAATCGACGGGAACCGGGCCCCTGAGGTTAGGAGAGTCCAAACGTTGGAACAGCCATCTGCTCCGGAGCCCGAGGACTTCGTGCAGCAGGAGGGGTTCCAGCAAACGCTTCTAAAGACTACGACCCCAAATCCCGTGAGGGCCAGTTCGGCCTGAGGCTGCGAATTGATGAGGAAGTGGAAGTTCTGGTGCAAGGCGCCAGTATCCGTTACGAAGTGAGCAGGGGTCGTGAGCCCTCCGATGCCGGCTCCGAATATTCCCAGGAGATCCCTCGCACAATTTTCAAGCAGTGCGAAGTAGAGAAGAAGGATGGCCGCGGCAATATCCTGGTCGTGGGAAAGCCCTCGATCCAGAATGAGGTCAACTTGAAACTTCGCTTTATCGATCGCAAAGGGGGAGATGACCGCTACCACGCTCGAATCAAATGGAAACGAGAGAGGCTTCTTCCCCCAACCAGCCCGAAGCCGCAGACGGTACTGACAGCTGCTCCTGTTGTAGAGGACAGAGCGGTGCTGGCGGCGGCCCCTGCTCCTACACCACATGATCCGGCTGGGATCCAGGTTTACTCGAAGGACAATGCCCCCGGTTTGTGCAAGAGTTTGGAGTTGGAGAAGAAAGATGGTCGGGGTGAGGTGCTCCTGCAAGAGCGTCCCTGGGAGGGCAATGACCATACAGGCGTCATCCAGATCTCTGACCCCAAGGGTGGAGAGGATCGCTACCACTTCAAATCCAAGTGGAAGCGCTGACCCGGGTCCGCCTTCAGACGTGCGATGAATTCTTGAAGTTTCAGCTTAGCCCCGCCACCGACTGCACCGGATCGTACATGAAAGAAACTGGTGCCGCCAGGCCAGGCATTGCCGATTCATGGAAGCCTGAAGCGCAAGCGAGGGGTTGGGGAACACCACGAATCGTCTTGACTCCCCTGCTTCGCCAAGCTTCGAGCCCTTTGTCCGCGCATCTTGCTGCACCCCAACCCCTCGCTCGTGCTCCAGGATTCCATGACCTAACAATCACAGAGTCAATAGGTTACACCCTTGTGGCTAAGGAACAGTCAAATCAAGTTCCAGCTTAGTCCTAGAGCGGACCAGCCACACCAGAATCGTTACTAAGGAGAATTCAAATGGCAGCCAACAACCCGGCGCAGTTGGGACTTGCGTGGTTCTACTTCGCGCTGCTCACGGTAGTGGCGTGGGGACTCTACGGGAACTTCCTGCACACCGGCCAGATGGCCATGGCGGATCCCGAGAATGGGCGCTACAAGGCCTTTCTCTTCGTAGGAGTCGCCTACTTCATCACGGCAGTGCTAGCGCCCCTGTTGCTACTCAGGCTTCACGGATCTTCCTGGGAGTTCCCCGTTTCCGGGATGATGTGGTCCCTTTTTGCGGGTATCCTTGGTGCAATCGGAGCCTTCGCAGTTCTGCTTGCCTTCGGAGCCAAAGGCTCGCCCAGCGTCGTCATGGCAATCGTGTTCGCCGGTGCTCCGGTAGTCAACGCGATCGCCGCAATGCTGCTTCACCCGCCCGCAGGGGGAATATCGAGCATTCGCTGGCCTTTCGTCCTGGGAATTCTGCTGGCGGCTTCAGGGGGGTGCCTGGTGATGCTCTTCCGCCCGAAAGGCTGAAGCTTGGTTCCCGGCCACTTCGGCGTTCGCATGTTCGGTGTTCTGCGGTTTGTGATGTAGCCTTTCTTTCTTGCTCTGAAGACGGCAACCGGCAGAAATGCTGGATCGCAGAAGATCGAATTTCGAAGGGAAGACTCTGTGCCCCCCCTGTTCGTGCTAGCTCGAGGACCGACGGGACGAGAAGACCAACCCACCCAGGACGGCCAAGGATAGTAGGGACGAAACCGTGCCCCAGTAGAAGCTGTCTGGCCGATACCTGAAGCGCACAACGTGTTTTCCCTCGGGTACCCGAACGGCACGAAACAAGTAGTCTGCGCGAAAGATCTTGGCCTCACTCTGGTCGATCTGGGCCTCCCAACCCGGGTCGAAGGTATCCCGAAGGACGAGCCAGCCTTCTTGCTCCATCTCTACTTCGATTTCTATCTCGGTTGGCAGATCGGAAAGCCAAGAAGCCGTTCCCGCTCCGGCCGACAGCGGCTGATCCCCGACTAACTCGAGAATGAGGGCGTCAGACTCTCGGTTCATAAGCAACCGGAGTGCTTCCTCTCCATCCCTTGCCGGCAGGACAGATTCGGCAATCGAAGCGCGTGCGGCCCCATCTACGCCATAGATATAGGGCGCTTGGTCACGCAACAACGTTAGTCCTTCCAACTCTAGTCGGCGCGGCGCTACTACTAAGGCGCATCCTGCTCGACGCAGCAAGTCGAGGCGAGCGCGGTCCAGATCGCGAATTGGGTGATGGGGGTCTCGCGCTCCTGGTTGCAGTTCCGAATAGAATCGCACCCAGCGGTCGGAGAGGATAGGCTCATAGCCGCGTAGGTCACGGAGGCGCCAACTCATGCCAAAGTTCGGCAGGAGGGTACCCATGCCAATTCCAACGAGTCGGGCATGAGGAGCGCGGGCCAACTCATCGACGACCGCTGGGCGATGTTGGAGTAGCTGCTTGGGTGAGGCGGTGTTGAAGAAGAACCCAAATACAAATCCATTGATCAGGACCAGGAGCAGCAGCGCGGGCACCGGGTTTCTCTGTCGATAATATCGATAGAGAAGCGGGAGGATCAGGAGCGTCAGGAGCGTCCAGACTGCTCCGAGCGGATACTCGAAGACCTCCCCCATGAAGTAGAACGGCTTCTCTACTTCCGAGTCCAGCCAGCGCCTGACGGGACGCCAGGATGACCACAGCGCCAGCGCCAGGGCACCGCCAAACAACCAGCCGAAAGCGCGGGCGCTGAGGTGTCCGGACCGCCAAACGGAAGCACCCACTCCCGCTAGGACTGCGAACGATATCTGCAGGACTTGTCCGGCGTGAAAGTAGTTGGTTTGGCGAAGCAGCGGTAGCCCCGTCAGAACCTCGAACAAAATGGGTACGCCGAGCACCAGGATCAGAGACCACAGAGTCAGGATTCCCAGGGCCCATGTCGCTCTGGCCACGCGCTGTCCCCTCGATGCCAGACCGGCCAGGAAGCAAGAAAGGATGCCGACGTAGGCGAAGCTGACATAGCTCCATTTCGGCACTATCCGCTCCTCCGGACCCTCGCGGTAGTGTGGTTGGAGCAGCGCGGGCCACTCTTCCGGCATCAGGTGATAGGGATTGCTGACGAAACTCCCACGTTCGGTGAGTGTGTAACTCCCGAGCATGAGGTCCACGAAGGGAAGGGTGGCCACCCCAGCCAGCGCCAGGCCCAGAACGGTGGCCAAAGCGATGGCGTTCCAGCTGCGGATGGTTTGGCGTAGTTGGGATAGATCCCAACAGCGAGCGAACGCGTAGAGCAGGTAGGCCAGCTGCTGGAGGAAGGCGCACTGCATGTTTCCGCTCAGATAGGCTGCCGCCAGGATTGCAGCCAACCAAGCCAAATGGATGCGCCGTCGAGTCTGTGCGTAAGACTCGATCTGCAGCAGTCCCCAACCCAGCAAGGCCGAGATAAAAGCGTTGGGGAAAGTGAGAAAGAAAATGTTGTAGCCTGCGAATAGAAAACAAAGGCCAGCCAGCAAGGAACAATCCGAGGGCAATCCGATTCGCCGACAAAAGAAGAAGACTCCACCGCCAGCGAGCAACAGCTTCAGCAGAGCCGCATACTCGAAGTACAAGTAGATCGGCAAGCCAAGAAGCAGCCAGCGCAGCGGGGAGAATAGGGCCGATACCGAGTTCGCCGAAAAGGGGGTGCCGTTGAGGACGTAGGGGTTCCAAAGGGGGATGCGGCCCTCGAAAACTTCCGACCGATGAAAGTGATAATAGGGGTACAGCTGCTCCACTGAATCCATGAGCAGGATGTTGCTAGCTTCAGAGGTCGGCTGTTCCTCGCTCCAGGGAGAGAACGATGCCAGCAACCCTCCTGGCCAGAGGATCCTGGATGTCATCAGGGCAGGACTCAGGAAGATTACGACGGTGGCAACCAGGACCAGAAGGTAACGGGATTCTGTCGTACTGGGGGATCCCCTCAAGACGCATGATCTCCGGAAGCAGGCACCCAATTTTCGATCCCAAGCTCACACGCGGCTGCCACAAAGCCAACTTGTTCGGCTGTGGCACGGCCTTCTGGGCCGTGATTGTGGAGCTCTAGCCCGACGGTTCTCCATCACGGGCAGGGATGCCCGTGCCACTGCAGATGCCAGGTGAGAAACTTGTCGGGCCCCTATCAGGTTGAATTCTATTGTCAAAAGAGGACTAATCCAAGATAATCTGGTGCGCCATGAGAAAAAGAGACGCTTTAGAGCCGCTCCCGATCGATGACCGAGACTGGTCTTCTCTGGCGTTCAGTGACCAGCTCTACCACCTCGAAGTCGAAGGATTTCTGCTCATTCCGGACATGTTGTCGGCCGAGCATGTAGCTCAGCTCAAAGCCGAGACGGCGAGATTCGAGACGTCCCCGATGGATTACAGTGTCCATCAACGGGATCGACGGCTTCATCCAGGTCCCAACCCCTATCCCGGCTCGGCCTGGGAGCCGTACCGATTTGGCGATCAGGGCGGAGCAATCACGGAGCTCATAGCCTACGCTCCGACCGTACAGTTTCTGGAAAGAGTGTTTGGCGATGATGTGGTGTTCATGACCTACGAGTATGCTCGTTCGGAGCCGGGCCACCCCGGGATCAGCCTCCATACGGATGGCCAACCCTATGGGTCTTCGACGTTTGGCTATGAGTGCAGCTGTCCGGTGATGATCAAAGTGCTGTATTACCTCGACGACCTGACCCCAGACGTCTCTCCATTCTCGGTTCTTCCTCGCTCGCACCTATCCCTGCATGCCGATGGAAATCCCTACACACGGTATGAGACCCATCCAGATCTGGTGATGGTGACGGCTACCGCCGGATCGGCCCTGTTGCTTCACCCCAGGGTCTTCCACGGCACCTATCCCAATGTGGGAAGTCGTTCCAGGGAGATGGTCCAGATCGGCTATCGGCCGGCCTGGGCAGGACCCGTAAAGGAAGAGGTGCCTGAATGGGAGCCGCACGACCATGCCAAGCTCTCGGCCTCAGTCAAGCCGCTCTTCAGCGATCGAAACATCCGCAAGGCCTCTTTCGAGCAAGAGAACAAGCCGGGCGACATGACCCGTACGGCCCCCGGAATCAGTCCGCACCGTTGGAATCGAGACCAGGGATCCACCGACCAGTGAGCATATTCTCGGGAAGGAAGCAGCAGCCAACCCATGTCTGAACCAAGAGAGAGAGTGAGGACAGCTGCCGCTCCCCGCCTCGGTTTTCTCTATCCAAGCTACTCCGGCGAAGACGATTATCCACGCATGGGAGCGCTGATTCGTCCCGCGGTCCAAGTGGAGGTCGTGCATACCACGATCGGCGAAGATGCTCATCGGGAAGATGCTCTCCGGGACACCGGCGATTCGAGTAGGCTGCTGGAGGGAGCCAGAACCCTGAAGCGAAGCCAGGTGGACGTGGCCATGTGGGCCTGTACCAGTGGAAGCTTTGTTTTTGGTTGGTCCGGAGCCAATCAACAGGCACGGGAGATACAAGAAGTGCTGGGTGTTCTAGTGTCGAGTACTTCCCTCGCTTTTGTGGCGGCGTTGAAAGCGCTGGCGATCAGCAAGGTGGCAATCGCAGGAACGTACCCAGAGGACGTCGTCCAATTGTTTCGGGACTTCCTGGCCGAAACCAGGATACAGACCGTCCACATGGGTGGCCGCGGAATTATTACGGGAGTGGAAGTAGGAGAGCTCTCAAAGCAAGAAGTGATTGGACTGATTCAGCAGAACAATCATCCGGAGGCCCAAGCCATCCTGGTTCCCGATACGGCTCTACACACCGCCGGCTGGATCGAGGAACTGGAGTCGGCGGTCGACGGTAAGCGGGTGCTTACTGCCAACCAGGTGACCATGTGGCAGGCTCTTTCTCTATTGGATCAGTTCGAGTTTACGGTGAAGCCGGGGCTCGGTTCGCTTTTCAGGTAAGGGTTCGCTGCAACGACAACCTTCCAGAAAGGAAATCGCATGTCCATTCCTAAAGAGCCGGCGTTTGACGAGGCCGAGTATCGGTGCCGGCTTCAAAGAGTACAAACGTCGATGGCGGAGAAGGGGCTCGATGCCCTCCTGCTCTTCAGTCCGCACAACGTGTTCTACCTTTCCGGGATGGATTCGGAAAACCTGTTTGATTATCAATGTCTACTGGTGCTCCCAGACAGTGATCCGGTCCTGATCATCAGCCACTTCGAGAAAGCGTGTTCGGAAAACTCCTGCTGGCTGGAGAGCGTACGGGTCTACGGACCTTTCGAAGATCCAATCAACGCCACCATCGACTCTGTCCGCGAGGCGAAGCTCCAATCTGGAAGTCTTGGCCTCGAGCGTCGCAGCCGCGGGCTCTCGGTAGACTTCTACGAGAAGTTGCGAAGTGGTCTCGACGGTGCCACGCTCTCGGACGGATTCGGCCCGGTCGAGGAATCTCGCCTGGTCAAGTCCGAAGCCGAAATTGCCTACATGCGGAGAGCCGCTCAGCTCACCGATCTGGGAGTCAATGCAGGCTACGAGGCGATGGCGCAGGGAGTTCCAGACTACGAAATCGGCGCCGCTATCGTCGATGCCATGTACCGGGACGGGGGCGACACCGTCTGCTGGGGACCCATCGTGGCAGCCGGTTATCGGTCCGGCTGCGCTCACAGCACCTTCAACGGGCATCGTCTGAACGAGGGAGAAACGGTATTCCTGGAGGTTACCGGAGAGGTGACGCGGTATACGGCTCCCTTGATGAGGACTGCCATCCTGGGGGAGCCCACCTCGGAGATGCGTCAGGTCGAAGATGCAGTCATGACAGCCCTCGAAGTCATTTTGGAAAAGGCCCGTCCTGGGGCCATTCCCAGCGACGTCGCCGGAGCGGCCCGGAGCGCCCTCGATCCCATATTGAGAGACTACGTCTTCCACTACAATTTCGGATATCCGGTCGGCATCGGCTATCCTCCCAGCTGGATTGAGGAACTCGACTACTTCATCCGAGACGGTAACGTCCGACCGCTGGAGGCGGGGATGCTCTTTCATCTCCCCATGTCGATTCGAAAGTACGGAGAGCATGCGGTGAACCTCAGCCATACGATTCTGGTTGGAGAGGAGCGCACGACACCCATCACCAACAGCCCTGCCCGGCTTCACCGGGTTCTTTGATCTCCGGTCGTGCCCGATCTCGCTTCGTTTCCGCGTATCGTCCCGTATAATGGCGCGCTATGGATCACAAGCAGATGGATCTCGGCGCTCAGCTCGCGTACCTGACGAAGGGTACCGAGGAAGTCCTCGTCGAGAAGGAGCTTCGCGAAAAGCTGACGAAGGCTCAGAAGACGGGTCGTCCGTTGACCATCAAAGCGGGATTTGATCCAACGGCTCCCGACCTCCATCTCGGCCACACCGTCCTCCTGCGGAAGATGCGGCATTTTCAGGACCTGGGACATCGGGTAGTCTTCCTGGTTGGCGATTTCACGGGACTGATCGGAGACCCAACCGGCCGCAGCAAGACCCGCCCGCCCTTGACGCGCGGCCAGATCCTCGAGAATGCGGAGACCTACAAGAAGCAGGTTTTCAAGATTCTCGATCCGGAGACCACGGTAGTCGATTTCAACAGTCGTTGGTTGGAAACGCTTTCCTCCCAGGAGTGGATTCGCCTTTGTGCCAAGTATACGGTGGCGCGAATGTTGGAGAGGGACGATTTTTCGAAACGACTTCAAGCAGGCCAGCCGATTTCCATACACGAGCTACTCTATCCTTTGCTCCAGGCCTACGACAGCGTCTTCCTCGATGCCGATATCGAGCTGGGGGGCACCGATCAGCGATTCAACCTACTGGTGGGTCGAGACATCCAAAGAGAATATGGACAGTCCCCGCAGGTTCTTCTCATGACGCCCATTCTGGAAGGACTGGATGGGAAGGACAAGATGAGCAAGTCCCTGGGGAATTACATCGGCATCCAGGAACCTGCCGAGGACATGTACGGGAAGTTGATGTCCGTCAGCGACGAGTTGATGTGGCGCTATTTCGGGCTGCTTACCGACCTTTCCTATGACCAGATCGCTCAACTCAAGTCGGAGGTGGCGAAGGGCAAGCAACACGCGATGGCGGTGAAAGAGGATTTGGCCTCACGGATCACCCGTGATTTCCATACTGAAGAGGACCTGAAACTCGCCCGCGACCATTTTGATCGCGTTTTTCGACAGAGGGAGGAACCGGAGAAGGTCCCCAGTTTCAGCATCCCTGATCCGGGCAGTTCTATTAAGCTTGCTGACCTGATTGTCCAGGCCTCTCTTGCTCCATCGAAATCCGAAGCCCGCCGGCTGATTCAGCAGGGGGGCGTGTCTATCGATGGAGAAAAGGTCAGCAAGCACGTCCTCCCGATGGACAGCGGTTTGAAGCAAGGTTTCCTGCTGCGCGTCGGCAAACTTAAATTCGCCCGAATTTCCCTGGATGTCGAGTAGCTATCTGGCCTCTGTGCGGCCGACTATAATGCCCCTATGACTTTAGACACTCCCTCTCTTTTCATAACCGGGGGCGGGGTCGGCATGGGCCGGAAGATTGCCTTGACCTTTGCCAACCAGGGTTATCGTGTGGCCGTCACCGGAATCGAGGGGCAGGAAGAAACCGCCCAGGAGATCCGGGATGTGGGCAGCGACGCACTCGCTATCACGCTCGACCTGACCGCCCCTCCGCAAGTGGACATCGCAGTTGGTCGGGTCATGGAGGAGTGGGGTCGAATCGACGTCCTGGTAAACAACTCAGGCATCGAAGGACCTACCGCCCCACTGGTAGAGGTGTCCCCGGAGGAATGGCATCACACTCTGGCTGTCAATCTGACAGGTGCTTTCCTCTGCGATCGGGCCATTGCTCCGCATATGATGGAGAGAAGATCGGGCTGCATTCTTCACATCTCATCGCTTGCCGGGCTCATAGCACTCTCCCTACGCGCGCCCTACGTAGTATCCAAGGCCGCCATGGTAGCACTCACTCCAACCCTGGCGGCGGAGCTGGGTCCCTACAATATTCGAGTAAATGCGATCTGTCCCGGGCCCGTGGAGGGAGACCGCATCAGAAACGTCATCAAACATCGAGCGGAATCAACGGGGCGAAGCCTGGAAGACCTGGAAAGGGAGTATATTGAAACCTCCGTTTTGAGTCGGATGGTTCAACCTGAAGACATCGCCAATATGGCGGTGTTTCTGGCTTCACCTGAAGCCAAGAACATCACCGGGCAGAGTATTCGTGTATGTGGCGGGCAACTTTGACTCGTGAACGGTAGGCAGTACCGAAAACAGTGGCCGCCACAGGTGTTGAACCGGATGAAGGATCTGCGCATCTAAAGGATGATCGCTAGGAGTCTGCGCGGTAGAAATGAGCATAGCGAGAAAGTGGTGACCCGAGACCAGATTTTCTCGCTTTCGAGGCGCATAGTTATTCTATTCTTCGAAAAATCGGGGAAATATGGACCGATTTTACCGCTTTCGCAGTAGATCAATTTCTACCGCGCAGGCTCCTAGACCATGTCACGTGTGACATCAGGGAGAAAACCCATGTCCCTCCGCCTTCTTTTTTGTTTTTTGGCGGCCAGCCTCAGCTTTGGCCAGACGATCGACGAGACCGTTGTGCCCCGGAAGTCAGAGATCTTCATTCGGCTGCAGAGGAGCCTGAACACCAAGACGGCACAGACCGGGGACAAGTTCTCAAGCGTGGTCGAGGTGCCGGTTACCGTGGATGATCGAATTGTCATCCCGGTGGGAAGCTACATTATTGGATATGTCGAAAAGAGCAAGAAGCCGGGACGCCTTCGCGGAAAGGCGGAAATGACGCTCAGATTCGACACTGTGATTCTGCCCACCGGGACCACTCGCTATATGCGGGCCGCAGTGCAATCGGTCGAGGGCTACGAAAGCGATTCCCAGAACGAGGACGGTGAGATCCGAGGCGCCGGCAGCCAGGCTGGGCAGACCGTTTCTGAGGCCGTTCGCGGCGCGATAACCGGCGCGGTTATCGGAACGGCAACGGGGGCGTACAGGGGGGGCGCAGGCAGGGGAGCTGTTATTGGCACCGCTCTGGGCGCCGCTGGATCTGGTCTGATGGCCCTTCTGAAGAAGGGACAGGAGGTGGCGCTACCCAAGGGGACCTCACTCACCATTCAACTTCAGGATGACCTGTGTTTCGAGAAGCCGACATCTCATCGAACTGGGAAACGCCTCGATGGAAGCGGTGATCCTTCCTAGGTCCGCCCTCGACCTTCGAAGCGGTAGGCTGAGAGGAGGAACCAGACAATGAGGGCGAAGACCAGAAGGCAAATACCCTTTACGATCCAGGGGGTGCCGAAAAAGGTATAAATCGCGCCGGCACCGCCGGACGCGAACTCTTCCCACAACCGGAACGGACTCGAATTCATTAGCAGCTGCTCCTAGTCATTTGCCAGGGACAGCTCCCCGGCAGGCACCACTCCCTCGATGCCGAGCTCGGCGATATCGAGACCTTTCAGTTCGTCCTCGCAGGATACGCGCAATCGATTGGTCAGCTTCAGAATCAGGCTCAGAAGATAGCCCGGGACGAAACCGAGAGCGACCATGATCAGCATGCCCAGGAGCTGCCCACCTAGGGAGGTCTTGAGATCGTGCTGGGGATACCCGCTGGCGAACAGACCCATTGCCAACATAGACCACAGTCCAGCACCGCCGTGGACGGCGATCGCCCCAACCGCGTCGTCGATTCCCCTGCGCTCCAGAAAATTCCCGAAACGTACCGCGATCATTCCGCCGGCGAAGCCGATCAGGTAGCCCAGTCCAGGATGGTAGACGTCCAACCCCGAGGCGATCGAAATCATGCCAGCCAGGCCACCGCTAATGGTCCAATAGGGCTCACCTCGAGACGCAATGAATGCGCCCATTGCACCCCCTGAGAATCCCATCGTTACCGTGAAAGCGAGAGAACTGAGCGTCATGGGCGTCAGATAGATGCTCATCCAGGGACCCGTGGTCTGAAAGACGGCGCAGGCCGCGTAGAACGCATAGAAACCGGTGAAGATCAGCATCAGGCCGAGCATCGTCAAAGGAAGATTGTGGGGAAGGATGACTTGGGGATCCCCTCGATCATTGTATTTCCCTATTCGAGCTCCTAGATTGAGGAGCACGCCGAAGGTGAAAGCTGCGGCAACGGTGTGAACACAACCTCCGGCTCCCCAATCATGAAATCCGAACTTCGTATAGAGCCAGGCAGTGTCGCTCCAGCCCCAGGCTGCAGCCAGGATCCAAACCACGGAACCAAGCACCATCGCCAGAAACAGATAGGCGCCTAATTGAATGCGCTCTATAACAGCCCCTGACATGATCGAAGCGGTGGTGAAGGAAAAGAGCAGAAAAGCGAACCAGAAGACACCGGTTATGTTGTCCTGCAGGTTGGGCCCCATGTGGGCACTCCAGGGGAGAGCAGCAGCTGTGAGTGCATTGCTGATGGGCAGGATACCGTGAGGAAAGGCGTAGTAGATCCACCAACCGAAGAGAAAGAACGAGGGAGTCACCACGGCACAGGTGAGCAGGTTCTTCATCATGGTCATGAGCACGTTCTTACGCCGCGTGACACCGGCTTCGTAAACCATGAAGCCGGCGTGAATGAGCCACATGAGGACACCGGTCCAGAAGTAGAAGGTCTCGATTGTCTTCTTGGCAAACAGCTCTATGTCGTCTGGGGTCACCGAAAAAACTCTCCTTTTCCGGATCGGCACTGGGTCCCGAGGGCGAGCACAGGATAAGGCTGGCCAGCGGTTCTTTGCAAGCGGGGAAAATGGCACGGAAGTAGGGGTTGCAGGGCCCTCTTGGTCTGCGTGGATGTGAATTGACTTGCAGCCGGTCATCAGACCGCCCGTCTCTACTCGAACAGCACCTCTTGCCGTCCCCGACACCTGAACGCCGCAGAGGAAAGCTCGATCCGCTTCCGGCTCAGCCCAGCGCTTCGGCATGTCTTCTCGAATAGATCTTGGATGTGGGTGGCGTAGATTCCTTGTCCCTTCATACGGGTGTGGAACCGTGAATCGTATAGATTCCCATCCCTTCCGTCGCGCACTCGATTCAAAACCCGGTCCTTGCGGTTCGGCGGATTCTCTGGCGCACCCCGCCCACGAATCACTCTCGGGTCTTTCTGGCGTCTCTGAGCTATCTTTCTTTTCACCTTTTGTTCACCTCTATCTTACCATGAAACGAGGACCCCGAATCCGGCTCGTACTATGGAGAATCGGTTGGGGAGCACTAGCCCGTCCATTGCCAATATCTGGGTTGCCAGTCTTTCCCTTCCACCACCAACGCCCCGATATAGTCTGGATCAGGCCGCCGCGACAGCATCGACCAACGTTCAACTTCCTTGAATCCCAGGGGCCACTCATCAACCCGGCAGGTTTTCCCGGGACGAGAGAGACGCAGAATTGGTCGAGCCCTCTACTGATCCCTTCTCCGCGCGCCTTCAGATAGGGCTTCTTGCGTGTCCAGCAGTTGAAGAAAGCTACTGTCTGGTCCTGCGGAGTAACGCTTTGGAGATCGGCGCGTTCGTGGGGAGAGAAGAAACGCTCGGCAATCTGCTTGGCGTCTGAGATGGATCGAAGAAATTCGACATCGACACCGATCTTACGCCGGCGCGTCAGGGCTAGCAGAGCGATCCCCTCCGAATGGGATAGATTGAATCTAAGCCCTTCGCCCGACTTCTCATCCAATACGGGTGTTCCCTTCGGTTCGTACCTAAATCGGAGACTACTGGGATCCTTCTGTAGATAGGCTCCGATCAGCTCCCGGAGAATCCCCCGGCAGACGATAGAGCGTCTGCGATGTCGCTTGAAGTGAAAGCGTCTCCCGCAAGCTCTCGGGCTCCAGATCCTGCCCTTCGAGTTGGACCAGCCACAGATGGACCTCATCGGGGAGAAGTTTCGGGATCTCAGGTGGAGTGCTCCAGAAGCAGGCAGTGGAGGTCATGGGCTTTTCCCTTTGCGGATCATTCAGCGGGAAACTTTTAGCTGCGTCCAGGGGAGAGTGTGCTGCTGACCGGTCGCTCGCGGCTCTGTTGGCTGCAGCTGTTTTCTCACTGCATCACTGCTCACCCTCGGGGTGTGCTCTCCCCTTTGAGCCACTCGAGCTCCCGGTCCAAGGACTCCGAGGCGGGCGTTGATGCGCTGCCTTGCTCGATGTGTTCGATTGCCTCGGGCACTATGTTTCTCCAGTCCAGGCGATGGTACTGGTAGATCTCTTCCACGCTTCGGACTGAAAGCCCATTCTTCTCGATGCCGAGATCGACGGTACCGGCACCCATGCCTAGGCGACTGCCCGCCAGGGCAAGGTGGAGTGAAGATCCATCCGCCACCCCAATCATGGGGGCGAACTCTCTTTCTTCGGGCGGGATGAGTCGCCGGAGATGGCGGTAATCCTGGCCATCATGCTCCAGGTTGAAACCGGGCTCCGCCGAGTTCGACAGTCGCCCTAGACGACCCACCAGAAGACGGGGGCTTGTGACCACGACAACGTTCGAAAAAATGCCGTCCTGCAATAGACGATCCGAGGCCTTCAGAGCCTCGTTCACGGCCGGCCCGCTGGGCAGGACATCGACGACGTTTTCGGAGACATTGTACGGCCCCGGGATTCTCGGGTCCCTGATTCAATCTGATCCACTCCTGGTACAGCTTCTGCTGAGCCAATCGTATTCTCAGATCTCGGCGGTAGACTGGAACCGTTGAAGCGCGAAGATAGGTAATGATCCGCTCCTTGGTTTCCCCTGACATCCGCCGTTTCATGATGTCGGCCAAGATGAATTCGAGCTCATCCACAAAGGCCGGTTCCCAGGTGATGGTATGGGGCATCATCAGAGCAATGATCAGGGACATCATGGACTGATGCAGTCCGCCTTCTGGAGCCAGTCCTGCTCCCGATGGAGTGCCGATTCCCACGACGGGTGCATGCCAATACTGAAGATAGAACCAGATATCGAGAGGGCGCCTCAGCAGAAACATATCGTAGGCAACTGCCAGGGCGTAGAGGGGAATCCCCGTGAAGTTCAATGATTCCACATACACTCCAGCCAGGTTTACGGCCGTCATCTCGGCCAGACCTGGTTGTAAGTGACGTCCTTCCCAGGATTGCTCGAGTCCCACGTCGAACTCGAGTCCGGACTGTTCTCTCGCTCGCTCGATAATCCGTCTTTCGTCCGGAGCCGGCGGCTTACCGAAGACAGATCTCGCAGCCGCCGGCAGGGTTGAGGTCATGACATCGGGTGAGAACACCACAAATTGGTCTGCGAATAGCTTCCAAGGCTTCTCTTCCGGGGTCAGTTCCGCCTCAGGAGTCTCGGCGATTCGCATGAGCGCTTCAATCTGCTGATTCAAACCGAATTGAGTTGGGATCCAACTCTGGAGGTCGGGCAAAGGAAACCGATCGGGGAATTCTGTGGGTAGGCGAAGTTCAAAGGGCGTACTGGTGCTCTTGATCTTGATTTCGTTGGCGCGCTCTTGTTGGTCGATTCTGGCGCTCATCTCCCGCAGAATCCTGGCCTCCTTTGTCCCCGAATCGAAAAGCGCCAGCGGGTTTTTTGGCTCGATGGCGCCTTCTTTTCTCAAACGATCCATCTGTTCCTTGGCGAGGAGTTGACTATGATTCTTGGGCCGCCCCGGCATGTCGGGTAAGCCATGACCGGCGATGGTCCAGGCCAGAATCATCGTAGGCTTATCGATAGTCGCCTTGGACCGAACCATGGCCTCAGAAAGCAGGGTCAGATCGTGGCCTCCTAGATCGGTAAACAGGCGATACAGGTCTTCGCTACTGGTACTCTTGAGATAGTCTTGGAGCCGGGTCTGGTCACTGTCGTTTTCGTTGAGTTTTAGACACAGCTGCCCCAGCAGCTCCCGGAAGAGTCCTCCACCTGGTTTCCTGAATTCTGCTTCGATCTTCCGGGCCCAGCGCAATTCGATGATATTCCAACCCACATACCGCCGCTTCGCCTCCCGGTAGTGGAACATGCCCCGATTACCATCCAGGGACTGTCGGTTGTAATCGACGACATGAGTGATGTTGTACGCCTCAAACTCCATCGCCGCATTCAGCATCTCAAGAGAGTTGCCTTCATCGGTCTCAGCGTCCCCAATCAGCGCCTAAAAATGGCGGTCCGGGGGGGACATCGTAACCGCGCTTTGCCAGGTACTGATGCAGAACAGCCATGGCTACGGTGTTGGAAGCGCCCAGGCCCACCGATCCCATGGGGATGTTTTCATGTCCCGGTCCGCGAGGGTTGGGGTAGGAGGGGATGCCCCTGATGGACAGATCGCCAAGCTTGAATCTCTCGGCTTGACTCAGGAGGGGCGCAATCAGATCCATCACGATCTCACCGTCGCCGGGAGGGAGAGCTTTGACTTTCGCCAGGAGTTCGTCGTCAAGCCCCGGCATCTCACTCTCGCGAAAGCGCTCCATGATCTTCTGGGAAACGACGTCAGGATCCAACTTGCCCAGGCCAAACTGAATCGCGATATCGGTAGATTGAGCATGGGGCTTCGCGGCTGCATAGTCGTAGGGTCCCATGACATTCCAGGCAGCCATGAGAATCTCTTTCATCGACGCAGCCTTGCTCTGGTGCCCCCCGACCTTGACCTCCCGCTTGTCTGGTTTGCAATGTAGACGATGTAGGCCTGGATCCAGTTGATCCGCGCCATTCTGGTTCTCGACTGGGGACTTGCCCTAGGCGAGCCCTCCACCGATCTCTGGCAGATCCACCGCGAAATTCTAGGTGCGTGTAACAATCACCGGGATCGCTTGATTGGCTTCGCGGGCGTTGATCCGCGCCGACCGCACTCGAGCGAGCTGATTTGCTGGGCGTTCGATGATCTTGGAGCGCAAGGTCTTAAACTGCACTCCACCGCGGACTGAACTCTCGGTGATGAACGCACGCGTCACGTCGTGGAGTCAGCAGCGCAGCGTGCGCTGCCGGTAGTGGTGCAGGTAGGACGGACGGTAGACGTTCTCAGCGATCGATCTTCCCAGCCGGATGCTTTTCTGGGGCTGGCGAGAGCATTCCCCAAGACATCCTTTATCGCGGGCCACAGTGGCTTCGAACTTTGGAAATCCTTCACTGTTAATCAGAACGTTCCTCGGAACGTCTATTTCGACGTCTCGAGCTGGCAAGAGGCTGCTGCGCGAGACGCCGATGGCACTCGCGCCGATCTGGCCACACTGCTGAAGAAATCCCCGAGACGAGTCTGCTATGGCACCGACAGCCCATTCTATAGCTACAACCTTATGGTGTCCGAATCCAACTGGCTCAGGTTTGTCTCGGACGCTGCCGATCCGGAGACTGCAGCAATCATGTTGTGCAATCCGATCTTCAGCGCGGTATTCTAGCGGAGCAGAACCGAACTCTCCCGATCTGCAAGAGAAGGTAGTCGATATGGACCGTGACGAGGTAGCTGACACAGTGAGAGCTCTGATCATCGAAGAAAGCGGGCTAGATGATGAGGCTTTTCTTCAGAACGATACCGATCTCGCCGAAGCCGGGGTCGTGGATTCGCTGTTTGTCGTGGTCATCGTGACCCTCTGCCAGGAGCGCTTCGATTGTGATCTGGAACTCGATGAGTTAATCGAAGAAAACTTCCGCTCCGTTTCGGCGGTAACCGACTTGTTGATGCAAAAAGCAGGCGCGAAGTCTGCGGGATAGGAATTGTGAAGATACAGATACCCAGAGTCCTGGGTCCGATTGCTGTGTGGCCGATGTTCCTGGCTGGTCCCCTATTGGCGCAGAGTCTGAAATTCGAGGAACACCTGATCTCCAACGACTACACTTATGGCTACGCTATCGCCGCCGCCGATTTAGACGGGGATGGAGACCTGGACATGAGCAGTTCGGACTGCACCACCGCCGGCTCTCGCAAGCACAACGATATTTACTGGTTCGAAAACGACGGCAACGGCACATTTCAGCGCCACTGGATCGCCAAGACCGATTGGAATGGGCGTTTCGAGCGGCACCAGTTGACGGACATGAATAGAGATGGGCGTCCCGACCTGGTGGGGATCGATAACTTCTTCGGAGACGTCTTCTGGATCGAGAATGAGGGTGATCCCAGGAAACTGGAATCGTGGAAGCGACACCCTATAAGCAATAGCGGATTGCTCGGCGCCTACGACCTCGTGGCCGTGGACCTGGACAAGGATGGACATCTGGACGTGGCGGCCTCCAGCTGGCGGCTTGGGAACAACTTTGTCTGGTATCGCAATCCCGGCTCCCCCGGAGACGAAGAGTGGCCCTCCTATGTCGTAGACGAGGGGCTGGACGAGACCCGGGCCATCCTCGCCGGGGACTTCAACCGCGACGGTCACCCGGATCTGTTGGGTACCGCACGGGTAGCGGGCCTGGTCCTCTGGTACGAGAACAGTGGAAATCCGACTGCAGGACCCTGGAAACGACATGTCATAGATTCAGGGGGTCGCCCCATGCATGGTTCCCTGGCGGATATGGATCACGACGGGGACATCGACGTCCTCATGACAGGGGGACTGGGTGCGGGCGAGCATCCCAGCAACCATCAGGTCGTTTGGTATGAAAATGTGGGCACTCCCGGACGGGGCGACCGTTGGTTCAAGCACATTATCGACGAGGGATTCTGGGAAGGGTTCGAGGCAGTCCCCGCCGATCTTGATCGGGATGGCGACCTGGAGGTCATAGCTACCGGATTCGGGGATCGGGGACAGATCGCCTGGTATGAAGATTTCGGCGACCGTTGGAAAAAACATGCCTTAAAGGAACATTGGATCAAGGCAGTGCAGGTGATTACCCCAGACCTGAACGGCGACGGATGGCTCGACATCGCTGCCGTCAATGAGCGGGGCCGAGAGTTCCGCTGGTGGAAAAACCTGGGAGGCCAGACGAAGTAGCCAGGGTAACGATCGATCCAATAGGGAAAACCAATAGGATATTTTCAGACTATGCGAGAAGAACAGGCCATCAACGCCGGAGTTAGTACCGCCCACCGAATCCTTCTGATCTGTCTAGTGATGCTCTTCACCGATGTCGGGAGCCTTGGGGCCGAATCGATTCCGGAGCAGCCCGGGTATTTGGAGGGCGGCTTGATCTACGCCCTCGAAGCACGTCCTACTCCTCAGTGTCATGCCTCCACCCTCGCCCAGACCAGTGAGGGTCTGATAGCGGCCTGGTTTGGTGGCACGCGTGAGAAGCATCCGGATGTCGGCATCTGGCTGTCGCGCCGGATTGGGGATCGTTGGACGACACCGATCGAGGTCGCCAACGGCATCCAGAACAAATCAAACGGCGATTCCACCGAGCGCCATCCCTGTTGGAATCCGGTCCTGTTCCAACCTCGGACCGGGCCCCTGATGCTCTTTTTCAAGGTGGGGGCCACTCCCCAGCAGTGGTGGGGCGAGATGATGATTTCTGAAGACCAAGGGAAGACCTGGAAGAATCGCGTCAGGCTACCCGACGTCGGAATCGGTCCGGTCAAGAACAAACCCATCCAGCTGCTGGACGGAACCATTCTTTCTGGATCCAGCACCGAACACGAGGGCTGGCGAGTCCACTTTGAGATGACCCCAGATCTGGGTAGCACCTGGTCGCGCACCCAGCCCATCAACGACGGAGTAGCAATCAGTGCCATTCAACCGAGCATCCTCACGCATCCCGGGGGACGGCTACAGGCGCTGGGCCGAAGCCGCCAGGGCCGGATTTGGGAAGCATGGTCGAGTGACGGGGGCAAGACGTGGGGTGAAATGACGTTGACGGACTTGCCGAATCCAAACTCTGGAACTGATGCCGTCACGCTGAAGGATAAACGGCAGCTCTTGGTCTACAACCCCACCACCAAGGGTAGATCACCGCTAAAGGTTGCCATATCCAAGGATGGCAAGAGCTGGGCCAAGGTCCTTACCTTGGAGGATCAGCCAGGGGAGTATTCCTACCCGGCAGTAGTCCAGACCGGGGACGGCCTGGTTCATGTCAGCTACACGTGGAAGCGCCGAAGCATCAAGCATGTCGTGATCGATCCACGGAAGTTCGGCCACGGTGTCTCTTACTGATCGCACAGGCGTTCGTAATCTTGGGGTGTCTGGTCGGTCCCTCACGCTGGCTGTGGTGGCCCCATGCGAGAAAGAAACTTCAGTATCCTGTAGTGGCACGGGCATCCCTGCCCGTGATGGCCGTGTAGAGGGTAGGATACTCAAAGGGAAAATGGTCGTCTCCTTCTCCCAGGTACCACATCTTGAAGATCTTCTCTTCTTCGTCGTAGATGACGTTGCCGTCGATCTCCAAGCGCCATCCTTCCCAGGGTTGGTCTGCCCGCACCCCCCCCGGATTGGATGGGTGCTTTTCAGCAGGGTGGAGCGCGAAGCCAACTCCCGGGGACTCCCTGACCAGCAGACGCTCTATGAGGAGTTGTGCCTTGCCACCAACATTGAAGGGGCTCACCGGCCGAGGCTCCAGAGTGTCGATACGGTATCTTCCCGGCTTGGACCAGCGCCGGACACGAAGGGGACAGTGCACACAGCCGAGGCCTTGCCAGCAACCTTTAGGAACTCTATTCTCTTCATGTGTGAACTCCTCCCAAGAAACTGATTAGGTCGATTCGCGGGACCATTCGGCCTCAGAGTCTCACGGCGAGTCCCAGCGGCTGGGATTGATGCCTTCAGCCTCAGCGGGCATATCAGGATGGACATTGCCTGCATCGGGTAGCCAGATGCGGCGGTTGCGGTCGGTCATGATGAGCTTTATGGCATCTGAAACTTCCGAAAGCTGCTTCTCCGACCAGGTTTCTACAGGTTCAAATGGACCGGACCAGGGTGGCCGATAGGCTAAACCGAGCATCTCGCGAGCCTGCCCAGTACGATTTGGAAAGTTTCCGTGGAAAACATTCTGGTTGATCAAACAAGCAGAGCCAGCCGAGCAGGTGACCATCACCTCTTCCGGATGCTCACGGTAGCGCAAGTACGGATTCCCATGATTGTGAAAGCTCAGATGAGACCGGGGCACGACCCTGAAGGGAGCACGCTCAGGCGTCAGATCTTGGAGGTAGTACAAGACCCGCACCAAGCGCGGACAACTTTGTTCGGCTCCGAAAATCTTTGATCCCCAAGGTTGCCCGTCAGCATGAAGGTTGATCGCTGGACATCCGGCCTCGGAGCGAGAGTAATCGTAGGTCATGAGCACCGGCAGGTCACCGAAGAGACGCTCCAGCCACGCGATCATGGGGGGGTTGGCGATGAGCTCGGTAATCGCTCCACCGGCCCACTGGATGTCGTTGTGAGCTCTCTTCTTGTCGGTGTAGTCTGGGCTTTCCGTGGGGATTGGCTTCAACTCGGCATGCAGCTGTGCGATCTGGTCCGGGGTCAGCATTCCCGGCAGAACGACATATCCCTCAACTTCCAGGTGCCGAACCTGCGGGCCAGGCGTAAGAGCACTCCAGTCCGTATGCACAATACTGGGATTTCTCGTCAAATTGACTCCTTTCCCTGCGGTGGAGTGTAGCAAGGTTGGGACCCAATTTACCTGCTGCCAGGAACCGAATCAAGATCGAGGGCCTGGCGAAAGTCGTTGATTAGGTCCTCTGTGGCCTCGATGCCGATCGAAACGCGGATCAGGGAGTCGGAAATCCCCAGTCGCAGGCGTTCTTCCCGTGGTATCCCAGCATGAGAAGTTGTTGCGGGAAGAGTTACCAGAGTTTCAACACCTCCCAGGCTGGGAGCGATCAAGGGCAGTTCCAGCTTTTCTAGGAACGCATTCGAGGCTTCCAGGCCACCTCTGGGCTCGAAGCTCAGCATTCCACCGAACCCAGAGAAAAGGCCCTGGGACCGCTTATGCTGGGGATGACTCTCCAACCCCGGGTGGTTGACCCAGGCGACGGCCGTATGACTCTCTAGAAAGCGGGCAACCTCCAGAGCGCTCCGGTTCTGATGGTTGAGCCGCAGGACCAAGGTCTTGAGGCCTCGGTGAAGTAGAAAACAGGCGTGGGGATCGAGCATTCCTCCAAGGTGCCCGAGTTGACGCTTGACTTGCTGGAGCAGCTTCTCACTTCCTATTACCGCTCCCGCCGCAATGTCAGAGTGGCCGTTCAGGTATTTGGTGGCGCTGTGAACGCAGAGATCGAAACCCAGTTCGAGAGGCCGGAAATTCACCGGCGTACAGAAGGTGTTGTCGACAATCGAGATCAGCCCCTTGCGACGCGCAAAATCCACGATTGCCCGGAGGTCAGGTACCTGAATCAAGGGATTGGTCATCGACTCTACGTAGACCGCTCGCGTGTTTGGCCGCAGCTTGGATTCCCAGGTGCCGGCTCGATCACCGTCGATGAAGTCATGGCTGATACCAAACCGCCCGAGGTCTTCCGTGATGAAGCTGTGGCTCCCCCCGTAGAGTCCTTCCTGCACAAGAAGATGATCCCCGCTCGACAGGACCGTGAGCAGGGCAGTCGTAATTGCAGCCATTCCGCTAGAGGCTACAACCGCGGCCTCGCCCCCTTCGAGGTTGGCAAGCTTACGGTGCAGGACCAGGTGATTAGGGGTGTTGCTCAGTCGAACGTAGCGAACATCCTCATAGGCTTTCTCTCCCGCGTATTCGAATGTTGCCGACTGGAAGATCGGCATGTTCACCGCACCCCCGATGCGCGGCTTGAGTTCCCCTGAATGGATGACCCTCGTCTCTAGCTTCTCGGAGTTTCTGCCCACTTTTTCCTCCCTGCGAAACTGTAACCTAATGCCGACCCACGAGCCAATCCGACTGATCACACCGGATGATGAGACAACTGTAGCTGAAGTGGCGAACGGCCGGCTATAATTTCCCCTGAATTGTGCATGATTAACAAACGCACAAGGTGAGGAACCCGAATGAAGATCACAGCCGTAGAAACCTACTTCCTCAAACATAGGCTGCCGAAGGCGATGGGGCCCTCCACTCTTCTGTACCCCTTCAGGGAAGTGGTATTGGTAAAGATCAGTACCGACGAGGGGATCGTTGGTTGGGGCAAGACCGGTGCACGGGCGGGAGTTCGGGCTCTGATCGAAGAGCAGCTCGGGCCCCTGCTGATTGGGCGGGATCCACTCCGGAACAGGGAAATCTGGCAGCAACTCTGGGGGCATAATTTTGGAGATGGCTGGGCTGTCGGAGCGATCTATATCGCCCTGGACGACCTGCGGGGCAAGGCTCTGAACCTTCCCATCGCAGAACTCTACGGTGGACGCTTATGGGAAAAGGTCCCCGCCTACGGTTCGTCATTGAACTATACCGAAGGACTCGACCCCGTGGACCACTACCCGGAAGAGGCTCTCGAATTTGTCGACCGCGGTTTGCTTGCCCTCAAGATGAGGATCGGCGGCAATCCGATGGCTCAAGATCTCGCCGCCGCGGCTGAGGTGCGTGACGTGGTGGGGCCCGACATCAAGCTGATGGCCGATGGGCACCCCCTTCAACAGGCCCTGGCGCAGCAGGTCGACCAATGATTCGACGTGCTCGTGAACCCTCCATGAGTTCGCCCGCGGCTTCTTCGGATCATCGACCTGCATGCTCCAGACCGGCTCGCTCTCTAGAAACTCCGGACCGAGTACCGATCGCTCCAGATCGATGCGCTCCGGCAGGAAGGGATTGCAGTGGGCCAGTTCCGAAACCGCACCCAGGAGAGCCCGATCGCCGATCACGGTGATCTTCAGAAGAGTGAAGGCTATGCCGCGCCGCCCCTCACAGGGGTCTGGGTCAACTTTCCGTATCTCCACAATGGCAGTGTTCCCATCCTCTACCATCTATTGGGGTCCGAAGCAGAGCGACCGAAGATATTCAGTGTGGTGGCGGCACGGCGGTTCGACCCCGAGCGAGTGGGACAGCAGCTCTACCCGACGCAGTTCATCCATTTGGGTGAGGCGGAACTTCTTCGAAAGTTCCGAGATGATCGGAACTGGTTCAATGCCGACAGAGCCGGCCACGGAAATCAAGGTCATGCTGTCTGGTCGCGGATCAAGACCGACGAAAACCGCAGGGCATGAATTGAGTATCTGAAAACACTCTGAGTGACCCTCGATTGGGTCGAAGGAATGGAGGAAAAATGTTTACACTGGTATCCAAACCCTATTCGAAAACGAAGCAGAGACTCGACACTTTTTCGGTGGCGAAGCCGATGTTCTGGTCGAGCGGCGCACTCTACCTGGTTACGTTCGCTCTCCCAGTTGGCACCGGGCGCTTTGGAGAGTCCGGTTTTCTGGCGTTCACTTACGGAGTATTCCTCTGCCTCAGGGCTCCTTGGCTGTGGGCTGGCTGGTAAATGGTGTCTACTGGCTTGCGGTCATCGTCGTGGCGAAGCGTCGTTGGCCGCTGGCGGCGTGTCTTGGCGGGACTGCTTCGATCATGGCCTTCAGCGTCTTGCTGGGCGACGGGTTCTCACGCCTGGACCTGAGCGCCTGGGGTGACGGCTACTGGTTTTGGTCCGGCAGCACGGTGCTGCTGACTTGTGCGGCCCTTCTACTCGACGCCTCGCCCGCGCGCAAAGGGCATCAGAATGGAGCCAGCTAGGACAAGATCTCCCGAAGGACCTTGCCGCCCACGTCGGTCAGCCGAAAGTCTCGACCACTGTGGCGGTAGGTAAGGCGCTTGTGGTCGAGGCCGAGAAGGTGCAAGATGGTGGCGTGCAGATCGTTGGGGTGGACCGGATTCTCGGTGGCCTTGAAGCCGAAGTCATCGGTCGCACCATAGGCCAGTCCGCCCTTGACCCCTCCACCCGCCAATAGCGTGGTGTAACCGTGGACGTTGTGATCACGGCCCCTTCCGATCTTCTCCAAGCCACTGTTCTGGATCATCGGCGTGCGACCGAACTCACTGCCCACAATGATCAGCGTCTCGTCGAACAGGCCTCTCAACTTCAAGTCCTCGACAAGACAAGCAATGGGTCCGTCGGCTCGGCGAGCCAGCCGGCCGTGGTCCATGATGTCGTCGTGGCTGTCCCAAGGTTGAAAATCCCCATAGAAAACCTGCACCATGCGTACCCCGTGTTCCACCAGCCGCAACGCCATTAGGCAACCGCGACCAAAGTCGTGTTCACCGTAGCGGGATCGGACGGATTCTTTCTCCTTGGTAATGTCGAAAACGCGGGGAGCTTCCGTCTGCATCCGGAAGGCGATTTCCATTGCCTCGATGCTCGACTCCAGAGCCGGCTGCTGTCCCAGCCGCCCCAGATAGGAGCGGTTCAAGCGATCGAGCAAGCTCAGCTGTCTTTTCTGATCGTCTGGACCGAGAGTCGCGTTGCGAATGTTCTGAACCAGCTTTTCCGTTTCCGTCTCGTTGTTGCGGATGTGTGCTCCCTGAAAGGAATTGGGTAGGAAACCCGAAGACCAAAGGGGAGGCCCAACGGTCGGGCTGCCGGGACAAAGCACCACGAAACCCGGAAGATTCTCGTTTTCCGATCCCAGTCCGTAGGTAACCCAGGAGCCCATGGAAGGGTGTCCCGGAAGCTGATGCCCACAGCTCATCAGCAGAAGCGAGGGCTCGTGATTCCCATTATCCGAGTGCATGGAGCGGATGACACAGAAATCATCGATCGCTTCGCCGACCCGAGGGAAGATCTCTGAAACGTGGAGACCACTCTGGCCGCACTGGCGAAACCGGAACGGCGACTTCATCAAGTTCCCCGAAGCCCGATCGGTCTTGATCTTGGGGCCGGGCAGCGGATCGCCGTCGTGCCGGTCGAGCATCGGTTTGGGGTCGAACGTATCTACCTGGGAAAGGCCGCCGTTAAGAAAAAGAAAGATCACGTGCTTGGCGCGGGCAGGAAAATGGGGAGCCCGCACGGCGAGGGACGAGCTGCGAGAGGTTGCCGCCAGAAGACTCGAGAGTCCAACTGAGCCAAAGCCAGCGCCAACGAGAGACAGAAGTTCACGTCGATTCATACGAAGATCCTACATCGGACAAAGTATTGTTTGAATTCTACACAAATCTTCGAAACCTGTCACGGTGCCTATCCGGATCGTGACGGTGGTTTCTAGGCTGCCGTCCTTCGAGCCGAAGGCCTCGAAGACGAGGAACTTCGGACCGGAGACCAAAGCGACCTCCTTAAACCACAAGCTTTATGAAGCCTGAGGGCAGAGATTCACATACATGCACATACATGTGTTATATGTTCCATATGCCACAGCTCCACATGCTCCAGCTCCACCTTTATGCAGCAGAATCGCTTTCCAGACGAATCAGAGAGAAGGCCGAAGCCAGCGGATTGAGCGTTTCTCGACACCCTGGCGCAGTTGGTTCAGGAGGAAATCTTCGAGCAGTGGCCTCCCGGTTTCTTTGATGAAGTCGTGGGATTCTGGAAGGGTGATCGCCTCGAGCGCGAAAGTCGGCCACCCCTCGAGTTCTCCCGGATTGTGCGGCTGAGAGTTGAGGACTGGGAATCCCCTCCAGGCTGAAACGTGCCGAAGTCAGTGAGAGCTGTGCCCGGTTCACGGCACCGAGCTGAACTCACTGGAGGCGAGGAGCACCTGCGCATACGTGGGCCAGGCTTCTTCTCCGTCCCCCAGATAGTCCAGTCCCAGCTGGACCTCGTCGGCTGTGGGCGTGCGGCCGTAGAGCAGGGCGTAGGCGTGCTGGATTTGTGGCCGGGGGCCGCCTGGGGCTTCCCTCTTTAGACGTTCAGCCAACGCTGCTGCCTGGTCCATCACGAAATTGCTGTTGAGGAAATAAAGCCTCTGCATAGGACCCACCGTGATGCTTCGGCTGGCGCTGTGACTGTTGGGGTCGGGGAAATCAAACATCGTCAGGGTCGGGTTGGGTTTGGTGCGACTCACGACGGTGTAAAGGGTGCGGCGGCGATGGTCGATGTCCAGGGGCGCTGACGGACCTCCCAGGGAGCGATCCAGCTTTCCTGAAACCGAAAGAATGGTGTCGCGTAAGGCCTCGGCGTCGAGCCGCTGGATCAGGTTCGCCCGCCACAGAAGACGGTTGTCCGGATCCTTCTCGGCGTTCTCCTGGCGGTGTTGCGAACTCAGAGCGTAGGTAGCGGAAAGCATGATCTCTCGGTGAAGGGCCTTGATCGACCAGCCGCTCTGAATGAATCGTGCCGCCAGATAATCTAACAGTTCGGGATGGCTCGCCCTCGCCCCCAGCCGGCCCAGATTGCTGGGAGTGCGGACGATTCCCTCTCCGAAGTGATGCTGCCAGACGCGGTTGACCATCACCCGAGCCGTCAACGGATTCTCCGGGCTGGCGATGGCCTGGGCCAATTCCAGACGTCCACTGCCCTGGCCGAAGGCCGCGGGGACTCCTGCGCTGAGGACGTGTAGAAATCGTCTGGGGGCTACTTTGCCAAGGTTGTCTTCGTCGCCGCGGATGGCGATGCGGAGATCCTTGGGCTTCTCCAAATCCCGGTAGCCGTGCAGAAAAGGATAGGGTTCAGGCAATGCCTCTTCCAGCCGCTTCAGCTCCTCCCGCATTCGGTCCAGGTGCCTTTTCCATTCGCCGGTCAGAAAGCGGTTGATCTCCAGACCCTCCTCGGAGCCGTAGTACGCCACTCCACCCTCGAACCTGAAGCTTCCCCTGGGATGTGGCTCCGCTGCCAGATCTCTCCACAGATACCACTTCTGGAGGTCGAGAAACTCAAGATTGGCATACTGGCGGGTCCCCATGTCGGAGGCCCCTTTGGCACCTCCCAGCTTGACGTAGTTCCGATCCTCCAGCTCCTTTTTTTCAAGGTTTATCGTGAGGACGATCTCTTGAAATTGATCCGCTAGATCTCGGGCTTCTTGAAGGGTCCCTCCTCGGGCCAACATCGTTTCCCAGTCTTCCAGATAGGGATGTTCCTTCTCTGTCTGGTCCAGGTACTTGATCCAACGGTTTACCACCTCCGAGTCGAGTTGTGCTTCCACGGCAGCAGCCTGGGCGGAGGCCTGTTGTGCACGACTCACCTTCCAGGCAGCGACCAGATAGGAAGAGGTCTGTTCCAGCAGAATGTCGGCTAATTGTTTCGACTGAAACTCGATGAATTTCTGGATCAAATCCTTCTGATCTGAGACCTTCTCCTCGGCCTTCTTGTAGATCTCGACGACCTGCTCCTCGACCAGCGGATGGTCCCAAACCTCGCTGCTGGCGAAGACGCCCTTCAGGGAATAGAAGTCCTGGGTGGGTATGGGATCGTACTTGTGATCGTGACACCGGGCACAACCTACGGTTAGAGCCAAGAAACTCCTTGCCGTGACGTCGACCAGATCGTCCTGATTGGGAGCGAGCACCAGAAAACCGAGACCGGCAAGCAGCTCATCTCGCCCTTCGGATGGCAGCAGGTCCGCCGCCAACTGAGCCTTTATGAAGCGATCGTATGGCAAATCCTGGTTGAAGGCCTGGACGACCCAGTCCCGATAGCGGTGTATGTTGGCATAGGGTGTATCTTCTCTTGCTCCAATCCGGCCATCTGAATAGCGGGAGAGGTCCAGCCAATAACGTCCCCATCGTTCTCCGTAGTGGGGCGAAGAAAGGAGGCGGTCGACTACCCTGCCAAAGGCTTCCTGTGAGTCATCATCGGCGAGAAAAGCCTCCACCTCTTCGGGAGAGGGAGGCAGACCGATAAGATCAAAGCTGGCTCGTCGGATAAGAGTCCTCTTACCCGCCGCAGGTACTGGCTCGAGGCCCCCTTGTTCGAGCTTCGCCAGAATGAAATGATCGACCGGGGCTTTGGACCAACTACGGTCTCTTACGATTGGCAGCGAGGGCTCCAGAACAGGCTGGAAAGACCAGAAAGCACGTTGCTCGGGTGGGACGACGTGACTAGCGGTCTCGGCGGCGTGCAGAAGGTTCTCCTCGGTCTCTGGCCAGACGGCACCGGCATCAATCCAGGCTTTCAGATATCCGATCTGGTTGGCGGAAAGTTTGCCCTGAGGAGGCATACTCAGCCGCGCGTGAGTCTGGGAAACGGCTTGGATCAGCAGACTCCCCGCTGAATTCCCGGGAAGGACAGCGGGTCCCGAGTTGCCACCCCGCCGCAGACCTTCGTCTGAATCTGCTTGAAGGCCCCCCTTTTTTGCACTGGTGTGGCAGGCGTAGCAGTTGTCGGCTAGGAGCGGACGGACCCGCATTTCGAAGAACTCTGCTGTTGCAGCGTCAGAGCCGAACGAGGGAGCGAAAGTTGGCACCATCACGGCGCAGGCTGCTAGGAAGACTCGGCAATCCATAGCTTGGAAATGTAAGTTAGCAGCGACACCGAATGCTGTCAATCAGAGCCGGCCGTGAGAAGTCCCAGATCAGTCTCGCCCCCCAGCTGTGCTGCCCCATTCGAGAACGAAACTTCGGTTGAGGATAGGCGATATCGTGCGGCACTACGTGGGGAAGAGTTGTCCAGCTCTCTCCTCGGAACTTGGCCTCATGCTGCTAACGGCTCAAGTCGTTCGCGGCTCTGACGGACTTGGCTTTGTCGTACTGGTAGTTCATCCTCAGGTCGTGACAAGAGTCTGGGGAGTCTAGTTCTAGTCTTGCGGAAGTAGGTTGATGCTGTCGGCAAACAGGGCCCGTTCGACGCGCCGTCCGGGGACTAGAGACGTGCGACGTATTCTTGAAGTTTCAGCTGAGGAATCGCGCGCGATCTGGGCCCGAATGGAGCGCTTGTTGACTACGTCCAGAGCGGCCACTCGATAGGCCGCGGCAAGCGTGGGGAAATTGAATATGTTGTCCGCGAAGAAATCTACCCCGCCGCCATCGAGGAGCCCTATTTGACCCAGGTGGATCAGCTCGGTTGCGCCCTCGCCCACAATGTGGACGCCGAGCAACCGTTTCCCGGGGGTCGGCTACTAGCTTCAGAAAGCCCACCGTCAGACCTGAGATCTGTCCGCGTGCCACCTCAGAGAATCGTGCCCGACCAACCAGGGCGCCGCCGAAACGATCGGCTGCCTGCTGCTCTGTGATCCCCACAGCGGCCATCTCGGGGATCGTGTAGATGCCCATTGGGATCGCCTCGTCGTTGCTGTCCTTCCCCAACCCAAGGGCATGAAGGACAGCACGCCGACCCTGCTCCATCGCCGAGGACGCCAGTCCGGGGGGGCGGCAGCGTCTCCAACGGCGTAGATAGGGGGAACGGACGTTTTGCAGCAACGATCCACCTCGAGACCGGCACTCTCTACACCGAGTCCGTCCAGGTTGGCCTGTCGTCCTATGGCGACCAACATCTTCTCGCTCTCGATCTTGTCTCCATCAACTAACTCGACATTCACTTTCGAGACCCCGTCCCAACCTACCTCGCTGATTCGGCGATCGCTCAAGAAGCGACCACCACTCCCTCGAAAGCCTTTCAGAAACTCCTCCGTCATTTCAGGGTCCAAGAAGTGAAGGGGGCGCTTCGAGCGGTCGATGACCGTGACTCGAACTCCCAGGAGCTGGAAGATCGAGGAATATGCGCACGCAATGATGCCGCCGCCGAGGACCGTCAGCGAATCGGGAAGGTAGTTCATGGACAGTATGGAATCGCTGTCCAGGATGTATTGGTGGTCGACTGAAATCTCGGGCGGGGGATACGCGGCCTGGATCCTGTGGCGATTACAAAGACGTCGGCGCCAATGCGTTGGGTCGATCCGTTGGGAGACATCACCTCCACGGCTGCTTCCGAGACGAAGCGTGCCCGGCCCAGATGGCGCTGGATGTGGTTTCGTTCAAGGTGACTACTCATGAAGCTCACATGGGACTCGACGACTTGATGCATCCGCCCGATCAGGTGGTCCACCCTGAGATCCTCTCTGAGCTTGCACTCCAAGATTGTGCTGCTGCGCTGATATCGGTCCAGCTGCAGCGCATTCTCTCTGAGGGTCTTGCTGGGGTATCGTACCGGTATGGACATAGGAACCGCGGACGTTTCGGTCCCGCTCGACCACCGCCACACGCTTGCCCGCCTTGGCTCCTTGAACTGCAGCCTTCTGACCGGCCGGCCCGCTCCCGATGACCAGAATGTCGTAGTGGTCTGAGGACTTCATAGCTTCATCGATTCGACGGCTTCCAGAACCGACTCCTTCTTGGAAAGCAAGGAGTCCACATCGTCTGGATAGAGATTCAGGTCCACACATCCTCGTCAGGGGCCTCATTCAGCATATGATCCGAGAGCAAGTCGGCAAGGCAGGTCGTCTTCGCCTCATCGGGATAGTGGGAGGCCTTTTCATAGCAGTACCGGCAGGCAATCGCTTCCTGCACCTGGTCGGGCAATCCCCACTCCCGGGCCAACTGGGCACCCACTCTGCCCCCGAACTCCTCCATGAGGAGAACGGCGGCCTCGGATTCGAGCTCTGAACCTAGAGATTTCTCCACGGTTTGTACGACCTCTAGGACGACCGGCTTAGCAATATCGTGGAGCATCCCGCACAAGAACGCTGTTTCAGTATTGCGTCTCAGTAGGCAGGCGGCCTCCTGGGCACAGAAGGCCGCCGCCACCGAATGGCTCCAGAGTTTCTGGAGTTCGGCCTTCCTCCGGTCAAGTGCAAAGAGGCGACCGCCAACCGCAACTGCTAATGCAATCTCGGCGATCCGCTCGAATCCCAATCGAGCTACGGCTTGCTGCAGGGAAACTATCTGTGCGTTCCAACCATAGGCCGCGGAGTTCGCAACCTTCAGCACATGCTGACCAGGGACTGGGCGGAATGGATTACCCGGGCTAGCTCGGCTGCACGAGTGTCTTGACTGCGGGCTAGAGACAGAACCCGGCCCGCTACGGCTGGTAACAGGGGCAGTTCGAGTGTCTCGTCATTCAGACGGGACCAGACGGCGCTTCGGAAGCTCTCCAAGCCACTGGCGGGAGGAGGAGAGAAATTCTGGAGGCCCTGTTGCTGCATGAGTTCTCATGGACTTCTTCGACCTCAACCCGACGGGACTTTAGCCCGCATAATCCACAAGTGTTCTACTGCGGCGGCGCCATCATCCCCCCTGGCTGCGTTGCGCTCGGTCGCCCTCCTCGAGGTACTGAACGGGTGCGACTGCGGAGGTTCGCCACGTGTGGTCTCGGTCGCAAGCCTTGCCAGGACGGCGCTGTCACCGCCTCGCTACGAAAATCTATGAATTTTGTGGGCGAGGGATATGCTGATGCTCAAGCTGGGCGGATTTCGCTTTCGTCTTCAGGGACTATCGGGACGGACGCATTCATCCCGAGCGCCGCGATTCCCGCAATCAGGAACGCGGCAGCACAGGTGAGAAAGGCGAGATTCCAGTTGCGGTTGATCCCCTCGCCGACCCGCGACCCGAGAAGGGAATCCATTTGCTAACCAGATTGGCGCTTGTTGGATATGCTCCTGCCTGGCCTAATCCAAATCCGAATCTCATTGCCAGAAGGGCGCTGAAAACGCCGGCTGCCCCTGTCAGCCCCGTGAACAGGGACCAGAGGAGAATGTAGATTGTTAGCATCACTCGGGCGCCGAACCGATCCGCCAACCATCCGCAGGGAACCTGGCCCAGGGCATAGGTCCAGAAGAAGGCGCTCAACATCCAGCCCACCTGGGTATCCGTTAGGCCCAGGTCTTCCTTGATGAAAACCTCGGCAAAGGAAATGCAGAAGCGATCGAGGTAGAGCAGAACCGACATCAAGGTGGTGACGGCAACCATTCGGTAACGAATATGGCGAGCAGGCATGTCGGCCAATTCTGGAGCAGTACGATGTCTAAATAGTTCAGCGGACATAGTATTCGCTGCTAACTGCTAACTGCTAACTGCTAACCCTTCCCCGAAAGACGTGCAGGCCGTAGCTGATTACGGTTCCGACAGTCAGGTTCACGACCAGAGCACCCGGAGCAATCCACATGAAGCTCACCGGATCGGCTCCACTGATCGGGTCCCTCCCGAAGATAGCGCCAGAGTAGGCGAGGAGCACCGCTGTAGTCAGGCCGCAGATGGCACCCGCCGCGACGCCCAGGGGCCGGGCAAAGGGCACGAAAAAGGCGAAGAAGAAGAGACCGAACATGGGGGTCATTAGCAAGCCTGAGGTTTTCTTGGTGATCGCCCAGATGTTGCCGGAAACGCCCCCCATGAAGGCGCTTCCCAAGACGATCACAGCCCCGATAACGAAGGCCAGGATCTTAGCCCAACGTGCCTGGATCTTGGGGTCGGATGGGAGTTTCCCGAAGCGGTGCAGAAAGTCCCGATCGATTACCGCCGTGATGGAGTTTACCCCTGAGTCGATGCTGGACATGGCGGCCGCCAGCAGGGCTGCCACTACCAGCCCGGAGATGCCCGGCGGCAACAGATAGGAGATGAAGTAGGGGAAGACCTTGTCGCCGTTGGCTCCGGTATCGAGTCCAGCGGGGAGAGGTTCGGGGTTGTTCTGAACCAGCCCCAGAAGCGCGAATCCCACCAGCCAGAGTGTCAGCACCACTGCGATCCCTACGATCTGGTTGGTCGCATAGGCTCGCCGCGCAGCCCTGGCGTCAGTGGTCGCCATCAGACGTTGGATCTTGGTCTGATCACCTGCCAGGCCGCAGCAGGTCAGGATGAAGGTGGAGAAAATGGTGCCCAGGATGCTCAGACGAACGGAAGGGTCGAAACTGTACAGGGGCTGCTCATCCCAGTGGGGCGGCCAGGTGGTCGGAAACCAACCGATCCCACCCATCCGATAGGTCACAAGGCCAATCACCAGAAGCGCTCCTACCAACATGAACAGGGTCTGGAAGCCGTCCGTGACGACGACGGCTCGCAGTCCACCCAACGAGGTGTAGGTGACAGCAATCAATCCGGTGATGAGAGTGATCCAAGGTACCCACGACTCGTCCAGGCCCATCATGATGGCCAGGGCCTGGGCGGCCAGAAAGACCAGCAACGACATCCACACCAACCGGAAGAGGAGGAACAGCACGGCCCCTAGCATCCGGATTCCCAGACCCAGCCGCTCTTCCAGGAGCTCGTAGGCACTGATGACCCGGGTCCTCATGAAGAAAGGGATGAAGATGAAGCCAACCACCACGAAGATAAAAGGATGGGCCAGCATATTTGCCAGTCCCGCTGGACCCTTGGAAATGGCTTCTCCTGGAATGGAAAGGTAGCCGATGCTGCTCAAGGAAGTGGCCATCAGGGAGACCCCTATTAGCGTCGGATTCATCCTGCCGCCGCCCGTAAAGTATTCCTCCAGGCTAATCTGACGACGGGAGTAGTAGCCGCCCAGGAGGATGGTACCAAGGGCATACAAAGCGACGATGATCCAGTCGATGGGTGCGAGTCCGCCGCCGGAGCTGTCGAAAAGACTCATATCGTATTGGTGTAGTAGCCCAAGAGACCGTCGAGGTTCGCAGGCATCTTATATCAGCCGTCCAAGCCAGGGAAGTTGTAAAAATCCAACACCCGCGAGGCATATCATTCCTCGGAGTTGCGAGTTCAGCCTCCCCTGGTTTTTGACCCCTCCTGTGAGGTGAGCACCGTAAGTAGTAGCATGGAGAGGATCGAAAAGACGCAATCGGACCAAGGGAAGGACACTGGGAAGATGGGGAGAAGCGTACTGACTGTCAAGCTGCTGGCGTTTACGTCGTTTTTGGCTCTGGGGCCGGCGAGGGCTCAGCAAGCGCTGCAGGACGGTGTTTATATCATCTTCGACGGATCAGGCTCGATGTGGGCGTCCATACTTAGAACGGCGAAGCATTATCTACCCGTTACCCAGACCGTCCGGGTTTCCGACAGGGGGAGAGACCCTGGTAGAGGTCGTCGTCACAGAACCCCCTTCGGTCCAGGCCAAGTTTCTGGAGGAGGGGAAGAAAGACCGAGGTTCGTTGATAACCGCCTATCAAGGCGGCAAGAAGGCGTCCACTTTGCGGGCCCAAGATAGGGTCTATGTCAGCCCCGGGACATACGAGTTCAGGGCGCGTCCCAACCGGGAGAACGAGCTCAGCGTAACCGAATCGCTTGGCGACGGCGAGCACAAGGAACTCCTGTTCAAGATGGTCCATACGGTGCAGGCACGCATCAGGATGGTACGCTTCGGACTCCGGTATCGATTTTCGGCAGAACTACGAGCTCTGGCAGGATGGAGCAATGGCGTCCGTGCCTTGCCCGGGATCTATAATCTCCACCGTCCAGATCAGCTCACACCTTATGTGCACCAGGGCCTTGTGCTTAGCGAGGAGGATTCTCAGGATTTCAAGATCGAGTTTCCTGTGGGTCATGTAACCGTCCGCTATCTCAAAGATGACGGTTCGCCACAGAAAGACGAGCGCTGCTAGATCAGTCGATTCGAGGGCCCCAAGAGTGTGGGTGGGAAGCTCAAGCAAAGCGGCTGGGAAGTCCCCCTTCGACCCGGTATAATATGAGCTCAAGGGCTGGAATCGACTCGGAGCCTTCGATCTTCTAAGCTTCGAAATTGCGCTGGGCGATGACAAGGAAGTCGTCCTACGCTCCAAGCGATAGCGAGGCGGGATCTTAACCCATCTTAACCCGCCACCGCTCCTTCACAGCCAGGACTCTGTCAAACGGCTGATCTACTTGGACTCTCCTCGCCGCAGCCACCCTCAGCCTGTTCTTCGTAGGTCGCTCCACAGATGCTGCAGCTCTGTCTGCCCGAAGCGTCAGTCACCAGGCTATTCAGGCCGCCGCAGCTTCCCTTGATGCGACGGCCCGTGACCATTACACCCACCGCCATGCCTGCGACTGCGAGTCCAAAGAATAGGAATGTGATCAAGTAGAGAGTCATGGCTGTTTGCCAAAGCGGCCGCGAAATTGCGACGTCTTAATCTCTTCTATTCTATCGTTTTTCTCGCGGATGAAAAGAACTGTCCAGCCGTTTTTCTCGGCAAGCCGAAGGCCTCTATCAGCTCCCAGGACCAGTAGGGCTGTCGCGAGGGCATCTGCTGTCATACAAGAGGGATGGACCACGCTGACCGAGATGGTGTGATGGTCGATCGGCCATCCGCTGGCTGGATCGATGGTGTGAGAGTAGCGCCGCCCTCCGGCATCGAAGTAGTTGCGATAAGTACCCGAGGTCGCCATCGCCAGGTCGGATAGTGGAAGCACTCGGTGAGCGACTGGTTTGTCAATATGTGGCCGTTCTACGGCGACTCTCCAAGGCCTATCGGCGAGGCTTTGACCCTGTGCCCGAACCTCTCCGCCTACCTCGACCATGAAATTCTCGACTTCATGGCCTGCCAGGAAGCCGGCGACCCGATCTACCGCATAGCCCTTGGCGATCGCCGACAGGTCAATTTCCAGATCCGCGGCCTGTTTTCGCAGAGCCGGGGCGTCGCCTCTTAGCTCCAGCCGCTCGAATCCAATCCGGCTGATCGTGGCAGCTATCTCCTGATCCGAAGGAGGTTCGATCCGGTCCTCGCCAGAACCAAAGCCCCAGAGATCGACTAAAGGTCCGATGGTTGGGTCGAAGGCCCCCTGGGTAAGATCAGCGATCCGGAGCGCCTCCTTGACCACCTCTGCCGTTGGCACGGAGACTGCGAACCAATCACTATCGGATGAGCGATTGAACCGCGAAAGCTCGGAGTCGGGCAGATAGGTGGACATCCTGCGATTGATGTCCTCGAGCTGGTCGTCAATGCCAGCACGAATCTCTTGGGTGCCCTCCGTCCCTTGGTTGCTCAGCCATTTGACCCTATAGGTCGTCCCCATCGTGTTGCCGATGTGCAGCGCTTCGTAGGTGGGCTTCCAGAAGAGAACAAGAAGGGCGGCCCCCAGCATCGCCAGGAGACCAAGTAGAGGCTTCAACACGAGGGACTAGCCGCCGAAATCGTCGTAGGCGATGTTCTCGGGTTCGACACCCAGATCATCGAGTAGCTTGAACACCGCCTGGTTCATCATTGGAGGTCCACAGATGTAGTACTCGCAGTCCTCCGGGGCCTCGTGGTCCCTGAGATAGTTGTCATAGAGGACTTGATGGATGAAACCGGTATAGCCGGCCCAGTTGTCCTCTCCCTGGGGTTCCGAGAGCGCCAGGTGCCAGCCAAAGTTCGGATTCTCCGCTTGCAGCTTATCGTATTCATCCCAGTAGAAGGCCTCGCGTAAGCTGCGGGCACCGTACCAGAAGCTGACCTTGCGATCGGTGTGAACTCGTCGGAACTGATCGTAGAGGTGGGATCGCATCGGTGCCATCCCGGCGCCGCCGCCAATGAAGATCATTTCCGCCTGCGTCTCTTTGGCGAAAAACTCGCCATACGGGCCCGAGATGGTGACCTCGTCTCCCGGCTTAAGATTGAACATGTAGGAGGTCATCTTTCCTGGGGGAAAGTTGGTGCGGGGTGGTGGAACGGCCACCCGCACGTTGAGCATGATCATGCCCTTTTCTTCGGGAAAGTTGGCCATCGAATAGGCACGGTACTCTGTTTCCTCCACGACCGATTCAAGATCCCAGAGATTGAAGGCATCCCAGGCATCCCGATATTCTTTTTCGATATCGAAGTCTCGGTAGCGCACTGTGTGGGGTGGGCACTCAATCTGGATGAAGCCGCCCGCGCGAAAATCGACGTTTTCCCCTTCGGGCAGGTCCAGGATCAGCTCTTTGATGAAGGTCGCCACGTTGTGATTGGATCGAACCTTGCAGGTCCACTTCCTGACCCCGAAGACATCCTCCGGCACCTCGATTTTCAGATTTTGCTTGACCACCACCTGGCAGGAGAGGCGGCAGCCCTCTTTCGCTTCACCGCGGCTGATATGAGCCTTTTCCGTGGCCAAAATGTCGCCGCCACCTTCGAAAATATTCACTTTGCACTGGGCACAGGTTCCGCCACCACCGCAGGCTGAGGAAACGAAGATCTTCTGGTCTGCGAGGATATTGAGAAGCTTTCCGCCAGTAGGTACGGAAATATTGCGTTCCCCATTGATGAGGATGTCGACATTCCCCGAGGCAACCAACTTGGATCGGGCGAATAGGATTACCGTCACCAGGGCCAGGACGATAATCGTAAACATCGAAACACCGAGAAAGATTTCCATGTCAGGCTATAGCTGGATTCCCGAAAAGGACATGAACGCCAGCGAAATCAGGCCGACGATGATGAAGGTAATCCCCAGGCCCTTCAGCCCCTCGGGGACGTCGCTGTACTTGAGTTTCTCGCGAATGCCCGCCAGTACCATGATGGCCAGGGCCCAGCCGAAACCCGATCCGAAACCGTAAACGACGCTTTCGCCGAAATCGTATTCGCGCTCCACCATGAACAAGGAGCCTCCGAGTATCGCGCAGTTGACCGTGATCAAAGGAAGGAAAATCCCCAGGGCGTTGTAGAGCGATGGTACGAAACGGTCCAAGGCCATCTCCAGGATCTGAACCATCGCGGCGATCACTCCGATGTAGGTGATCAGTCCAAGGAATGAGAGGTTGGTCTCGGGCAGCCCCGCCCAGGTCAGCGCTCCCTCGCTGAGGACGTTGCGATAGAGGAGATTGTTGATGGGTATCGTGATGGTTTGGACCACGATTACCGCGAGCCCCAGCCCGCTAGCGGTTTCCACGTTCTTGGAGACTGCCAAAAAAGTGCACATGCCCAGGAAAAAGGCCA
>Ga0310120_10000113_pt1 | contig 61454 bp, 61 predicted proteins | sample CB27_AW_983_MG_FD_203506 | JGI IMG/M metagenome (GOLD analysis project Ga0310120, IMG submission 203506) | Marine microbial communities from Western Arctic Ocean, Canada - CB27_AW_983 | ecosystem: Environmental > Aquatic > Marine > Oceanic | place: Canada: Western Arctic Ocean | collected...
TGCCGTCGAGCCGTCAAAAGCATGCATGATGCACTTCCTCGATTACGGCGTGACATCGATGTCATGCCCTCGCCGATAGCCGAGCAACCAGGGCTCTTGCTACGCGATCCGTTGCGCTATACGGGCGACGTGCTCGTGATCCCGCCGGCATGGGTCGCTCTTCTCAGGTGTCTCGACGGAGCGCACTCGATGCTCGATGCGCAGGTGGTGATGACGCGCCTCGCGGGCGGGAAAATGGTAGCGCAAAGCGAGCTGCAGGAATTCGTGACGATCTTGAGTGACAGGGGATTTCTCGACGACGAAGCGCTCGCGCGCCGAGTGGAGCGAGCGCACGACGCCTTTCGCGCCTCTCCGGTGCGCGAGGAAACCCTTGCGGGCTCCGCCTATCCCTTGGAGCGAGAGGCGATAGAGAGCTTGCTCGATCAACGCATCGACGGTACCGCCAAGCGTAGTCTTTGCGCGCCGGATGAAGTCTGGCCGCTCGCGATCGCGGCGCCTCACGTCTCACCGGAAGGCGGCTACGCGTCTTACAGTGCGGCCTATGCGTTGCCCGAAAACGCGGACGAGGACATAAAGACGTTCGTAATCCTCGGTACGTCGCATTACGGCGCTCCCGAACGGTTCGGTGTGACGTCGAAGCCGTTCCGCACGCCGCTCGGTACGGTCGAAATCGACCGGGACGCGCTGTCGTTTTTTGTGGAGCGAGGCGGGGACGCGGTGGTCGAAGAAGATTACTGCCACCGAACCGAGCACTCCATCGAGCTTCAAGTTCTCTTTCTGCAATATCGGCTCGCCCAACCGTTCCTCATTCTTCCCATTCTGTGCGGCCCGTTCGTCGATAGCCTGGTTCGAGCTGTGCCGCCGGAGACGCTCGACGGAAATGCGCGCGTGTTTCACGCCCTCACCGAGCTTGCGACGAAGCGACCCGACCTCGTATGGGTTCTCGGGGTCGACATGGCGCATATCGGCCTGCGCTACGGGGAGAACGAGCCAGCCCGCGCCTATGAAGGACGCATGCTCGAGGTGCGCGAGCAAGACGAGCGGCGCTTGGAGCGTATTGCGGCGGGTGACGCTGAAGGATTCTACGAGCTCGTGCACCCGGAAGGAGACGCGCTCAACTGGTGCGGCTATGCGCCGATCTATACGTTTCTTCGAGCCATGCATACGAGGCAGGTCGAAGGCTCGGTGTGCTCCTACGAGCAATGGAACATCGACGAAGCCTCTGTCGTCACCTTCGCCGCGCTCCACTTCCAGGAGAAATGAAGAGTTTCGCCGATCATGGCGTCGCGGGTTTCCGGTAGTCGAGCGGAGGCAGGCGATCACCGACGAGCGATTCGTAGACAAAATCGGGCCCCACGCGACGCTCTCTCTCGCGATGGGCATCCTGGACGATCTGCGGATCGGAGAAGACATCGATAGCGGTGAGCGTCAATGTCTTGGCCGCGACGATCATCCCCTTGTTGCCGATAGACGTTCCGCCCGCGGCGATGGCTTGCCATGAATGCGCGGGAGTACCCGGAACCCACGTCGCCGTGCGCAGCCCGGCCGTGGGCACGACCCAGCTCACATCTCCAACGTCCGTGGACCCGCCACTGCCTTCGTCGGTAACGTAGAATTCCTGCACTTCCGCGGCTGAGGATAGCGGGAGCACGTCATTGGTGAAGGACTGCTGGAGTACTTCGCCGAATTGGCGTTCTTTTTCCGTGTATTCCACGCCGCCGACTCGCTCGAGACTCTCGTACATCCTGCGCGCGAGCGTCTCGTTCGGCAAAAGCGCATAGATACCGTGGACCACTTCGAACTCCATGCGTGTTTCTGTCCCCAGCGCCGCGCCTTGTGCGGCCTTCACGACGCGATCGAAAATCGCGACCACGTTGTTGGGATCCGGATTTCGGACGTAGTAATAGACTTCGGCAAAGTCGGGGACAACATTTGGCGCGGCCCCACCCGAGGTGATCACGTAGTGGATGCGTGTTTCTTGAGGCACGTGCTCGCGAAGCATGTTGACCATCGCGTTCATCGCCTCCACGCCATCGAGCGCTGAGCGGCCTCTCTCGGGCGCACCGGCAGCATGGGCGGACAATCCATGAAATCGAAACTTCGCGGACTTGTTCGCGAGCGAGCTGCTCGCGGAAGCACTATTCCTGTCACCAGCGTGCCAATGAAGCACGGCGTCCACGTCGTCGAACAAGCCCTCGCGAACCATATACACTTTGCCTGCGCCGCCCTCCTCGGCCGGCGTGCCGTAGAGCCGAATCGTGCCCGAGGTTCCCGAGCGATCGAGCCACTCTTTGACGGCGATGGCCGATGCCACCGAGGCCGTGCCGAACAAATGATGCCCGCAGGCGTGCCCGGCCCCTTTGTCGTCGATCGTTTGTCTCTCCGGCACCCGGTCCTGCGAGATTCCCGGTAACGCGTCGAACTCCGCGAGAATGCCGATGATGGGCTCGCCTGACCCGTAAGTCCCCACGAACGCGGTGGGCATCCCCGCGACACCTGCTTCGACGGCGAAACCTGCATTTCGGAGTGTGCTTTGCAAGAGCTCGGAGCTTCGCGTCTCCAGATAACCGACTTCCGCATACTCCCAAATCTGCTGCGCGATGCCGGCATATTCTTCAGCCAAGGCTTCGATCCCGCGGATCACGTTTTCGTCAGGCTGCGCCACCATGGGTTGGGCAAGCGCGCTCGACATCGCAGCGAGGACCAAAAGCAACCACACTTGAATGTGTTTCACGAGTGCTCTCCTCTCGAACGACGCGATTCTAATCGACGAGCCCGTTACTTGGATAGCCGGTCTTCCCCGCGAGCCCTCAGCAGATAGATGGACAGCTCCTATATAATGGTTCCTGCCTGTTCGAGCCGGCCGGACGGTCGCTGGCTTTCTTCGGAAAGCGAGAGGAAAGTCCGAACTCCATAGGGCAATGTGCTGGCTAATGACCAGTCCGGGTGACCGGAAGGAAAGTGCCACAGAAAATATACCGCCTCTTGCTGGCGCCTTGGCGCTTACGAGCGGTAAGGGTGAAAAGGTGCGGTAAGAGCGCACCGCTTGGGTGGTGACATCCAAGGCAGGGTAAACCCCACACGGAGCAAGACCAAATAGGGGGGCGTTCGAGAGTGGCCCGCTCGAAGCTCCCGGGTAGGTCGCTCGACCGGACGAGCAATCGTTTCGGCTAGATAAATGATCGTCGCCTCTCGGAGGGTGACCGACGAGAGGAACAAAATTCGGCTTACGGCCGACTCGAGCAGGCTTTTTCAGAATTCAGGATACTCTCATGACTGCGGCACTAAAGCTTTGCTACGCAGTCTTGAGAGATTCCCGGATCCTGATCTCATTCTTTCTTACGGCCGAAGATCTTTCTTAGGCCGCCGAGGCCTCGGCCGGAATCGCTCGCCTTGCTGGCAACCTTCGCTTGAATTTCTTCATTCTCCGGGTCGTAGGTTGCGGCTTGTTCGTACATCTTCTGAGAGCGGGTCGTCATGCCCCTATCTTCGTAAATCTGTACGAGACCGAACAGACATTCCGCGTCGAACTGATCCATCTGGAGAGCTAGTCGAAATTGTTCTTCCGCTTCCTTGGCCCAGAGGGGGTTCTTCATCAGCACGAGGGCGAGGAGCTTGTGGTGGCCTTTCTTCGGGTAGAGACGGATGGCTTCCCGCAGCGACTGAATGGCGTCAAAGAAGTGCATCTCGTCATAGTGCCTTTTTCCCTCGCCGAAGAGCTGCTCGGCTTGTCGTTTGAGCGCCGCACCCGACGCACGCTCCGCTTTGCGAGAATTATCCTCGTCGCTTCCGGCTGCCGAAGGCTCATCGGCATCGCCATGCTTCAGCGTCTGGTCGTAGCGATGCCGATCCGCAGTCGACGAAAGCGTCTGATAGGCATGGGTGACTTTTTTGAAGAGCTCTTCGAGCAAGCCGTGGACTTCGCTCAAATGAGGTGAGTGATGGCGGTCGGGGTGGTACTTCTTCGCCATCGAGTAATAGACCTTCTTGGTCTCATTCTCATTGGCGTTGAGCCTCACTTCTAGCAGAGTGTAAAGAGTCGAGTCCGCCAGCGACGCGCGCTTAATAATGATATCCTGGCGTGCGGCAATCTCTTCGGGCGTCGGCCCCGGCGGTGCGGCGGCGGCGGTCGGTGGCGCTTGAGTCGGAGGTGCCTGAACGGGGGGTCGCCTGAGGCGGAACTGTTGCGGGGGGCTTCGGTGCACTCGCGGCCGGTGGCGGAGGTCGCGGAAGGGGAGGGGTTGCCGCTTTTGGAGGCACCGGGGGCGGTTCGACGCGCGGAACGTCCGACATTGGCGCGCCGGCTGACTCCTCACGGGCGGACGCGCGCGATTCGCCCTGAAGCACGAGCACGCCGGCGGATATGAGACCGTAGATACATCGCAGCGTCTCGTCCTCTCCAAGTGGTGAGACCGCGAAGATGTCTTCGATGGAGCTCATGCCGTCGACCCTAGACAGAATGAAATATTCCGACTGGCTCAAAGTCGACATCTTCTGATACAAGAGCACCGGGTTTTCGTTCTGCTCGAGAATCCGGCTCGCATCCCCGAGAGCTTGCCGGATCCGGTCCATATCCTCCATCCGGCGCGTGCCTTCGAGGATGATGTCGGCCGTCGAAAGGTTCAGCACGATGTCCTCGTCCACGGGATTCTCGTGCTGCTCGACGCGGTAGGAACCTTCTTTCCATTCAAATAGGGAGTAGATGATGGTCTGGATTTGTTCGACCACCTTCGCTTGCATCTCCTCCGCGGTACAATAGCCGAGCTTGACAACGGTCTTTCCGAAGCGGCGTCCCGTGCCCTTCATCGTGTTGGTGGTCATTTCGAAGGAGGCTCGGTCCAAGACCTCTTGCCGGATGAGGAACTCGCCGAGACGGTCGGACTCGACGTCGGAGTTTGCGAAGCTCATCGAGCCTTTTTGCGGAAATAGGTCCGCTTGCTCACCTTCTCGTGGCTGAGATGCAGGATGCCGCTACGTCGGTTTACGTAGAGATTGCGGATCGCGTCGGCAAGCGTTTCGCGGGTAAGATCGCCCTGCAATGGGGGTCGCTCCGGTAAAAGATCTAGGTCTTATGTTTTGACGAGAACTGATAACTCGTTGTATTTTAACATATTCTGGGTCCGTGCCGCGAGCCCAGATACAGGCTAGCCCGATAAGATTAACGATTGTCTTCGCCCCCAATAAACTAATTCTGGACTGTTCAACCGCTATAGGGAGATCTAGTGAGCTTGTATTTGGTAACGGGAGGCGCCGGCTTTGTCGGGTCCTGTCTCGTGCGCTTTCTGTTGGATCGTGACGAAGAAGTCCGCGTTCTCGACAATTTTTCAACGGGCAAGCGCGAGAATTTGACCGAAGTCGAGAGCGGCATCGAGGTAGTCGAAGGCGACCTCAACGATCCCGCGGCCTTGTCTCGGGCAGTTTCGGGCGTCGACTACGTTTTCCACGAGGCGGCTATCCCATCCGTGCCGCGTTCGGTGGAAGAGCCGGTCGAATCGCACGAGGCTAACGCGACGGGAACGTTGAGCCTCCTATGCGCGGCCAAAGAGGCAGGGGTTCGGCGGCTCGTTTACGCGTCCTCGTCGTCGGTCTACGGCGCCAATCCCGAGCTTCCCAAAGTCGAGACGATGCGTACCGAACCTCTTTCGCCCTACGCAGTGGCGAAGCTTGCCGCGGAGCATTATTGCATCGTGTTTCATCGGCTCTACGGTCTCGAGACGGTGTCTCTTCGATATTTCAACGTGTTCGGCCCCCGCCAAGATCCGAACTCGCCCTATTCTGGCGTCGTCAGTCGTTTTATCGACGCCATCCTTTCCTCGACGCCGCCTACGATTCACGGCAAAGGCGATCAAACGAGGGATTTTACCTATGTCGAGAACGTTGCTCAGGCCAACTTCGCCGCATGTCACGAGGCTTCCGCCTCCGGCGGCGTGTACAATATTGGATGCCAAATGAGCATTTCGGTGAATGAGCTTTGGGCCACCATGGCCGAGCTCACGAGCTCGAAGCTCGAGCCGTCCTACACTTCCGTCCGCTCGGGGGATGTTCCCCACTCGGTCGCGGATATTTCAGCGGCGCGCCGTGATTTGCGCTTCGACCCGCAAATCGATGTGCGCCAAGGTCTCAAACGCACCCTCGATTTTTACATTCCGGTGACATGACCCGAGGCTCACGGCGGCAGGCATGGAGCAACCTTGCTCTGTGGTTGCTTCTGTCCGTCGCGAGCTGGGTTGTCGTCGCTGGGTGGTTGGGTGTTCGTCATATCGGCGAGCTGCCCGCCGTGGTGCCGCCCCGCGCCGCGGACCGCGCCGATTCGCTGTTCCCGGCAACGACGGGGATTCCGGATCGTCTGCGTCGCGACGAGACGCTGTCGACCGTCCTCGCGCGCAACGGTTTTTCGAGCGCAGACGTCTACGAGATCGCACGAGCCCTTTCCGCTGTCATGGATGTGCGTCACCTGCGAGCCGGTGACGAGTTCGCGTTCCACTACGACGTTGTTTCAGGCGCGGCGAGCAGGATCCAGATTCATCGCAGTGCCTTGCGACAGATCGCGCTGACGCGCTCCAAGCTCGGCTGGCAATCGGAGTCCAAAGAAGTCGAGCTCACACGACGTACGGTCTCGCTCACCAGCGTGCTCGCCGACAACCTTTTCGCGAGCATGAGCCGGTTCGGCGAAGGCGCGCCTCTCACGATCGCCTTCGCCAACGTATTTGCCTGGGATTTCGACTTCCATACTGAGAGCCGCAATGGGGACCTGTTTTCGCTCGTTGTCGAAAAGCTGTACCACGAAGGTGAGTTTGTGGGGTACGGCGACCTGCGCGCGGCAAGCTACGTGTCTTACTCGTCGAAAGAGCGCGTTTTCAGCGCTTTCTTATACGAGGACCCAGCAGGCAATCGCGATTATTACGACCCGGAAGGCAAGTCGATGCGAAAAGCGTTTCTGAGAGCGCCGCTCGACTTTCAGCGCATCAGTTCTGGATTCTCCCACTCTCGGCTCCATCCGATCCACAAAAGAAGGATGCCGCATCTCGGGGTGGACTACGCTGCGCGATCGGGCACCCCCGTCTATTCGGTGGCGGCCGGCGCGGTCACGGTCCGCAATTTCACCAAAGGAGGCGGCAACACGGTCACGGTCCGCCACGCGATGGGCTATACGACGAGGTATCTCCACTTGTCACGCTTCGCGCGTGGCTTGGGTGTGGGACAGCGCGTCGAGCAGAAAGAAGTTATTGGCTATGTGGGCATGACAGGGTCCGCGACCGGACCGCATCTCGACTTCCGGCTCATCCACCATGGAAAAGCGGTCAACCCTGTGACACAAATCTTTCCCCCAGGCCCTCCGGTGGCGGGGAAATATCGCGCCGATTTTGAGTCCCGAAAAGAGCAACTCGCGCGCCAGCTCGAAGCACCTCGCCTTGCCGGCCGCGCCGTCGTCGTCGACGATTCGTAGCGCTTATTGCCGCGATCGAGCCGTCTTGAAGCGCCGTTTTAAAGGCAAGGGGAGGTGGGGATAGAAGGGGATGGGGGGATAAGAAAAGGCGAAATCATTTTCTTTGTTTTTATCCCCACCTCCCCTCCTATCCCCAGCTCCCCTTGCTTTTAGACAATTCGAATGCCAAATGCTTACACGCGCTACTCGCTTGCCTCTTTGTTCGCGAGCAAATCGTCGACGGCGGCCTCTAGGTTTGCGAAGGGCTGGTCGACGCTCGGTGCCGGGCGCAGATTCCCCTCGCGGTCGATAAGGAAGTTCGCCGGGTAACGCGCGGTGGCACTGAGAATTTCTGGCACCTCTCCTTGGATTGTTAGCAGCGGGTAGCTTACGCTGATTTCCTTGGCGAAGGTCAGTTGGGTTTCGACTTCTTCGGTCGAGAGCCCGAAGATCATGAGCCCGTCGTCTTTTCGTAATTGGTAAAGCCGCTCTAGCTCCGGCATCTCCCTGCGACACGGCCCGCACCAGGTTGCCCAGACGTTCACGAGCACGACTTTGCCGTCATGATCGGACAAGCGGTGACGCTTCCCATAAATGTCGACGGTATCGAGGATCGGCGCCTTGACACCGCTCAAGGCGAGGTTCGTCGCCTGACGTTGGCGCTGCAGCACACCGCGAATGGGAAGCCACGTGAGGAAGAGAGACAGGACGGCGAGGGTCAGACCTACCTTTGCGGACGTGCTGAAGGCCGTGCGTCGTCGATCCGCGAGCGCCAGGAACAGCGTGATCGCGAAAGGGACGACCATTGCGAGCGTCGTCATCGAGAGTCGAAAGACGAAGTCGGCGTCACGGTCGGTGCTCGCATTCGTGAGCGTTCTATAAGCGAGAATGCCGAGCCCAGCCCCGAGCGCCGGAGACAGGATACCCGCTATCAGCGTACGGTATGAAGAAAGTTTCGACATGGCGTCTCAGCATAGTCCAAAATGCGAGACGAGAGGAACTTTAGAACCTAGCGGGCGCTCGGGCGAAAGCGCTTTAGGTCCGCTTCCCATGCCGTCTGGAATTCTTGGTAGTCGAGGCCAACGACTGCTTGACGAAGAGGCCTTCGAGACTCCAAAGCGGCAGGAGATTACCGTCTGACTGCGCGACGCGAAGCCTCGGATAGGGATCCATTCGGTCGCTCCTTTCACGCATCTGCGCGAGGCCTTCGTGAAACCACGAGGGGCGATTCCCTCGCGTCATGGCGTTGATGAAGCTGTGTGTGATCTCGTGGCGAATGACCCGTCGAAGCTTGGGCGTGATTTCGGTGAGCCCCTCGACGGGTATCCTTATCTCGCCATCGTTCAGGGCAGAGGCCCGGGCAGGAGCATGAGTCACGTCGCGAAACTCGCGGTTGGTGTAAAGGGTGACTTCGATGGGGTCCGTTGGCTCGAAACGAAACTCCTGCCGAAGGGCAGCGTACTCGCTGTCGAGGGAAGTCACGACGAGGTGGCCGATGGTCTCGTTGATGTGACCGTCAAAGCGGATCACATAGTGAGGACGCCGAACTTCTTCGAAGTCGATATCCTGATCGTTTTTCCGGAGAGCCTGCTTCAATTTGTAGGGCAGTTCGGGGGACGGACCGATGTTGAGTGCAAGCTGCCACTCGCGGATAGCGAGCGCGCTGCGTCCGAGCCCTGCATAGACGTCTCCGAGAAGCTCCCGCATCGCGGCGTTGTGTTGGTTGAGGCGCTTCGCTTGCTCGAGCACCGAACGTGCGGCGCGTAGGTCGCCGCGCGCGAAGTGGACTCTGGCGAGCTCCATGCGCACTACGAGATCATCGGGAGCTTTCGATACCGCCTGCTCGAAGAGCTCGGCCGCGCTCTCGAGATCGCCTTCTGCGACAGATTGCCGTGCCTGGTCGACATCTTCGCTGATGAGTGCGTTCAAGAACCGCGATGTAGGCGCCTCCGCGTCTTCGACGGGGTCTGTCTTTGCCGTCTCGGCCGAGCGCTCGTGGACCCTTTCGAGAAGGTGTTGTGGGAAACCGAAGGTGCTACCGTTTTTCTCGTAGAGGATCTGATTAACCTCTTCCCAATATCTTTCGACGGTAATCGATCGGCTGTTCGTCAGAAACAGAATGCTTTCTGACCCCGCGAGCGAGCCGCACAGAATCGCGAGGATGACGGCGATGGCTCGAATCGGAGGAGCGCTCGTCATCAGGGCGGCTCAGCGAAGAAGGCGGGCAAGTGGTACGGCGGCTGCGTCTCCTGCTCGAATTCCGGAGGGAAGCGACCCCATGCCGCTATTGGCGGCCTGCCGCGTATCGAACAAGCCCCACATGATGCGGTAACAGGATCGACCTTGCACTGTCGCGGGCAGAACGAAAATCTGTTCGGATCCGCTTGCGCTTGCGACGATGCGGCCGACATTGTCTTCGTTGCAATAGACACCAACGGCGATCGTGAACTTGTTCGTGCTAGAGGTGCGCAGCTGGCCGAGAAACGACCGCGCGGCTCCACTGAGGTTTCCTGCTGCGAGTTGTTGGCGCGCGTTCCCTGACGAAGGCGAGCCCGTACGGGTTTGTGGCGGAGGCGGTGTCGCCCGCGCTTGTGTTGGTGGAGGGCTCGGCTCGGTTCGCGGCGGCGACGACGTCGTGTTGGGAGGCGCCGTCGTCGCGCGTGGATCCTGCCTGGGATTGGCGGTCCCAGTGCGCGGGTCGGCCGCTTGTGGTGGTGGCTGGGTGCCGGGCGGCGGATTGGTCGTTGGCCCGTTGCTTGCCGCGCCGGGTTGAGTACTCGTTGCTTCGCCTCCTCCCATCACGAGAGGCAAGACGAAGTAATAGACCGAAAAGGCCGCCGCGGCCGCAAGCAGGACGATTGAGGTGACCTTCAGCATTCCACCGAGATCGAGGGATGACGCGCTGCCGCCGCGGCGAGAGTTGGGCCTTGGCGGCTCCCGAAACGAGCTGTCCTCTTCAATATCTGGCTCGGGCTCGTCGGCAAGGGGCGGATCGTTTGCCAGGGTCTCGATTGCGGGCGGTGTTTCGAGGACCGTTTGCTCCAGATCTGGTGGCGGCTCGAAGACCGTGTCGTCGGGCGCCTCGAAGATATCGTCTTTCGTTTGCTCGGGCGGGGGTGTCGGGAGCCCAACCGTCTCGAGAGCGCCTGGGGCAGGCGGCTCGGTGGAAGTCGAGCTCGGAAGAACGGGGTCTGACGTCGGGGCCGCGTCGGGCTCCTCGGTCGCAAAAGCGAACGCATCGTCGGACGCGGCGATGCTAGCGCCTTTCGACATCGCACCGACAACCACCGCGGCTGCGAGAATCTTGCACACTTCGAATTCGCCGAGGCTCGAGAGCGACGCGATTTGCTGAACCGTCTTCATGCCATCGGCTTGGCGCAGGACTTCGATCGTTTGCGCGTCCGCTTTCGTCTCGTTGATGAAGGTGTCCAGGATCTCGCTCGGCGTCAATACTGTTTCGAGAGTTCCAAGCTCCTTGAGCACCCAATCGCGATCTTGGATGCGTCGAAGGCTCGCGGTGATTAGATGTGGTGTTGATAGATTGAGGTCGATGGCCCCTTTGGGCAGGGACTTGGTGGCGAATTCGAAGGTTCCCTCGCTCCACGTATAGAGGTCCGTGAGAATTCTCTCGACTTTGACTCGGGCGGCCTCGGCAAGCTCGCGTTGGGAGATGTAGCCGAGCTCGGTGAGCACTTTGGCGAGCGGGTTCCCCGAGGACACGCGCGCCTGCGCCACCTGCATTTGATCGGGGCCGAGCTTGCCTTCCTCGACGAGGATTGAAGCGAGCTGGTCCTTTGGATCATTGGATGCCGCGAAGAGGATTTCGCCGTCGCGGAAGTACACGGCTTTTTGGAGCGGGGTGCGCTCGAGCTTCAGCGAGCCGGTGATGCCGCCGTGATACAATTTGAGGATGAGCTCGAGCGCCGCCTTCTGGTCTAGGCTCCCGCGTTCTTTGTCTTCCATGGGCTAGTCAAGTCGAGCGGTGTTTCTGTTCGAGGTACGAAATGTTCGTTACTGGAGCGCAGGGAGGACGGACAAACCTCAAGCACCACTTTAAATGGTAGCATAAGAGCCCGCGTTCAGCTATCTCCAGCACTCGCCTGAGACTGTCTGGGTTACAGATCACCGTCAACGCCCGTTGACGGTTCTATCTCGTTCTCTCTAAAGCCCTCTTCGCCTGCGCGAGAGAAAACTGTCAACCAGCGTTGACAATCTGGGTCGAGCCCATTTGAGCTCCCTTTGCAGCTTCGGCGGCTCAAGTTGTTGTCTCTGAGGGCTTTGTCCCTGTCTCGCACGGCCGTGTCGCTGCTGGAACGGAGTTTGCCTTAGACCACCCGTGAACATGAAAGGAGGTGGGACACCGAATAGACACGCCTGGTTTTTGACGAGCGGATAAACGACTCATTCATTGATCGAAAGGAAACAAGCTATGAAAACGAAATGCATACTTTTCGCGATCTTCTTCGCACTCGCTCTGCCCATGACCGCTGCCGCCTTTGGCACGACCACACAAAACGCCGAGCAGAAGGAGCTCAAGGTGGACCTCAATCAAGCGAGTGCCATGGAGCTCCAGAAGCTCCCGGGCATTGGAGAAAAAGTTGCGCAGAGGATCCTCGAATACCGTGAAGCGAACGGACCCTTCGCGGCTCCGGAGGAGCTCATGAACGTTCGCGGCATTGGGGAAAAGACCTATATGAACCTCGAACCCTACGTGACGCTCTCGAAAAAAAACCAGAAGAAAGAATGATTGACGGTGAGACGGTTGCTCGTGAACCGTCGACGGGTCAGGCGGGCTTCGAGCCCACCGGTCCGTGCCGCCTCAGAGGTTACGGGCTCGTCGAGTTTCTCCTCGTGCTGGCGATGCCAACCCTGCAATCCCTGCAATCATTGACACTAAAGAGGCCCGCATGGTAGTTTTCACGGCGATTTTGCGAAACCTCACCGAGAGCCTTCCAAGGCATGACTAGTCATCCGTTGCCCAAGCGAACGCCGCTCCACGCTCTTCACAAAGAGCAAGGCGCGCGCATGGTGGATTTTGCTGGCTGGGACATGCCGGTCAGCTTCGCCGGCATCGTGGAAGAACATTTGACCGTTCGCGAGCGGGCGGGTCTGTTCGACGTCAGCCACATGGGAGAGTTTCTCATCGAGGGGAAGGATGCGGAGGCGCTATTACAAAGACTGACGCCCAATAACGTCTCGCGTCTCGCTGACGGCCAGGCGCAATATTCTGCGCTCACCACCGAGACCGGTTGTTTTGTCGATGATGTGCTCGTCTACCGCAGAGGCGAACAGCGTTATCTCATGGTCGTCAATGCCGCGAATATCGAGAAAGATTTCGAATGGATCGAATCGAGGGCCGAGGGGGACCTAGAGCTCACGAACGCAAGCGACGATTACGCGCTCCTGGCGCTACAGGGCCCTCGCTCGGCCGAGATTCTTCAGCCGCTCACCGACGTCGATTTGACCGACATAAAGTACTACCGATTTGCCTATGGTGAGGTGCTCGGCGAGAAAGCCATGGTCTCCCGGACGGGCTATACCGGAGAGTCCGGTTTCGAGGTGATGGTCGCCCCCGAACTCGCGGAGAAAACCGCGCGCGGGCTCCTCGAAAAAGGTGCGGAGCACGGTCTTGCTCCGATCGGACTCGCCGCGCGGGACACGCTGCGGCTCGAGGCGAAGATGGCGCTCTACGGGAACGACATTGATGACGAGCACACGGTGCTCGAGGCCGATCTCGGCTGGATCGTGAAGTTCAAGAAAGGTGATTTCGTCGGTCGGGATGCTCTCGAACAGCAGAAGGAACGGGGGATCGGTCGCAAGCTTGTCGGATTCGAGATGGTCGATCGGGGCATCGCCCGCCACGGCGATCCTGTCTTCGTGGATTCCGAAGCCGTCGGGTCTGTTACGAGCGGGAGCCACGCACCCTATTTGAAGAAGAGCATCGGGCTCACTTATCTTCCCATCGCAGCCTGCTCGGACGGCACGGAGTTCGAGATCGAGATTCGCGGCCGGCGGGCCACTGCGCGTGTCGTGCCGACGCCGTTTTACAAACGAGAAAAATAGCGCGGCCGACACCGGATTCACGAGGACGTGGAAAGCTGCGGCCGCGCCGTTGGAGACATAAATGCTTCCTGAAGACCGCAAGTACTCGAAAGAACACGAATGGATCCTAGTCGACGGTGAGAGCGGAAAAATTGGCATCACCGATCACGCGCAGGACGAGCTCGGCGACATCGTCTATGTCGAGCTTCCAGAGGTCGGCGCCACGGTGACCGCCATGAAAGTCTTCGGCGACATCGAATCCGTGAAGGCTGTCTCGGAGCTTTTCTCTCCGGTCTCCGGTGAAGTGGTGAAAGTCAATTCGAAAGTCGTCGACAGCCCGGAGATGGTGAACGCCGATCCTCACGGTGATGCCTGGCTCATCGTCGTGAAGATGAGCGACCTTTCCGAGCTCGAGAGCTTGATGTCCGCGGCGCAGTACCAGACCTATATCGACAAGGAGAGCGAAGGTTGAGTCGAGACTCGAAGCTCGAAGCTCTCCGTCCCAGCGACGATTTCCCGCCGCGCCATATAGGCCCCCGTCCAAAAGACGTCGAGGCGATGCTCGAATTTTTGGGCTATGGCGACATCGATGCTCTCGTTCAGGACACGATCCCGGACGACATCCTGATGAATCAGCCGCTCGACGTTCCTGAGGCGAAAGGTGAATTTGCTCTCATTCGAGAGCTTCGAGAGCTCGCGTCGAAGAACAAGGTCTATCAGTCGTTCATCGGGCTCGGCTATCACGACTGCATCACGCCGCCCGTCATTCAGCGAAACATCCTGGAAAATCCCGGCTGGTATACGCAGTACACGCCGTATCAAGCGGAGATCAGTCAGGGTCGCCTCGAAGCGCTCTTGAACTTCCAGACGATGGTCTCGGACCTCACCGGGCTACCGCTCTCGAACTCGTCGCTCCTCGACGAAGGCACAGCCGCTGCCGAAGCCATGGGCATGTCGCTCGCCATAACCCGCCACAAGAAAAACGGCTACTTCGTGGCCGAGGACTCCCATCCGCAAACGATCGCGGTTCTCGAAACGCGCGCGAAGCCTCTCGGTCTCGACCTTACCGTCGGTCCTGTCGAGGCCATCGATCTAGAATCCGGCGATTTGTTCGGCATCTTGCTCTCTTATCCGACGACGGATGGCCGCATCGAGGACTACGAAGATCTCTGCCGCCGCGCGAAGGAAGCTGGCGTCGTTGTCACGATGGCAACCGATCTTCTTGCGCTCACGCTTCTCCGTCCGCCCGGCGAGATCGGCGCGGACATCGCGATTGGAAACTCGCAACGCTTCGGCGTATCCCTCGGGGCTGGCGGGCCCCACGCCGCGTTTCTCGCGACTGGCGACGAGCATTCGCGCCGTATTCCCGGCCGCTTGGTTGGTGTCTCGAAGGACGTGCGAGGAAACGCTGCTTTTCGGCTCGCGGTCCAGACGCGTGAGCAGCACATCCGGCGCGACAAAGCTACGAGCAATATCTGTACCGCGCAAGTCCTCCTCGCGATCATGGCGAGCATGTACGGCGTTTATCACGGCCCAGAGGGCCTTCGCCGGATCGCGCGCCGCGTTCACGGTCTCACCCAAGTGCTCGCCGAGGGCCTGAGAAAACACGGGCTTGACGTCGGCGACAAGCCTTTCTTCGACACGATCCGCGTCGCTTCGCCGGGCGAGCGAGCGTTCACGGATGCGGCACGCGAGGAGATGAACCTCCGCGCTTACAACGATGGTGCCGTCGGGGTCTCGCTCGACGAGACGACGACCATCGACGACGTGGCCAAGTTGTTGAAATTGTTCGGGGCCGAGGTCGACGTGTCCGCTTTGGCCGAAGCCTCAGATTTCGAGATGGGCTTGCCACATCGGCGCGAGAGTAATTTCATGACGCACGGCGTCTTTCACCGCTACCGTTCCGAGCACGAGCTTCTGCGCTACATCAACCGGCTTCAAGCCCGGGATCTTTCGATGACGACCTCGATGATCTCGCTCGGCTCTTGCACGATGAAGCTCAACGCGACGACCGAGATGCTTCCGGTGACGTGGCCCGAGATCGGCGGGATACATCCTTTTGCACCCGAAGATCAGACGGAGGGCTATAGCGAGCTCTATCGAGGGCTCGAGGACTGGCTGAAGGCGATCACGGGATTTGCTGGCGTCAGCTTGCAGCCGAACGCGGGCTCGCAGGGGGAATATGCCGGTCTTCTCGTCATCCATGCCTATCACGAGAGCCGTGGTGAGGGCGGGCGCAACGTGTGTCTCATTCCCGTTTCGGCGCACGGGACCAATCCGGCGAGTGCGGTTATGGCGGGTTTCCGCGTCGTCGTCATTGCCTGCGACGAGCGCGGAAATGTCGACGTCGAGGATCTCGAGAAAAAAGCCGAGCAGTACCGGGACGAGCTCGGTGCTCTCATGATCACCTATCCCTCGACCCACGGTGTCTTCGAGGAGCGCATCCGAGAGATTTGCCAAATCGTCCATGACGCGGGCGGACAGATCTACATGGACGGCGCGAACATGAACGCGCAGGTCGGCCTGACCTCTCCGGGATTGATCGGCGCTGATGTTTGCCATCTCAATTTGCACAAGACGTTTTGCATCCCTCATGGCGGCGGTGGTCCTGGCATGGGCCCCATCGGCGTCGCGGAGCGCCTCGTCCCGTTTCTACCAGGTCATCCATTGACGGCAATGGCGGGTCATTCGGCGGAGCAAGCGCTCGGCCCGGTCTCGTCCGCGCCCTACGGGAGCCCGAGCATCCTTCCGATCTCGTGGTCTTACATTCGGCTCATGGGCCCGGAAGGCTTGACGGACGCGACCCGTATCGCCATCTTGAGCGCGAACTACATGGCGAAGCGTCTCGAAGAGCACTACCCGGTTCTCTATACCGGAGAAAAAGGAAGAGTTGCCCACGAGTTCATTCTCGATTGCCGGCCGCTCGAGAAAGTCAGCAACGAGGACATTGCGAAGCGCCTCATGGATTACGGCTTCCACGCGCCCACGATGTCCTTTCCCGTCGCCGGGACGCTCATGATCGAGCCCACCGAGAGCGAGTCCAAAGAAGAGCTCGACCGGTTGTGCGACGCGCTCATCTCCATCCGGAAGGAAGCGCGCGCCGTCGATGATGGTGAGGTCGATGCCGAAGACAACGTGTTGAAGAACGCGCCGCACACGGCGGCGATGATGACAGCGAACGTGTGGGATCATCCTTACACACGCGAACAAGCTGCCTATCCCGCGCCTTGGCTTCGCGAGCACAAATTCTGGCCCCCGGTGGCGCGTATCGACAACGCCTATGGGGACCGGAACCTCGTCTGCGTCTGTCCTCCCATAGAAGATTACGAGTAAGGGAGGCTTACTCGGAGGCGTTCGGATTTTCCAGCCTGCCGATTCCGGAAATCTCTACCTCGATGACCTCCCCGTCGCCGGGCTCGAGGCGCGTGAACTTCGAGATATGCGCGATGAGGAACGGGATATCGAAGATCATCTGCTCGGTGCTTCCGTCCTGCACGACGCGCCCGTTACGACGGGTGATGATGCGCAGACGCGTTGGGTCCGGAACTTCGTCGGCGGCAACTATGAAGGGCCCAAGGCCCCCCGAGCGGTCGAAGTTTTTCGCCGGCAAGTTCTGTGTCCCTTTGCCCATCCAGTCCCGCACGGTTCCTTCGTTCATGCACGTATATCCGGCGACGTGGTCGAAGGCGCACTCTTGTGAAATGTGGCGGCCCGCCTTGCCAATGACCACGACGAGCTCGTGAAAGGCTCGCATCGCTGGGGCAAGTGCTACAAACCGAGGCGATTCGTCGCGTCGGACCAGAAAAGTGATTGGATTCACGACGCGGAAGGCGAGACCCTCCCGGATATCGAGGCGGAGCGCGATCGCCACGACATTTTTTCAGAGCCGATGCAGCCCGGAGATGCGCTGACCTTTTCCGCTTGGATCATCCACGCTGCACCGAGCAACACATCCGAGCGCACCCGCGCAGCCGTCTCGACGCGATGGCTCGGGGACGACGTGCGATGGCGCCCGCATCCTGCGGCCGACCCCAGCATTCGTCAAGAGGACCTCTCGATCGAGCCGGGCGAGCTCGCGCGGGACGACGATGTCTTTCCCGTTGCTTGGATGCGCACGACGTCGCGGTAGGATACACACGGCTAGGAATCGATCGGAGGACGCCAGATGAATTTGGAACGACCCATCGTCGCCGCCGCGGCGCAAATCAGTCCGGTATTCATGAAGAAGAAGGATAGCGTCGAAAAATACGCCGAGTGCATCCACGAGGCGGGCCGAAAAGGCATCGACTTGATCGTCACGCCGGAGACAGGCATCCCTACCTACCCTTACTGGCGTAACAATTTCGGCTATACAACGCCCGAAAGCGCCGCGCTCTGGAAGGACACGGTCGTGTCGTTCTACGATCAATCCATCCGCATCCCGAGCCCAGAAACGGACCTGCTTGCCAAAGCCTGCGCGAGCGCTGGCATCGTAGCGGTCATTGGTTTGAACGAGCAAGACGATCGCGAAGGCTCCGCGACGCTCTACAACACGATGCTCTTCATCGATCGCGATGGCACCATCCTGGGACGCCACCGCAAGCTCATGCCGACCCATCAAGAGCGTTTTTTCTGGGGCCGCGGGGATGCATCGGATCTACGCGTCTTCGACACGCATTTCGGAAAGCTCGGCGGTCTCATCTGCTTCGAGAACCACATGACGCTCCTGAAAGCGGCGATGGCCGTCAAAGGAGAGGAAGTGCACGCGGCGTGCTGGCCCGGCTGGTGGAGCTATGGCGGCAAGGGGAACGCCATTCGCGATATGACAGGCGACGTACGGCCTCTCTATCTGTCCGATCAAGACTCGGCGATCCGTGAATACGCTTTCGAGACCCAGAGCTTCGTGGTGAGCGCTTCGATGTACATGACCGAGGACGACGTTCCCGACGACTTTCCGTACAAGAAGAGCGCGGCGTGGAAGTGGGCGATGGGGGGCAGTGCTATCGCGAATCCTTTCGGCGCCTATATCAAAGAGCCGGTGTTCCACAAGGAAGAGCTCGTGGTCGCGGAGCTCGATCCGAAGGATCGGATCGTCGCGAAGAACGTCTTCGACTGCATGGGCCATTACAGCCGTTGGGACGTTGTGTCCTTGCGCGTGCGGGACGAGGACTTCACGCCAACGGGTGCCGCACTGCCCCCGCGCCGGATCAAAATGGAACACCTCGAGTCGGTGGCCGCCAAACACCATCTCCCGCCCGAAAAGGTCGAGAGCATTCTGCGCGAGCTCGAATCGCTCGCGGTCGAAGTGGAAGAGTAGTTTACGGCTTTTATGTTGTGGGACCGACGAGCTCGCGCTGGAAGGCGTTGACGACGGTGTTCTGCTTGAGGAGGTAATAGCCTTCGACGAGGAGTGCAACGAGGCTATAGCCGAGAGCGAGATAGCCCAAGCCACTGTGGATCCAGCTCGGGATCGCGCGCGTATGGGCCCCCCCACCCATGATGAAGGCGACCATCAAAAGAAACATGCCGCCAAACGCCCAAGGGAGCACTTTGGACTTGATCCGCCGGCTCTCGAGGAGGCGTTCTTTGCCGCGTCCATGCTCCTGTACCGCGCGTTTGAAATTGCCGCTCATCCCGACGAAGTAGAAATAGGTCATCGTGTGGGTGAAGACCGCGAGGAGCACGGAGATGAGCGCGAGCATGAAATGCTGACCGAAGGCCCCACCCCCGTCCGGGATGTGGATGCCGTAGAATACAGTCACGGCAAGAGTGCCGATGGTCAATATGTGCAAAGTCAGGAGGGCAATCGTCATGAGGCGCGCTCATTATAGGGCAAAATGGCTCGCGCTTTGGCTAGTAGGAATTCTCGCTGCCAACGCCGCCATGGCTTCGGACGCGCTCCGCGTCGTATCCCTGAAATCCCCGGCCCCGGAGCAAAGCATGACCCCGTTCTTGACGGCGACCGAGGACGGAATGTGGTTGAGCTGGCTCGAGCGCGTCGAGGACGGTCACGCTTTGCGCCTCTCGACTTGGGACGGCGAGCGATTCGGGACGCCGAGCACGATCCACACTTCGGCCCACTTCTTCGCGAACTGGGCAGATTTCAGCTCGATCTTGAGCTTCGGCGACGGCCGCCTGGCGGCCCATTGGCTCGAGAAAGCGGCCGAGGGCACGTACGAGTACGACGTCTTCATCGCCCTTTCCGAGGACGGCGGAAAGAGCTGGGGGAAACCCGAAAGGCCGCATCGGGACGGGTCCTTGAACGAGCACGGCTTCGTCTCTCTCGTCGCGGATGACGCTTCGGGATTCTCCGCGGTATGGCTCGACGGCCGCGGGTTCAAGAAGGGCGCCAGCGACAATGAGATGACCCTCCGCACCACGCGCTTCGACGGCAAGGCTTTCACCGAGGACGTATTGCTCGATGGACGCATATGCGAGTGCTGCCAAACCGGAATGGCACGCACCGAGTCAGGCCTCTTCGTCGCTTATCGCAATCGCTCGGCTGAGGACACCGAGATTCGGGACATCAGTTATGTGCGCCGAGACGGCCTCAGTGGCCAATGGACCGAGCCCAAGTCACTTCACGACGACGGCTGGGAGATTCCTGGCTGTCCGGTCAACGGTCCGCAAGTCGCGGCGTTCGGCAACCGCCTCGCGGTGGCGTGGTTCACCGCCTCCTCGAGCGAGCCCAAAGTTCAGCTGCTCTTCTCGGAGGATGGCGGTGCCAGCTTTGCCGAGCCCATCCGTATCGACGATGGCCGCCCGGTGGGCCGTGTGGACGTCGAATGGATCGGCGAGGACGTAGTGGTGACGTGGCTCGAGCGGGGCGAAGAGCGCCAGGGGGAGGTCCGCGTGAAACGCGTCGCCCCGTCGGGCGGCCCCGCGCCCGCGGTCATTGTCGCGCGCACCGCTTCGGGCCGTGCGAGCGGCTTTCCGCGGATGACGCGTTTCCATGACGAGATCTACATCACGTGGACGGAGTCCTATGAGCGCCGAGGGCCTTCGCAAGTGCACGTCGCGAAGCTCGTCGACGAGGCACCTCTTCTGGGCGAGCCCGCTTTCGCTTTCGAAGCAGAGGATGTCAACGGCAAGTCTTATACGCTCGGTGAGCTCGAAGGCAAAGTCGTGCTGCTCAATTTCTGGGGCATCTGGTGCAAGAGCTGCCGGGAGGAGATCCCGCACCTCGTTACGCTCGATGAGCGCTTGCGCGAGCGCGGCCTCGTCGTGCTCGGCGCCGACTACGGCGATGCGCCGGAGGACCTACCGGCCTACATCGAAGAGGTCGGCATGAGCTATCCCGTTCTTCTCGATGACGGCCTGGCGGACGACTACGAAGTCCTCGTCTTTCCGACCAGCGTTGTCATCGATCGCACGGGCCGCGTTCGCTACCGCGTCGAAGGATTCCGCGAGAAGAGCTTTCGCGATCTCGAGCGTGTTGTGGAACGGCTTCTCGCCGAAGTCGGGTGAGCGTCCTTCGGGTTAATAGGCTTGCTCGCGGCAACCTTTCGAAAGCTCCATCGCGTCCCGGGTGATGTTCAGCCCGAGACGCAGGAGGTCTTCTTTGAGAATGACTTCTTTGGGAACGACGGGATATTTCTTCGCGTAGCTTTCCACGGTCGTGTCGTTCGCCATGCCGCATTCTATAGCGGGAACAGTTGCTGTCGCTCCGGGCCGAGAGGAAGTGCCGACGCCCACCTACGAAGAAAGGAAGCGCGACGCCGACACGGAAACGACGTCTCTCTGCTGTGCCTCGAGCTCGCTGTGTCGTTTCACGATTTGGACGATGGGTATGCCTCCAAGCTTGGCCGCAAAAAGCTTGTGGTGGCGCTCCACCGCCGTCTTCCTCAGTTTGCACTCGAGCAAGCACCAGGGCTTCCGATGCCTCGTGAGGAGGAAGTCGGTCTCCTTGCCGTCGCGTGTGCGCACGAAATGGAGTCCCCACTCGACGTCGCCGCTTTCCGTCCACAAGTGCGTCCGAGCGAGTAACTCCGACGCGACGAGATTCTCGAAGCGGGCGGCGGGGTCCTCGATCGTGCTCCATTCGTAAAGATAGACTTTCGACTCTCGTTTGACGGGCCGTGTCAGTTTCCGAACATACGGTGTCAGCGTGAACGTGACCAGAAGCCGCTCGAGGTGACTCATCATGCCCTTGACGGTTGCGTGGGCTACCTCGAGATCCTCGCGGACCGCGTTGATCGAGAACGGCGACCCGACGCACCACGGAATTAACTCGATGAGAGCCTCGACGACGTCGAGATCCCGCAAGCGCGTCAGGTCGCGAATGTCGCCGCGAACGACGGCATCGAGGTAGCTTCGGCGCCACAATAAGCCGAACCGAAGGTTGGCTTTGAGGAGCGGCTCCGGGAAAGGTCCAAACTGAAACAGCTGATCGAAGGCGTCCTGCGCCCCCTCGTTAGTGGCCGCCTTCCTTGTCGGGTGAAGGCGCTCTTCGATCCAGTTACGAGCGTCGGTCGGAGCCGTAGCCGCCGGTCGGCCGAGCAGCTCACCTAGCAGGATCGGCGAGAGTCGGAACAGGAAAAAGCGGCCCGCCAGTGAATCGCCAGCACGACGAAAGAGCTCGAGGCGAGCGCTTCCGGTGACCAGGATATGCATGCGTTGGCCGTCCTCGTCGTAAATCGCCTTGAGGGTATTCTTCCACTGGCGCTGTTTGTGGATTTCGTCGAAGCAGAGCCAGGGGTTTCGACGACCCTTTATGGCGCCTCGATAAAACAACGTGTCTTGCCGGTAACGCTTGCGCGTTTCAGGAACGTCCCAGTTGAACAGCAAATCCTGAGACCGCTGGCGCGCGAGGATCGCACGCGCCAGGGTCGTTTTGCCGGACTGCCGCGGTCCCGCGACGAATCGCATTTTTGGGTCGAGGGCGCGGTCCTCGATGGCGGACGCAAGCCACCGCTCTAGCATTGTGGGTGACATTATTGCATATATATCAAAATATGTCATGTCTTATTTTGATATATATCGAATTTGGACAAACACTGTGGTGGCCGACCCGAACGCAAGGGTCAGCGAATTCCGGCATTGAAGCTTCCGACGCGTACGAGATCGGGACCCGTCTCGCGGCTGGCGGCCTACCGGCTCAAATGACTTTTATCGCGGTTTCCCTTACAATCCTCGCTCTTGGGGCATCACGAGGATCTCGAAACGAAATGAAAGGCGATTTCATGAAGTCTGCACTGGTACTCTTACTGACGGTAGTTGCCGCAACGGCGCTCGCTGAGGCGCCGGACACGGTGTTTCTCGATGAGTTCACTTGGACCGAAGTCCGGGACAAGCTCGAGAGCGGTACCGACACGATCATTGTTGCCACCGCGGGAACAGAACAAAACGGCCCGCATATGGTGCTCGGGAAGCACAAGTTCATCATCCGCGCTACGTCGGAGAAGATCGCGCGCGAGCTCGGGAACACGCTCGTCTCGCCGGTCATCACGCACGTTCCGGAAGGCGGCCTCGATCCGCCCACGGGTCACATGCGCTACAAGGGCGCTATCACGCTTCCGAACCCCTATTTCAAGAAAGTCGTGGAGTACACCGCCCGAAGCCACAAGGCGAGCGGTTTTACGAAGATCGTGTTCATCGGCGATAGCGGTGGCAATCAGCGCGGCATGAAGGAAGTAGCGGAAGTGCTCAACGAGGAGTGGCGCGGCGGGCCGACGCGCGTGTTCTTCGTGGCGGATTACTACTCGAATAACGGTTTCCGCGAATGGCTCGAATCGCAGGGCGAGACCGCGGAGTCCATCGGTCGTCACGCCGGCATCTCCGACACGTCGCAGCTCCTCGCGGTGGCGCCCGAGCATATCCGCCTCGATGCGCGGAAGCCGGGCGGCGGGTTCGAAGGCAGCGGCGTGCGCGGCGACCCGAGCAAAGCTTCCGCTGAGTACGGCAAGAAAGGTATCGCGTTAAAAGTCGAGACCGCCGTCCGCGAGATCAAGAGGATGATTGCCGAGGCGGAGGCTTCGAGATAGACAAACTCTTCGAAGCGGTCCGCGGGAAGTGTCCCGCGGAGGCGTGGTCGCGCGGGGTCTCGCTTGCTCGCGCGGGCGCTGTTTCGATCGACCATCGGGACGACGAAGAGATTGCAGCACGCGTCGCCGTTCTCGGAGCGCCGCTCACGCCGAAGGTTTCCCTTTATCCCGAGGACGTCGAGTGGGATTGTGACTGCTCGAGCCCGCTCGAGGCTTGCGAGCACGTCGCGGCGACCCTCATCGCCCTCCGGCAAGGAACGGACGAGACGAGCGCGACCCGGGCTATCGAATATCGTCTTCGCCGCACGTGGGAAGGGCTCTTCTTCGAGCGCGGCGTGTCGGACGGTGAGGAGTTTCACATTATCGACATGCCTCTGGACGCGCTCGCGTCCGGCCGGTTTCATGGCCCGAGCGTCGACGCGACGCCAGCGGACATGGCGGTCGAAACCACACTTCACGGTCAAAGGCATGGCGTCCTTCCTCGAGGCGCGGTTGCGCGGGTTCTTCGCGCTCTTGTGCGGGTGGACCGAGTTCAGCTCGATGGCGACCCCGTGCGGATCTCGGGGGATGCGGTCGCCCCTTCGGTTGTCGTCGAGGATGTGCCCGGCGGCTTCAGGCTGCGTCTCGCGTCGCGTGGTGTTCTCGATGAACCCGTCGTTCTTGCGGACGGTGTGCTGCATCCAGCGGCAGAACCGTCGCTCTCGGGTCGTGAACGCCGTGAGCTCGAAGAAGGACGTGTCTTTCGGGCGGACGAGCTTGGTGAGCTCGTCGGTGCGGTATTGCCGTCGTTGAAGGGCTGCCTGACGCTCGACATCCGGACGAAGAAGCTCCCGACCGCAGTGCGCGCACGGCCGCGGATGTCACTCGTCTGCAAACGGGATGGCGACCGTCTCTATTTGCTTCCCGGCATCGTCTACGGCGATCCGCCGATGGGGCGCGTCGATGGCGAGCGGCTCGTGGCGCTTGGTGGTGACGTTCCCATTCGCGACCTCGACGCGGAACGTGCGCTCGCGGAGAGATTTCACCACGAGCTCGGTCTAAAAATAGGGCGCGGCGAGGAGCTCGATACCGAGACTGCCATCGAGATGGCACAAACCCTCGTACGGTTCGACGGCCATATCGAAGGTGACGGACTCGCCGCCTTTCGTTTGCACCCAGCGCTAACCGCCGAGCTCTCGGCGGAGGACGATCGCTTTGATCTTCGTTTTGGAAACGCTGATCCAAAGGCCGTTCTGCGCGCTTGGCGCGACGGTGCTTCGCTGGTCCCGCTCCAGGGCGGCGGCTTCGCGCCTCTGCCCGTCGACTGGCTCGAGCAATACGGGGATGCGGTCGCGGACTTGCTCGCGGCGAAACAAGCGTCGGGCGAGCTTCCGCGCGCGGTGCTTCCCGATCTCGCACGCCTTTGCAACGATTTGGGCACACTGCCTCCTCCAGGCTTCGACGCGCTTCGGAAAATCGTCGAGGATTTTGAAGGGCTTCCCGAAGCGTCCATGGCGGAAGCGCTGCGAGAGCAGCTTCGTGACTACCAGAGGCGCGGGGCAAACTGGCTCGCTTTCTCGCGGGAGTTCGGCTTCGGTGCGCTCCTCGCGGACGACATGGGGCTCGGCAAGACCGTCCAAGCTTTGAGCGTTCTCACCGGCCGATGCCTGGTGGTGGCGCCGACGAGCGTGCTACGCAACTGGGTCGACGAGGCGGCGCGTTTCCGCTCCGACCTCTCCGTTTGCCTTTTCCATGGCCCGTCCCGAGAGCTAGACCCGAGCGCGGACCTCACCGTTACGAGCCATGCGCTTTTACGCCTCGATCGCGAGCGTCTCAGCGCTGTGGTGTGGGACACGGTCATCATCGATGAAGGCCAAGCGATCCGTAACCCGGATACGGAGCTCGCCCGCGCTGCTTATGGCCTCGAAGCGCGCTTCCGCGTCAGCTTGACGGGAACACCTATCGAGAACCGGCTCGTCGACTTGTGGAGCCAGCTCCACTTTCTCAATCCTGGGCTTCTCGGAGGGTTGTCCGACTTCGAAGAGCGGTATGTGCGCCCGGTCGAACGCGGCGAGGCCGGGCCTCTCGCACGGCTGCGCGAGCGCATTCGCCCTTTCTTCTTGCGCCGTCTCAAGAGCGAAGTCGCGCCCGAGCTTCCGCCACGCACCGAGATCACGCTGCACGCGGAGCTCAGCGAAGGCGAACGCAAAGTCTATGAGGCCGTTCGCCTCGCGGCGCGCCGTGATGTTCTCTCTGCGCTCGGAAAGAAGGGGAACGTGCTCGCGGCTCTCGAAGCGCTTCTACGGCTGCGACAGGCCGCGTGCCATCCCGCGCTCGTTCCGGGACAAGAAGCTTCGACTTCTGCCAAAACCGAGCTCCTCGTCGAAACGCTCGAGACGGCGGCGGCTGAAGGGCACAAGGCGCTCGTGTTCTCTCAGTGGACTTCGATGCTCGATTTGCTCGAGCCGCATATGAGAGCGCATGGTCTTTCCTATGTGCGGCTCGACGGCTCGACGCGGGACCGCGGGGCCGTCGTGGACCGGTTTCAAAACGACGACACCGTCTCGGTTTTTCTCATCTCGCTCAAAGCGGGAGGAGTGGGTTTGAACCTTACCGCGGCCGATCATGTGTTTCTCTTCGACCCGTGGTGGAACCCGGCCGTCGAGCAGCAAGCGTTCGACCGCGCGCACCGGATAGGGCAGGACAAACCCGTTTTCGTCCATCGTCTCGTGGCTTCGAACACCGTGGAAGAGCGCATCCTCGAGCTTCAAAAAGAGAAGCGCTCGCTCGCGGAAATGGCCGCGGGCTCTCAGGCTGCGTCTCTGACCAAAGACGATCTGATGAGACTCATCGAAGCGTAGAATAGAAGGCCTATGAAACTCGACAGTCAGCGCCACCTCTTCGACATCCCCGATGACATCACTTACTTGAACTGCGGCTATATGTCGCCGCTGATGCATGCTGTGCGGGATGCGGGCGTCGTCGGGCTGACGCGCAAATGCCATCCGTGGAAGATCTCGTCCCGCGATTTCTACACCGGGTCGGACGCTCTCAGGGACGCGTTCGCGTCGCTCGTGCACGCCGAGACTGAAGACATCGCCATCGAGCCGTCCGCGAGCTACGGGATGTCCACGGCCGCCAAGAATCTCCCGCTCTCGAAAGGGCAGAGTGTAATCGTCGTCGAGGACCAGTTCCCATCGCACGTCTATCCTTGGCGGGAGCGCGCCAAGGAAGTCGGCGCCGAGGTCCGCACGCTAAAGCGGCCGATGGACGACAATTGGAACGAGACCGTGCTCGCGGCCATCGACAGCACGACAGCTGTTCTGGCGATCCCTCAATGTCACTGGACGGATGGCGGCTTGTTCGACCTCGAACGTCTATCTTCCGTTTGCCGCGAGAAGGGCATCGGGCTCGCTCTCGACGTGACGCAGTCCGCCGGGGCCTATCCCATCGACGTTCGAACCATAAAGCCTGACTTCATGACAGCGGCAACCTACAAATGGCTCATGGGTCCGTACTCGCTCGGCCTGCTCTATGTCTCGAAGCGTTGGCAAGAAGAAGGTCGGCCCATCGAGCACAATTGGATCCACCGCAAGAACTCGGAGAACTTCGCACGGCTCGTCGACTACGAGGATGAGTACACGCCGGGCGCGGTGCGTTTCGACGTCGGTGAACGCTCGAATTTCGCGCTCGTCCCGGCGGCCGAAGCGGGGATTCGGCAGATCCTTGAATGGGGCGTCGAGAACGTCGCCGAGACGCTTTCTGGCTTGACGGAAACGATCGCCGAGCGGGCGCGTGCCCTGGGGCTCGACTCCGTGCCGGCGGATAAACGCGCGAGCCACTATCTCGGCTTGAAGATGGACGGAGGCCTCCCGGCGGATCTGTTGGCCAAGCTGGCCGCGCGCCGCGTTTACGTGAGCTTACGCGGCCCTTCGATTCGGGTGACGCCGAATGTCTTCAATGACGCACGCGACGCGGATCGTTTGTTGGCCGCGCTCGAAGAGGTCTTGTAAGATATCGTTCATCCGATGAAGGTCTATCTCGACGCGGTCCGTAAAGTGCTCGAGACTGGCACGCGCAAGGAAAATCGTACCGGGGTCGATACGCTCTCGACGTTCAACATTAATTATGCGATCGATCTCGCCGAGGGCTTCCCGCTCCTGACGACGAAGAAGATCTTGTGGAAGAACATTGTCGTCGAGAACTTGTGGTTTCTATCGGGCGACCGCAATATCGGGCTTTTGAAGAAACATGGCTGCAAGTTCTGGGATCCTTGGGCGGATGAAGAAGGCCGTGTGCCGAGCGCCTACGGCAATTTCTGGCGCCATTTTCCCGTGCACGAATTGGGAGAGGCCCGCTTCAACGACCAAATCGCGTGGGTCCTCGCTGAGCTCGAGCGAAACCCGATGTCGCGCCGCCTCGTCGTCTCCGCCTGGGCGCCTGGAAACGCTCAGTCGAGCCAGCTCCCCCCCTGCCACTGCCTCTTCATGTTCAATGTGCAGAATCACACGGACGGTGAGCCCCGGCTCAATCTTCACCTCACGCAGCGAAGCTGCGATATCGGGCTCGGCATCCCCTATAACATCGCCGGCTATAGCTTTCTCCTCGAGCTCTTCTCGCACTTCACCGGAATTCGCTGCGGCCTTTTCGGCCACTCGCTCGTCGACGCCCACATCTACACCGCGAAAGCGGACGGCTCGATGGCTGAGTACGACCACGTTCCGGGCCTGCAAGAGCAACTGACGCGCACGCCGCGCTCTTTGCCGAGACTTCGGATCTCGCCAGACTTGCGCTCGCTCGACGACATCGAGGCGCTTCTCCACGAAGACACCGTTACCGTGATGCGCCATTTCGAGCTCGATGGCTACGACCCGCATCCCGCCATCAGATTCAAGGTGGCTGTTTGAGCGCCGTCCACGGCCGCGGAATCATTGCTGCCGTTTCCCCCGACGGCGTCATCGGCGTGGATGGTCGCATTCCGTGGCGTTATTCCGAGGACTTCAAAAGATTCAAACGGCTCACGCTCGGGAGCACGATCATCATGGGACGCCTCACGTGGGAGTCGCTCCCGAAGAAACCGCTCGTGGATCGTCGCAATGTCGTGATCACGCGACGCCAAATCGACGGTGTCGAGTGCTTTCCCGATATCGCTTCGGCTCTCGCGACTTGCGAGGGCGATGTCTGGTTCATTGGAGGTGCACGCATCTACGAAGACGCGATGCGCTTTGCCGACTTTATCGACTTGACCTATGTGCCCGACCGCGTCGAGGCGCTGGGCGCGGTCTACTTTCCCGAGATCGATGAGTCGATCTGGGAAGCGGGGCCGCTCGAGCCCGATCCGGAGAACCAACAATTGAAGCGCCGCGTCTATCGCCACAGAAAGAGAGATTCAAGTGAGTGAGAGTGATTTGAAACACACGCTCGTAACGAGCGAGAACCTTCCAAGCCCTCTCGGACCTTATTCCGCGGGCGTTACCCTCGGCGACCTCATCTTCGTTTCCGGCCAGGGCGCTGTCGACCCCAAGACAGGCGATCTCGCGGGACCCGACGTGGCGTCTCAGACGGAGCAAGTGTTCAAGAACATCGAGACCATCTTGAAGGCGGCCGACTCCGACTTGAAGCACATTCTGCGCTGCGGCGTGTTCCTCGCCGATATCGACGAGTTTTCGAAGATGAACGCCGTGTACGAGCGCATGATGGATGGGCACAAACCGGCACGTACGACCGTCCAGGCCGGAGCGCTTCCGATGAAGGGCCTACGGGTGGAGATCGACGCCATCGCCTACAAGAAGTAGGCGTCTGCTAGACGGGTAGAAACTCACACAACACATCCGTACGATTTCCGGACGTGCCCGTATAGGAGGTCCCATGGGAGACCACGACTACCAGGATGCCACCCGGCGGGGCTTCGAGGCGCTTGACCGCCGAGACAAGGATGCCTCGATATCCGCGTTCGAGGACGCGTTTCGGCTAGCGAGGAACGATCGCGACTACCCAATACGCTGCCAAACCACGCAATCGCGTGGTATAAACACGCATTATGGACCTCTTGCCCGGAATCCTCTCATCACGTGTTCGAGCGGAGATCTTCCGGTTGCTCTTCGGCTCGAAGAAATAGCCGAGTACCGGACGAAGATCGGATTTCTAGCGTGGCACTCGGTCATGCGCTTTCGCGCGCCGCGCTATCGCGAACTTTCTTGAGAATGGCCGCGCCTCTGAGCGCCTGCCTGGGTGACGAGCTGTTCCAGTTCTTCGTATGGTTGCGCCCCTACGACACCCCGGTCGCCCACGACGAATGTCGGCACGCCTGTCACGCCGAGCTCAGCCGCGCGCGCCCAATCGCGGTCGACATCGTTCTTCATGCGTCGCTCTGCGATCACCTCGCGCGCCTCTTCCGGTGGGAGTCCTAGAGTTCCCGCGATCTCGACCAAGCGGTCCGCGTCCGCCACGTTGATGCCGTCGACGAAATAGGCTTTGAAAAGTGCGTCGTGGATAGAGGCACCGGCCGGTTGCACCTCCGCCCACTTGGCCAGCTCTTGGGCGAGCCTGCTGTTATACGTATGGGTACGCGTTCCATAGGGAAGTCCTTCGGCCTTCATGAGCCCGGCGAGACGCGTGTGAGCGGCCTCGAGGTCGAAGTTGCGGCCGGCGAAGAGCTCCTCGAGCGTCGACCCCTCGTCAGGAGTTTCCGGATGAAGCGGAAACTGCGTGAACTTGACGTCGACGTCGTAGGTTTCGGCGATGCGGTCAATACGCACGGTACTGAGGTAGCACCAAGGTCAGACGTAGTCGGAGAAGACTTCGAGAACGATGCGGGACATACGTGATTCTCTCGATCTACTTCAGCGTCATCGGGTCGCGAAGCGGAATATGCGTGACCTCGCCACCGAAGAATTCTGCCATCGTGGCTCGGTCGTCCGGATCGCCCGGCGCGATCTCGTCCCACTTGCCCACGACGAGAAAGACGACTTCGTCGGGTTTTAGATACTGCGCCGCTACCCGCAAAACATCCTCCGCGGTGACGGCGCGGATCTGGTCGCGCCACTTTTGCCAATAGGTGTGGGAGCGATCGAGATAGGCGTCGGTCGCGAACATGTTGACCCGTTGGCGAGCGGACTCGAACCGCCTCGGAAATGTGTCCGCGAGAGAGTTCTTCGCGACCGAAAGCTCGTCTTCGCTCACGAGCTCACTCTGTATGCGCCGGATTTCCTCGAGCGCAATCTTCGCGGCGAGCGCGACCGTGGGGTTTTTCGACTGAAACGAGATCCTGAAAACGCCTGGCTCGATGGCATCGAAACCGAATCGAGCGCTCGCGGAATAGGCGAGCCCTTCATCCGAGCGCACGCGCTTCATGATGCGCGACGTGAATCCGCTGCTCCCGAGGATGTGCTCCATGACTTGTATCGGCGCGCGATCGGGGTTCTTCCAATCGTTCCATTGCGGCACGAGATGTCCAATCAGGATCTTTCCTTGAGGAATGTCTTTTTCGATACGGTACACGCCTGGTGTGGGACTCTTGGTCGGAAGAGGCGGCGGCCACTTCGCGTCGGCACCTTCACCTGGCCAGTCGGTAAGATAGCTTTCGAGCTTGGGCAGAAACGTTGCGGCGTCGATGTCACCCGACACGGCGATAATCATGTTCTCCGGCCGCCAGTACTTCTCGTGAAAGTCCACGAGATCGGCACGGGTGATGTTCTCGAGGTGCGCTTGCGTCATACGGCGGCTCGAATAATGGTCCTCGCCGTAGAGCAGAAAGTTCCATTCGCGCCGTAGGATGTCGCCCCCGTCGTCGTTGCGCTGGCCCATCGCTTCGAGAATGTTGCCCTTCTCGATTTGGAGGCGCCCTTCATCGAAGCGCGGCATTCGGAGCACGTCGAAGAACAGAGCGAGAGACGCGTCGAGCTCAGGCGTGATGCAGCGGAGATTGGCTCCAGCTTGCGAATCGCCGCCAAAGCTCGAGATGCTGGATGCGAGGAACTCCACCTCTTCGTCAAAGATGTCGGGAGCCATCTTCTCGGTGCCGCCCGAGCGCATCATGCTCCCTGTCAAGCTCGCGAGTCCGACTTTGTCCGGCGACTCGAGATAGCTTCCTTGGCGCAAGATCACGCGGAGGCTCACGAGCGGGAAGGTGTGGTCTTCCGCTAGGTAGACTCGAACACCGTTCGACAAGACGTGCCGAAACGAATTTCCGTCGGGCACCTCGAAGCTCAGCTCGTCATAAACGAGCTCTTCGGGGCGCGTGGGAATATCATCGTCGACCGCGGGCACTGGCTGCGCGCCCGCCAAAGTCGTCAGCAGGAGAAGAACGAGACCAAGGCTCCATCGCGTCATCGTGCGCCTCCTTCGAGCTCGGCAATGCGCTCTTCGACGCTACGCACGAGGAGCGGTAGGACTTTCTGAACGGGTGGTGGCCCTTGCTCGAATCGCGCCGGCAGCTGCTCCAGCATGCCTTTCAGCTCTTCCAAATTCTCGGACGCCCGAATATGCTCGAGCTGGCTCATGATGCGTTGCTGCATTTGCGGCGGCAAACCTTCTAGCTCCGTCGGTAGCTCCACCGGCGCCGAATCATCTTTGCGGTAGTAGTGCGCGACGGCTCGGTTCGACGGCTCGAAATAAGTGGTGGTGACGCGCTTCACGTCGTCGACCGTGACCGCGAGCGTCTTCTCGGCCCACTCATTTATGTAGTTCCAATCCCCGAGCCCGTCATAGATAAGGAGCTGTAGCAGCAAGAAGAAACCGCTCGCGAGGCGCCGGTAGGAGCTCGCGGTGATCTGGTTCTTGACTTTCTGAATCTCGCGCTCCGGGATGGGTCTTTCGCGGACCTTCCTGAGCTCTTCTTCGAGCGCGAGCTGGAGCACCGCGGGCGTTGCGTCGCCTTTGGTCTCGGCCAAAAGCGAGAACGAGCCCGCCCACTTTCGCGAGTCCTGGCCAGCACCTGCGTTGACGGCAATCTCTTGCTCGAGCACGAGCGCTTTGTGGAGCCGACCGCTCCGGCCGTTCAGGATGTTGGCGAGCACATCGAGCGCATAAGAGTCGCGATGCCGAAACGGCACCGTGTGGTAGCGGAGCTCGATTTGCGGCTGGCAGTCGCAAGTGGCGTCCATCCGTTTTTCCGCGGCTTGCGGCATCTCCAAAGTTACGACGTCGGGGGGCGTGCTCGCGGCCGCGGGCAGCCGGCCGAAGTAACGCTCGGCGAGCGTCTTGGCTTCGGTGACATCAAAGTTGCCGACAATGGCCGCGGTGAGGTTTCCCGGCGCGTAGTACGTGTCGTAATATTTCCGAGCCTGCGCGAGACTGTAGACGCGAAGATCGGACGGCCAGCCGACCACAGGCCAGCTATAAGGGTGGGACTCCCAGAACATCGCGCCGAAGAGCTCGTCGAACTTGCCCGTCGGCGTCGACTCCGTTCGCAAGCGCCGCTCTTCGTGAACGACGTCCCGCTCCGAGTAGAACTCGCGAAAGACCGGTTTCAAGAGGCGCGTGGACTCCATCCAGAACCAGAGCCCGAGCTTGTTCGCAGGCACGGTGATGAAGTAAACGGTGACGTCCTCGCTCGTAAAGGCGTTCATTCCCGAAGCGCCTGCTGCGGTGTAGAGCTTGTCGAACTCGTCCTTCACCATGAGCTCGCGCTGTGCCTCGACGAGCTCGTCGAAGCGGTGCTCGAGCTCGATCAGCTCGGGCGGCCGCGCGTCGGCATCGAAGGGGTCTTCGATCTCACCGAGCCGGTAGCGCTCGCGCTGCTTTCGGTAGATCGCGCGGATCTGCTCCTGGAGAATCTCTTGCTCTTCGATGATCTCAAGATCGCGTTCGATGTTGGTGGTGCCGATCGCGTGGCTCCCTTTGAACATCATGTGCTCGAAGAAATGGCTCAACCCGGTAATGCCGGGACGCTCGTTCGCCGAGCCGACATGCGCAACCCAGCCGGCGCTCACGGTCGTAAGCTCGGGTCTCGGGACGACGAGAAACTTCATCCCGTTCGCGAGCTCGAACGTCTCGACGGGGACTTGGGTGATCTCTTGGCCGCGAGCGTCGAGGGCCACGAGCGCCAAGCATGCGGCCGCGATAAAGCGGGGATAAGTCATAGCGATCATTCTACTACGCGGGCGCAGCGCGTCCCGGCTGCCAACTAAAGTTGTGATTGCTGGACGCCGACACTACCTGCCGCGGTGGCGTAACGGAGAGAGCCATTCGAGAGCACCGGGAGCGCGCGGGTGGGACGATTCCAGATCGGAGTGCATCAAGTATCTTCAGTTGAGATGCGATCAACCCAGTAGCCTGGCCGGCGACTCGCGTGGGCCACGGCGGGAATCACGAGACCGTCGTTCTCTAAGGAATAAATGAGGGCGTAGCGAAACTTGCGCATCACGTGCTTTCGGATGCCCGGACGAATTTCCTTGGAAGCCCTGGGGAACCGCGCCATCACCGACTCGGCCCGCCTGATTTACGCAAGAAACCGTTTGCCGAGAGCGCGCTTCTGAAGTTCCAGGTGACCGACAGCGTCGAAGAGCTCAGTCGCGGCAGCCTCGTGATAGCGAACCGGCTTCACCGGAGAAGTTGTTCGTCTTTTTTATGTACATCTTCCGCGGCGACCGTTCTCGCCCGACCGTCGCGTAGTTGCTCCAAGCGCCGCTCGGCCTCGACTCCCCAAACACGCTCCGCTTCGTCCGGGCTGAGCTCCTCCAAACTTGTGAGAAGCCGTTCCGCCAGAGCGGCGCGATCCTCCACCTCGAGATCGAACGCGCTTTTCAAAACCCCTGCGAGATTTGCCATATTTTGCCTCCCCTTGATTTTAACGTGTTCCATCCTCTGTGGCATTTCAAAAGGATAGTGAAGGGCAAGAATCTCGAACTTTGTTGAGAGGTCTGGTACGCGTCTCTATCCGAAGAAGAAGCGGCGCAAGGGAAAAGCGTTCTGCCTCCGCTTCGCTCGCAACCCGAGAACGCCGAAGCAAGAATCTTCCTCGTGCCGTATCGGTTTGCAGAAATGACGGAGCCTGTCTAGTGAGTTCCTGCCCTTCCTGTGCGGCGCTCGTGGTGGAGGGGACCCGCTTCTGCTCAGCCTGCGGCACTTCGCTTGCGGGGCTCTTTTTCGCGCTCACGGAGGAGCGCGGTGCTGGCGATCGAGCTTGGGAGCCGGCCAAAGATGGCGAGCACGGCCGCTTCACCCCTGGAGAGCTACTCGCACACCGCTACCGTATCGTCGAGCTAGTCGGGAGGGGTGGCATGGGCGAAGTCTATCATGCTGACGACCTCACGCTCGAGCAGCCCGTGGCCTTGAAGTTCCTCCCCAAAGAATTCTCGCGAGACGAGGAAAGAATCAAGCGCTTTCGGCGCGAGGTCCGTATCGCGCGACAGATCGCTCATCCTAACGTCTGCCGCGTCTACGATATCGGTGAGGTTTCGGGGCTTCACTTCCTCACGATGGAGTACATCGACGGCGAAGATCTCGGCTCGCTTTTGAGGCGCATCGGCTGCCTGCCCCAAGATAAGGCTATCGACATCGCACGCCAGCTCGCCTCCGGCCTCGCCGCCGCGCTCGACAAGGGTGTCCTTCACCGGGATCTCAAGCCTGCAAACATCATGGTTGATGGACGCGGTGAGGCCCGCATCACCGACTTCGGTCTAGCAGTCGGCGTCGACAATATCGAGGAAGCGGATATTCGGAGTGGAACGCCCGCCTACATGGCGCCCGAGCAGAGCGCTGGCCAGGAAGTCACGGAGCAGAGTGACCTTTATGTCCTCGGGCTCGTTCTCTACGAGATCTTTGCGGGAAAGCGCGCTTTCGAGGCCAAGACGATGGCCGAGCTCCATCGTCTTCAGAAAGAGTCTCGTCCGAAGAAGCTCTCGAGTCTGGTCGACGGTATTCAGCCGGCCGTCGAGCGCGGCGTACACGTCTGTCTCGAAAGCGACCCAGCCAATCGACCTCCGTCGGCCGCGGCGGTGCGCGCCGCTCTTTCGGGTGGCGATCCTCTTGCAGCAGCCATCGCTGCGGGCGAACACCTGCTCCGGAGCTCGTCGCTGAGTCAGGAGAGTTCAGGGCGTTATCGCTTGGCAAGGCATGGACTTCCCTGGCCTTCGTGGTCATCGCCCTGCCCTCACCTTCTTGATGGCAAGCAAGTTGACGCTGAGTGCGATTGTCCCGCTCCCCAAATCGCCCGAGCTGCTCGTCGCCGATGCCCAGAGGATTCTCGAGGAGCTCGGGTTGCCGACACCGCAGCGCGATGCGACTTACGGTTTCAAGCGTGACGTTGCCTACATTGATGATCTAATGGAAAAGGACCGGTCCCACGACTGGTTGGCACTGCTCGCACGAACCCAACCCGCCGTTCTCCGATTCTGGTATCGGGAAAGTCCCGTTCCGCTCATTCCCAAGGGTACGGGGGGCTTGTCCGTCACACCCGATGATCCATCCGTCACAACGCCGGGAATGGTTCTCCTGGAGACCGATTCCTCGGGGCGACTGCTACGCCTCGAGGCCGTTCCCCCAGATTTCGAAGAAACGCCGACGCGCAATGTGGAAACAGATTGGAGCCGCCTCTTCGCGGCCGCGGGGTTGAATGAGGCCGAGCTCGAGCCAGCGGAGCCGCTTTGGTTTCCCGAGAACTTTGCCGACGAGCGGGCTGCTTGGGAAGGTCGCTATCCGGATGCACCCGAGGTTCCGATTCGCATTGAGGCGGCTTCGTTCTTAGGTCGACCGATCTCGTTTCGCGTGGTCGAGCCTTGGAACGAGCCAGCGCTGCCACGCGCGGCCGTGGGTCCATGGCTGCAGCCATCGGAGGCCATCAGCTCTGTATATGCGCGCTACCTCCATACGGGCTTGTACTTTCTGCTTTTCGTCACGCTCGTCCTGCTGGCGTGGCGGAACCTGCGACTCGATCGCGGCGACCGTAGGGTGGCGTTTCGACTTGGACTCGTCTTCTTTTTTCTACAGCTGGTTCGTTGGCTCTTCGGGGCCCATCACATACCCAACCTGCAGGAGTGCGAGATTTTCCTCGGTGGACTCTCCGTCGCTTTCTACTACTTCGGGATCGCCTGGTTGTTTTACATAGCGGTCGAACCCTATGCGCGGCGTCTCTGGCCAGGAACGATGATCTCGTGGAGAAGACTCTTCCATGGACGTTTTCGGGATCCGAGCGTCGGGAGGGATCTGCTCATGGGCACCGTTTTCGGTACGCTTCACACGCTCGTCTTCTACTTACAACGCCTCGTTCCGTCGTGGCTCGGCGCCGTTCCGTCGCGCCCCGATCTGCCCTTGAATCCAACGAAGCTTTTCGTCCTTTCTGGCGTCGACTCCTCGCTCTCTTCACTCTTTGCTGTGGCAGTCAATACCATGACGACGATCTCTTGGGTGATCACGGGTCTCATTCTGCTCCGTTTCGTCTTCCGCAGCACGAAAGTGGTGGGTACCATGCTCGTTGCTCTCATGATCCTCGTTTGGGGCTCGGGCTTTCCCGAACCGAGTGAGGTCGTCATAGTGAGCTACGCCCTCCTGTGGGTTTTCTTTTTCTTCCGATTCGGCTGGATTGCGGTCATGGTTGGCCTCTTTTGGTGGAACCTCAATATGAGCTATCCGCTCGGCGTCGACGTCGCATCGAGCTATTTCCACCCCACCGTTCTCGTTGCGTTCGTCATGCTTGCCATCGCCTCATACGGCTTCAAGGTTTCGCTCGCGGGCAGACCTGCGTTCGGCGATCTGCTTGTGGAAGAGAGTAAGCTTGCCATCTGAGCTCGCATACTCCTCGCGTCGGGAGGGATCTGCTGTCGTAGCGCGCTTCGGGAATACCGATGCCGAACGAGATGACGCTTTCGGCCGCGAAGCCTGGGTGGACGGCGGTCAGTCGCGAGAAGCTCTTGCCGAGAAGGGGCGTCGTTTGCAGAAGCAATCGAGCCGTTTGGACTCGCCGCCGAAACGCGAGTCGAAGAGCTCGTGGCTGAGCACGATGACGGGCGCTTCCTCCTCCGTGAAGCTTCGGCCGAGAGCCGGTAAGACGCCGAGAGCGGGAAAGAAATCGGATGTCACGAGGCCGACCGGGACGACGACGGCGCGCTCGCTCTCGGAGCGGAGGCCGCCATGGCGTCGAAGGACGCGCCGTCGCGGAAGTCGAGTATGTTCTGAAGCGCGACTCCTGTGGCCGCTCCCGAGGGCTCGACCTCACTCACGAATGCGAGCCTATCTTCTCCTGGAAAAGGCAGCGGCGTGAACAGCAACTGATGCGCTGCGGTCAGGAAGGCCACCGCTGCGCCGATGCCGAGCGCGAGGCTCACGACGCTTGTGAAGAGAAAAATGGGGGAGCGCCGGCGCATGGCTTTACCGTATCAAATGCTGAGGTACAATCCGGGCGTCCGGAACAAGGGTAGGAGAACCAAATGAAGCTTGTCCACAAGGTCACCGCGCTGGCTCTCGCGGTCGCGAGCCACGCCATCGCCGAGAACGTGCCGATCCGAGCGGAAAACGGGATGGTCGTCTCTCAGAACGACATTGCCTCCCAAGTTGGGGTCGACGTCTTGAAGGATGGCGGAAACGCCATGGACGCGGCAGTCGCCACCGCTTTCGCTCTCGCCGTGACGCATCCGTCGGCCGGCAATATCGGGGGAGGCGGTTTTCTCGTCTTCCGCCCTGCCGAGGGTGAGCCCATCGCTTTCGATTTCCGTGAGATGGCGCCCGCCAAAGCGACCGACACGATGTGGCTCGAGAGCGGCGAGTACAGCTACGAGCGGCATCACTTGAGCCATCTCTCGGTAGGCGTTCCCGGCACCGTCGCCGGTCTGCACATGGCCTGGACGGAGCATGGAAGCTTGCCGTGGGAGCGTCTAGTAGATCCCGCGGTCCGTCTCGCGACGGAAGGCTTCGAAGTGACGGATGGTCTCTCGCGCTCGCTCGATCGCACGATGGAGCGCATCGGCAAGCATGCGGCAACCAAAGCGCAGTTCAAGAAAAACGGCGAGCCCTATGCCGCGGGCGACATTTTGAAGCAGCCCGACCTCGCGGCGACGCTCGTTCGCATCGCGGAAAAAGGAGTGGCGGGTTTTTACGAAGGCAAGACGGCCGAGCTCATCGAAAAAGAGATGATGGCCAATGGCGGCCTCATCACCCGGGAAGACCTGAAGGCTTATCGGCCTAAAATGCGTGCGCCGATCCGCGGCACCTATCGTGGCTACGAGATCCTCTCGATGCCCCCGCCGAGCTCCGGCGGCATCGTGCTCGTCGAGATGCTCAATATCCTCGAACGTTACGACATCGCGGGTGACGGCTTCGGCTCGGCCCGCAACATGCACCGGATGGCCGAAGCAATGCGACGTGCCTACTCCGATCGCGCGCAATATCTTGGCGATCCGGACTTCAACCCCGACATGCCGATCGATCGGCTGACGTCGAAAGCCTATGCCGACGAGCTCCGCAAGACGATCCGCGCCGATAAGGCCTCGAAATCGTCACCGGAAAGCTTCAACTGGCCTGCGGAGAGCCCCGAGACCACGCACTTCTCCGTGGTGGACTCGGCGCGCAACGGTGTATCGGTGACTTATACACTCGAGTACGGTTACGGCTCCGGCATCGTCGTCCCCGGCGCGGGTTTTTTGCTCAACAACGAGATGGGAGATTTCAATGGCGGGCCGGGATTAACGAACGAGAGCGGCCTTGTCGGCACCACGCCAAACCTCGCCGCGCCGCACAAACGCATGCTCTCGAGCATGACCCCCACGATCGTGGCCAAAGACGGCAAGCTTCTCATGGTGACTGGGAGCCCGGGCGGACGCACCATCATTAATACGGTCTTGCAGACCATTTTGAACGTCGTGGACTACGGCATGAACGCCCAAGCGGCGGTCGACGCCGGACGCATCCACCACCAGTGGCTCCCCGATCAAATTCGCTACGAGCATCACGGTTTCTCTCCGGACACCTTGAACATCCTCACGTGGCTCGGACACGACTTGAGAGAAATTGGGCGCCAAGGCGTCGCGCAAGTCATCGTCGTGAACCACGAAGACGACATGCTCGAAGGCGGCCTCGACCGCCGGGTCTCGGGCGGAGGCGTGGCCACCTATTAAAACGCTGGGATTAATATTCCTGAATGCTGAATGACCTACGTCATGGTCGACATCGAAGCTGATGGCCCGATCCCCGGCGATTACTCGATGGTGTGCCTGGGAGCGGTCGTCGTCGAGCCGACTCTCGAACGAACGTTCTACGGTCAGCTGAAACCGATATCGGATCGCTTCAATGAGAAGGCGTTAGCGGTCAGCGGTTTCTCCCGTGAGAAAACACTTGACTTCGACGAACCCGAAGACGTCATGGTGCGCTTTCGTGACTGGCTTTCGGGCGTTGCGGACGGCCAAGCGCGGTTCATCTCCGACAATAACGGTTTCGATTGGCAGTTCGTGAACTGGTACTTCCATCATTTCCTCGAGACCAACCCGTTCGGATTCAGCTCAACGAACCTCGGCTCGCTCTACAAGGGCGTCGTGCGCGACACGTTCAAGAATTTCAAACACCTCAGAAAAACGCGTCACACGCACCATCCTGTCGATGACGCCAAAGGAAACGCTGAGGCGCTCATCGCGATCCGCGATCAGTTCGATCTGAAGATACGCCTCTAGACAGAATAGCGGCGAAGAAATGCGCTCGCGCCGGCGGCAGTGAGCACGCACCAAACGGCGAAGAGCGCGCCGGGAAGCGCGGTCTCCGGGGTGAAATGCGCGAGCGCGAGCGCGACACCGAGACCCGCGTTCTGCATGCCGATCTCGATGGTGAGTGTGAGGCGGTGCGGGTAGTCGAAGCGGTAGAGCTTGGCGAGATACCACCCCGCCACATAGCCGAGCGTGTTGACGAGCACCACGTAGCCGAATACTTGCAGGCCGACCGTCGCGATGCGCGCCTGATTCGCGGCCATGGCGTAGGAGCAAATCACCACGATCGCGACCGCCGCGACCCCAGGGCAGAGTGACTCGGCCGCCGACACATTCTGGCCGAGGCGGCGTCTGAGCCACATCCCCAGCAGAAGTGGCACGAGCACCGTCTGGATGATCATCGCGAAGAGAGGCCAGAACGCGACCGGCACGAAGGCGCCTCCGAGCCACTTCATGAGGCTTGGGGTCAGAAGCGGCGAGAGAAATGTCGCCAAGGTCGTCATCGCGATGGAGAACGCGAGTGAGCCGCCCGCGAGATAGACGATGACGTTGCTCGCCATCGCGCCCGGCGCCGAGCCCACGATTACGAAGCCGAGAGCGAGCTCAGGTGAGAGTCCGCCTACCGAGGCTACCGTGAAGCCGAGCAACGGCATGACCGTGAACTGCGTCAAGACGCCGAGAAGAACGCGATGCGGCGACTCGAGGGTCCGTTTCAAGTCGCTCGGATCGAGCACGACGCCGAGTGCGAGCATCGTGGTCGCGAAGAACCAGAGGAAGGTGTCGGCGAAGACCAGAAAAGCTGGCGGGTACAGATAAGCGATGACGGCACCCGCGAGCGTGAGCGGCGCGAGCTGTCTCGAAAGGAGACGGAAGAAGGACATCGCTCGCGTCATCACCGGTGGGCCCCCTCCGCCCCTAAGCTCGAGAGATTCTACTAGCGCGACATCCGTGTATCCAACCGGCCATGCAAAGGGACGGAGGGGTCATGCTGTCATGTTAGTGCCAGATCAGAGCTTCCTTCATCTCCTCGATGGCGGTTTCGTCACCAGCGAGATAGCGACCCGCGATGGGCTCGGCATCGACGAAGGCGACGCGCGCGATGCGGTCCGTCGTCTCTTCGCGCAGATAGATGAACCCGACGGGAAACTTGTGCGGGACAGCCGCAGCTTCGAGCGCGGCGATGGGCGCGAACTCCATGAACGCATCAAGCATGTCGGGCATCGTGATTCGGATCTCGACGTCTTGTCCGTCCATGTCTTGCGAATCACCCACGATCACGACACACTCGAAAGGCTCGATGGTGCGCTTGGCGGAAATCTCTGTCTGTCTCGTGACGCGCATGAGCTCGCCTCGCCGTCCGCGGCGGCGCACGACCGTCGCCGGTGTCTCTTCGGTCGCGTTTGGCTGCTCGGTCGCGACTTCCATCATCGAAGCTTGAAACGCCGCCAGCTCTTTCTCGGTGCTCTTTTCGAGAGCCTGAAGGTAGTTGCGAATGCGTTTGTTCTGAGCGCTGGCGATCCCGGCCACCAGGACCGCGCTTACCGCAAACAGGACGATTCTCTTGAGTGGTCGAAGTTCCATACGCATTGTGGTCTCCTTTTCGAACGGGCGCGTTCGGCGCCTATTCTCGATAGAGCAACAGGCATGCTAAGGACGCTTTCTTGCGTAAAGCGTTGCGTACAGGACGGTTCGAGGACCATCCGCCGAATCGCAAGGAGCGAATCGTCCCCTCCAGGGGTCACTTGTGATTCAGCTAACAGATTCCCGCCGCGCGCTCGACCGCGCGAAAGGGTCAAGAAAACCGCCGCCGAGACGTTCGATATCAGCCAGCGCGCCTTGAGTTATTATCTGAAGACGTTTGATTTCGACTGATAGAACAAGACAAGACAATCAGAAGGACTGAGGCTGACCCATGAACATTCTAGGGAGCATGCTGCTCATGACCATGATGGTAGGGGTGCCCCAAGAGGGCGCGGAGGGGAAAGTCTTTCCTTTCCCCATCGACGTGCGCGATTTCGACAACGGGCTGCGACTCGTAGGTGTCCAGTTCGATAGCCCGGGGCTCGCGGCGTATTACACCGTCGTGCGCGTCGGGGCGCGCCAGGAAGTCGACGAAGGCAAGAGCGGCTTCGCGCATTTCTTCGAGCACATGATGTTTCGCGGCACGGAGGCCTTTCCCGCGGAAGAATATAACGATGTCTTACGCGCCATCGGGGCGGATTCGAACGCTTACACGACTTCGGATCGCACCGTCTATCACATCCTCGCGAGCTCGCGCTCGCTTCCCCGAACCATCGAGATCGAGGCCGATCGCTTTAGGCGTCTGAAATACGAGAAGGCCGAGTTCCAAAAAGAGGCAGGGGCAGTGCTCGGGGAGTACAACAAGAGCGCCGCCAATCCCTTCATGGGCTTGTTCGAGAAGCTCCAGGACACGGCCTATGACGTCCACCCTTATCAGCACATGGTCATTGGCTTTTTGAAAGACATCGAAGCGATGCCGACGCTCTACGATTACAGCCTCGAGTTCTTCGACCACTTCTACCGGCCCGAATATGTGACGCTCCTCGTAGTGGGCGACTACGACTGGGCGAAGCTTCAAAAAGACGTCGAGGAGAAGTATGGCGACTGGAAGCGTGGCGGCTACGTAGCAGACATCCCAGAAGAGCCGCAGCAGAACAAACCACGTGAAGCGACCGTTTCCTGGCCTGCGCCGACGCTTCCTATTCTCGCCATTGCCTATCGCGCGCCCGCGTTCAGCACCGACCGCATCGACATGCCCGGCCTCGACGTGCTCTCCCAAGTGCATTTCGGCTCGACATCTCCAATCAGCCAGGAGCTCGTGATCGAAAAGCAGTGGGTCGATTTCATCTCTGCAGGCGCGACCGATCAGGCGGACCCGCCGCTTTTTACCCTCCTCACCCGGGTACGCGAGCCGGACAAGCTCGAAGAGGTTCGCGCGAAGCTGCTCGCTGAAGTGGAGCGCATCTCGGAAGAGCTCGCCGACAGCGACAAGCTCGAAGCGACGAAGAGCCGCATGAAGTATCAGTTTTTGATGGGTCTCGATACGGCGGATTCAGTAGCCAACACCATGGCTCACTATCTCTCGCTGACCAACGATCCCGAAACCGTCAATCGGGTTTACGAGCTCTACGATGCAGTCACGGCCGAGGACGTGCGCCGCCTAGCGAAGAAGTACCTTCGGTCGGAGAACCGGACGATTGTGACGCTCACACAAAGCGCTGAAGTGAAGGGCGAGGAGTAGATCATGCGATGGTTGGCTTTGCTCATGACCTTTCTCGTCTTTGCCAGCGGACGTCACGCGGTGGGTGAAGAGCGCAACACCGTTTTGCTGAAGAGCCCGGGGAATCCCCTCGTGAGCTTCCGCTTCGTCTTCCACGTCGGCTCGAGCCAGGACCCGCCGGGAAAAGAAGGCCTCGCGGCGCTTACATCGCTCATGTTGAGCCAAGGCGGCACGGAAGAGCTTTCTATGACCGAGGTCATGGAGGCTCTCTACCCCATGGCTGCGGGTGTCTCGGCGCAGCCCGACAAAGAAGTGACGACCTTCATCGGGCGCGCCCATCGCGATCACTTGGAGCCGTTCTTCTCGATCTTCCGCGAGCGGTTGCAAAAGCCGTGCTTCGATCCGGCGGATTTCGAGCGGAACAAGAATCAGCTGCTCAACTTCCTCACCAAATCCCTTCGAAGCGCCAATGACGAAGAGCTCGGAAAGCAATCGCTCGAGTGGATGATGTATGAAGGCCATCCCTACCGCCACCCCGTACAAGGAACGGTGCAGGGCGTCGAGTCGTTAACACTCGACGATGTGAAAACGTTCTACCGCGAGCGCTATACTTTCGGGAATCTTCAAATCGGTCTCGCTGGCAATTTTCCCGAAGGCTTCCCGGAGCGGGTCCGCGAAGACTTCAAGAAAGGGCTTCCATCGGGCGCTACAAAGGCGGCCGAGCTTCCTAATGTCGCGCGCGACAAAGGGCTCGACGTGACCATCGTCGAGCGCGACGGGGCGGATTCCACTGCTATAAGTCTAGGCTTTCCCATCGACCTCACGCGGGCCGACGACGATTTCTATCCGCTTCTCGTCGCGAATATCTACCTAGGAGATCACCGCAGCTTCAATGGGGTGCTGATGAACGAGCTCCGCGCCAAACGCGGACTGAACTATGGCGACTATTCCTATATCGAGAATTTCATCCAGGATGGCGGGAGCACTTTCCCCGTACCGAACGTCCCGCGCCGGCAGCAAAATTTCAGCATCTGGATCCGACCGGTCGCGCCCGAGAACGCGCATTTCGCTTTGCGCGGCGCCATTTTCTATTTGCGGCGCCTCGTCGAAGACGGGATGTCGGAAGAAGACTTTGAAGGGATGCGCGAGTACATCATGAGCTATTCGAAGCTCTGGGCGCAGAACCTGGACCGGCGGCTCGGCTACGAGCTCGACTCGAGCTTCTATCAGACGGGCTCTTACATCCAAGAGATCGAAAACAGACTGCGCTCCATGACCGCGGCGGACGTCAACCGTGCGGCGAAGAAATATCTCGACCGGTGGGATTTCGACGTGGCGATGGTAGCCTCGAGCACCGGACCTCTCGCGGAGGCGATTCGCGCCAACGCCAAAAGCCCCATTACCTATCAGACACCGGGAACGGCCGAAGAGGTGCTCGCGGAAGACAAAGTGATCGAAGTGCTCGAGCTTCCCATCGAGAACGTGCGCGTGATCCCGGTCGCGGAGTTTTTCGAGAAGTAATGGGTGGCATCATCATGTCTAAGACCATCAAATGTAATGAGTTCGTCGGCGACTTTCATGGTGGGTGATGCCGAAACGTCTCGCGATGGAGGCCACCGAGAGAAGAGCTCGACGCGTGGACCTCAACACTCGAAGCACCACTGCAGCGTATTATGGTGCTTCGAAAAGAAGTCCTCGTCGTACGAGGGAATCGAAGCGGAGCAACGCTACCGGGAGACCATGAAGGTCTCGCCTCCCTCGGAGGAACGGCGCGCCGCGATAGACCGAGTCGTCGCCGCGGTTACGGCCGGGTTCGAAGTGGCTCATCGAGATACCGTGCGTGCTTGGCTCGAGGCCGCCGCCTTGCCGTGAAACGGTTTCGTGGTGCTGTTCGAGCGAGATGTTGTATTCATTTGGTGCAGGCCACCGACTCGTGGCTCGCCGCTTGATGGTCGTGGCGCGACTGCCGCCTTCAGGCTTCGGTCTTGGCTTCTATCGGAGCACCTTCTGTGGCCTTTCCGTCGCCCAGATCATCGCTTCCGCTCCAGCACGTGTGGCGCCCCACTTCTTCCTTCCACTTCTTTCGTTCTTCCGGGCTCATACGCGCCATCTTTGACTCCCAGCGCTTGCGCCAGTGCTTGCCTCGGTGCATACCGAAGCCTCTGCCGCTGCCGCGGACGAGGAGCTCGTAGGCCGCTCCGGTCGCCGCACCGATGGCGGCGCCGACGGCGGCTCCCTTCTTGCCTTTGGCGATGGCGCCAATACCGGCCCCGGCACCCGCCGCGCCGCCGATGATGACGGCGCTTTCTTTCCAAGAGCGTCCGTCATTTTCGGTCGGCCCATTCGGCCCATTCGGCTCGGGCGCCTCGGGAGCGTTCGGAGCCGGCGCTTCAGCAGACGGTGATGCGGTCGTTACCGTGGGTACGACCGACGGCGGGACGCTCGCGGGGATGCGCGCGCCGCACGGGCTCGGTCGGCACACAGCGCACTTTGTACGACGTCGTACCGTTTGAGCGGACCGGCTCCAGAAGGGCTTCCCGCCCCTCGCCGCAATCCACGAGAGCGGTGGACTGGAGCGCGGCCTCGAGCTCGACAATTTTCAATTCAGGCAGTTCAGGCTTGCTGCCCGACCCCGACACGAAGCTTCCGAGCACGAGGCCAAGTGCGAAGATACCTACGATTGAAGCGGCTAGTTGTTTCATGATCCGTCTCCTTTTCCGGCTGCTATCCCGGAGATAGGCAAACAGAGTGCTACTTTACTAAGTCGCTGCGAAGCAACGATTTAGCTCCGCTTAGCTCCGCCCTCGTGATCGAGATCACCGGAGCGAACGTCCTCGCCCGGAGACAAGTGTTCTTTCGGGACGTTATCGAACGGGATTGAAGAGCGGGACGGTCGAGCCGCATTGACGCGACGTGACTAGGTCGCCATAGACCTCTTTCGAGACCGAAGGACCCTGGCGCGAGCAGTGCTTGTCGAACGCTTCGATAAGGTTTTGCGCCACCATCTCTTCGTTCATCATCTCGATATGGCGCCGCTCGAGCACGTGGACGAGCTCGCCGTCTTTGAAGAGCGCGACGGATGGCGAAGATGGCGGGATCCCCGCCATGTGGTGGCGCGCCCGCTCGGTGGCCTCGCGGTCCACGCCGGCGAAGACTGTCTTCAGATTATCGGGGATGACGCCGTGCTGGAGCGCACGGGTGACGCCGGGCCGGGCAGATCCTGCGGCGCAGCCACAGACCGAGTTCACGACCATGAGCGTCGTTCCGGGCTCTTTCAAAGCCGCGTCGACATCGTCGGCTGCGTTGACCGGATCGACGCCGCATTGCGCGAGCTCTTCCCACATCGGGCGGACTGCTTCTGGATCATATAAAGGCTGCATATCTTCGACTCCCTCCGTCTATACACGGATAGGCTAGCACAAATCTCAAAACCGCGGCGGGGTTCGCGCGGACCCATACTCCGAGCGCCCCAAAAGCGGGTAGCGTGGACCTGCAAGATTTCATGAACCCCTAGGTGTTCCTTTACGTCGAATAGGGCAGGAGGCAGCGGATGGTTTGGATACGTGCGAGCATTTCGCTGTCGAGTTGAACGTGCGCGTTGACGACGGGTCGATCGAGATCGACCAGCCCGTCACGCTCGAAGGCAAGCTCTCGGACCGCGAGCTCAGCACGCGTTTGGAACGGCGGCGGGTATAAACTCGAGGTGCGGACGAGCGACGGCTCGGTGCGCATCACGAAGTCGTGCGCGCGCCGAACGGGTGTTTCCGTTAGAATGCGGCGTTAATGTGCCGCAGAACCGTCGTCCTGGTCTGCCTGCTGCTATCCGTTAGCGCTCGTATGGGCGCGCAGGAAAGCGCACCCATCGATTTCGAGACGGCGCGTTTCTAACGGCGTCTCACCGCCAAACGCACCGCAGGCGCCATCGTCATCGACGGAAGGCTCGACGAGGCCGACTGGCGTAATGCGCCGCTCGCCACCGACTTCCTCCAGAACGATCCGCGCGAAGGCGAGCCGGCCAGCGCCGCGACGGAAGTGCGCGTTCTCTATGACGACGAGAATCTCTATTTCGGCGCCATCGCCTATGACGCCGAACCGGACAAGCTCGTCATCAACGACCTGACCCGCGACTTCAATGCGCGCGCGGGTGATTCCTTCGGGATCGTGCTCGACACCTTCCACGACGAGCGCAACGGCTACATGTTCCAGACGAACCCCGCGGGCGCGAAGTTCGACGCGCAGTTCATCAACGAAGGCCGCGAGTTCAACATGAATTGGGACGGCGTGTGGTACGCCGAGAGCCGGGTCACCGAGCTTGGCTGGATCACCGAGATCGCCATCCCCTTCAAAACACTTCGCTTCAACGATGCCGCCCCCCAGGTTTGGGGTATCAATTTCTTGAGGTGTAATCGACGCTTGAACGAGAACTCGTACTGGGCGCCGCTCCCCCGCATCCACAACTTCGCAAGGGTCTCGCTCGCGGGTACCTTGCAGGGTCTCTCCGGTCTAAAGCGGCAACGGGACATCAAAGTCACACCCTATGCCAAAGGCGATGTTTTGCAAGACGCCGACGTGGCAACGAGCACGCATTTCGATGGCGGGCTCGATGCCAAGCTCGCCATCGGAAGCGGTCTCCGCTTGGACCTCACCTTGAACACCGACTTCTCGCAAGTAGAAGCGGATGTCCAACAGATCAACTTGACCCGCTTCAGCTTGCTGTTCCCGGAAAAGCGTGACTTTTTTCTCGGAAACTCCGGCATCTTTCGCTTCGGCCCGCCCACGGACCCGCGGGTGTCGCAGTTTCAAGCGTCGTTCGGCTCGGTGGCGTCGCCGTCCAATTTGAGAGGCGGTCAGGCCCGCGGCGACGACATGTTTTTCTTCTTCAGCCGCCGCATCGGCCTCTCGGAAGAAGGCGTTCCGACCCCCGTGATTGGAGGCGGCCGTCTGACGGGTCGCGTGGGGCAATACGATGTTGGGTTTCTCAACATGCAGACGGGCGAGGCGGCGGGCTTGACCGGCGATTCGCTCTCCGCGAACGGCGACAACTTTACCGTCGCGCGGGTTCGCCGGAACATCTTCGGCCATTCGGATATCGGAGTGATGTTCCTGAACCGCACGAACATGAACACGGACCACTACAACCGAGGCTTCGGCATCGACGGAAACTTCCGTATCAGTCCCGAGATCGACATCAACGCCTACATCGTGAAAACCTCGACCAAAGGCCTCTCCGGCGACGATTACGCGGGGCCGGCTCGCTTGGACCTACGACAGCCGCTTGTGGCAGCTTCGAAACGCGATCTCCACGCTCCAAGACAACTTCAACCCGGAAATGGGTTTCGCGCCGCGTATTGGGGTGAAGCGAAGCAGCAATCTCATCGGCTACCATTACCGCCCCGCGTGGTGGCGAGGTTTTCTGCGCGAGATCAACCCGCATTTCGAGTTCGAGTATTTCGTCGACCCAGAAAACGTGGTGGTCAGCCAATACCTCAACGCGCATGTTTCCCTCCAAATGCAAAATGGCGGGTTCTTCGAGTTCGGCTTGAACACGAATTTGGAGCAACCGCAGGAAGACTTTCCCATCCACCCCGATGTGACAATCCCTCCGGGGTTCTACACGTTCAACGAGATCTTCGGGATGGTCTTCACGGATCCGAGCCGGATGTTCTCGGGCAATGCGCGCGTCTCGACGGGCGACTTCTACTCTGGCACTCGGGAAGCCGTCTCACTCGGCGCCGTGGCGAAGCTGGGTGCAAAGATCTCGGTGCAATTCGGCTGGTCCTATAACGACGTCGAGCTTCTGGAGGGGGTGTTCAAAACTCATTTGATCACGACGCGATTCGCCTACAACTTCAGCACGAACATGTTCCTGAACGGCCTCGTTCAGTACAACAACTTGAGCAAAGAGTGGAGCGCCAATATCCGCTTCAACCTCATCCATCGATCCCTGTCGGACATCTTCCTCGTTTACAACGACCTCCGCGACGAGAGCGGGATGGTCAAAGACAGGGCCTTCATCGCCAAGTACACCTATCTATTCAGTTTTTGGCGTTTTGGAAGCCCAACGGATTCTTCGACGATCGCTCTCTGGCTTCCCGTTGCTTGAAGCTTCCCGGCTGTCTACAATCTCGAGAACGCTTTCGCTGAGCAGGATGACATGAGCGCGATTACCCTGACGGTCAATGGTCGTTCACACAATCTGGATGTGGACCCTTCCACACCGCTGCTTTACGTTCTGAGCGACGACCTCGAGCTACGTGGACCGAAGTTCGGCTGTGGGCTGGCGCAGTGCGGAGCCTGCACGGTGATCGTAGGCGGTCGGGCAATCCGCTCCTGCGTCACGCCCGTGGAGAGATTCGATGGCGCGGACATAACCACTCTGGAAGGGTTGGGCACTGCGGAGAGCCCACACCCGATTCAACGAATCTTCATCGAAGAGCAGGCCGCGCAATGTGGCTTCTGTCTCAGCGGCGTGATTTTGACCGCAAAAGCCTTCCTTGATGAGAACCCGAAGGCAAGCGACGAACAGATTCAGCAGGCCATGTCGACGGTGCTGTGCCGTTGCTTCGCACACGTTCGGATGCTGCGAGCCATTACGCGGTATGCACGGGAGGCGGCGGGATGAGGAAGCAGCCAGACGGAGCAGTGGACACGATGTCCTTGACCCCGGACGCCCGGGCCACCCTGAACCGGCTCGTTTTGTCCCGCCGGGATTTGTTGAAGGGAGCGGGCTGCTTGATCGTCGGCTTCAGCGCGGCGGGAAGGATTCTGTCACCCGGTCCCGCACCTGCCCAAGATTCGGAAGTGCTGGGAGATCAGCTCGACTCATGGATTGCTATTGACCGGCAGGGGAGAGTGACTGCCTACACCGGTAAGTGTGAGCTTGGTCAGGGTCTCTACACGGCACAAACACAATTGGTCGCCGAAGAACTGGCCGTAGCTATCGATCGCGTCATACTGATTCAGTGCGATACCGCACGAACTCCTGATCAGGGCACCACGTCCGGCAGTCAGTCACACCCCGCCAATTTCAATAGCACTAACTTGGCCCAGGCTGCAGCGACCGCCCGCGAAGCGTTGTTCCGTATGGCGGCTTCACGCCTCGAGGTGCCCGTCGAACAGCTGGCCGTCGAAAATGGTGTCATCCAGTCAAAGACGGATCCATCCGCGCGCGCAGAATATGGGCAACTGATTGGAGGGAAGAAGTTCACCCTTTCGCTGGACGGCCGCGCCAAGCGGCGGCACCCGAGCGAGTGGCGCGTGCTGGGCAAGCCAGTGCCGCGTTCGGAGATCCCGGAGCTGGTCACCGGCCGCTTCGAGTTCGTGCACAACGTGAGTGTCCCCGGCATGCTGCATGGCCGAGTGGTCAGACCGCCGGTCGTGGGCGCGAAGCTCATGGACGTCGACGAGCGTTCGGTGCAAGACATGCCCGGACTGGTTAAGGTCGTCGTGAAGAACGACTTTGTCGGAGTGGTTGCTGACAAGACTTGGCAGGCCATCCAGGCCGCCGAAAAACTGAGCTGCACATGGAGCTCGGGCGTCGGACTGCCGAGCCACGGCGACTTCTACGACTACCTGCGACATCAGACCCCGACCAGTGACAGGCTGGTGGTGGATTCCAAAGATGTGGACAGAACGATCGCGAGAGCGGCCAGCACCGTCAGCGCCACCTATCGCCATCCCTATCAAATGCACGGGTCGGTGGGTAGCTCCTGCGCGGTCGCCGATGTGCAGGGCGGGAACGCTACGATTTGGTCGGCTACCCAGGCCGTGCACCCGCTGAGGCAGACGGTCGCCATGATCCTCGGCATGTCCCCGGAAGGGGTGCACGTGATCTTCAGGATGGGATCCGGTTGCTATGGGCTGAACGGGGCCGACACAGTGTCCTATGACGCCGCGCTATTGTCGCAAGCGGCGGGTCGACCGGTTCGGGTGCAGCTCAGCCGACAGGATGAAATGGCGTGGGAGAACTTTGGATATGCCTACGTCATCGATCAGCGCATAGGGCTCGACGACCGGGGACGGATTCTCGCATGGGATTACGAGGCCTGGTTCCCTATATTGGGGAGCCGTCCGCGCAGCGGAACGCCGGGGAATGTCGTCACGGGTTTTCTGGCCGGTTTTGAGCCGGCGGCCTTCACTCCGCGAACACCGGCATCGACTCCCCGCACATACAGAAACCGCAGCAACGCCGCGCCTTCCTATGTTGCGGGTTGTGTCGACGGCCGATGTGGTGGCACCGGGGTCGTGAGGAGCGAGCGGGCACTGACACACAATGTCAGGTCGGCTTTCTTCACGGGGCCTCTGAGATCTCCGTCACGGCTCCAGAATACGTTTGCACACGAATCGTTCATGGACGAGGCGGCGGCACGCGCGGGTGTCGATCCGGTGGCCTTTCGACTGGATCATCTGAGCGATCGGCGGTTGATCGAGGTCGTGAAGGCGGTGGCCCGGAGGGCCAATTGGGATTCCCGTCCCTCCCCGAAGCGCGGCGTCTCCCGGAGTGGCATTGCGACGGGTCGCGGGATAGCCTGCGTGCTGTACGAGGGCGACAACGGGTATTGCGCATTGGTGGCGCAGGTCGAGGTGGATCAGGACACTGGAGCCGTAGCGGTCAAGCGTCTCGTGGCCGGTGTCGACTGCGGCCCCGTGTCGAACCCGGATGGGCTACGGAATCAGGTCGAGGGGGGCACGTTACAAGGAATGAGCCGCGCGCTCCTGGAAGAGGTCACTTGGGACGAGAAGAAAGTGACGTCGGTGGATTGGGGAACCTACCGAAGCCTTCCGCTCGGCTTCGACGTGCCCCAGGTGGAAACGGTGATCATCGATCGTGCAGACGTGGAGGCGATGGGCGCCGGCGAGACCACCATCACGCTCGCCGCCGCAGCTATAGGGAACGCCATCTTCGATGCTACCGGCTCCCGTATCCGAGAGGTGCCGTTTACACAGGAGCGAGTGAAAACGGTGCTGGCGGCCCGTACTCTATGAAATTAACGCTTGTCAGCAAGTTGTCTTAAACAATGTATTGCCATCCGTGGTTATTTTTCCCTACCCCATCAGTGCTCAGGCGCACGCGAAAGCCTCGCGAGTCTCGCAAGTGTTGTATCTATGGGTGTTAGTCCATTCTTTTGCAGTAGGCACGTCCCTTGCCCGTATCCGATTCCAGGGAGACGACTTGAGCAACTCGGACAGCACACTGGAGACGGAAGTTTTGTTTGCCGACGAAGAAATGGCTGCGGAGGCCGCCCAAGTTTCGGAAGCGCTAAGAGGGCGCTACTCGGTAACGGAGCGGCTGGGCAGAGGTGCGTGCGGCGAGGTCTACAAAGCCCAGGACACTCTGCTGAACCGGGTTGTTGCTATCAAACGAATCCGCTTGGATCGCCTTGGGGAGAGCGAGCACGTCTCAGAGCTCAGGGCTCGCTTCTTGCGCGAGGCGCAGGTCGCCACGCGTCTCCAACATAACGGGATCGTTTCCGTCTACGACGTGATCACTTTCGAGGACACCAGCTACCTCGTTATGGAATATGTCGAAGGGCGAACGCTCGCACAGCTGTTCGCTTCGTCCAACAAACTCGGTGCTGCGCGGACCGTTCACTTGCTGTCCCAAGTCGCGGATGCACTGGCCGTTGCTCACGCGCAAAAGGTCGTGCATCGTGATATCAAGCTGGCCAATATTCTCGTTTCGACCGCTGGCGTTGCGAAAATCTCCGACTTCGGCGTGGCGAAAGCGGAATCGTCTTCGGAGATTACGACCGTCGGGACCATCCTGGGCACTCCCGACTACATGTCGCGGAGCAAGCTCGTGGCGTCCCCGTCGATGGACGAGCCGACCTATTCTCTCTTGGTTACGTTCTATATGAATGCCTCCAAGGAACGAAACCTTTCTCGGCTCCGAATCTGACCGGGGTTCTCCTCCGTATCCTGGGCGAAGAGCCTGCGCCAATCGAGTTCGAGGAGCGCGGGCTGCCCAAAGAGCTCCAACCGGTACTCGAACGTTCGCTCGCGAAGGACCCAGCCGAGCGTTTCGCGTCCGCGGAAGAGCTTCCTCAGGCGCTCCGCAAGATCCAAACGAGCATACCGGGCGGAGATTTCTTTGACATTTCGGAGCGGGTCGATGCAACGGGCCCGACCTCGAGCGGCACACCGGACTCCGTCGCCGATTCACTCATGAGAGATGCCCGCCACACAGTCGACATCCAGACTCATTTGAGAGCCCTGATGGATGATGAGCGCCTTCTCAAGCTCGCCGCTAATCCGTTGCTTCATTTTCGAAACGTGAGTCTCACTAGCGAGGAGGCCTTTATCTTCTCTCGCCTCGCAGAAGCTGGAACCGCGAAAGACATCTTCTCGGTGAGTCCCCTGGGAGAGGAAGAAACCGCCCGGGCTCTTCTGCGCTTCCTCAGAACCGGCCTTGTCGAGTTCGAAAGTGGAACGATTACCCAAGGGCCTGTGGCGGTGAAAGCTCCGCCCTCGCCGCGAAAAGAAGTGGCGAACAAGAATGGCAGGCTCGACCCGGAGGAGATACGTCGGCTTCACCAAAACGCGCAAGACGAAGACGAGTGGAGGGTGCTCGGTCTGCAGCCTGGGGCGGGCCTTGCGGACATCAAGGGCGCTTTTCACTCGAGAGCGTTCCGCTACCATCCGGACCGCTATGCGCATAGCGGAGAAAAAGATCGCCCGAAAAAGCTTTCCTATCTCTTTCGTCGGGTGAGCGAGGCCTATTCCGACCTCTCTGGCGAGAGACGCAAAGCGAGCTGAAGCGAGACGGCATGGCAATGGTGATCGATTTGATTGCGGAGTACGGGGACCTGACGGACCGAAAAATTAGGTGCGCCGGCGTGCTCGCGCCAGCAGAGGACGTTCGTTGGGAGGCGCTCAGTGTTTTTTTTCGACATGATGATGAGACAACCTGGCCTGTATCTTCCGACGGAGCAATCGCCCGATACCCTCGACGAGATCCGAGACCTCCTCACCGAACGCCTCCGCGTTCCCACGGCAGGCTTCGCCATCGTGCAGAACGAGGAGGAGTGTTACGAGGCGCGCATCGAAAATCTAAGCCTTGGCGGTGCTTTCTTGGCCCTGCCGCGTCTGCTCGATGTAGGGACTCATCCCGTCCTGTATCTTGCTAGAGCCGACCAGATCGAGGCCGTGCTGGAGGTGCAAGGAGAGGTGATCTGGACCACTGAGCGGGGGATTCCCCGAGAGCCGGCATACCCCGGGGAATGGGCGTCCGTTTCATCGACGTCGCGCCCGAGGTCCAAGTCCGGATCGAGTCCATGATCGCAGGCTCGATTCAGACGCAGCTTGCCCGTCTCTGGTAGACAGAGGACGAGCACTAGCCACCGACCCCTTCTCACCGTAGGCGCTATCCTTGATATACTTGCAGGTTTCCGGTACCGGGCGGTTAGCTCAGCGGGAGAGTACCTGGTTTACACCCAGGGGGTCACAGGTTCAAATCCTGTACCGCCCACCAATAAAATTAACTAGTTAGAGAGATAGGTGTTAAGGGAACGGCGAATTAGGTTACAAATAGTGACATGGAGGCGTCGTATTAGCAGAGTCAACTCCGCGCGGCATCGCAAGGTGGGAACGTCTTTGTCATCGATACCGATTCGGGCAATTAGGTTGGACATAACCCATTCTGCTTGAAGAGGAGCGGCTCGAACGCAAGCGACTCGGCACGAACATCTCGACCTCGGCGTTGATGGCCCGTGCGTGTGGCCTTCGAGGATGTGCAGGCATTGAGGAGCTTGCGTTCTGATCGGTGTGACGCATGTAGCAGGTCGGAGCGCGGGCTACGCTGGAGTGGACTCTCGCCCCCGTTTCGTCGTAAAAACGTCCTCTCATGAAACGTCGCCAATTTCTCCGATTGGGCCTTTCCGGCGCCGCGGGAGCGCTCGCGCCGAGTGCCCTCCGGGAGGCCGTCCCCCGAGTGAACGGCGGCATCAACATTGCGCCCCTCAGGCGTCTCGTGACGAACGCGGAACTCACGCCTCCCATCATCATCCCGGAGCTCGTGGATCTCCAGATGAAGCTTCTTTACGATCTCGGCTTCGAGCAGATGCGGATCACGATCTCGTTCGAGCTCTTTGGGGCCAACTTCCTCGCCGCAATCCCTTACGTGCGTGCGGCACGGGCGCTTGGAATCGACGTCCTGGGGATTTTCGGAGAGTTCGCCGGCAACGACTTCGTCCGAGCGATCGCGAATCCCGCGACCCGAGCCGAGGTGCTCGAGACCTATGCGCGTATTTTCGGGGATTTCGTCCCTGCGGCATCGAAGAGCGTTGGCGCACCTGGCCGCTTCGCCGCTCAAATTTTGAACGAGCCGACGCACTTCAACGGCCTCTCGCCAGACGCCTACGTGCGGAGCTTTCTCGAACCGGCCTACCTACATCTCAAAGAAGACGACCCGACGATTCGGATCGTGTCGGCGGCTCCGGTGGCTAGCGCGGAAGGTGTCCTCCGTGCTCAGAAGATGATCGAAGCGGGGCTCGAACACGTCTGTGACGTTGTCGCGTTTCACGTCTACGGGACGCGGTTTCTTGAGAAGCTCGCCGCGCTCACGGCAAAGCCAGTGTGGGTCACGGAGTCAGGGACCGAAGGCACACCGCGGCATCTCGACTGGTACGCGTCCACGTTCGACACCATCCGGCGCTCCATGCCCGGCGTCGAGCGGATTTACTGGTTCCTTCTTTTCGACCTGCAACCGAACCGGTTTCGGCTTTTCGACATCGTTCGCGATCCGTTGAGGGAGTTCATTCCCGTTCGCGAATCCGTCGCCGCCATCGAACGACTCGAAGCGCGAGTGCGAGAGGCGAGCGCTGGTGTACCCCGCGCGAGCTACGAGGAGCTCGTTCCAGATATCACTCTTTACTTTCCGACCCAGGAGGACATCCGCCTCATCGAAGAGACGTCTTTTGGACTGCCCGAAGGTCTCTTCCCGTGAGGCGTTGCGGCCTCTTCATCGGCCTGCGATTGTGGGCGGCCCTCGTCCCGGTGCAGGTCGACCCGGATTACCCCCTCGGGCAGCTGGGTGTTCCGCCCGTCACCACGGCGGCGGATCCTCTGCGCCTCGTCGACCTGAGAATCGGTGTGTCCGACGACAGCTTGAGGACCTCGAGCTTTGAGACGCGTCTAAGGCTCGGAGCCACCGCTTTTTTCGGAGGGGAGGTTCGTGGCCAGCGACTCGCGGTTTTTTTCGACACCCAGCGCCTCGAGCTCGGGGTGAGCGAACAAGACGGAGAGCTCGATCTCGAGGGGTCGTACCGCGCGTCTTTCTTTCGTGCGCGCGTGGCCGGGGAAAAGAGGCGGGACGATACATGGAACGTCGCTTTGGAGGGCTCCATTCGGTTGAGCCCCGACTTCGAGATTCTCGTCGATTACGAGCATGATACCGACGACGTCCGTGGGGGCCCGCCTTCACTCAACGAGTTCATCGAGACCGGCCGGCTAGAAGAGCCCGGGCGTCCCACTCGAGTGCTGCGATCCAGCTCCGTGGGTTTTCTCTACCAGAGAGAGAACCACCTCGAGCTCGCGGCCGATGCGTCCGTCTCCCGAATCCGTACCGAGGCAGGGTTCGACCAGACGAGAAAGCGCGCCCGGGCTTCAGCACTCTGGAACGTCGCCGCGTTCGAGCTCGACGGCCGGTTCGGCTTCGACCGCTTTAGCGGACGGCTCGAAAGGACCCAAGGTCTCGCCGAGCTGGGGGCAGCCTTCCGATTCGCGGGCTACTTCGTCGCGACGGCGCGAACGCTTCAGATCTGGCAGCCGGCCGTCGAGCGGTTCACGCACGACTACCGTGGAGCCGTTACTTTTTTCGGCCCTCGATTTCGTTTCGCACGGTCGAGCGATATCGGGGACGAAGTGTTGCGCTTGACGCGCCGCGCGAACGAGCTCGGGTACAACGAGCGTCGCGTCTACGACCTCGACGGCCTTCGCGCCCTTCGGGAGCGGCTTTCGCTCTCCGCCGCGCGTGAGGAGCTTGCCGGTAGGGTTGATGCTCTCTATCTCGCCGAAGTCCGCGAGCGAAACGTGCCGCAGCTCGGCTTCGAGCTCGCTCGATCGATCGACAAGATTGCCGGATCGGTGACCGATGCCTATCGCGTCTTCTTTGGCGTGCCTTGGCGGGTGGCCTGGCCTTTTACCCGAGGCGAGGATCGGGTCGAGTTCCTTCGCATTGACTGGGCTTTTATCGACGAGCGCTTCCCCTCGCCCGGATGGAAGACGCACTCGCACGCGATCACCGCGACCGCGGAGCTCAACCGGCAGCACCTTCTTCGCTTCCGATGGGAGAGCCCGGGCCAAACCCCCGAAGAATTCGCATTCAACATCTGGCGGGGGCGGCGGTGGAGCGCCGAGTACGTCTACGAGCTCGGCCGGTAAGAAGCGGTCTCCCGCCGCCTTGTTCGAGCTCTATGGACAGGGTGAAGCTGCTCGGTACGAACGTCATACGGCGCTTTCTATTGCGACGCGCACGACGTCGCAAGCTGGTCCGTTCTAGCTGGCGTGAAGTCGGGCGTGGACCTTGACGCGCGCCTAAAGCTGTCCCTCGGACATGAGACGCTCGACGAGGAGCTCGGCCATGCGCTGGTGCCCTTTGGGCGTGAAGTGGCTCTCGTCGATGAAGTCGTTCGGAAACTGGTCTTCGAACACCTGCTGCACGTCGATGACGAAAGCGTTCCTCTCGGCGGCGAAACGCACGAGCTCATCGTTGTAGCGAGGTACGTCCGCCCGCCAGTTGTTCTGGATCTGCCGCATCGCTTCGGTTTTCTCCTGGTACGGACGTGTCAAGTAGACGAGCTTCACTCCATGCGCCGACGCGACGTCGCCAAAGGCGTCCATGTTGGCGAGGTAGTCGTCGAGCGGCACCCGGTTTCCTACAGAAACCGCGGGACGTTGCGGAACAATGTATCGCTTCAGGACCAAATAGAAGCGGTAGTTCAGAAGAAAGCGCTCCACGGCCACGAGAACGGGAGGTGGCGGCTGGAACGTGGCGTCGGATGCCCCGAGCGCCGTTGCGAGATCGTTCCAACCGAACGAGACGAGGACGAGGTCCGGCCGGAAACGGGCCACCTGACGTTGGAACCGTAGAAGACCTTGGTGCGACGAGTATCCCGCCACACCGGCGTTGACGACTTCGTAAACCGTATCACCCGCACTCTCTTGCAAGAGAGACGCGAGGCGTTCGGGCCAACCGCCATGATCTGGACCATCGGTGTTCGAGTCCCCGTAACAGAGGATACGAAAGACGCCCGGTGGCTTGTGCTCCGACACCACGGGGCCTTTCATGCGCTGGGCGTTGTACGGCGCCCGGTCGACCGGTCGCCACCACAGCACGGGGTCGGGCTCCCGGAACGCATCCGCTGTGATGTGCGCTAGTCGCCAGTCCTCTGCGCCTTCCGGAAGCTGCGTCTCCATAGGCGAGTAGATCTCGACTAGCCCGGTCTGCACGAGAAACCTCGCCACGTACTCGGCACCGCCCCAGAGGATCACGATGGACCCGAGTGCCAGAAAGTACTTGCGGACGGCCCTTCTACGATGCAACTGAGCTTCGAGCGCGTCGAGCCATCGCGCGCGCGCGTGCCACAACGAGCCGTAGACCACCGCGAGGAACAAGAGGAGGACGACAACCGCGGTGTTCCGGTAGAGCGGGTAGGTCACACCTCCGAGGAAGAAGAGCAGAATCGCGAGGCCGTGGGCGAACCCTGATTTCATTCATCCCTTTCGATGCGCGCTGACGGATGCAATTTTAGATGAAATCGATGCGCGACGCACCAATAAACGACGGCTTTGGAGCGTTGCTCGACAAGCGCATTGACGGACTGGATGCAGTTCGTCGTCTTCAGCGAGCGGCCAAGCACCGCCCACACACCGAGTCGATGCAATGTCAGCATCTCCTCGAGGCCTTCTTCGAGGCTGGTCGCGGCTGACTGATTGCCTCTCGTAGCTCCTGATGAAGTCGCTCAAGGGCGGCGATCGCCTCTTCGTATTCCGGGCACCTTGCTTCGCGAAATCCCCTCGTGCTACTTTGGCGCTCGTTGCCCGACCTGAAACAATCGCTTGCGAAGCTCCTACCCGGTGTGAGGACCTACCTGGTGGCGTGGCGCTCTCTTGCGAAGTTCCGTGCACCGCATTTTCGAGCGGGCGGGTTGCTGCGGTCATCGCGGCTCGACGTCTTCACCGATCGGCCCGTAACCGAAACGGAGGAGATCAATGCTAATTCAGAAAAGTACTTCGAGCATCCGGAGAATCGCGAGTTCTGGCTGAACCGTCCGTTCTCCCATCCGGAAACGGTGGGAAAGTACCTCGAGAGGTTCGGCCTGCTCCTCGCAACACTCGGCATCCGGCCCGGCGACAAAGTGCTCGATTTCGGATGTGGGACCGGCTGGACTTCGATCATGCTGGCACGCACGGGCGCCGAGGTCGTGGGCATGGACATTGCGCCTGCCGCGCTCGACATCGGGCGCGAGGCGGCCGAGCGCGAGCTGACGGACGATGTGCGATCGCGACTGACATTCGAGACGTATTCGGGGGACGGCATCGATATTGCCGATGGTGATGTCGATTTCGTCGTGGTCTTCGACGCCTTCCATCACTTTCCGAATCCGATGACGATCCTTCGGGAGTTCCACCGGGTGCTCTCGCCACACGGCCGATTCGGCTTCGCGGAGCCGGGAGCGGGGCATGCGACATCCGAGAGCTCGATAGCAGAGGCGGAGCACGGGATTCTCGAGCAGGACCTCGACCTCGAGCAGTTTTATCGAAGCGCGATGGCAGCCGGGTTCCAGGGACTCGAGCTCGCTATCCCAGCTCTCCCGCCTGAGATCCTGACGCTTCCGATGCAACGCATGCGGAGCTTTCTGCAGGGTCTGCCTTGGATCGTCCCCCAGGATTTTCTGAGAAAGACCGTACTTACCGGCCCCATCGGCGTTTTTCGAAAGGGCGCACACCCGGTGACATCGCTCAACCCTCGCACGCATCTAGCCGAGATCCGTCCGGTCGTCTCACAGGTCTCGTCTTCAGTTGGCGAGGAAACACGGATCGTCGCGCGCGTGAAGAACCGAACCGAGACCGTGTGGTTGCGAGAGGGACGACGGGGCAGCGGATACGTTCGACTCGGAGCGCATCTTCTCGACGAGAAGCGCACGATGCTCGACCAAGATTTTGGGCGGACGGAGCTACCGCGCGATCTCACGAAAGGCGACTCGTGTACGACCGAGATCGTGATCCGCGCGCCGGGTAAGCCCGGCACGTACATCGTCCAGCTCGACATGGTGAACGAAGGTACGTGTTGGTTCGCCCAGCGAGGGTCACCCGTGGCCGATGTACGTCTCGACGTGCAGCCATGATTCGAGCCGTCAGCGGCCCGTCACGGGTGATCCGGGCATGGCATGGATGCTCGTGACTGACGAGCCAGAGTTTCGAGTGTTGAGAGACTACGCCGAGCCAGGCGCGACGAGGCGTGTCCACTCGCATGACGCGACCTATCACGTGTTCGTTCTTGCTACGGGACAGTTTCGTCTATCGACGTCACACAGGGTCAGGTTCTGCACCTAGACGCTTGAGCTAAGAGGAGAACGTCTGTGCCAAACGATTCACCTGGAATCAGCCTAACTGGACACCATCACATAACCATGGCCGTCGGCAACGTGCAGGAGGATTTCGACTTTCACACCAAAGTCCTTGGCTTGAAATGCGTAAAACGAACGTTGTTCTACGACGGTGATACGCCGATTTACCATCTTTACTACGGAAATGATCTGGGCGAGGAGAGCACACTGCTCACAACTTTTCCTGTCGCTCTCACATCGGTGTCAAAGGAACCGAAGGCAGTGGACAGGTGAGTTTCGTAAGCCTGTCGGTACCCGAATCCGCACTAGGCTATTGGAAGGATCGCCTAACCGCGCACGGGTTCGACGTCTCCGAAACCGAGCGATTCGATCGCCTCCTCGACCTTCCCCTGCCCTATCAAGGCGATGCCGAGGTTGTTGCCGGCATCGACGAAATCGGGCTTCGCCTCGAGCGCGCGGCGAAAGTAGAGGACGGCTAAGCTCGTAGGGTCAAAATATTCGAACGACAATCAGGTCAGCAAGTTCGGCGGACCCCGCGGGCCGGTTGAACCCGCCCTTCCTGTCGGATAGGTATTCCAGTTCTTCGGGGAGTCGCGATGGACTGGAAGA
>Ga0310120_10000114_pt1 | contig 61219 bp, 55 predicted proteins | sample CB27_AW_983_MG_FD_203506 | JGI IMG/M metagenome (GOLD analysis project Ga0310120, IMG submission 203506) | Marine microbial communities from Western Arctic Ocean, Canada - CB27_AW_983 | ecosystem: Environmental > Aquatic > Marine > Oceanic | place: Canada: Western Arctic Ocean | collected...
CGGTTCCCCATGCCAGACGAAAAATCACTCTGGAAATCCTTCGGTACCATCCGGAAACCGACGAGAAACCGAGTTTTCAGACGTTCGAGGTGCCCTACCACGAAGACTGGGTCGTTCTGGACGCGATCAACTGGATCAAGGAGTACGTCGACGGCACGCTGACTTACCGCTGGAGCTGCCGGATGGGCGTCTGCGGCAGCTGTGGAATGATGGTCAACGGCACACCGCGGCTGACCTGCGCCGTCTTCCTCAACGAGTTCCACCCCGAGCCGATCAAGGTCGAACCGCTGGCCTACTTCCCGATCGAACGGGATCTGGTCACCGTGATGGACTCCTTCATGGAGAAGCTCCAGAGCGTCAAGCCGTGGTTGATTCGCAACGAGGGTGAGGAGAAACCTCTGGAGGAGGGCGAGTACCTGCAGTCGCCGGCCGAGTTGGCCAGTTTCAAGCAGTTTTCGATGTGCATCAACTGCATGCTCTGCTACGCCGCCTGCCCGGTCACGGGTCTCGAGTCCGAATTCGTCGGTCCGGCTGCGATTGCCCTGGGCATGAGGTACAACCGCGACTCGCGGGACCAGGGCCGTGAGCAGCGGCAGGAAGTGATCGCCAGCCACGAAGCGATCTGGAACTGCACCTTCGTTGGAGAATGCTCGGTCGTCTGCCCCAAGGACGTCGACCCCGCCGGGGCGATCCAGCAGGCCAAGGTCGAGAGCACCATCGACTGGTACACCTCGCTGTTGCCGTGGACCAAGAAATGAGCAAGCCCTACACGCCGCCGATGCCATGGAACTGGTGGAACAAGAACTCCGCCTACCGGCTCTTCATGCTGCGAGAGCTCTCGAGTGTTTTCGTGGCGCTGTTCGTGCTCGAGTTGTTGTGCTTCGTCTCGCAGGTCGGCCAGGGCGAGGCGGCGATGGACCGGTTCATCGAGTCGCTCGACAATCCGATCTACCTGATCTACCACGTCGTCGTTCTGGCGTTTGCCCTCCTGCACAGCATCACGTGGTTCAACCTCACACCCAAGGTGATGGTCATCCGCCGCGGCGAGGAGCGGGTGCCCGACGTTCTGGTGGCCGGTTCCAACTACGTCGCCTGTCTGGCTGTCTCGTTGCTGCTCTGGTGGATCGTCAGGGGCTAGGTGCAGAACATGGCCAAGTCGAACGAACCGATTGTCTGGTCGCTGTTCTCCGCCGGCGGAGTGCTGACGGCGTTGACCGTCCCGGCGCTGATCGTGCTGCTGGGGTTTGCCATTCCACTGGGCTGGATCACCCCATCATTCGAACACGTCGATGGCCTCGTCGGACACTGGTTGACCAAGCTGTTCGTGGTCGCCCTGGTCTCGCTGGGACTGTTCCACTGGGCTCATCGCTTCCGCTTCACACTGGTCGACATCGGACTGAAATCTCTGGACACCCTGATCGCGGTGGCCTGCTACGGTGGTGCCATCGTCGGCACCGGTGTCGCCATCTACGTCGTCTGGCTCTAGGCGGAACAGGCCACGGATCGACAGTCTCTTCATGAGGTGCCCGGTGTGAGCGATTCCACGCAGGACTTCCAGATCAAGTGGCACGGCAGCACGTTGATCGTCATTCCCAGCGGCGACATTGAGTCGATGAAGTGGGACCTGATCGAGCAGGCCGCCGAGGTCGTGATGGGGCCGCTCGAGGAGGCCGAGGTGCCGCTGGTGATCTTTGATCTCAGCGAAGTCAACTACTTCGGCAGCGTGTTCCTGTCCCTGTTGCTCCGCTGTCACAAGGCGGCCAAGCCACGCGGGGGTGAACTGGTGTTGTGCGGGGCCAGCCCGATGGCCACCGAACTGCTTCAAGTCACCGCGCTGGATACACTCTGGGCGATCTACTCGACTCGCGACGAGGCGATCGAGGCATTGGCCGGCTAGAGGGGGCTATGGCGAAGAAACGACGACGGGCGGCACCCGACCTGTCCGAATCGGACGTGATGTTCACCGAGCACGACTCGGTGCTGACGCGGCATCCGACGTTGATCGACCAGATCAAGCAGACCGCCGACGGACTCAAGCAGGACAAGACATCCCGCGGCGACCTCAAGATCCTCAGCCGCGCTCTCCGTGAACTTCGCTACGCCTTCAAGGTCTTCGCCCCCTTCCGCCGCCAGCGGAAAGTCAGTGTCTTCGGCAGCGCCCGCACCCCCCACGACGACCCGACCTACCTGCAGTCGGTCGATTTCGGACGGCGGATGGCCGAGGAAGGCTGGATGGTGCTGACCGGAGCCGGCGGCGGCATCATGGAGGGAGCCCACGAGGGATGCGGACGAACCCGCGCGATGGGCGCCAACATCATGCTGCCCTTCGAACAGGAGGCCAACCCCGTCATCGCCGGCGACCGCAAGCTGGTCAACTTCAAGTACTTCTTCACCCGCAAGCTGGTGTTCATCAAGGAGGTTCACGCGGTGGTGCTGTTCCCGGGCGGGTTCGGCACACAGGACGAGGCCTTCGAAACCCTGACCCTGGTCCAGACCGGCAAGCGGGACCTGATGCCGATCGTGCTGATCGATCCCCCCGGCAGCAGCTACTGGAACCAGTGGCTCGACTTCGTCCGCGACCAGCTCTTAGATCGTCAACTCATCTCCCCCGAAGACCTCTCGCTGTTCACCCTGACCAACAGCGTCGAGGAGGCCACCGAGGAGATCATGACCTTCTACAGTGTCTACAACAGCATGAGGTACGTCCGCGGCAAGCTGGTGCTGCGGCTGCACTTCGCTCCCGACGACGATTTCATCGAACGTCTCAACGACGAGTTTTCTGACATCGTTGAAAGCGGTCAAATCGAGATGACCCAGATGCATCGGCTCGAGTCCGACGACAGGCACCTCCGCCACCTGCCCCGACTGGCCTTCCACTTCAACCGCAGAAGCGCCGGGCGGCTTCGGCAGATGGTCGACCTGATCAACGATTCTCTGGGGGTGGTCGAGTAGCCTTCGAATCGGCTTTCTCGACTCCCCCGGGCCGCTCGCGACCGTCGTAGACCAGGCAGGACGGGCGGGCGGTCCGCCATTTCGCCACCGCCTCCGGCGAGATCTTCGTCCCTGCCACGAACGCACTCCGCAGGGTCTCGAATCCCGACAGTGACCCGGCAGCGGCCGGGCCGAGCCCGGTGTGGTTGACGTTGAGCATTTCGAGCGCGTTCTCGACCGGCCACCCGCTGACCACCTCGTCGGTCACGCCCGTGCGGTCGAGGTACAGCCGCTTGAACCGGCCGGAGGTCAACAGCCGTTCGAGGCCCCGGCCGGTCAGGCCCGGCGTGTCGCCCACGTTGAGCGATTCCAGAGTGGCCGTCCCCGCCAGTGACTCGAAGCAGCCGTCGGTCAACTGCCCGCCCCGCACCGCCAGCACTCTCAATTTCGGCAAATCGGCCAACCGACCAACCAGCGAGTCGTCGACATCCCGGCAGTTCCAGAGACGGACCTGCTCGAGAGTCTCCAGCCCGGCCAGCTTCACGCCGTTCTCTGCCCCGACCCGGCCATCCTCCAGCGACGCCACCACAGCCTCCTCGAACCCGTTGGTCTCCACGGTCCAACCGGCCTCCCGAAGCAACTCGATCGCCGCCGCCTGTCGGCGAGCCGTCTGGCTGGGCAACAGTTCTCCGACGACGACATCGTCCGACGGCGGACTCGTCCCGGGGGGCTTCGTCGAATTGGCCACATCGCCGGGCTCGACCGGATCTGATCCGCAACCGCCGGCCAGAACCAGCAGGCTCGTCACCAGCATCGCATTCACCACAGCCTTCGCCACCGGCCCACTCCCTTCCCTCGCTCTGTCGGCCCAACCCGGTATCCGCGCCGCGCCCGGCTTGGTGTAGTATAGCGACGATGTCGTACCGGACGATGAAACGCCTGCTGGGCGAAACGAACTTCGAGGTGAAGAGCCTGGTCCTTTTCGGTCTGGGGTTGACCGTCCTGGCCACGATCACGTTCGCCCTTTACTGGTGGCAGACATCCAGCCTGGTTTCGGAGGCCAATCGGCAGGCGGCTCGACAGATGATCCCTGCCATCATCCTGGCACATCACTGGAAGTGGGATCAGGACGAGGAGATGAAACCGTTTGGTGAGACCATCGAAGACATGGTCCAGGACACGCTTCCCGAGCAGCTGGCCGACTTTCGGTTTGAACTGTTCAGCCCTGACCCGTCGAAGGCCGGCTCACCCACCGACCGCCCGATCGATCCCAAGGGATACGAGATGGCCCGCGAGCTGAACCGGATGTTCAAGGAAACGCCCGAGGAACCGCTGGAGATCGTTCGCGAGGTCGAGAGGGAATCGTCGGAACAGAGCGAGTACCAGTTTTTCGCCGGAATCGTCGCCGAGAAGTCCTGCATCGAATGCCACCGCTCGCTCGCCAAAGTCGCCAACCTGCAGGTCGGCGACCTGATCGGGGTGGTCAAGATCAGCATGCCGCTCGAACAGACTCGGGCCTCGATCCACCGCGTTTTCGCGTTCGTGATCTCGGCCGAGTTCGTGAAGGTCGTGCTGGCGATCCTGGCCATCTACGTGATCGTCCGTTACGTGATCACCAAGCCGGTGATGCACCTCAAGAAAGTCAGCGACGCCATCGCACAGGGCAACCTCGACATGCGGGCCGAGATCCGCACCGGGGACGAGTTCGAGGAACTCAGTCATGCATTCAACCGGATGCTCCGCCACCTGGTGACGATCCAGGACGAACTCAAGGACGTCAACAACAACCTGGACAACAAGATCGACCAGTTGGCCCAGGTCAATCTGCGGCTCTACGAGTTGAACAACCTCAAGAACGAATTCCTGGCCACGATGAGCCACGAGTTGCGGACTCCGCTCAACAGCATCCTGGGCTTCAGCGACGTGTTGGCCGCTGCCGCCAACCTCGACGACCGCCAGCATCGCTATGTCTCGAACATCCAGTCCTCGGGACAGAACCTGCTGACGATGATCAACGACGTGCTCAACCTGGCCAAGATCGAGAGTGGCCGGATGGAGGTCCACGCCGTGGAATTCTCGCTGGGCGACCTGATCGACCGACTGGTCAATTCGATCGGCCCGCTGGCCGAAAAGAAGAACATCGACGTGGTCTCCTCCGTCGATCCCGACTGCCCGCTGCTGTTCCAGGACATCGGCAAGCTCGAACAGATCCTGCTCAACCTGCTCTCCAACGCCATCAAGTTCACGCCCGAGGGGGGGCGTGTCCGTGTCAGCGGTCTGAGGCACGACGCCCGGCAGGTCGACCTGGTGGTCGAGGACAACGGCGTGGGCATCCCGCTGGCCGACCAGGGGGCGATCTTCGAGAAGTTCCGCCAGGGGAGCGGACTCCCCGGCCAGGAGGATCCGATGACCCGCGAGTACGGGGGAACCGGGCTCGGACTCTCGATCGTCAAGGAACTCACCCGGCTGCTCGGTGGCAGCGTGGGATTGGAGAGCGAATTCGGCAAGGGCAGCATGTTCACCGTCCGCATCCCGGTGCAGCATACCGATCCGGTCGAGGTGCCCGAGTCCGATCCATTCTTCGAGAATCGTCAGGTCGGACTCCACCGCACCGCCAACTCACCTCTCCAGCAACAGGCCACTCCGTGACTTCGCCGGCCCGGTCGTCGGCCGAGATCATCCCGGTGCTCGACCTGATGCATGGACGGGTGGTCCGCGGCATCGCCGGCCGGCGCGAATCGTATCAGCCGGTCGCCAGCCGCCTGGTCGACTCGGCCGATCCGCTCGAAATCGCCGACGCCTTCGTCAAGCAACTGGGCCTCGACCGCATCTACCTCGCCGATCTCGACGCGATCGAAAACAACCAACCGGCCTGGAACACAATCGAACAACTCGCCCGGGCCGGACATCGACTGATGGTCGACGCGGGACTCCGCGACGTCGACCGGGCACGCAACCTGGTCGAACGGGGTGTCGAGACGGTCGTCGCCGGTCTCGAGACCATGGCCGGACCCGAGCTGATCCGGGAACTGGTCGAGGCCGTGGGCGACCAGCAGCTGGTCTTCAGCCTCGACCTGAAACAGGGCACGCCGATGGTCGATCCGGAGTCCTGGCCCGACCCCACCCCGACCGGACTCGCCGACACGGTGATCAACCACGGCATCGTTCGCCTGATCGTGCTCGACCTGGCCGGAGTCGGCACCGGAAGCGGGCCACCCACGCTGGCGTTGTGCCACGAGATCCGCAGCCGACATGCCGGCATCGAGCTGATCACCGGCGGAGGCATCCGTGGTCAGGACGACATTTCCGATGCGGCCCGCGCCGGAGTCGATGCCGTCCTGGTCGCGTCGGCCCTGCACGACGGGTCGCTGCCGGGGTGAACTCCCCCGCCCCTACAGGCCAAACCCGAATGAAGCGGGATCACCGTCGGGCTCGTCCGGCACATCCGGCTCGATCCGGTCGCGGCCCGTCTCGGTCTCCACTTCGAGTTCCCCGCTCTCATCAGCCCGCTCGAACATCAGCGGCGTGTCGCGGTCCGGGGACACTCTCAGTGAGATCTTCCCGTCGAGCACATCGGTCAGCAAGTCACCGCAGACCTCGGCCCGCCAGCCGGTGCACAGCCGCGGAAGCTCTCCGTCACGGTCGCCGTGGACATGCCAACGGACAAGGCTCTTCAGTTCCTCACTGGTTCCGACCAGCGAAACGGCCACATCGAGTTCGGCACAACGGTTGGCCAGCGCGATGGACAACAACTGGCCCAGCACGTGATCGTCATCGTGAAGCTCGCCCCGCCGTCGAATTCGTTCGGGATAGTCCTCATCGGACCCCGCCAGCACTTCGCAGACGGTTTCCGCCAACGCCTCGGCATGCCGCTTGAAGTTGCGTCGGTTCATGTCACGGGTGGCCAACACCTCCTCGGCCGTCCTAGGTTTCCGCTTGGCCAGGTCGATCAGCAGGTCGTCCCGCAGGACACGTCGGACCGGTTGATTGAGTTCTTCGCCGCAACGGTCGCGCCACCAGAACACCGCTCGGGCAACAGCCAGCCCGGTCCGGTCCAGGCGGTTGACACCCGAGAGTCGCCGCCAACTCTCCTCGCCCCGCTCGGCCTCCACTTCGTCGATCATCCGCTCAAATTCCGCCACCGCCCACTCCCGACGCCCGAGCGACGACAACGACTGTTCCTGGCGCTGGTGAATCGCCAACAGGAACCGAACGTCATCCTGAGCATATTCGACCTGGCGATCGCTCAGCGGACGACGGCGCCAATCGGTCCGGGACTGGGTGCCGGAGACCTTCTTGCCCAGGACCCGTGCCACAAGCCGTTCGTGATTCAACGGGTAGCTGCGGGTCCGCATCCCCTCGGCAATCTGTACGTCCCACAACCGTCCCGGTCGACGAGCGACGTTGTCCAGGCAGAAACGGGCTTCCTGGCGGGCCGCATGAGCCACCACGGTCACCTCGTCGTCGGCCATGATCCGCCACCAGTCCGAGAGATCGGGGACCGCCAGCGGATCGACGACGATCTCGCGGCCGGGCAAGGCCAGCTGCAACAGGCACAACTCCGGCCGGTAGCTGCCTTCGGAGACGAACTCGGTGTCCATCGCCACGATCCCCGTACTGCGGATCTCGTCGCACACCGACGCGAAGTCCTCCTGCGCTGTCACCAGACCCTGGGACATCAGTCGGCCCCCACTTCTCGTGACGGCTGGCACGACGGGCAGAAGAACGTCGACCGCTGGGCCTGGACAACACGCCGGATCGGCACCTCGCATCGCCGGCACGGCTCGCCGGCCCGATCGTAGACGCGGTGAGAATTCTGGTAACCACCGTCCTGGTTCAGGGCGTTGCGATAGGTGCCGTCGGAGAGCGTCGAACCCTCATGGCGGATCGCCTCGCTGAGAACGGCCCGGGCAGCACGGGACAATCTCGCGGCCTCATCGTCGGCAATCCGATCGGCCGGACGAGCCGGGTCGATCCGGGCCCGGAACAGAATCTCGCTGGCGTAGAGATTGCCGATTCCGGCGACCAGCGACTGGTCGAGCATCGCCACCTTGATCGCCCGACCGGTCCGACCACACAACCGCCGCCAGTCGGCGGCCGCCAGGGCCAGTGCATCGGGACCCAGTCGCGGCGGCCCGAGCCGCTCGGACAGTTCCTCGGCAGTCAGCAACCGGATCTTGCCCAGCCCGCGACGGTCCCAGAAATAGAGATCGTCGACGAGATCCGACGACGGGACGGGTTCGAGCCGCCAGTGGTACCTCAGGTGGCTCCGGTCGGGGGGATCGGTGACCAGCATCAGGCCGGTCATCCGCGGTTCGATCACGAACGAATCGTCGGTATCGAGATCGATGATCACTCGCTTGCCGATTCGCCGCACCCCCGAGATAACCACCCCCTCGACCCGTCGCCGGATCACCCTCGACGACGGCGTGAGTTCGATCGGGCGATAGCGACACGGGTAGCGACGGGTCGCCAGCAACCGACGGCCGGTCACATGCCGGGCGATCCCCCGCACCATCGTCTCGACCTCGGGCAGTTCGGGCACTGGATTGTCCTGTTCGAGAGCATCCGGACACCATTCGGCCGGCGGTGCTGATTATACGGTTTCGTACCGGGGGTGAGGACTGTTCGGATTGTCGGACCCATGGCCAGGTGGCCATGGCATGGAATTTGTTTGACGAGTTGCCGAAGCTGCACAATGCTCTAGGTATACGACCCACAGAATATCGTATCCCACGCATGGGATGAACTCACCGGCCGCGCGCCGGACCAGTGGAGACTCAGCAATGTCAGCCCGAAATCCAAGACAGTCCTATCTCAACCGTCGTCAATCCGACCGTCGCACCCCGATGTGGGTAGCGGTCACCGGGTTCCTCGTGGTCGTCGGTGCCTTGGCCGTGATGGCTCGCACCACCCCGCCCCGGCAGGCGGAGACCTCGGTCGCGGCGGTGGTCCAGTCCCGGCCCGTGACCGATTCGGCCGAGGCTCCCCTCGCCGCTCGTCCAACCGGGCAGCCGGTGGCCAGGCAGGTCGACAAGACCACGGTCGCCACCGAACCCCAGCCGACGATCGCCGGTGGTGCCGAGGCCGACTTCGAATCGCTGACCGAACTGATCCAGAATGAAACTGCCGGTCCCTGGGAAGATGTCGACGGTTCCGGCGGAACGATCTCCGACACCGGCGAAATGGCCGGGATCCACGTCGACCCCAGCGGCCTGCTGACCCGCGTGGTCCGAATCGACACCACCGGCCGGCTCGAACAACTCAGCCAACTCGCTTCCTCGGCCTCCGACAACGCCGACCTCGCCAGCCGCAGCCGACTGCGGCTGGTCTCGCTGGCTCGTCTCGAGCAGGAGGTCGCCCGTCGCCTGGACGCCGGCGAGCCCCTGCCGACCGACATCCGGCACCTGGCCGGACTGCAGCAGGTGCGGTTCATCTTCACCTATCCCGAGACCGGCGACATCGTGATCGGTGGTCCGGCCGAGGGGTTCAAGGTCAGCAAGTCCGGTACCGCGATCGGTGCCACCAGCGGCCACCCAGTGCTTCAGCTCGATGACCTGGTCACCGTGCTGCGGGCCTTCACAGCCGAGGGTGGTGGCGTGATCGGTTGCTCGATTGACCCTCGTCCCGAGGGCCTGAAGCAGATCAACGACCTGGTCGCCCGTTCGAACAAGAAGGGTTCGCTCGCACCCGGTCGGGTCAAGGACTGGACCAACCAGTTGGGCAACGCCCTGGGTCGACAGGACATCACCATCACCGGTGTTCCCGCCGATTCGCGAGTCGCCCGCGTACTGGTCGAAGCCGACTACAAGATGAAGCTGATCGGCATCGGACAACTCGACGCCGGCAAGGACGTGCCGGGCATCTTCAAGCTGATGACCGCCGACGAGCGGAAAGACAGCTCGCTGGACGCCCTGCGGTGGTGGCTGTCGATGAAGTACAGCCAGGTGCTGCACAGCACCGCCGGCGACGCCTTCCAACTGGTCGGGTCGGCCGTACTCTGTCAGTCCGAAAACGAGTTCGTCAACAGCAAGGGCGAACGCGTGGCGACGGGGCAGACGGCCGGATCGAACCGGACGTTCGCCCGGAACTTCACCGATCACTACGCCCTGCTGTCGAAGCAGGACCGCGTGTTCGCGGACCTGCAGAACATCTTCGACCTGGCCCTGGTCGCTGCCCTGGTCAACCGCCGCGGGCTGGCCGTACAGGTCGGCTGGGACATGGGTGTCTTCGGAAACCACGGCGACTTCCATCCGGCCGCTCACCCGGTGCCCCGCACCGTCGACTCGGTGGTCAACCACCGCGTCTTCAACGGCCGCGACGTGGTCGTGCAGGTGGCCGGAGGTGTCCGGGCCGATATCGGCAGCCTGCTGGCCGATAGCCGGACCGTGAAGACCAACTCGCGACTCAACGGTGTCGCGCCGGCGGCTCGGCCGTCGGACCTCGCCGCCGACCGCTGGTGGTGGGACGTGGTGGTCAAGCCGACCAGGTAGCCGCACCGCGGTTCCGATCGAGATCTCCTTCGACGCCGGTCACTCCTTCGCGAGTGGTCGGCGTTTTTCGTATGCCGGTCTCCCGTTCGTTGACGCTCACCTCACAGCCCCGTACAACCGAATCGAGACAATCACGGCCCCCCCCATCACTTTTCTCATCTCGCTCATGCCCCGCCTGACCCAGTCCGACCTCGCCGAACGAAACAAGGCGTTCGAATCGCACGAGCCCCAGGACCTGCTGCGATGGGCTGCGGACACGTTCCCCGGTCGTGTCGCAGCGATCTCGGCCCTGCAAACGGCCGGTTCGGTCATTTGCCACATGATCGGTCAACTCGATCAAGACATCCCCGTCCTGTTCGTCGACACCGGAGTCAACTTCCCCGAAACGCTGGCAACCCGGGACGCCATCGGCGAGGCGTACGGACTGGACATCCGTACGCTGAACCCGGTGCAGACGATGGACGAGCAGATCGCCGAACTGGGCGTGCTCTACGTCACGCCCGACGGCCAGAAGGAGTGCTGTCGGCTGAGGAAGATCGAACCGTTGCGAGCCATCGCCGATCAGTTCGACTGCCTGATCGGCAGCCTGCGACGCAGCGAGGGCGGCCAACGCTCGTTCTGCCCGATCCTGGCTGCCGACCCCGAGATGAACGTGGTGCGGGTCAATCCGCTGGTCAATTTCGAAGACGAGGATCTCAACGGCTACATCGATGAACACTCGGTGATCCTCAATCCGCTGCTGTCCCAGGGGTACCCGACGATCAGTTGCAACCGCTGCACGACCCCGGTGCTCGAGAACGAGCCTCGCCGAGCCGGTCGCTGGCGACACCTGGGACCGTGGCAGGCTTACTGCGGCATCAACCCGACAGATCTGGATGCCGACACCGAGACGGCCGTCGAACTGCCCCAGCAGTTGATCGACAAGGTGCTTGGTCGCGAGACGGACTTCGTGATCTAGTCGCCCGGACTCGTCTTGCACGATCTCCGAATTTCTCAGATCATCCGCGCGCCCACTCTCACTCTCTCACGTCGGGCCCCGGAGACTCTCACATGCGGTTGCCGTCCTGGCTGACCCTCTCTCGTCGCGCGCGCCGAAACCGTCGCCGCCTGGCACTGGTCCCGGCCATCGAATCGCTCGAGGACCGCACGCTGCTGACCCTTCTCTGGACTTTCGATTCCGGAACCGGTCACCTCGGGTTCACCACCGACGACACCGGCACCACGATCATCGTCCAGGCCCCCAACGGCACGGTCGAGGTGGTCGGCTGGGGCGCAACGGTCGCGGCCGAAAACGTGATCACGATGTCGATCGCAACCGGCGGCGGCAATGACGCGGTCGATCTCTCGAATGTGGACGAGGTGACCTTCCCGTCCTTCTCGAGCGAGTCCAACAGCCTGGTCATCACCACCGGCAGTGGCCACGACACGATCATCGGCAGTGGCTTCGACGACACGATCGAGGGCGGCAACGGCATCGACGCGATCTCGGGAGGTCCCGGAGACGATCTGCTCTACGGCGATCGCAGCGACGGCGGATCCGGTGACGATCTCGTCTACGGAAATGATGGAGACGACCACATCTTCGGCGGCAACGGTGACGACTCGATCCACGGAGACGCCGGAGAGGACTCGCTGGTCGGCGGTGGTGGCAACGACTGGATCGAGGGGGGCAGCGGACGCGACCTGGTCCACGGTGGCCTCGATGACGACACGATCCTGGGCGACGCAGGCAACGACACGCTCTACGGCGGAGTCGCCGACGCCGACCTGTGCCTGCAGAACGACACTTGCGTTCTGGATACCGCTGGAGCGGACGCAATTGACGGCGGCAGCGGACACGACACGATCTCGGGCAATGGCGGAAACGACTTGTTGCTGGGCGGCACCGGCGACGACGACATCACCGGCGACGACGGAAACGACAGCATCGAGGGCGGTGACGGACAGGATTCGCTCGACGGCCTCAACGGAAACGACTCGATCAACGGCCAGGCCGGCTTCGACTCGGTCACCGGTGGCAGCGGCGACGACTGGCTGTCCGGGGGCACCGACCTGGATGTCGTCTCGGAAACGGCCGACGTCGACTTCACGCTCTCCGACGCCTCGATGACCGGCCTGGGCAGCGATCAACTTCTCGACTTCGAATACGCGCAACTGACCGGCGGCGAAGGGGGCAACCGGATCGACACCACCGCCTTCACGGGCCATGTCACGCTGATCGGTGCAGCCGGTTCCGACACGCTGATGGCCGGTCCCGGTTCCGACGTGCTCAACGGCAACGCCGGCGACGACGTGCTGGCCGGAGGCGATGGCCCGGACACGCTGCGCGGCGGCGGAGGCAGCGACACGCTCGACGGGTCGCTGGGCAACGACTTGGTCCGCGGCCAGGGCAGCAGTGGAGATGTGCTGCAGGGTGGACCCGGCCTCGACACTCTCGACGGCGGATCCGGGTACGATCGCGTCTTCGAATGGGCCGACACCGACTTCACGCTCGAATCAGATTCCCTCGACGGCCTCGGACTTGACCAGCTGATCGGAATCGAATCGGCCCAGTTGATCGGCGGCAGCTCGCCCAACGTCATCGACTCCGACGCGGTCGATTGGGCCGTGACAATCAACGGGTCCGGCGGCAACGACACCCTGCGATCCGGAAGCGGAGCGGACCGGATCTTCGGAGGCGGCGGCAACGACCTGATCAGCTCCGGCCACGGATCCGATGTGCTCCGTGGACAGGCCGGGCACGACACGCTGATCGCCGGGGACGGCAACGACCGCCTCGACGGGGGCACGGGCAACGACCTGCTCGAAGCCGGCGACGGTGATGACCGCCTGCGGGGGCAATCCGGCAGTGACCTGCTCGATGGAGGACTCGGCGTCGATCGCGTTGATGAACTGATCGACGGCGACGCCGTGCTGATCGATGGAGAACTGCAAGGAGCCGGCACCCGCAACCTGGTCAGCATTGAAACGGCTCGGATCAAGACCGGCGACGGAGACGACGTGCTCGACGCCTCGGGTTTCTCGGGCCCGGTCACACTGATCGGCGGATCCGGGAACGACACCCTGAGGGGCGGAACGGCGGGAGACCAGTTGCATGGTCGGTCGGGGCAAGATCAACTCGACGGCGGCAACGGGGCCGACTGGCTCTCGGGCGGCGGCGACGACGACAGCCTGCTGGGCACCGCCGGGGACGACACCCTGATCGGCGGCAGCGGAAACGACCTGCTCGATGGCGGCGACGACGACGACTCGTTGCTGGGCCGGACCGGCGACGACTCGCTGACCGGGGGTGCCGGTGACGATCGGATCAATGGCGGCATCGGAAACGACCAACTGGTCGGCCTGTTCGGTGACGACATATTGATCGGTGCCTCGGGAACCGATTCGATGATCGGTGGTTTCGGGAACGACCGGCTGCTGGGCGGATCGGGCGACGACGTGGCCCTGGGAGGAGAGGGAGACGACACGTTGAGAGGCCAGGGCGGGAACGACACGATCGCCGCCGGCAACGGACAGGACATCGTCGATGACACGACGGCGATCATCGACGAGTTGTACGAGTTCCTGCCTGACTGGATCGACACCTAGGAACCGCCGTCACACCGACTTTGACTGGCGGACCTTGGTGGCGATTTCGGCCAGCACCCGCCGCGCCCGGCCCACGCCGTCGGTGGCGGCCGAGGCCAGCGCACTGTTGACCTGGTTTTCCAGGTTGATCAGCATCTTGCGGAAGTGCTGGAATTCGCTCTCGACCGCCTCGGGGTTGTCGATCAGGCGGTGTGTCACGATGTACGTGTCGTGCAGTTCCTGCATCCACTCCTTCTTCCCGGCCGACTGAGTGTCCCCGACATCGCACGCTTTCTGACAACGGGACAACTGCAGTTCGGCATTCCGCATCCACCGACGGGCGTCGTCCCAGGCATCCTTGTCCTGGCGAGTCGTGTAGGTGTTCTCGTCGTAGTTGAGGTCGCGATTGAGCCCGTTGAGTTCGGACGACATCGAATCGACCTGATTGCGAAGCACGTCGATCTTGACGATCTCGGCTTGGATGGCTGACCAGTGTGCCGCGATGGCCGAATAGATCTCCTCGTTGATCACGCCACCAGCCAATGAATTCGCCTGGGTCGGCATCGCCATGGGAACCGGTGAGGCCAGCGGAACCGCAACCGCCGGGGCCACAGACGGCAACACGGCCGTGTGAATCACGATGCTGGTGTCTGCGACGGCTGGGGGTGAAACGAGTGGTTGGTCGAGCATCGCCAGTGGTCCACCAGCCGCCGGACCGGCACACGGAGTCCCGAACACCACCCACATCGATACCGTCGTCGGATCGACCCCGGTGGCCAACGCCAACCCGCGTAGTGTCGCGGTCTGCCCGTCGGCCAACCGACACACCACCCCCTGCGGAGCCGCCACGGGCCGGAACCAGGCCCAGCCATGGCAGGTCCCCGAATCATCCAGCGACAGCGGTTCCCAATCGGCCGACGCCGCCTTCATGTCAAACCTCACTCAAGCGGCTCCCGATTGGTCGATTGAGCGGGTTCATCTGCGCGGCGGCATCGGACACGTCTGCGTGAAAACTGCATCCGACCGATCTCCCGAACACCCCGACGAAGGACCGTTCAACACTCCCACGTCCGGACAACCAACACCTAGTCTTCCTTCCGGAACCGAAACTCCTGCCCGGCCTTGAGCACGTGGAGTCGAAGTCCCCCGGCGGACTGAATTTCTCCAGCAGCCGGCCTGTCGATGCAAGCCTCGCGAGGGTCGACCACGATCACGCTGTTCTTTCCCATGACCCTGAACCGCCCACCGCTGACGATGATGGCCGTGGCCTCTCCGATGCCGACACCGACCCGGCCCCGTTGGTCGAGCACGATTCCGACCAGGCGGTTCATCCGACGGCGACGGACGAAATGCTGGTCGATGATCAGGCCTGGTACGAGGCCGAGACCGCTGGCGGAGGGGGTGTTGCCGGTGCGGAGAGCGGGAATCTCGGGCGATCGGGATATCATGACGGCCGACATCACCGCCGCGCCCGCACTGGTTCCGCCAACGACCATCCCCCGTGCATGCCGCTGGCGAATGAGCGCGACCAGGCCCGCCTTCTCGAGCGCCTCGTACAGCACCGACTGGCTGCCGCCGGGAAACCAGACGGCAGTCGCACTCTCGATCCGTTCACGAGCACGTCGCAGATCTTTCAGATCGACGATGAACGACCGGCCGCCCAACGAGTTGAACATCTTCACCGAGGATGCTCCACGATCCGGACGGCTGGAGGCCTGCGGCAACACCGCGATGCGAGCCTTCTTGCCGCCGGAGAGTTTCACGAAGTGCCGCCCGACCGGCTCGGGTGTCCCGCCGCCGCCGACAATCACCAGCGGGCCAGGCCGTCGGCCCCGCTGCTCATCGGCCCGCGCGGCGGGCCTCGCCGACCCGACGGCATCCGGCAGCCGATCAACCGCCAATACCGTTGCCGAAATCAACAGCGACAGCACAGCGGACAGAGAAGCGATTCTCTTCATGGGTTTCCTCACGACAACGACCGTCAGTCAGCCGACCTGCAGCAGACCGGCTGCAGGTTCCCCCGTTCTCCAGCCGGACCATCTGCAGCCCTGGCCCCTCACCCCCCCCGGGCAATCGTCCTGTTGAAAGTGGGCGATGAGGGACTCGAACCCCCGACATCCACGGTGTAAACGTGGCGCTCTAGCCATCTGAGCTAATCGCCCGGTGCGGGCCCACTTTAAGGGATGCGGAGAAGGCCCGGCAAGGGGCCTGTTTTCGAGCCATCGATCACTCTGGCGACCGCACGGCATCGACGGTCTCCGAACCATCTGTCTCCGACCGACGACGACAGGGCGAACGCGGCCGACCCGATGTCCGGGATCAACAACCGCACCCCGTCTTCCGACGAGGCGGTTCAACCGTCTGTGAGGTCAGGGCCGAAACCCTAGTTGCCGGTTCCGAACCGCCCGGAGGTCTTTCCGGACGAAACCGGCTGCTTCCTCAACCGCTTGCTGCGGGTGAACAGGCTCGACACCTTGCCACTGGATGCTCGGGAGCCGACGCTGCCACCGACCGATCCGCTGGTGGCTCCGGCCTTGAGGTTGAAGGGCCGATCGACGAGCCCGGGGACGAACAGGCGTCGCCGGGGGACGTAGCCGATGTGAGCCAGGAAGTCACTGAGGTTGATGCGGCGGACGGCCGTCTCGCGGGCCTCGGCCACCATCGCCTTGTGAGAATTGATGATCTGGCGGAACTGCTGCTTCTCGAGATCGGACGCGGCTTCGCTGAGATCGGGGATGCGGCCGATGACCAGGTACTTCATCTGGAGGTCGATCGTCACATCGTCCTCGGTGAAGTCGTGGCTCTTCTCGGGAAACTCGGTGTAGAACACCCGTCGTCCGTCATCGAGCACCTCGTGGATGATCTGGCCACCGATCCCGGCGATCATCTCGTGCAACTCGCTCCGGTTGGAGCCCCCGTCGTTGTCGAAGTCGACCAGTCCGACGAAAGCAAACGCGGCCGGGCGACCCGGAGCCCACAGCGGCGTGTAGACCAGGTCGTCGGGTTGGATCGGATCGTAGATGTCCTGCTTGAGAATGCGGGCTTCGGCCAGGTGGGCACCGATCACGCGGGTCACTTCGATCGAACCCTTGATGTCCTCGAATCCGGGCGAGAACCGGTCGTCGGCGCCGTCGGCCACGTCGACATCTTCCTGGTCCCCCGTGTTGGCCGGAGCCGAGGGGCGGCCGACACCACGGTGGTCCTGCCTGTAGATGCTGAACTGCGTCCGGGTGGTCAACTTGTCGTCACGACCGAGATTGATCCAGACCAGGCCGCTGTCGTTGTCGACCCAGCGGATCAGTCCGTCCGGCCGGTCGTAGGTGACCCGCTCACGCTTCCGCACCGCGTCGGTCAGGAAGTCGTTGATGTCCTCGAGCCGCCCGATCTGGGCAGTCGAGTCCTTCTTGAGCTTGGAGTGAGCGTCCTTGGTCGTCTTCAACGAGTTCTGCAGGTTGGTGTTGACGCCGCGAAGGGTCACGATCTGGTCGTCCCGCTTGCGGATCTCGGTTTCCTTGGTCCGGTTCGCGTCGTCCCGCTCACCCTCGGCCGCCTTGCGGGCCGTGTCGTGACCACTGGCAACCTGCTGGTAGTGCTGTTTCATCGCCGCCAGGAACTCGACCGACAACTGCCGGTTCTTTTCAGTCAGGTTCCGGTTCTCCGAGGCCAGGTTGTCGACCTTCTGTTTCATCGCCCGAAGCGTCTCGGCATACGAATCACGCTGAAGTTCCGGGCCACCCAGGTTCTTGATGTCGTCGACCATGCTGCCCAGCACCGAGTCACGGCTGGTGTCGGTCGCCGCACCGACGGTGGCGACGCTGGGATATCCGACCTTCGCCTTCAACTCGTTGATTTCGTCGAGGTACTGCCGAGACAGGTTCTTCTCCTTGCCCGCCTCATCGGTCTTGGCCTGGAGATCGGTACGGATCTTGGTGCCCTCGTCGAATTGCACGTAGGTCACCACGCCGAGAATCAACACCAGCATCACACTGATGATCAAACCAACCTGCATCCCGATGGGTTTTCCGGAGGCCATAGCCTATCCCCTGTCGAATGACTGAGACACCCGACGTGACGCCGGGCAACGATAATCAGCAGAAGCGTCGAGAGAATCCCGACACCCTGTCTCTGGATTCTAGGCGGGGGTAGAGTGGAGTCAAGAAAACCCCGGATGGACGTCCTTCCCAGGGACGGGTTTTGACGGTTTTTCCGGTCCCATCGGTGGCGTGAAAGAACCGCGATGAGCAACCCGGTCTACATTCTCGACGTGTTCTCACTGGTCTTCCAGGTTTTCCACGGGCTGCCGCCGATGACCGGCCCGGCCGGGCAACCCACCAACGCCGTCTACGGCTTCACCCGCGACGTGATCAACCTGTTGCGAGACCACCAGCCCTCGCATCTTTTCTGCGCCATGGACTCACCCGGCAAGGGCATCCGCAAAGACTGGTACCCCGAGTACAAGGCGAACCGGGACGAGATGCCGGCGGACCTGGTGCCGCAGATCGCCTTGATCGAAGACGTGATGGCCGGCTTCGGGCTGCCGGTGCTGAAGCTCGAAGGCTGGGAGGCCGACGACATCTTCGCCACCCTGGCCCGCCGGGCCGTCGAGGCGGGGCACGAGGTGCGTATCGTCACCAGCGACAAGGACGCCCGCCAGTTGATCGGCCCGCAGGTTCAGATCTACCACATCCGCAAGAACACGCTGCAGGACGAGGCATCCCTGGCCGAGGAATGGGGGGTGCGGCCCGATCAGGTCATCGACTTCCAGTCGCTGGTCGGGGACAGCGTCGACAACGTCCCCGGCATGCCGCTGGTCGGACCCAAGAAAGCCCGCGCGCTGCTGGAACAGTTCGGGACACTCGACGAGGTGCTCGCTCATGCCGACGAGGTCAACGGCAAGAAACTGAAGGAAAACCTCGTCACCTTCGCCGACCAGGCCCTGCTCAGCCGTCGCCTGGTCACCCTCTACGACGACCTCCCGCTGGACCTCGACTGGGACGCCCAGAAGGTCGGACCACCCGACGTCGAACGACTCGACACCCTGTTCGCCGAACTCGGATTCCGGTCGTTCCCGGCCGAACTGAGGACGATTTTTGGCAAAGACGGCGAACAGCCCGGCGAGGGTGGAGTGGGGGAGGAACCGGGAGACCGCGCCGCCGAGCTGCAGGGGCAGCTCTTCGGACAGACCGACCGCCGCTGGACACTGGTCGACACAACCAGTCAATTCGAGACGTTTCTCGAGGAACTCGCGACCCAGACGAGGATCTGCTTCGACCTGGAAACCACCGGCCTGGACGAACTGACCGCCGACATCGTCGGCTGGGCGTTCTGCTGGGAACCCGGCCACGGCTGGTACCTGCCGGTACGGGGTCCCGCGGGGTCGAAACTGCTCGACCCCGACACCGTTCGTGACGCGCTGCGGCCGGTGATCGAGAACCCCGAGATCGAGAAGACCAACCAGAACATCAAGTACGACATGCTTGTGCTGCGCCGGGCCGGACTGAAACTCGCCGGGATCGGCGTCGATCCGATGATCGGACACTTCCTGCTCGACGCCGGAGCCCGCAGCCACTCTCTGGCTGCGCTCTCGGAGAAGTACCTCAATCACACCATGATTCCGATCAGCGACCTGATCGGAAAAGGCAAGAACCAGAGATCGATGGCCGAGATCGACGTCGAACAGGTGGCCGAGTACGCCAGCGAGGACGCCGACGTGTCGTGGCAGATCGCCTCGCTGGTCACCAAGGACCTCGAACGAGACAACCTCTGGGACCTCTACTGGGAACTCGAACGACCGCTGATCCCGATCCTGGCCGAAATGGAATACACCGGTATTCGGCTCGATTCCGAGGAACTGAGCCGGCAAGCCGAATCGGTGAGCGAACGGCTGGACGGGTTGGTCGAAGAAATCCACGAGTTGGCCGGTCGCGAATTCAACATCGACTCGCCCAAGCAGTTGCGAGAGATCCTCTTCGAAGAACTCGGACTGCCCGTGCAGAAACGGACCAAGACCGGCCCGAGCACCGACCAGAGCGTGCTCGAGAAACTGGCACCGCTGCACCCGTTGCCCGAACGGATCACCGGGCACCGCCAGTTGAGCAAACTCAAGAACACCTACCTCGACGCGCTGCCGGCCCTGGTGAATGCCGAAACCGGACGCCTGCACACCTCGTTCAACCAGGTCGCCGCCTCGACCGGCCGCCTGAGTTCACTGCAGCCCAACCTGCAGAACATCCCGATCCGAACAGACGAGGGCCGGCAGGTCCGACGGGCGTTCGTTCCCGGAGACGAGGGGATGGTGCTGCTGTGCGCCGATTACTCGCAGGTCGAACTCCGCGTGCTGGCCCACTTCAGCGGTGACCAGGCGATGCAGGATGCGTTCCACAACGGGGTGGACATCCACGCGGCGGTTGCGGCCGAGGTGTTCGGGGTGGACGCCGATGACGTCGGCAGCGACATGCGGCGGATGGCCAAGGCGGTCAACTTCGGCGTGGTCTACGGCCAGAGTCCCTTCGGACTCGCCGCCAGCCTGGGGATCTCCCAGTCCGAGGCCGCCTCGTTCATCGACGGCTACTTCGCCCGTTACCACGGTGTCGCCGATTACCTCGACCGCGTTCTCGACGAGTGCCGACGAGCGGGATACGCCGAGACGATCCGCGGACGGAGACGACCGATCCATGGGATCCGACCGGTGCCGAACCGGCAGAGAAACATGCCCGAGCGGACGGCGATCAACAGCGTGATCCAGGGCTCGGCCGCCGACCTGATCAAACAGGCCATGATCGGGGTCGACGGGGCACTGAAACGAGACAACCACCCGGCGAGGATGCTGCTGCAGATCCACGACGAGCTGGTGTTCGAGGTGCCCGAGGACGAACTCCCATCGCTGGTGGCACTGGTCTGTCACGAGATGGAGTCGGCACTGGCTCTCGACGTGCCGCTGGTCGTCGATTGTGCCGCGGGTCCCAACTGGATGGAACTCGACGAGATCGCCGCCGGCTGATCGCGGGTCGAGGTTTTTCATTGACACTCTGCGCAACAGCGATCAACATGAAGCCACACTCCTCGGAGAACTCCTTTCTCCAGATAGATTTCCGTGCGAAGGATCTGCACGTTCTGCTCTCTCCAACCCCTCGACCATGGACCGGTTCCTTTCGGCCACCCTTGGCCACGTAACACCCTCACACACTTCTCCCCCCACAAGACAACTCCGTGCCACAGGATCATTGCGCTCCAGTCGTGGGACTGGTCGGCGGGATCGGGTCGGGCAAGAGCGCCCTGGCCAGCTGGGTCTCGCAACATTCCCCGGTCGAAGCGCTGGACGGTGACCAACTCGGACACCGGGCCCTCACCGAGCCCGCCATCGTCGGGATGGTCCTCGAACGGTTTCCCCAGGCCGGATCCCCGGACACCTCCTCCACGACCGAAATCAACCGTCGAGCCCTGGCCGAGATCGTCTTCGGAGACAGCCCCGAATCGCGATCGGCCCGGAACGACCTCGAAGCCATCGTCCATCCCTTTATACGCAGGAGCCTTGAAGAGCTGATCCAAGAGCACCGCGGTCGAAACGACTGCGAGGGGATCCTGGTCGATGCCGCCGTGCTGCTGGAGGCCGGTTGGAACGACCTGTGTGACCACGTGGTATTCGTCGATGTGCCCGAGGCCGACCGCCTCGAACGGGTGACGGCAACGCGCAACTGGACCCGCTCCGATTACCTTGCCCGCCAGGCCAGCCAGTGGCCGCTCGAACGGAAACAGGCCCACTCCGACACCATCGTCGACAACAGCGGATCACTGGAAGACTCCGGACCCCGGCTGCTGTCACTCATCCACTCCCTTCGCGGCACGACCTCCGCGTCCTGCCCGTGACCCCTTTCGACTCATTGCCTCTCGAGACCGGTCCCATGAGTACCCCGTCCCCGACTCCTCCGGACGCCACCGTCGACAACGAGCCTGCCCCGGTGTTCCCGGCCGACGAGCGATACGAGGAGATCAAGCAGAGCGACATGCACATCGCTGATCTCCAGCGGATGACCATGAAGAAACTGCTCGACCTGGCCCGCGAGGAGGAGATCAGCGACTACTCGGGACTGAAGAAACAGGACCTGATCTTCCGCATCCTCAAGGAACGCACCAAGCTCAACGGGCTGATGTTCGGCGAGGGCACACTCGAGATCCTTCCCGACGGCTTCGGCTTCCTCCGCAGTCCCGACTACCACTACCTGCCCTGTCCCGACGACATCTACGTCTCGCCCAGCCAGATCCGACGATTCGGACTGAAAAAGGGAGCCACCGTCGCCGGACAGATCCGGCCGCCGAAGGAGAACGAGCGGTATTTCGCGCTGTTGCGTGTCGAGGCGATCAACAACGAGGACCCCAACCTCGGGACGGGCAAGGTCAGCTTCGATGACCTGACACCGCTGCACCCCGAACAGCGGCTCAACCTGATCACCACCCCCGACGAACTGGCCACCCGGGTGGTCGACATGATGACCCCGATCGGAATGGGCCAGCGAGCCCTGATCGTCTCACCCCCCCGCGCCGGCAAGACGATCCTGCTACAGAAATTGGCTCGCAGTGTCCTCGAGAATCACCCCGAGGTCTACGTGATCGTGCTGCTGATCGACGAGCGGCCCGAGGAAGTCACCGACATGGAGCGGCAGGTCAAGGGAGCCAGCTGCGAAGTGATCAGCAGCACGTTCGACGAACCATCCAGTCGCCACGTCCAGGTCTCGGAGATGGTCATCGAGAAGGCCAAGCGGATGGTCGAGCACGGACACAACGTGGTGATCTTCCTCGATTCCATCACCCGGCTGGCCCGGGCCTGGAACAACGAGGTCCCGAACTCGGGCAAGGTGCTCTCCGGGGGCATCGACTCGGGCGCCCTGCAACACCCCAAGCGGTTCTTCGGAGCCGCCCGCAACGTCGAGGACGGTGGCAGCCTGACGGTGATCGCCACCGCACTGGTCGACACCGGCAGCCGTATGGACGACGTGATCTTCGAGGAGTTCAAGGGAACCGGCAACACCGAGTTGCACCTCGACCGACGGCTCGTCGAAAAGCGCATCTGGCCCGCCGTCGACGTCAACAAGTCGGGCACCCGCCGCGAGGAACTGCTGATGGACGAGGAGGAACTGCGGCTCGTCTGGGTGCTCCGCCGCGTGCTCAACGACATGAACCCGGTCGAGGCAATGGAACTGCTGACCAACAAGATGAGACAAACCGACACCAACGATGAGTTCCTGCTGAGCATGAACCTGGGCTGAGTTGCCCCGGGATTCCTCCACACGCACCCACTGCACGCCGTCACGATGCCTCAACGCCTCGATGTCTCGCCGATCGCCCGACCCGACGACCGCTACGCCGTGGTCGTTTCGAAGTACAACTCCGATGTCACCGACCGACTCTGTGAAGCCGCACTCAACACGCTGACACAACACGGCGTCGCCGACCAGAAAATCATGGTGGTGCCGGTGCCGGGGTCCTTCGAAATTCCCGTCGTCGCCGAGCAACTCGCCCGGTCCGGCCACTACGATGCGATCGTCTGCCTGGGAGCGGTGATCCAGGGAGAGACGACCCACCACGAGTACATCAACCACCAGGTGGCCGAGGGGATCCGCACGGCGGCACAGCGGACCGGGATCCCGGTCGCCTTCGGTGTGCTGACCTGCCAGAACCTCGAACTGGCCCTGGAACGTGCCGGCGGCAAGATGGGGAGCAAGGGCCACGAAGCGGCAATGGCCGCACTCGAGACCCTGGCCACCCTGCGAGCAATCGGCGAGCCGGTGGAGGCCGCACCGGAAACCGACGACGAAGGCGAGGACGGCGGCGAGGACGAGGACGAGGACGAGGACGAGGAGGACGCCAAGATGGCTGACGACCAGCCCGATCCCAGGCGACGACGCGCCCGCGAGGCCGCCCTGCAGGCGCTCTACCAGGTCGACCTCAATCCGGACATGCCCCCCGCAGCGCTCACCGAGTTCCTCGACGGTGAACTCAGCGACCCACAGCTCAGGGCCTTTGCCGGGCAGATCGTCAAGGGCGTCTCGACCCGACGGGTCGAACTCGACAAGCTCATCAATTCGTACTCGGAAAACTGGTCGCTGTCTCGCATGGCCGGCACCGACCGCAACATCCTCAGGCTCGCCGCCTGGGAACTGCTCCACAGCGACGTCCCCTTTCGGGTGGTACTCGACGAGGCCGTCGAACTGGCCAAGACCTTCGGCGACGCCCGCAGCCCCGATTTCGTCAACGGGGTCCTCGACGCGCTGGTCCCCGAAACCCGGCGGGTGGCCGTCTAGCCCCGCAACATGCCCACCAGCCCGGGCAACAACCTGGCGAAGGCCCGGGCCCGGTGGCTGAGATGCCGCTTGACCACCGGCGACAACTCGCCAAACGTGCGGTGGTATTCGCGTAACAGGAAGTGTGGGTCGTAACCGAACCCGTTTTCGCCCCGAGCCTCCTCGACGATCCGGCCCCGGCAGGTCGCTTCGACACTCAACCGCACCTCGCCTTGCGGATCCGACACCGCGACGTGGCAGACGTAGTGAGCCCCCCGCCGCTGGTCGGGAACACCCCCAAGCCGCTCGATCAACAGACGGTTGTTCGATTCGTCGGTCGCATTCTCACCGCTGAAACGGGCCGAGAAGATCCCGGGGCCGCCCTCCAAGGCGTCAACACACAAACCACTGTCCTCGCCCAGGGTCCATTGACCCAGGAATTCGGCCGTCCGGGTCGCCTTCAGGGCTGCGTTCTCCCCAAAGGTCTCGCCGTCTTCGACCACCGCCGGCACACCGTCGAATTCGCCGACACTCCGGACGCTCACTCCGTGAGGGGCCAGCAACCCCGCGATCTCACTCAACTTCTTCGCGTTGCGACTGGCAATCACCAGCAGGGGTGTGGTCACGCCCGCAACCCTCACTTCAACTTCACGACCAACATCAGGCGAGGAGCCGGGTCAAACGGGAGGATCTGGTCGAGCGGATTCCGTCGAGATGAACCGGGGAAGAGGATGTACTCGGGGGTCAACGTCTTGTTTCCTGTCCACGGATCGGGTTTTTGCTTCGCCTGGAACAATTCCAGCAACAGACGAATCTGAGGATCCTCGGCCGAATTGAACTCACCAACGGTAACGATCGATCGATACCGCTCGTGCAACACGAAGGCCCGGAACTGATCTCGCGCCAGGATATCGGCCAGTTTCGGGTTGTTGCGGGCGAGCTTGGCGAGGTAACGGTTGTCGTTGAGAACCCGCACCAGTCGACGGGCCTTCTCGGCCGCCTGGTCCAGGCTGTCACTGACCCGGAACGACTGTTTTGCCTGCTGCAGGCTGTTTTCCTGCACCGTCTGGGAACGCCCGGTCATCGTGGCAATGATCAGGGTGTAACGACCACGGTTCCCGAACAGGGTGTGGGGTTCACCGCGATTGAGTTGGCGAACCAGATTGCTGACAGGTTTCTCACCGGCCGGCAACAGCGGATTGCGGACCAGAAAGGCCCCGCTGAACGGACTCGGACGGCCCGGCGTCTTCATGTAGGTTCCCCCGGTGATCGACACAGGATGAAACCGCTTGATGTACTTCAACGTCTTCTGGGCCCGCCAATCGCCGATGCTGTGATAGTTGCCGGCGATGACCGAAACGGCAGAATGCTGCGGGCTCAGCGTACGACTGCCCGAGCTGCTGGCGAGATCTCCGGTAGTGCGTTCGGCCTGCGAAAAGGTGTAGGCCGGAATGCCGAGCTTGCGAAACTCGTAGACCAGCGAATCGGCTGCACTATGGGCGGTGTTTCCGTGCAGGCTGGCGACGAAGACCATCCAGGGACCATGCCGGTTGGTAATCCGGTACCGCTTGCCGCGGATCGCCTCGATACGTGACGCCAAAACCGGTCGCGGCAGATCAGTCAGGCTCAGCAGCGCAACTGCCAGACCAACAGCCAGGAATACGGGGCGGGGCCGCGACTGAAAAGAGCATGCGGGTCGCACGAGCGAGTCCCTTCGTTCCGTGCAAAATTTGACTGATCGAGAGACCGGACCGTCGGATCGGACCCAGGAGGGCGGGATGGTAACAGGAGACCGATCATGCGTCCAGAGGCCATCGGTCTCCCAGGACATCCTTCTGGATGGCCGTCAATTGCACGATTCCCGCCGTGGCCAGGTCCAGTTGCCGGTCGAGCGCGTCCCGGGCAAACGCCCGCGACTCGGCCGTCCCCTGCACTTCGACGAACTCGCCCGAACCGGTCATCACCACGTTCAGGTCGACCTCCGCGGTGCTGTCCTCGGGATAGTCCAGGTCGAGCACCGGGTCGCCGTCGACGACTCCCACGCTGACGGCCGCCACCGAGTCGACGAAGACCTCGCCCAGCCGACCGGACAGTTCGGGAATACTGGCCACCGCATCGACCAGCGCGATGAAACCACCGGTGATCGAGAGCGTCCGCGTGCCACCGTCGGCTTCGAGAACGTCACAATCGACCGTGATGGTCCGCGACCCCAGGGCGACGAAGTCGACGGCCGCTCGCAGGCTGCGGCCGACCAGTCGCTGGATCTCGCTCGATCGACCGTCCACCTTCTGACGCTCTCGCCGCTTCCTCGGAGCCGTGCTGCCCGGCAGCATGCTGTACTCGGCGGTGACCCAGCCCGAAGGGTTTTCGGGATCATCCTTCCAGGGCGGCACGCTCTCGTCGATACTCGCCGTGCACAGCACCGTCGTCCGTCCCGCGCGGATGTAGATGCTGCCCGGAGCCGACCCGGTGAACCCGCGTGTCACATCGATCGACCGCAACTCGTCCGCCGCCCGCCCGTCGTGCCGTGCCATGCTCACCTCACTCACCCAGTAACCAGAGCAACAACCCCTTGGCCAGGTGCATCCTGTTCTCGGCCTGTGCGAACACCACGCTCCGCGGCCCGTCAATCACCTCGTCGGTCACCTCCAGCCCCCGTCGGGCCGGCAGGTCGTGCATGAACCGGCACGTCTCGGGTGCCGCGGCCATCAACCGGGCGTCCACCTGGTACCCCGCAAACGCCGCCGCTCGCTCGGACTTCTCCGACTCCTGGCCCATGCTGGCCCAAACATCGGTGTAGACCACGTCGGCCTCGGCAACCGCCACCATCGGATCGGTCTCGACCACCAGGTCGCCGCCGGGAACCTCCCGGGAAAGCAAACCCAGGAAATCGTCGTCGAACTCGTAACCGACCGGGGCCGAGAGCGTCATCGACAGGCCCGCGCGGCCACAGGCGATCGCCAGTGACCTCGCGACGTTGTTGCCGTCGCCGACGAACACCAGTCGACGTCCCGCCAACTCGCCGAACGTCTCGCGGATCGTCAACAAGTCGGTCAGAGCCTGGCAGGGATGGCGGTCGTCAGAGAGCGCGTTGATGACCGGACACGATGCCAACTCGGCAAACCGCTCGATCGTCGACTGCGAAAACGTCCTCAGAACCAGCACGTCCGAGTAGCCACTGATCACCCTCGCCACGTCCTCGATTGATTCGCGACCGCCCAAGCCGGCATCGTCCGCCGAGAAGAACTGGCAGCTGCCGCCCAGTTGCGCCATCGCCGCATTGAAACTTGCCCGGGTCCTCAGCGAAGGCTTCTCGAAAATCTGCGTCAACACCCGGCCACCCAGCCGCGGCGGCCGGTCACCTACGACAGCCGCCGCCTTCAACGAAGACGCCAGGTCCAGGATCTCACCGATCTCCTCAACCGTCACCTCCAACAACGACGTCAGATGCCTCATATCTCGTCCTCATCCGACTCGTCCTCATCCGACTCGTCCTCATCCGACTCCAGTTCATCCGACTCCAGTTCATCCGATTCCTGCTCATCCGACTCCTGCTCATCCGATTCCAGTTCGTCCGAATCGACGTCGGCATTCGCGGTCTCGTCGTTCGTGGCATCGCCAGCCTCTTCCGACGACTCATCGATCTCGGCCAGCACCGCTGCCGAGGCATCACTGGCCTCCGATTCGGCCGCCATTTCGACCAGCACCTCGGCGATCACGTCACAGCCTCGGTCGACCTCCGCTTCGGTGATGTTCAGCGCCGGCAACAATCTCAGCACCGTATCGTGTGTCGCATTGACCAGCACGCCCCGCTCCATGCACTTGCCGACTGCCGGGGTGGCGGGAATCGACAGGTCGACCCCGATCATCATCCCTTGGATCCTCAGTTCTCGGATGATCGGCAGTTCGACCTGCAATGCCTCAAACCGCTCGAGAAAGCGGTCGGACATGACCTGGCAGTTCTCCAGCAGGCCATCCACCTCGATTGTCTCGACGGTCGCCAGGCCCGCGGCCATCGCCAACGGGTTGCCTCCGAAAGTGCTGGCGTGCATCCCGGGCCGCAGGCTGGGAGCGAATTCCTGCTTGGCGATTACCACGCCGCAGGCGACTCCCCCGGCCAGCCCTTTCGCCACGGTCATCACGTCCGGCTGGACGCCGAACTGCTGGTAGCCGTACCAGGTCCCGGTACGGGCCATCCCCGTCTGCACCTCGTCGAAGACCAACAGCGCCCCGCAGGCGTCGGCAATTTCTCGAAGGCCTTCCAGGAACCCCCTGGCGGGCAGGTTGACGCCCCCCTCGCCCTGGATCGGCTCGACCAGGATCGCGCAGGTCTCCGAACCGGCCACTTCACGGACGGCATCGAGATCGTTGAACGCGACGTAGTCGAAACCGGCCATCAACGGCCCCACGCCCTCGTGGTACTTCGGCTGAGCCGTCGCGGTGGTGGCACCGAACGTCCGACCATGGAAACCGTCATAGAAGGAAATGACACGGTATCGGCCGGTTTCGGCCCCGTGCAAACGCACCAGTTTCAACGCTCCCTCGATCGATTCGGCTCCACTGTTGCAGAAGAACGCCTGCCCGAATCCCCGGGTGCACAGCGCCTCGGCAAACTCTCCCTGCGGCTCGGTGTACCAGGTGTTGGGGATGTGAACCAGTTGCGAGACCTGTTGCTGGACGGCAGCGACCACCCGAGGCGGGCAGTGGCCCAGGATGTTGCAGCCCCAACCGGGGAACAGGTCGAGGTACTCATTCCCCTCGGCGTCCCAGACCGACGACCCCTCTCCACGAACCAGGCTGATCGGGTAGCGACCGTAGTTGGGAATCACGTACTGCTGGAACTGCGAGATCGTCTCTTGGCTCGAGCGTTTGGCTGAACTGTCCATCGCGTGCGTCTCCGTCTGGAATCGCCGACCCCGCCCCGGGACCGATCGGTCTGTCACAGGACAATCTCGGTGCCGACACCGGTGTCCGAGTAGATCTCCAACAAGACCGAATGAGCCATCCGGCCATCAACGATATGTACCTTCCGTACCCCCGCCTGCAGTGCCTCCAGGGCCGCGTCGACCTTGGGCACCATCCCACTGTCGATTGCTCCGTCGGCAACCAGGCCGCGGCATGCGGCGATGTCGAGGTGACCCAGCAGGCTGTCGGGGTCGTCGCGGTCGGCGAAGATGCCGGGCACATCGCTGAGAAACACCAGCTTCTCGGCACCCAGAATCCGGGCCACCGACGACGCCGCGGTGTCAGCGTTGACGTTGAACAGACCTCCATCGCGGCCCCGTGCGACGCTGGGCAGCACCGGGATCTGACCCTCGGCATAGGCCGACTCGATCATCCCGGTGTCCACCTCGACGACATGCCCGACTCGACCCAGTTCCACCGCCTCGCCGTCGTCGCCCTCGAGCCTCAGGGGCTCGGCCAACAGGCAATTGGGGCCGGGCCCGGCCAGTCGCACGGCGCGACCACCCTGCCTGAAGATCTCCTCGACCAACGATCCGGCAATCTCCTCGCCCAACACTCTTGAAACAATTTCCAGCGTCGGCTCGTCGGTGTACCGCCGCCCGTCAACGAACCGTGGTTCGATTCCTGCTTCGGCCATCGCCTGGCTGATCAACTTGCCGCCGCCGTGTACCAGCACCGGCTTCATGCCAACCGTCTCCATGAAGATCACATCGGTCAGCAGGCTTTTGACGCTCTCGGGAGCCTCCAGGGCACTTCCGCCGAGCTTGATCACGACGTACCGGTCGCGGAACTGGCGGATCCAGCCCATCGCCTCGATCAACACGTCGGCCTTGCGGATCGCATCGTCCACGGGGGGCCTCGAGTGCTTCCGGAACGAACCCCGACCTGGAAGACAGGGGGGGGTCTGAAGGGGGAAACGTCCAATTGTAGAGGGTGCTCCAGACGAATCAAACCGTGGCGGCTTCGCCCGATTTTCCGGCGCAATTGGCATCTTCGGACCGGCCCGCCACACGACATGCTCGCGGCTTGGGTCCAAGCTGCAAAAAATCGCTCCGCGACCGGCATCTCCGCCACTCTCCCGCTATCGCCCCACCACGTCTCCTTCCACCACCGACTGGCACTCTCGCTACGTTCCGACCCTCCCGCACCCAGTCGCAGGATCTCGAGCTACCGGAAGGTTTCGGGTACGCGCCGCGGTCTGGATTCCCCGATACACACACCTGCCCTGATTGATTGACTTCTTCAAGAGACGCCGCCTACGGGGTTATCCGTGAGCCACTCGCACATGCCCATCAACCACCGGATGCGGAATCTCGAGAACCGAGAACGCCGCGCTGGTGACTCCCGTCCGACGTGGCTGGTCGAACTGATCGACCAGGCGGCCGATCTCTTCGAACCCATGATGAGCGTTTCGCGGGTCGGCTTCGATTGCTGGCCGACCGAGACCGACTGGGTCGTTTACCTGTTCCTGGGTGACACCGAGATCGTCGGTGGCTGCGACGACGGGCGACTCGATCCCCTCGACTTTCGCTTCGATCTGCTCGGACTGCTCGACCTGCTCGAAAACGTCCAACAGGTCCAGTGGATGGTCTTCCCGGTCAGCGGCGACGAATCCGGCAACGACCGTTCGTTCGTCTCGATCATCGCTCACTACCAGGGTCACCCGGTCTCGCTGAGAGTGCTCTCGATAGCTCCCGAAACGGCTGGGCCGGGACTGAAACTGTTCCCCAACGGCGACTGTCAGCCGGTCTAGCGCCGCCACCGCCACGGTCCCGACTGCTTGACCCTTTCTGAAGACCCTCGTAGGCTGCCAACCACCTCACTCAACCGGTTGGAAATAGCTCGAGGATCTTCCGATGAATCGCTGCCTGCACCAATTGCCGCTGATGGGATTTGCCCGCCTGGTCGCCGTGGTCACCGTTTCGAGCCTGGTCGCCGTACTGCTGGCCCCGTTGGCCGCCGGCCCCTCTCCCACGGGCACCCTGCCGGGGGCGCGTCCCGAGATCGACGCCGGACACTACCCAACGCTGCAGGCGGCCCTCGATGCGATCCCCCCCGAAGGAGGCATCGTCCGGTTGCCGCCGGGACACTTCGAAATCACCAAGCCGCTGGTCCTCTCCCGGTCGGACGTCACGCTCATCGGAGCCGGCACCGCCACGCATATCCACAACGCCAACATGCAGGGAAAACCGGCCCTGGTCATTCAGCATCCCGACGGCGAAAAGGTCAAGAGTGCCGATCGGCTGTGGCGGGTGCGGCTGGCCGACTTCAGGCTGACCGGAACGGCCAAGAGCGGCCACGGCGTGGTGGCCGTCTGGATCAACGAGTTGTTCGTCCACGGCCTGAGCGTCAGCGAACACGGTGGTGACGGTCTGAGACTGGATCACTGCTACGAGGACCCCCGGATCAGCGACAGCCTGATCACCTACAACAAGCAGATCGGACTCAACCTGATCGGCTGCCACGACATCATCGTTTCCAGCAACCAGTTCGAAGAGAACAACGACGCGTTGAGCTGCACCGACGGCTTCAATCTCTGCATGACCGGCAACTGCCTCGACGATCACCTCCGCCACGGCGTGATCATCGAGAACACCTACGGCTCGGTCGTCTCGGGAAACATGATCGAGGAGTGCCAGGGATTCGCGGTGATTCTCGACCGAGACTGCTACGGCAATACGATCTCGTCCAACGTCATTGCCCACAACGGTGGCGGCATCGATCTCCGCGACGCCCACGGGTGTACGGTCAGCGCCAACACGCTGACCATCATGAAGACGCACGCCGTGCGGGTGGGACCGGGCAGCGGACGGATCACCATCACCGGCAACAACTTCTCCAACAGCTACATCGGCGAAGGCGGCATCAAGCGAAGGAAGAACGACGAGGCCGCCGCCGGACTGACCCTGGAAGGCACCCGCGACGTCACCGTCAGCGGAAACCTCTTTTCCAGTGTTCGGCCCAAGGCCGTCGCACTGAACGGCCAGCCCAGCCACCACGTGCTCTTCGGAGACAACGTGCTGGTCGATGTCTCCAGCGACCACGCAAAGATCAAGACCACCGGCACGTTGGTGGTGGCTCCCGCCGCCACTCCACCCGAACAGCCACCTCGACCCTGATCTCCACTCCCACCGCATCCACATCCCGGTCAGCAACCACATGCCAACCAATTTTGAACGCAACATGCTGCAGCCCCACGATTACTGGATGAGACTGGCTCTCGCCCAGGCCCGGACCGCGTTCGAGAAAGACGAGGTGCCGGTGGGGGCGGTGGTGGTTCACCAGGACAAGGAGGTGATCGCCGAGGCGTACAACCAGCGGGAGACGCTCAACGACCCGACGGCTCATGCCGAGATGATCGCGATCACCCAGGCGGCCAAGTCCCTGGGCAGTTGGCGACTGACCGACTGCACGCTCTACGTCACGCTCGAGCCCTGCCCGATGTGCGCCGGGGCCATCGTCCAGGCACGCCTGCCGACGGTGATCTTCGGGGCCGCCGATCCCAAGGCCGGCGGCTGCCAGTCGCTGTACGCCATCCCCAACGACGAACGACTCAACCACCGGGCGATCGTCATCGGCGGCGTGCTCGAACACGAATCCTCCGCGATCCTCAGCGAGTTCTTCCAGAACCAGCGGAACTTGGGAAAGAAGTAAGGCCTTCCCGGCTGAGCGTCACAAGTTCCCGCCATCGGGGGGCGCTGTTAGAGTGGATCACTCGCCATGATCTTCGTTCTCGACAACTACGACTCGTTCACCTACAACCTGGTCCAGCGGCTCGGGGAAATCGACCCCGGACTTGAGATCCGGGTCGCGCGGAACGATCGGGTCGGGCTCGACGAAATCGAGGCCCTTGCCCCCGAACGAATCATCATCTCGCCGGGCCCCTGCACGCCCGCCGAAGCCGGGATCAGCAAGGAGGTCGTTCTGCGTTTCGGGCCGCGGGTCCCGCTCCTGGGAGTCTGCCTCGGGCACCAGTCGATCGCCGAAGCCCTGGGAGCGGAGGTGGTTCGGGCCGAGCGACTGATGCACGGCAAGGTCTCGAATGTCCGGCACACCCAGGACGGACTTTTCGCCGGACTGCCCAGCCCCTTCGAAGCGACCCGGTACCATAGCCTGATCGTCCCCGAAGACTCCCTCGGTGAAGACCTCCAGGCATGCGCCTGGTCGGAGGACTCCGATCACCCGGCCGAGTTGATGGGGTTTCGGCACCGGCAGTGGCCGGTGTGGGGGGTGCAGTTTCATCCCGAGAGTTACCTGACCGGCCACGGCGTGACACTGCTGAAGAACTTCCTGGCACTCCGGCCGTCCGACGCCGACTAGACATCCCATGTTCACCGTCGACCAGGCCCTGGCCGCCATCGAATCGCACGTGACACCCGGACCGGCCGAGTCGGTGTCGCTGGGCGAGGCTCTCGGCCGCGTCCTCGCCCAGCCGATCGACAGCGACATCGACTCGCCCCCCTTCGACAAGGCCCTGATGGACGGCTTCGCCGTCCGTGCCGACGACGTCGCCGACGGGACGGCGCGGTTGACGGTCGTCGACGAGGTGACCGCCGGACAGGTCGCCGCCAAACCGGTCGCGCCCGGGCAGGCGATCCAGATCATGACCGGAGCCCCGATGCCCGAGGGCGCCGACGCGGTGGTGAAAATCGAGGACACGCAAACCGAGAACGACGGAGACCAGGCGGTGGTCTCGATCGACACCCGCCCGGTGACCGTCGGACAGGACATGATTCGGCAGGCGACCTCGATGCGGCGAGGCGAAACCGTGATGCCGGTCGGACGCCGGCTCAGGCCCCAGGAACTCGGGTTGCTCGCCGAACTCGGGCAACACTCCCTCACCGTGCACAGACGGGTGCAGGTCGGGGTGCTCGCCACCGGAGACGAACTGGTTGCCATCGATCAACAGCCCGGTGCCGGACAGATCCGCAACTCGAACGAGACCATGCTCGCCGCACAGGTCCGGGCCTGTGGCGCCGAGGCCATCGAACTGGGCATCGCCCGCGACAACCCCGAAGACCTCTCGGCACGGATCACCACGGGGCTCGACTGCGACATCCTCCTGCTCTCCGGAGGCGTCTCCGCCGGCCGGCTCGACCTCGTGCCCGCGCAACTCGAAGCCGCCGGTGTCGCCGAAGTGTTTCACAAGGTGAAGGTCAAACCGGGCAAACCGGTGTGGTTCGGCACCTCCGAACACGCCATCGTATTCGGCTTGCCGGGCAATCCGGTCAGTAGTATGGTCTGCTTCGAGTTGTTCGTACGCACAGCACTTCGGCGACTCGCCGGACTCTCCCCCGCACAACCCACTCCCTCGGCCGCCCGCCTGGCCATTGATTTCGAGTTCAGCGGAGACCGACCGACCTATTTCCCCAGCCAACTCGATGACCACACCGACGGACCGCGTGTCACCCCCATCGACTGGCACGGATCCTCGGACCTCCGCAGCACCGCCGATGCCAACGCCATGATCCATTTCCCCGCCGGGGACCGGACCTACCAGGCCGACCAGTGGGTGGAAGTGTTTCAGTGGGCCGGCCGCCCCTGAGCACACCGCAACCACACGGCAACCACACCGCATCCACACTGCTCGGGCGCCACGCAAGGACCGGCTCGATGTCCACAACCGAGCCCACCACAACGCCCGGTCTGCCCTCACGGGCCGCCTGGACGGCCGGGGGTGCCTCGGCGCTGCTCACCTGGGCCGCGTTCTTTCCCTTCGATTGGGGTGTCCTCGGATGGATCGCCCCCGTCCCGCTCATCGTGCTCGTCCGGCTCCCCGCTCCCCCCCGTCGACTCTACCGCTGGCTCTACCTGACCACCCTGCTGGGCACCACCGCGTCCCTGCAGTGGATGCGGCTCGGCGACACCTGGATGATCCCCGCCTGGCTCTCCCTGTCGGTCTATCTTTCCGTCTACACGCCGCTGCTGGTCGCCGTGGCCCGGACCGCGGTTCATCGTTTCAGAGTCCCGCTCGGCGTGGCCGTCCCGCTGGGCTGGGTTGCCACCGAGTACGCACGGGCCCACGTCATGACCGGCCTGGCGTGGTACTTCCTGGGGCACACGCAATACCGCTTTGTCGAGTTGATTCAGGTCAGTGACCTGGTCGGCGCCTACGGTGTCAGTTTCCTGGTCGCACTCGCCGCGACGGCTCTCGCCCTGGCTCTCCCCACCGGCTGGCTGGCCCGCTGCGGGTGGTGGCCTGCGGACGAGGTGACCTCCACGGCAACCGTGCCGGGGCGGCAACCGGCAGCAACGATCATTGCCGCCGTCGCGTTGATCGGACTGGCACTGGGATACGGTGCCCTGAGACGTGGCCAGGCCAGGTTCACCGCCGGTCCACGAGTCGCACTCGTGCAGGGAAACTTCACCTCCTCGTTGAAGCACGACCCCGACGAGTTCGCCAACATCTACCGGGTCCACCGCAGGTTGACCGGACTGGCGGTGCGGGAACAGCCTGATGTGATCGTCTGGCCCGAGACGATGTTCCGCTATCCGCTGCTGGAAGCGGCCGAGGGACTCGATGCCGAACAACTCAGGACGGTCGCACCGAGGATTCCGCCCGGGGAGTGGCGAAAGACCGACGTCCGCGACCTGCTCGGGGACCTCGCCGCCGAATCGGGTGCCGGGCTCATCGTGGGACTCGAACGGCTCCAGGCCGATCGCAAGCACCTCCGCGTGTTCAACTCGGCTGTCCTGGTCCGACCGGACACCGGCCTGGCCGCCGATTACGACAAGCTGCACCGCGTGCCCTTCGGAGAGTACATCCCGCTCTCCGACATGCTCCCCTGGCTCCACAACCTCACCCCCTTCCCCGCCGACTTCGGCATCACCGCCGGCAACACCGCGACCGTGTTCACGCACGGGGAATGGCACTTCGCTCCCCTGATCTGTTTCGAGGACACCGTGCCGCACCTGGTCCGCGGGATCGTTGCCGAAGCCGGCCGACAGGAACGGGCGCCCGATGTACTGGTCAACCTGACCAACGACGGCTGGTTCCACGGATCCAGCGAACTCGATCAACACCTGGTCACCGCCGTGTTCCGTTCGGTCGAATGCCGTACGCCGATGGTCCGGGCGGTCAACACGGGGATCTCGGCGATCATCGACGGCGACGGAGTGATCCGGACACCGACGATCTTCATCGACGGTGATGCGGAAATCGCACTGGAAACGGCCGCGAGGGACCCGTCGCTGAGCGACGTGGAGCGAGAGACGCGGAAGAAGGAAATCGAGAAGTTCCGTCGCAACGGACACCGCAACCCGGTGACCGGTCGCTGGCGACGACAACTCAACGCCGTGCTGGTCGACGTCGTCCCGCTCGACTCACGACAGAGTCTTTATGTCCGCACCGGCGACTGGTTCGCCGCGTTGTGCCTGCTGGCCTCGTTGGCGGTCATCGTCGCCGGAATGTCCGGAGCCTGGCGACGACGGCGCGGCCGCGCCACCGCCGACGACCGGTGAACACCCGCCCACCGGTGGCCCATGCCGGTCCCCGAGGATCGCTCGTGCTATCATGGAGGCTCCCCCCTCCGGAACTCCCTGCATGTTCCTCGACCGTGTCACGATCCACTGCCTGGCCGGCGACGGCGGAAGCGGCTCCATGAGCTTCCGGCGAGAGGCACACATCCCCCGTGGCGGACCCGACGGAGGCGACGGTGGTCGGGGCGGTCACGTGATCATCCGGGCCGAAGAGAACATCGGCAGCCTGGCGGCCCTGTCCGGGCACCACCACTGGCGAGCCGAACGCGGTCAACACGGCCAGGGGCAACTCAAGACCGGACGCTCCGGAGAGGACTCCGTCATCAGGGTCCCGCCGGGGACTCTGGTTCGAGACGCCGGCCGCGGACACCTGCTCAGGGACCTCGTCGAGGCCGGCGAACAGGTCATCGTCGCAAGAGGGGGCAAGGGGGGGCAGGGGAACAAGAGATTCGCCACCGCCACCAATCGGGCTCCCAAGGAATTCGAGGACGGAGGTGTGGGCGAAGGCCGCCGGGTCCTGCTCGAACTGAAACTGATCGCCGATGTCGGGCTGATCGGCAAACCGAACGCGGGAAAGTCGACACTGCTGAGCCGACTCTCGCGGGCCAATCCCGAAATCGCCAACTACCCGTTCACGACCAAGTACCCCAACCTCGGACTCGTCCGGGTCGACCTCGACAACCAGTTCGTCGTCGCCGACATCCCCGGGCTGATCGAAGGCGCTCACCAGGGCGTGGGGCTGGGACACGAGTTCCTCAGGCACGTCGAACGGACGCGGGTGCTGGTCCACCTGGTCGAACCCGAGCCGATGGATCAGACCGACCCGCTCAAGAATTACCGGTCGATTCGCGACGAACTCAGGCTCTACAACCCCGAACTGGCCCTTCGACCTGAACTGGTCGTCGTCACCAAGTGCGAACTGCCGACCGCCGACAATGTCGCCTCGCGACTCGACGAGGAGCTCGATGTTCCCGTCCGCAGGATCTCGGCGGTCACCGGCACCGGACTCGGCGAACTGGTCGGGGCCACGCTTGGGGCACTGACGGAGTGCGAACTGACATGACCATCTTCGAATACTCCAAGTGGGACGGATCACAGGAATTCACGCCCCAGTCGGCCGACAGGATCTTCGACCAGATCAGCAAGCACCTGCTCGATTACGGTGAGCACCTGCTGCCCAACCTCGAGGACTGGGAAGAAGAGCATCCCGAGGTGATCGAGATGCTCATCAAGCGGGGACTGGTCGAGAAGGACGAGGACGGCCGGTTCCATATCACGTCCCGGGGAGTGCGACGGGTCGAGAACAAGGCACTCGAGGAGTTGTTCCTGCTGGGCGAAAAGGGACAACTGGGCAAACACGACACGGCAACTCGGGGTCCCGGCGAGACCAAGTACGATGAGTCCCGACCGTACGAGTACGGTGACCCCGTTTCGAACCTCGACCTCCACGGCACGCTCCGAAATGCCCTGGCCCGGCAGGGTGGTGGGACCCCCGTCGGGATCACCAACGACGACCTCGAGGTCTACGACACCGAGTACCAGGCCGCGTGTGCCACCGTGGTGCTGCTGGACATGTCCGGCAGCATGTCCCGCTACGGCAAGTTCGGCCAGGCCAAGAAAGTCGCCCTGGCGATGAACTCGCTGGTCCGAGGCCGCTACCGCGGGGACTTCCTGCAGGTGGTCGGCTTCTACACCTACGCCACACCGCTTACCGAACGTGAACTCCTCTACTCGGCTCCCAAGCCCGTCAGCATCTTCGATCCCCGGGTTCACCTCAGGATCCCACTCGACAATCCCCCGTCCTTCGTGCCCGAGCACTTCACCAACATCCAGGCCGGACTCCAGTTCGCACGCCGCTTGCTCCGTCGGCAACCGGCACAGAACAAGCAGATCATCACGATCACCGACGGCGAACCGACTGCCCATGTCGAAGGCCGCGAGGTGGTGCTGGTCTATCCGCCGGCGGAAAAAACCGCCCGGATCACGCTGCAGGAAGTCCGACGGTGTGCCAACGAGGGCATCCACCTGGCCAGCTTCGCCCTGATCGAAGACTACTTCTATCTCGACCTGGTCAACTTCGTCGAACAAATGGCCCGCGTCTCGGGTGGCGTCGCCGCCTACTGCAACGCGGACGACCTGGGCAACATGATCATCGACAGCTTCGTCGCCGGTCGTCGACGACGACGGGTGATGTGACACGTCCATCCCAAGGGCACCACCATGGCCGACCACTCAAGACGCTCGATGCTCCGGACCACAGCGGCCGGTCTCGCCGGGGGGCTCGCGACGAGTCTCCTTGCCGATCAACCACGGCCCAAGGCGGCGGGTTTCCGAGTCCACGAGACCAAGGTGGTCAGCCACCTGGCCCATCGCTATCACGGCTGGCCCACGTTGACCCGCCGCAGGAACGGACAGTTGCTGCTGGTCTGCTCGGGTGGCCGCGAATCTCATGTCTGCCCGTTCGGTCGTGTCGAGTTGATGCGAAGCGACGACGGGGGCGTTCACTGGACATGGCCACAGACCCTAATCGACACCGCCATCGACGACCGCGACGCCGGGGTGGTCGAAACCCCCAAGGGCTCGCTGCTGGTCACCACCTTCACGTCGCTGGCCTTCGAACAACCCAGCTACTTCGCCAAGGCCGACAAGCAACAGATCGCTCGCTGGAAGGCTGCCCGCGATCGCGTGACCGAAGCCACCAGGAAGAAGATGCTCGGCGAGTGGATCATCCGCTCGACCGATGGCGGCCAGACCTGGTCGGCCCCCGCCCGCTGCGGCGTCAACAGCCCCCACGGTCCCGTCGCACTCTCCGACGGGCGGCTGATCTACGCCGGCAAGGAACTCTATCACGGTGAACAGCGGATCGGGGCATCGGTGTCCGTCGACGACGGCGTCACCTGGAAGTGGCTGGGCACGATCCCCACCCGTCCCGGTGACGATCACCGCCAGTACCACGAATTGCACGCCGTCGAGGTCGCTCCCGGCCGACTGATCGCCCACGTCCGCAATCACAACCCGCGGCAGGCCGGTGAGACGCTGCAGAGCGAATCGGCCGACGGGGGTCAGACCTGGAGTACGCCTCACGAGATCGGCGTCTGGGGCCTGCCCTCGCATCTGCTGAAACTCGCCGACGGCCGACTGCTGATGAGTTACGGACATCGCCGCAAGCCGTTCGGCAACCAGGTACGACTCAGCGACGACGACGGCAAGACCTGGTCGGAACCAATCGGACTCTCGGTGGATGGCGCCGGTGGTGACCTGGGATACCCTTCGACGGTCCAGCTCGACAACGGCCACCTGGTCACCGCCTGGTACGAGAAGATGAAGGGCTCGTCGCTGGCCGTGCTCAGGCAGGCGAGATGGCAGTTGACGGGTTAGCCCTTCCGGTACGGATTCGGACGACATGGCAAGACGACGCTACCAGGAGACCGACGGATGAACCGTGTGCGGATGGGTGTGATCGGGTTGGGCTGGTTCGGCGTCAAGCACTGCGAGGCCCTGGCGGCAGTTCCGCAGGTCGAACTGGCCGCCGTCTGCACGCGGACCGAGTCGCGACTGGCCGAGGTCGCTGCCACGTTTGACGTGCCATCCACCCACACCGACTACAACCAGCTGTTGGCCGATCCCGACATCGACGCGGTCAGCATCGTCACCATGTGGGACCAGCACACCGAGCCCGCCCTGGCGGCACTGGCAGCCGGGAAACACGTCTTCCTGGAAAAACCGATGGCTTCCACCACCGAGGACTGCCGGGCAATCGTTGCTGCTGCTGGTGCCAGCGACCGGGCCTTCATGGTCGGTCACATCTGCCGCTTCAATCCCCGTTTTGCCGCGGCGAAGCAGGAAATCGACGAGGGAAAGATCGGGCGGATCGTCTCGATGTACGCCCGCAGGAACATCCCCGCAGCAGTCACCACCGAGATCCTTGAGAAGATCGGCCCGATCATCGGCGACGGGGTCCACGACACCGACCTGATGCTGTGGTACTCGGGAGACCGGATCGTCTCGGCCTATGCCCAGTCGCTCTCGTGGCGAAACAAGACCCACCCCGACCTCGGCTGGACCATGTTCCGGTTCGCCTCGGGTGCCATCGGCGTCCTCGAAAACGTCTGGTGCCTGCCCGACCGCACGCCGTTCCAGATCGACGAACGGCTGGAGATCATCGGGACCGAGGGGTCGATTCACGTCCAGGAAACGCACCCCAATTTCTCGATCGTTGACGCCGATGGCTGGCGGTCGCCCGACACGACCTACTGGCCAACCCACTTCGGTCGGCTCCGCGGAGCACTCGTCGACGAGCTGGCCTACTTCGCCACCTGCGTGCAGGAGGGGCGGAAACCGGACGTGATCACTCCCGAGGAATCGCTGGCCGCCGTCGAGGCCTGCCTGGCCGCCGAGCAGTCCGCGGCGACCGGTGAGGTCGTGCAGTTGTAGCGCGGATCAGGTCCTCCGCAACCGTGCAGACCCGGCCGCAAACCGACACCGTTAGCGCCCGGCCGGAAACTTGACCGCAAACCGCCTGTACCCGTCACTCTGCGAGACCACGACGTCAAAATGGATCGCCCCGTCGCGTACCGTCCTCGCTACGGGCTTCCCACCGACGTGGACCTTCGCGGCAGCCGCATCAAAGCGTGCCGGCAACCGCAACGACACCGTGCCACCACGGTCAGGAAGTCGCCGCGGCCCCGGTACCGGGCGTGTTGCGGATGTGAAGCTGCTGGTCACGTGGAATCAGCGAAAGCGCCCAGTGCCGCTGGTGGCCCTCGAGCCGTGTCCGCAGGAACTTGCGGCCGTCGCAGGAATAGAACCTGAGATTGCCCGGACCCGTGTTGCTGTACCAGACATGGCGATACACCGTCTTCCAGTCACGCAACCGGTAACAACACAGCAACAGCGAGTGGCCGTCGGCCGTGGCCCGCAACCGGTTCGCCGTCAGCACCGCCACGCCGCCGGCAATCGGCCGCAGCACAACGGCAGGCACGACTTTCGGCTTTGCCGCCGGACGCGCAGGATCACAGCTCAGGCGGAAACGGCGGCTCTCCGATTTCTTCAGGCTGCTGCGAAAACTGAAGGTCGCCTGCTTGAGGAACCCGCCGGCCTCGACGACGTCGGAAAGCTAGAACGGCATCGAAACCCGGCCATCGGGACCCTCCCTGAAGAACTCCAGGCCCCGGCGCGTCACCTGCCTGGCCGAGAATTTCAGGGCGTAACTGACCCGTTCCTCCGGGAAGTCGTAGATCCGCATCACGTCCTTGAGGACGAACTCGCGACTCCACTCGGCCGCACCGGCCGGCCGGGCCACCGACGGCACCAGCAGCAAAACAGTCACCGAAACGAAAAACGATCCCGTCGATTTCGTGAGCACCGACATCTGTGGTTCCTGCTGCCGGCCCGAGAACCAAGCCACCGTCATCGTCGCGGACTGTCACCGATCTTAACGAGAAACATCTCACCTCAGATCCCGGTGTCGTCAGACAAGTCAGCCATGTTTGACTGAATGCACCACCCCGGATAGGGTCAAAAAATCCAGCCCCCGGAGCCACCCGATGCTGCAGATCCTCGAACAGGGCGTCATCTCACGGGATTCCAACCGGGCAGCCTTCATGCCGGTGATCACGCCGCTGTCCAGCGGCGAGTGGCTGGCCTGCCAGCACGTCGGGACGGCCCTGGCCAGTCCTGACAATGACATCGAGGTGCTCGACTCGTCCGACCAGGGCCACACCTGGAACAGCCGCGGCACGTTTCGCACCGACGATGACGACGGGTTCGCCTACCGCGGGCCCGAGATCGCCGAACTGCCCGACGGGCGGCTGATGATGACCGCCTGCCGGTTCCACAACGAAGGGACGAATCTCTTCGACTTCGAGACCGAGGCCCTCGAGCGGCCCGATCTGCTGCTGTACTGGTCGGAGGACAAGGGGCAGACCTGGAGCGACGCTCAGTTGTTGACCATCGACGCTCTGCCACCCGAGAAATACACCGCCAACGGGGCCGGGCGGTTCCTGCAACTGGCCGAGGACCGCTGGCTGTACTTCATCGAGACCTGGAAGCCGACCGGCTACGACGGGCCACCCGACCAGAAAGCCGCCTTTGTCGTGTCGAGAGACCAGGGCCAGACCTGGGGCGATCTGACCGTGGTGGCCGACGACACCAGCGGCCGGCTGCTGTACTGGGACATGATGGAGTGCGTGCTGCCCGACGACCGGATCTACACGATGTTCTGGACTCACCTCTACGGGACCAAGGACGACGTGAACAACCACTGGAGCGTGTCGGAGGACGGCGGGCTGACCTGGTCAGAACCGCGACCGACCAACCTCCGCGGACAGGTCTGCAGCCCGATCGCCCTGCCCGACGGCCGCGTGGCGGCCATCTACAATCACCGCCACGACCCGCACGGAATCCACGTCGCGGTCAGCAAAGACCTCGAGACGTTCGACCTCGACAACGAGGTGGTCGTGTTCGACGCGGGAGCCGAGGCGCAGCTGGGAGAAACCGAGACCGACGCTTTCTTCGAGGAACACCTGCTAATCGGCTTCGGCAAGCCCTGCGGGCACTACGAACCCGACACCGACACCCTGCTGACCTACTTCTGGTGCACCAGCGGCGGCGTCACCCACACCCGCTGGGTGCGGCTGGGCGTGCGCTAGGGGCATGCGGTCCGTGGCGGCCCGCATGCCGACCCTCAGCCCTGCTGCTTTTCTTCGGGCTGCTTTTCTTCGGGCTTCTTCTTCTCGGGCTTGGGCTTCGGAGCCTTCAGTTCCCAGGTCACCAGCCGGTGATGCCCGACGGCGTAGACCGTGTCGTGCAGTTCGTTGACGACGAACTGGTGCACGTGCATGGGCGCCTTCTCCTGCTTGATCAACTTCCCGCTCTTGGTGTCGTAGACCGAGATGAAGCCGTTGTGGTCTCCGCCGGCGACGATGAACCACGCACCGTCCGGCGAAAACACGATCTGCTCGACCAGGCCCTTGTACTTACCATCCTCGAGCTGGTGCAGCTTCTTGCCCGCCTGCCACTCGAAGACCTCGATCCGCGAGGGACCGCCGAGGTGGTCAATGTTGCCGATCTTGCCGATGCCGCCGACAGCCAGCAGCTTGCCGTCGTGGCTGAAGGTGACGCTGCGAATCCCGCCGATCGAGTGCCGCCGCTGGCGGGGATCCCAGGTGTACATCACCGGGGACTCGAGCGTCTTCAACTTCTTGCCGGTGGCCACGTCCCACACCACGATGTGGCCCACCTTGTCGGCGGTCGCCAGCCACTTGCCGTCGTAGGAGAACGACACGGCGTAGAGCATCGAGGGGAAGTTGTTCGGCGTCATCGGCTTGTGCTCTTTGAGCGTCGCCTTCAACTTGCCGGTGGCCACGTCCCAGACCTTGACGTCCATGTCGTCCGACACGCTGGCAACCAGCTTGCCGTCCGGGCTGGCGGCCACGCGGCGGATCCGTTTCTTGTGGGCGTCGGCGACGATCCGGATCTGCTTGCGGGTCTCGGTGTCCCACCACACCAGCCGGCGGTCGTAGCTGCCGCTGACGACCGTCTTGCCGGCCAGGGCCACCGTGGTCACGTAACTGCGATGCCCCTCGCCCTCGAACGCCTTCGACTCGGGCTTTTCGGCACTGAAGTCGTACTCGTAGACCTTGAAGTCGGAACTGCCGTAGTAGATCCGGTCGGATTCGGGAACCCGGTCGATCCCGAAGGCGATGCCCTGGGATCCGACGTTCTTGGCGAGCTTCAGTTGCTTGGGATCGGCGGCCATGTCGAACGGCTTTCGGTTGGATGAGTGTCGCGTGTCGTGAATCGGCCGCGGCTCAGGCGAGAACCTCGTCGATCGGCTTCGCTCCGAAGTCGGAAATCGGCAGCGGACGGGCGCCGATGAAGTACTCCTTCTCGTGGTCGATGCCCAGCGCCTTGAAGATCGTGGCGAACAACTGTCCGGCCCCGATCTTGCCCTCGGCCACGGTCTGACCATCGGCGTCGGTCTTGCCGTAGACCGATCCGCCCTTGATGCCGCAGCCCGAAAGACTGGTGCTCCAGGCGTTGGCGAAGTGATCGCGTCCGAGGCTGGGGTTGATCTTCGGTGTTCGGCCGAACTCGGCCAGGGTGATCACCAGGGTCTTCTCCAGCAGTCCGCGTTCCTCGAGGTCGTCGAGCAGGACCGACATCGAGTGATCGAGATCGGCGCACAGCTCCTGGTGCGTTTCGAAGTTCTGGCCATGGCTGTCCCACCACGCGCGGGCGACCTTGACGAAGGGAACACCGGCCTCGATCAGCCGCCTGGCAACCAGGCACTGCTGGGAGAACTGGGTCGGACCGTACTTCTCCCGCACCGCGGTCGGTTCGTCTTCGATGTTGAACAACTTCTCGCTGGCCATGATTCCGCGGACCCGCTGGTAGGCACTGGTGTGACTGCCCAGCACGTTGTTGCGGCTCTGGCGGCCCCGGGTGAAACGGCGGGCCAGCAGATCGCGGAGATCGGCGCGTTCCCTGTGATCAATTTCGCTGACCGCCTCGAGACGCCGGATGTTGGGCGGGATCATGCTGTCGGAAAGGAACATCGGGGCGAAACGGGCTCCGAGGAACCCCGAGGTGCCCTTCCGGCGGCCCTCGGTCGAGGTGTAGAAGCTGACGTAGTCGGGCACCTGGCTGTCGGCTCGACCCAGTTCGCGAGCGATGATCGCACCCAGGTCGGGGTACTGCAGGCCCTGCTCCTTGCGACGCCCCGTCTCCATCAGGGCCGCCCCGCCACCGTGGTCACCGATACCGGTGCTCAGGCTGCGGATGATCGCCGTGTTCTGCATCCGCTGAGACATCTTCGGCAACAGCTCGCTGATCTCGACTCCGGGTACGTTTGTCGAAATCGGCATGAACGGGCCGCCGGTCGGACGACCCGGCTTCGGATCCCATGTCTCGAGCTGACTCGCGCCACCGGCCAGCCACAGCAGGATCACGTGCTTCTGCTGCTTCTTGATCTCGGCGGCGATCACCGGGTTCTTCAGCACGTCGAGCACCGTCATGTCCTCGGCAAATCCCCCCACAGCAGCTCCGGCAGCCGCCGCGCCGAGGAACCCTCGCCGAGTCACTCCAGTGGACAAGTTACGAATCGAATCGCTTTTCGACCGTGTCATTCCAACCACTCCTTTTTGCCGACGGGACCGACGGTGATGCCGACGGGACCGGGGCTGTGGGGTATCGTCGGTTATCAGTAGTTGAACCGCAACTCGGGGCTTGTCAGCAGCGCCCAGACCATCTGCTGGATCGCCGCCACCTGTCCGTCTTTCTTTCTTTTCGTCAAAAATGCCTCGAACACCGCAATCTCGTCTGCATCCGGTGCCCTCGACAACATCGACTCGAACGCACGCACGATCAACTGGCGGCGATCGGTGATCGACTTCAGCGACCCGACCAGCCGATCGGCCGAGTCGCGAAGCAGGTTGTTCTGGATCCGGTCGTTGTTGGAGAACAGCAGTGCCTCGTCGACGCTGACTTGGAAGTTGTCACTGGGCAACTCGATCTGCCCGGCCAAGTCACTCGACTCGTTCTCCAGACTCTCCCGACGCCCGGCCCATTCGGCCGTCGTCACCTGCGTGGTGATCTGGTCCGGATTCGACGCCGCTACCAGCAACGACAACGAATACTGCCGCGGGGTCAGCAGCCGGACGCTGGCCACCGCGAACGTTTCCGGCGGCGGAACCTCGCCCTGGCCGCTGAATCGGCTCGAGATCGCATACGCGTCGCTGAGCACGATGCCACGGATGAGCCGCTTGAGGTCGTAGCCGTTGGACGCAAGGTCGCGGGCGAGCCAGTCGAGCAGTTCGGGGTGCGAGGGGTCGTTGGCCGAGTGCATCTGGTCGGGCGGATCGACGATGCCCCGGCCCATCAGCCGCAGCCAGATCCGGTTGACGATCGCCCGGGAAAAGAACCGCCGGTCGTTGGCCTGCAGTGCCACCTCGACCAGCTTCTGGCGAGGACTGAATCCGGGGACCTTGGCCGGCGGGGCCTTGGCGTCCTTGATCTGCCGCTTGACCTCGGCGTCCTCGGCCTGGCGCTGCTTGGCCGTTTTCTCGACCTTGGGTTCGGCCACTTCGGTCCCGGTCAGGAACATGAACCGGGCCTGCTTCTCCTTGCCGGCAGTCGTCTTGAACTTGATCGACCCACTGTACTTCTCGGCCAACGTGTTCTTCTTGGTCATGTAGGTGCGGGTGAAGAACGACGCCATGCCGTAGAAATGGTCCTGCTTCCAGTCGTCGACCAGGGGATGATCGTGGCACTTGGCACAACTGACATTGACGCCGAAGAAGAGCACGCTGGTGTCGACGGTCAGGTCGTCCAGGCTGCCGGCCCGGGCCTTCAGGAACGCCAACGCCGGCTTCTCGGACGCGTTCCCCTCCCGACCGACCATCATCTGGCGGAACAACTCGTCCCACGACCGGTTCTCCCGGGCCGCGGCGAGCAGGTACTTGCGGAACTCACCGTCGTTCTTCTTCGTCGCCAGCAACAACAGGTCCAACTCGTTGCGGTGGTGGTAGGCGAAATCAGGACTGGCCAGCAGGCGATCGGCCAACTGGGTCCACCTCAGCGGCGAGGTCGATTCGACGAACCCTCGCATCTCGCCCAGGGTCGGAATTCGACCGGCCAAATCGAGCGTCATCCGACGGACCAACCCGGCACGCGACAGCAACGGAGCCGGCTTCACCCCGGCTTCGACCCACCCCGCACGAAGGTAATGATCGATCGCGACGTTGATCGGCCGATCGGCCGGCAACAGGTCGGCCGCCGTGGCGGACAGCGACAAGTTGACCAACAGCAACCAGCCCAGGAACCAGGTGGATCTCATAAGAACCATAGTGGCGAGGGAAACAGTCAGGGAGACGATACCGGGACGGCACGTCGGTGGGAACGGCCGCAAACCGACCGTCGGTCCACCCATTTTACCGCGTGGGGTGACCACCAACAACGGCAAGACAATCCCCACGTCCTCCGAAATCGACCAGTTGACGATCGGTCGATTTTCGCCCTAGCGCCGCCGTTCGGCCGGGGGCGCCGGTGGAACCGCCGATTGCCGCACCTTGGTCTGCTTGTCCCATCGCGAAACCGACCAGACCGAATGGCTGCCCATCACCCCCTTGGCCACGTCCACGAAAACCCCCCGCAACCTCTCCGGCGTGACCTGCCGGTTCTGGACAACCCGCTGCATCAGGAATCGTCGGTTCCGTCGGTCGTAGGCAAAGAACTTCCCGTTCCCCAACCGATCGTTCTCGGCCAGCATTCTCAGCAACGCTGCCGCGGGCACCTTGGCCGCCTTGGTCGGCATCTCCTCCAACCACGCCATCACCCAGATCGTGCCGCCATCCTGGCTGATCACGGCCGACATGGCGAAGTCCCATTCCTGGCCACCTTGTTGCGAATGGAACTCGAAGTCGAACCGCGTTCCGGCCGCCCGCGGCTTGACTCCCAGGGATCGCAGCATACGACCCAGTCTCTCGGTGTCGATCGCCCCGGTGGCGGTCGACGTGTCGGCCGCATCGGACCAATCGACCGCCCAGGCGGACAGCACGAACAGGACCCCCGCCACACCGATCGTTACGCGAGTCGTCATCGTCCGCACTCCCTTGCCGACGCCGCCGTTGATTCTCCTATCCGCTCCCCGAATCCGATTCACCCAGCAGGTGATCCAGGCAAATCTGCGACCAGGTCTCAAACGACTCGCGATTGCCGACCAGCTCGCCGGGAGCGGCAAAGCCTGTTTCGATTATCGACTCTTCGCGAGGACGAACTTTGGGCTCATCCAGTTCGAAGACGTGCACCACGCCGAGGTGCACCCTGCCCACTTCGGTCAGGTCGTCGTTGATCAGCCCCACGCACCGCTCGGTGTACCCGGTTTCCAGGAACACCTCCTCGGCGATCTCACGCCGCATCCCTTCCTCGTACGGAGACCCCTCAGCCTCGGTGTCCTCCGCGGAGATATGACCGCCGATGCCGATCGACCGCTTGCTGTGCAGCCGCCCCTCCCCCTGCTCGGTCCCCCGCCGGTAATGGAACACCCGACCCTCGTGCCGGAACACGCAGTAGGGAATCAACTGCTTCAGGCTCGGGTCCTCCTCCACCGAGTCCCTCGGCCGGAAGCTCATCTGTGCCGGATCGAGCAACCGATCGAAGTAGTCATCGATGTCGGGGCAGAACCCCTGGAAATGCCCGATCTCGTGAAACAGGCTCGTCGGCACCACCAACACGTGTTCGACCGGATAGTCGCTCGTCATCCTCATCATCTCCACTCGGTGGCCGCCGGGCTCAACGCCGCGGCACGCCGACCAGTTCGGTTGTCTTCTCCAGGACCGACTCGGCCCGCATCAGGGTCTCGCCGACCAGGATCGCGCTCACGCCGCCCCCGGCCAGGTATTCGACATCGGCCCGGCTGCGGATCCCGCTTTCGGCCACCAGCAACGTCGATTCGGGCACGCCCGCCCCCACCCGCAACGTGTGGCCGAGATCGGTTTCGAACGTCTTCAGGTCACGGTTGTTGACACCCAGCAACGGGGGATCGAGATCGAGTGCGCGGCCGAGGTTCTCCGGCTCGTAGATCTCCAGCAAGACATCGAGTCCCAGTTCATCGGCGGCAAAATACAGTTCCCGCAGTTCGCTGTCTCCCAGGCATTCGGCGATCAACAGCACCGCGTCGGCACCTGCCACGCGGGCTTCGAGCAACTGGTAGCGATCCAGCAGAAAGTCCTTCCTGAGCACCGGCCGGTCGACGTGTTTCCGGACCGCCGCCAGGTGCTCGAGTCTCCCCTGGAAAAATGGCTCGTCGGTCAGGCAACTCAGGCAGGTCGCCCCCGCCTGCTGATACGTTCCGGCCAGGTCGACCGGATCGAAGTCCTCGCGGATCAACCCCGCCGACGGCGACGCCTTCTTGATCTCGGCGATCAGCGCCACGTCCTGGGCCGCCCGGATCGCATCTACGAAACCACGCGGCGGTGGCGAATCGGCCAGTCTCGCCTCGAGTTCAACCGCCGGACACTCGGCCTTCCGCGAGGCGATCTCCTCTCGCTTCCGCTCGACAATCGTATCCAGGATGGTCGTCACGCGGCCGATGATAGCAGCCCGTCTTCATCGCGGCATCTTCAGGTCCGGCACCTCGATCCCGTACAATCTCTCGTCATGTCGTCCCAGGTGCATCTCGTCCTCACCGTGTTGTTGATGCTGGGCAGCCTGGCCACCTGCAGCGTGCTGGCGTGGCGGGTGCTCAAGAGTCCGCCGTTGCCCGGTGCCGACAAGCGACGGCCCGCGACCTGGCCCGACTGGCTATTGCCGGCCGCCATATTCTGCTGGCTGGTGGTGTCGATCTCGTTCTCCCGCAGTTTGCCCGAAGCCGGTGCAGACACCGAGGCGATCCGCAACACGTTGACCTACAACACGGTGATCCACGCCGTCCTGTTCCTGCTGCTGGCGGGACTGGTCGAACTGGCCCGCTGGAGATCTCCGGACCCCGAACCCGCCCCGCCGCCGATCCGCCGGCAACTGCTCTACGGGCTCGTCGGCTTCCTCGCCTGCCTGTTGCCGACATTGATCGTCTTCAACCTGACGGAGCCCTACCGCACCGATGCGGACATGCACCCGATGCTGCAGCTGATCGAACAGGATCCGTCCGGTCAACTTCTGCTGGCCGTGACCATCAGCGCGGTGCTCGTGGTGCCGTGGGTCGAAGAAATGGCGTTTCGGGTGATCATGCAGAGGTCGTTGCTGCGGATCTTCTCACCGTCGTTGTCGATCCTGCTGACCGCGGCCGCCTTCTGCAGCATTCACCCATCGTGGCAGGACGCCGTCGGCCTGCTGCCGTTGGCCATCGTGCTGGGCGTGACCTACCACCGCACGGGCAGCTACCTGGCCGTCGTCCTGATCCACATGCTCTTCAACGCGGTCAACATCCTGTCGATGATGGTCGAGCCGTGATCGGAGTGCGGCCGGGGCCGAACCAGCACTTTCCCCCCGTCGAATCGGTTGGTAGTTTTGGGAGCCACACGACTCCCGTCCGCCGCGAATTCTCCCCGATGCCGTTCCCCCCCGTCGACGAACAACTGGCCGTGATCCGCCGGGGCACCGAGCAGATCGTGCCCGAGCCGGAACTGGTCGAGAAGCTCGAAAAGAGCCTCGCCACCGACACGCCGCTGAGGGTCAAGTACGGCATCGACCCCACCGGCATCGACCTGCACCTGGGCCACACGGTGCCGATGAGAAAAATGCGGCAGTTCCAGGCCCTGGGCCACCAGGCGGTGATCATCATCGGCAATTACACGGCCCTGGTCGGGGATCCCAGCGGTCGAGACGAGACACGGGCGAGGTTGACGGCCGAACAGGTCGAAGCCAACGCGGCCGATTACCTGGCCCAACTCGGCAAGGTCATCGATCTCGACGCCGCCGAGGTGGTCCCCAACGGCAAATGGTTCGCCCCGATGACGTTCCAGGAAGTGCTCGAACTGACCAGCAAGGTGACCGTCGCCCAGTTGCTGACCCGCGACGACTTCTCGAAACGCCACAAGGCCGAGTCCCCCATCTATCTCCACGAGTGTCTCTACCCGATCATGCAGGCGTGGGACTCGGTCAAGATCTCCGCCGACATCGAACTGGGCGGTTCCGAGCAGCTCTACAGCTTCATGCTGGCCCGTGACCTGCAGAAGGACGCCGGACAGCCGGGACAGGTCGGCGTGATGTCGCCCATACTCGTCGGCCTCGACGGCCATCGCCGGATGGGCAAGAGCCTGGACAACTACATCGCGATCGCCGATTCACCGTTCGAGATGATCAAGAAGTTCATGCAGGTGCCCGACAACTGCATGAAGATGTACTTCGACCTGCTGACCGACGTGCCCGAGGAGGAGGTCGAATCACTGCTGGGCGGACACGCCAAGCAGTGCAAGCAGCGGCTGGCGGCGGCGGTCATCGCCGAGTACTACTCGGCCGAGGACGCGACCGAGGCGATCGAACGATGGGAGCGTGAGATCGGTGGGGGGGGACGGCCGAAGGAGATCCCCGAGGTGGTCGTCTCAACCGCCGACCTCCAGGACGGTCAACTGCCGGCCGCTCAACTGCTGAAACTCACCAACCTCTGCGACTCCACCAGCGAAGCCCGCCGGGCGATCTCGCAGGGGGGAGCCTACTTCGGTGAGGACAAGCAACGGTTCGACAGCCACGACACGCCCGTCGAAGTCACCGACGGCCTGATGCTGTGGGTCGGCAAGAAGCGATTCTGCCGCGTGAGCATCCAGGACAACTGACCCCCCAGGAAAGAGACGCCACCATGGCAACCGGATTCGGAATCGTCGGCTGCGGCATGATCGCCGACTTCCACGCATTGGCCGTCGGTGACATCCGCGGCGCCCGCATCACCGCCTGCTTCGATGCGTTCCCCGCAGCGGCCCAGCGGTTCGCCACGGCCAACCCGGGCGTCACTGCCTACGGATCTCTCGATGAAATGCTCGCCGATCCGTCGGTCGACATCGTCACCATCTGCACACCCAGCGGAGCCCACCGTGACCCCGCCGTCGCCGCCGCCGCCGCCGGCAAGCACGTGGTCGTCGAGAAGCCGCTCGAAATCACCCTCAAGCGATGCGACACCATCATCGACGCCTGCCGCAAGAACAGGGTCAAGCTGACCACCATCTTCCCCTCGCGGTACCACGGCGTGACCCAGGCCCTGAAGTCTGCCATCGACAGCGGCCGCTTCGGGAAGCTCACCCTCGGCGACAGCTACGTCAAGTGGTGGCGAACCCAGCAGTACTACGACAGCGGTGGCTGGCGAGGCACCTGGGACCTCGACGGCGGCGGAGCCTACATGAACCAGGCCATCCACAGTGTCGACCTGATCGCCTACCTGATGGGCAACGTGTCCCAGGTGACCGCGCTGACCGACACCCTGGCTCACAAGAGAATCGAGGTCGAGGACGTGGGCGTGGCGGCATTGCGTTTCACCAACGGAGCCCTGGGCACGATCGAGGCCACCACCGCCGTCTTCCCGGGTTTCTCCAAGAAGGTCGAGATCCACGGGACCGAGGGCACGGTGATCGTCGAGGAGGATCGGCTGGTGACCTGGGACTTCGCCAAGGGCAAAAGCAGCGACAACGCCACCCGCCGCCGCTTCGGCAGCGACGACGTCGGCGACACCGGGGCCAGCGACCCGTCGGCCATCTCCTACGACGGCCACACCCACCAGCTCAAGGACTTCATCAGATCGATCCGCACCGGCAGCAAGCCGCTGATCGATGCCAGGGAAGGTCGGCGGAGCGTCGAGATCATCCTGGCGATCTACCAGTCGGCCTGGACCGGCAAGACGGTCTCGTTGCCACTGGAGCGGGATCCGAAGATCCCGGCCCGGTTCCGGCGGAAGAAGTAGCCGTCATCAACACGCTTCCCTCTTGACCCACCCCCCGCCCCCCGGCACACTCTCGCCGGTGCCCCTCACCCCGCCACGGCAAGGACGCCGGGATGGTCCTCCGCATCCGATACCTGCTCGAATACGCCGTCTTCCGCACGGTGGTGGCGGTGGTGCACGCGATGCCGATGTGGGCCATCGACATGGGAGCCACCGTCGCCGCCTTCGGCATCCACCGCCTGCTGCCACGGCGGCTGACCCGTTACGATGTCGCCGCCGAGAACATCCGGCGGGCCCTCGGCCCGGAGGCCGATGTCGAACAGATGATCGGCCGCATGTGGCGGCACCTGTTCCAGACCGTCGGCGAGGTGATCCATCTCCGCCACCGGCTCTCGCGGAACAACTTCCGCAGCCTGATCCGTTTCCGCAACCAGCAGCAGGCCATCTCGGCCCTGATCTCGAACCGACCCGTGATCCTGATCAGCGGCCACCTGGGCAACTGGGAACTGGCCGTCTGGATCTTCGGCTTATTCGGGTTCCCGATGGGCGTGGTCGCCCGCCGACTGGACAATCCCTTTCTCGACCGGTTTTTCCTCGACTTCCGCTGCGACACCGGCCACGACCTGCTCGACAAGAACGGGGCGAGTGCCGAGATGATCGAGCGACTCGAGTCCAACCGGCACCTGGCGATGCTCGGCGACCAGGACGCCGGCTCACACGGCCTGTTCGTCGATTTCCTCGGACACCCCGCTTCGACCTTCAAGTCGATCGCGTTGCTGGCCCTGCGACACCAGGCCCTGATCTGCGTCGGCTACGCGATCCGACTGGACGACGAGGACGGCCCCGAGCGATTCGAGGTCGGCTGCGAAGAACTGATCGACACCGCGTTGATCGACGACGATCCGGTCCGGACAGTGACCCAGGCCTACACCTCGGCCCTGGAACGCATCGTGCGACGGGCCCCGGAACAGTATTTCTGGCTGCACCGCCGCTGGAAAACGGTTCCCGATTCCCGTCGACGTCGCAGCCGTCGGGTCCGCAGTGGATCAGTGCCCTGGGCCGCCTGAGTGTCCGGGCGGCGTTGACGGCGAAACGGGCCGAGTCGAACATGGGACCATGACCGAACGTGTCCGCATCGCCGCGCTGTCGGAGATCCCCGTCGGATCCTCTCACGAATTCACTGCCGCGGGCCGGGTGATCGCCCTCTACAACGTCGACGGCACGCTCCACGCCCTGGACGGCGTCTGCCCCCACGCCGGTGGACCGCTCGGCCAGGGCCAACTCGACGGCTGTGTCGTCACCTGCCCCTGGCACGGCTGGCAATTCGACGTCACCAGCGGGCAGCATTGTCTGACCGAGGCGATCCGGCACGCGTCGTTTCCGGTGATCGTCGAGGGTGACGACGTGCTGGTCGAACTGCCGTGAGCCCGCCGGTGATCAGCGACGAGCAGTTCGAGATGGCCGCGGCGAGGTTGCGGGATGGCGGACTGGTCGCGTTTCCGACCGAGACCGTCTACGGACTGGGTGCCGACGCAACCGACAGCGAAGCGGTCGCGGCCATCTTCGACGCCAAGGGTCGACCGCGGTTCGACCCGATCATCGTCCATCTCGCCGAGGCCGAGCAACTCTCGACCGTCGCCGCCGATCCACCGCCCCTGGCCGAACCTCTCGCCCGAGCTTTCTGGCCGGGACCACTGACGATGGTGCTGTTCCGCAACGAGTCGATCCCGTCGATCGTCTCGGCCGGTCTGCCGACCGTCGGCGTGCGGGTGCCCGATCACCCGGTCGCCAGCCAGCTGATCGCCATGGCCGGCCGGCCGATCGCCGCTCCCAGCGCCAACCGGTTCGGTCACATCAGCCCGACCACCGCCGAACACGTCCGGCAGCAGTTCGGTGACCGACTCGACATGGTGCTCGACGGCGGCCCGTGCCGCGTCGGTGTCGAATCGACCGTCGTGGATCTCACCGGCCCGATCCCCAGGCTGCTGCGTCCCGGCGGAGTCACCCTCGAACAGTTGCAGGAGGTGGCGGGGACCGTCGAGATCCACTGCGGGACCCAGCCGGTCGACCTGGCCGCTCCTGCTCCGGGCATGCTCGCCCGGCACTACGCCCCCGACACCCCGTTGCTGCTGGTCGACACTCCACAGGATCCGCCGCCACCTGGCTCGGGCCTGCTGGCTCTCACCCGGCCCGACTCGATCGATGGCTGGTCTCGGGTCGAGACGCTCTCCGAAACCGGTGACCTGGTCGAGGCCACCGCCGGGTTCTTCGCGGCCCTGCACCGGCTCGACGACGCCGGGCTCGATCGGATCGTCGCCGTCGCGTTTCCCGAAACCGGATTGGGGCTGGCGCTGAACAACCGCCTGAGGCGTGCCGCCGCCAACCGCTGAACCGGATTCACAACCGGCTGGGCAGCAACTGCAGTTCGGGCACCACCGCGCGAGGGTGCAGACGGGCGACAAACAGCACGGCCTCGGCCACGTCGAGCGGGTCGAGCGAGAGATCCAGGACCTCCCGCGGGGTGGGCGTCGGCCGCTTCTCGAGAATCTCGGTGTCGCACAGGCCGGGAAAGATCACGCAGGTGCGGATCCCGTTGGCCTGCTCCTCGACCCGCGTCCCGTGAGCCAGCCCGGTCAGTCCGTGCTTGCTGGCCTGGTAGGCCACCCCCGAAACGTCGGGCCGCTGCACCGCGGCGGTCGACAGGTAGATGATCAGGCCACCACCGGCAGCCCGCATCGCCGGCAACACGCTGCGGGTGGCGTGAAACGCCCCACTGAGATTGGTCGCGAGCATCATGTCCCACGTCTCGGGCGTCAGCACCTCCAGACCCCGCTCGACGATGTTCGTGCCCGTCGAGTAAACCATCAGGTCCACCCGACCGTGAGCCTCCTGCACCTGCTCGACCAAGCCGTCGACCTCCTCTTCGACCGTCACGTCACACACGCAGGTGTCAACGGTCAGCCCTTGGGCAGAGGTCTCCTCGACCAGCCCGTCAAGCCGCTCCTCACGTCGTCCGGCGGCGGTCACCACGGCTCCGCCGCGAGCCAGTTCGACCGCGGTCGCCCGCCCCATTCCGCTGGTGGCTCCCACCACGATCGCCACTCGCCCGTCCAGTGATTCGCTCATAATCGCCCCCCCCCTACTGTCGATGCGGCAGTTTAGCAGCCGCTCGACCTTGGATTCCATTGGTTGCGTCGATGTGGTGTAATTGCCCCGGCGAAAGAAACCACCCGACGCCATTCGACTTGGATTGACGAGGTTCCTGCTGATGCGTCGCCCCCGTACCTGGTTTGTGTTGGCATTTGTCGCCTACGCCGTCGTCGTACGGCTGTTGCCCTGGATGCTGCGTGCCACTGGCGTCGAGCTGCCGATCGACCGCATGGTCTACCCGTGGAACTTCGTCCCGTTGACGGTGCTGTGCCTGTTCGCCGGCGCCCATTTCCGGAACCACGTGGTCGCCTATCTCTGCCCCCTGCTGGTGATGGTGGTCACCGATGTCGGAATCGGCCTGTTCAGCGGCAGCATCGAGAACGCGTTCCATTCCAATACGCTCGTGGTTTACGCCACCTTCGTTCTCAGCACCTCGCTGGGCCTGATGCTTCGCGGCCGCCGCACCGCATGGATGATCGGCGGCACCGCGCTGGCCGCCGAAACACTGTTCTTCCTGGTCACCAACTTCGGCGTGTGGTCATCCACGGGCATGTACTCCCATGACCTCGCCGGGCTGCTGATCTGTTACGAAATGGCCGTGCCGTTCTTCCGCAACTCGCTGCTTGCCACGGCCGTCTTCACACCGATCGCCTTCAGTTCCTGGGCCGTGCTGCCGGAACTGATACCGGTACCGGTTGTCGTCCCCACCACGGACGCCTGATCCGCGGCCAACTGGGATCCCGCTTCGTCCCCGGAGCCACGACCGATGAACGGTCAGCGGATCGTCTCGCTGTTGCCCAGCGCCACCGAGATCGTCGCCGCGCTGGATGGGTTCGACCGACTGGTCGGACGCTCGCACGAGTGTGACCACCCGCCCGGCGTCGAGGCCCTGCCGGTCTGCTGCCGTCCGCGGATCGACATCAACGCCGCGGGAAACGAAATCGACCGCCAGGTCAAGCAGCGACTGGCCGAGGCGATCTCGATCTTCGAGGTCGATCACCGGCGGTTGTCCGAGTTGCAGCCCGACCTGGTCCTGACGCAGGACCAATGCGAGGTTTGCGCGGTCAGCCTGGCCGATGTCGAAGCCGCACTCGCCCGGTCAACAGGACTCTCGACCCGCGTCCTGTCGCTGGCCCCCGCCGACCTCGCCGACACCTGGCAGACGGTGGCCCGTATCGGCGAAGCCATCGAACGGCCCGACCGGGCCTCGGAGGTCATCGCTCAACTCGAGTCGCGACTGCAGACACTCTCGGACACCACCAGTTCGCCACCAAACGCAGATCGCCCCCGGGTGGCCTGTATCGAGTGGATCGAGCCCCTGATGGTCGCGGGGAACTGGGTGCCGGAACTGGTCGAGCGGGCCGGGGGAGTCGACGTACTGGGAACCGCCGGCACCCATTCACCGTGGATCGACTGGTCCGATCTCTCCGCCGCCGACCCCGACGTGATCGTGCTGATGCCCTGCGGTTTCGACATCGCCCGCACGCGAGCCGAATTGACCGCCGTTTCCGGCCGCCCCGAGTGGCAGCAACTCCGGGCGGTGGCCGACCGACGGGTCGTCATTGCCGATGGACACCAGTTCTTCAACCGGCCGGGACCACGGCTGGTCGAATCGGCCGAGATCCTGGCCGAGATCCTGCATCCGGGCCGTTGCGATTTCGGCCACCATCCCGCCGGCTGGCAACCGCTGTAGCCCCGCGTGGCGAACCGATCGGCGGACCGATAGGATGACACGTCGGTGTCCTTTCGAGTGCCTTCCTGTCAGTCCGAGCCCACCATGATCAACCGCCGAGCCTCCGTCGCCGTATCCCTGTTCCTGGCCCTGCTCTGCACCGCCCCCGTCACGATCGAGGCCGCCGGCCGCGTCGTCACCTGTGCCGGCAACGGCAGATCGGCTTACACCGGCGATGGTGGCCCGGCCTCCGCGGCGACCATCGGCGGCCCCTTCGGCGTGTCACTCGGCCCCGACGGAGCCCTTTACTTCTGCGAGATCGACAACCACTGTGTCCGACGGATCGACCGTCGCACGGGGTTGATCTCGACGGTCGCCGGCACCGGCAAGCAGGGCTACTCCGGAGACGGCGGCCCGGCCACCAAAGCCCTGTGCAACGAACCCTACGAGGTGCGGTTCGACGGAGCCGGCAACATGTTCTTCGTCGAGATGAAGAACCACCTGGTTCGTCGAGTTGACGCAAAGACACACACCATCAGCACCGTCGCCGGAACCGGCCGGCCGGGATTCAGCGGAGACGGCGGTCCGGCCACCAAAGCCCGGCTCAAGGTGCCTCACTCGATCGCTCTCGACGACCGCGGCAACCTCTACATCTGCGACATCGGCAACCACCGCATCCGCCGCGTCGACCTCAAGAGCGGAACCATCTCGACCTTCGCCGGCACGGGAGAGAAGCAACCGACGCCCGACGGAGCGTCCCTGACCGGCACGCCGCTGAACGGGCCGCGGGCGCTCGATTACGCCGGCAACGGACAACTGGTGCTGGCACTGCGGGAGGGCAACGCCGTCTACCGCATCGACCTCGACAAGCGGACTCTCCACCACGTCGCCGGCACCGGCCAGAAGGGTTACACCGGCGACGGCGGTGACGCGAAAACGGCCAGGCTCAGCGGTCCCAAGGGCATCGCCGCCGGTCCCGGCGGCGACATCTACCTGGCCGACACCGAGAGCCACACGATCCGGGTCATCCGCAGCAAGACCGGCACCATCCACACGCTGGTCGGTGACGGCAAGTTGGCCGACGGTCCCGACGGCAATCCGAGCACCTGCCGGCTCGCCCGACCCCACGGCGTGTTCGTCGATGCCAAGAGCCGGGTCTACATCGGAGACAGCTCGAACCACCGCGTGCGGGTACTCGAGGACTCCGCAGCGGTGACGGCGGCACAGGTGAAGTGGCAGAGACTGAAGCTGGACGAGCGGTTCCGAGCCGAGGGCGTCGCCGTCTTCGACGTCGACCGAGACGGGTTCAACGACGTGATCGCCGGCGACGTCTGGTACCGAGGACCGAAGTGGACGGTTCACGAAATCCGCAAGCCGGGCAACTTCGTGGCCGGCAAGGGCTACAGCAACTGCTTCGCCATGTTCGGCTGGGACGTCAACCGCGACGGCTGGCAGGATGTCTTCTACATCGGCTTCCCCGGCGACCCGTTTCACTGGTACCAGAACCCCGGACGGAAAGCCGGCCACTGGCAGCAGCACGCCGTCTGGAGCAGCATCTGCAACGAGTCGCCCGAGTTCGAGGACCTGGACGGCGACGGGTGGCCCGAGATGATCTTCGGGTCGCAGCCCCAGAGCCAGATGGGGTTCGTGCGACTGCCCGGATCGAAGCCCCCGGCCGGCAACTGGCCCTTCCGGGCGATCAGCCGCAAGGGCGACCCGATGAAGAACGGCACGTTCAAGTACTACCACGGCCTGGGCATCGGTGACGTCAACCGCGACGGCCGTGCCGACGTGGTGATCCCTCACGGCTGGTGGGAGGCCCCGGCCAAACCGACCGATGCGACCTGGGAATTCCACCCGCTGCACCTGGCCAAGGACGCGGCGACCCCGCCGGTCAAGGCGGCCAACATCTACGTCGACGATTTCGACCTCGACGGCGACAACGACCTGGTGATGAGTTCGGCCCACACCTTCGGTGTCTGGTGGTTCGAGAACACCGGGGGCAACAAGCGGCCGAAGTTCGCCTACCACCTGATCGACAAGTCGTACTCGCAGACTCACGCCATGGAGTGGGTCGACATCACCGGTGACGGCACCCGCGACCTGGTCACCGGCAAGCGATTCTTCGCTCACAACGGGGGAGACCCCGGTGGCAAGGACCCGGTGAAGATGTACTGGTACGAGGTCAAGAAGCGGAAGGGACAGGCCCCGAAGTTCGTGCCCCACGAGATCACCGAGGGGCTGGGAACCGGCGTGGGAACACAGTTCCTGGTGACCGACGTCAACGGCGACGGACTGGCCGACATCGCGTTGTCGAACAAGAAGGGCGTCAACGTCCTGGTGCAGAAGCGCTAGCCGACGCCCCGAGGCGGCAACTTGCCATCACCTCGACCAACGCGTATTCTTGGATCCTCACGGGCCCAAGTGGCGGAATTGGCAGACGCGCTAGGTTCAGGACCTAGTGGGATTTATTTCCCGTGGAGGTTCGAGTCCTCTCTTGGGCACTCGACCGGGATGCACCGCTTCGCACCCGGTCGCAAACCCCTGCAAAACAGGGGTTTTCTCTTGCGCGGGGGGATCGGCCTGCGACCCCGTGCGAGGCAAAACGGCGGGTTGCTGCACCGGATTTCGCACCGCTTTGTTGAAGTGCTCGTCGCCAGGGAGCCCGAGATGGATCCGTCGGGTTGAACGCCGGGGCTGGGGTGGGGAGACTGGGGGCGGACCCGTTGACCGGAGAAACGCGATGAGAGTGCCGTTGCTGTTGTTCGTGTGGATGGTCGGTTCGTCCAACGAGAGCGAGGCCGCTGAGACGCTCACACTCAAGGGACACTCAGATTGGGTCCTCAGCGTGAGTTTCAGCCGCGACGGGAAGCGGCTGGCTTGTGCGCGTGACGGGTCGTCGGGGGTGTGGGATGTTCACTCTCTGACCAAGTCAAAGTAGCCGCGGCTGTGTCTTGGATTTCTTGTCAGGCTGGTTGACTGTTGATTTAGTTTTCGAGTCAACCGACGGGGTTGGCCGTTGGGGTTTCACCGCACAGGTCGGGAGAGTAGGCAGGATGATCACTGTTGGGATGAACTACCACGTCATCGAGGGGAAGCAGCAGGACTTTGAAGACAAGTTCGCAGCTGTGATCGACAGCCTGCGAGCGGCCGAGGGGCATAGCAGCTCGACGCTGTGGAAGGATGTCGGCGACGACGCCTCGTACCTGATCACCAGCGAATGGTCCGACGAACAGGCGTTCACCGACTTCATTCGCAGCGATGCCTTTCGTGATGTGACGAACTGGGGCAAGGAACAAATCCTCTCGGGTCGACCGAA